>JAEEGF010750550.1_pt1 | contig 52410 bp, 41 predicted proteins | sample 9134171 | NCBI WGS metagenome assembly JAEEGF01 (sample SAMN16246542, study PRJNA631951) | gut metagenome | biome: gut microbiome; feature: rumen; material: AP-attached | host: Bos | place: Iran: Karaj | collected 2018-10 | reverse complement strand
AAAAGGAGGGGAAGGGCTGCGCCGTCATGTAGCCGTTGCAGAGGTAACTCAATTCTCCCCCTTGCAAAGGGGGAGTTAGAGGGGGATTCATCTGCGCAGAGTGAATCCCCCCCCTGCCCCCCCTTTGCAAGGGGGGGATGGCTGCGCATTGAGCTGCGCGGCGGGCAAGGCGCAGCAAATAGCCCCGAAGGGGCGACGGAAGACGATTGGTGCTCACCATCGTATTCTGCCGCCCCTTCGGGGCTTGTTGTTGTGATGCGCTATACAGGGGGCGTTGCCCCTGTCTGTAATCCGTCGTCCCTTCGGGACTTTTTGCCGCTCCTTGCCCGCCGCGTAGCTCAATGCGCAGCCCTCCCCTCTTGCCCCCCCTGTCCTTACGGGGATGGGTTCCTGCCTGGTCGAAAAGCTATGCAATTTGCACATTTGCACATTTTTACGCCAGCTTGCGGAACTTGCCCTTGTTCTCGCCTGACTTGATTTTCTGCAGGAGGCCGTCAGCCTTAAGCCGCAGTATGCAGGAGTTGATGCTGTTCGTGTTGCCGTTGTAGCCGTACTCACGGTCAATGTCGGCGGCAGTGCAGGGATTGGGCAGACGGCGGTAGGCCAGGATTGTCTTCTGTTGATGACGTGTTTTGGAGGCCTGCTCGGTAGCCTGATTGTCGTAATACTGTTCACCGACAGCAAGGAAGAAGTGCTGCTGGAAGGCGTAGTGGGCATCTTTTTTCTATCGGTTTTATCGGTTTTTCTATCGGTATTATTTGGCAGAATCAGAATAATTGCTTATTTTTGCCACGCAAAACACAACATGTAACTGATATGACAACAAACGTAGTGGCACCCCTCTCACCTACAAGCATTAACTATTGGAATCAGTTAAAAGACCTCAGCAACGATGTGAAGCTGGAACTCATCTCGATGCAGAGCTACTCTATAGTGCATCCAAAGGAAGACTGTACGGAAGTTTTCGTCGGCAAATGGCAGGACGAGCGGACTACAGAGGAAATCATTGACGACATTCATGCCGCCAGAAATGCCCTATGAAGGAGATTGTGCTATGAAAGGCTATCTGCTCGACACCAACATCTGCATCTTTGCATTCCGGGATGAGCATGGCATCAGAGAGCGGATGAGTCAATGCGGGGAGGACAAATTCGAAAATTTTATGTAAGTTTGCAGTCCATATAATATAATAATGTAAAGAAAAAGGGATATGAAAAGAATCGTTTTGCTTACGGCTGCCTGTCTGACCATGACGGCGGCGGCTCAGAAAGAAGGCGGCATCAGCAGCAAGATGCTCAACGAGATTCAGAAGGAACAGCAGCTGACCACTGCCGACCGCGCGCTGATGAATGCCATCGCAGGCAATGCCATCGACAACCTGGCGAAGAATCATGACAACGACGCCGACATCGATACGCACTTCAGCATTGAGACGCGACAGCAGTCGATCACTGACCAGAAGTCGAGTGGACGCTGCTGGATGTTCAGCGGCATGAACGTGCTGCGTGGCGACTTCAACCTGCGCACCGACTCGCTGCAGGTGTCGTTCTCGCAGGCCTACCTCTTCTTCTGGGACCAGCTGGAGAAGGCGAACCTGATGCTGCAGGGCTGCATCGACACGGGCGACAAACCCATCGACGACGTGCGGGTGCAGTTCTTCTTCCGTTCACCCATCGGCGACGGCGGCACGTTCTGTGGCGTGGCAGACTTGGCCGAGAAGTATGGGCTGGTGCCTGCGGAGGTGATGCCTGAGTCGTTCAGCAGCGACAACACTGCGAAGGCGCGTGCCCTGATAGCCTCGAAGCTGCGTGAATATGGTCTGCAGCTGCGCGAGATGGTGGCGAAGGGTAAGAAGCCTGCCGCTATGGAAAAGGCGAAGGTGCGCATGCTGAGCCAGATATATCACATGCTGCAGTACACCATCGGCTGTCCGCCCGAGAAGTTCACCTATGCCTTTAAGAACAGCAAGGGCCGGACGGTGGGTGAGCCGCGCGAGTACACACCGCTGTCGTTCTATCGCGAGGTGGTGGGCAAGCCCCTCAACGGCACGTTCATCATGGCGATGAACGACCCGCGCCGCCCTTATTACCAGACCTACGAAGTGGAGTACGACCGCCACACCTACGACGGCCACAACTGGAAGTATGTCAACCTGCCTATGGACGACATCGAGCAGATGGCCATCGACGCGCTGCGTGCCGGACATAAGCTCTACAGCAGCTATGATGTGGGCAAGATGCTGGACCGCAAGCGTGGCTACGCCGACACTGAGAACTTCGACTATGGCTCGCTCTTCGGCACTAATTTCCCGATGACGAAGGCTGAGCGCATCTCTACCTTCGACAGTGGCTCGACGCACGCCATGACGCTCTGCGCCGTCGACTTGGATAAGAGGGGCAAGGCCGTGAAGTGGAAGGTGGAGAACTCGTGGGGTGCCGACTGGGGCCAGAAGGGCTGCCTGATCATGACCGACCGCTGGCTGCGTGAGTATATGTTCCGCCTGGTGGTGCCCAATGAGTTTGTGCCCGAGAAGGTGATGAAGGCCTACCAGCTGCCGCCCACCATGGTCATGCCCGAAGACCCGCTGTTCCTGCCAGACGAGAAGTAACTGAAGTTTTGGAAGTTTTGGAAGTTTTGGAAGTTTTGGAGTTAAAGGAGCTTGTTTTGGAGTTAAAGGAGTTAAAGGAGTTAAAGACAATACCAATGCTGTTGATTTCACCCCAGAGACAAAAGCTTTTCATGGAGAGTCATTTGTCTTTAACTCCTTTAACTCCTTTAACTCCCCAAACCCTTTAACTCCCCAAAACCCTTTAACTCCTTTATGAGAGTCATTTGTCTTTAACTCCTTTAACTCCTTTAACTCCTTTAACTCCCAAAAACCTTTAACTCCTATAAAGAAGATGATGAATAGCAGCGTATTACTGATTTATACGGGTGGTACGATAGGTATGCATCGCAACCCGACGACGGGAGCCTTGGAGCCTTTCGACTTCGAGCATCTGCGTAGTTGTGTGCCAGAGCTGGAACAGTTGCAGACGCATATCGAGACCTACCAGTTCAACCCGCCCATCGACAGCAGCGATATGACGCCTGCGCTGTGGACAGACTTGGTGCACATCATCAGTGAGCGCTACGACCAGTTCGACGGCTTTGTCATACTTCACGGCACTGACACGATGGCCTACACCGCCTCGGCGCTGTCGTTTATGCTGCAGAACCTGACGAAGGCCGTCGTCCTCACAGGCAGCCAGCTGCCCATCGGTCAGTTGCGCACTGACGGCAAAGAGAATCTCATCACCAGCATTGAGATAGCTGCTGCTCGCCGTCCTGACGGCAAGGCCGTGGTGCCCGAGGTGTGCATCTACTTCAGCGGTCACCTGATGCGTGGCAACCGCACCACGAAGCAGAGCGCCGAAGAGTTCAACGCTTTCGAGTCGTTCAACTATCCGCATCTGGCCGATGCCGGCGTGAACATCATCTATCACGAGGAGTACATCCATCGTCCTGACTTCAGCAAGCCGATGGTGCCGCAGTTCCGCCTTGACGCCAATGTGGTTATCTTCTCGCTCTTCCCGGGAGTGAGGGAAGACCTCATCCGCCATATCGTCGCCACTCCCAACCTGCGCAGCATCGTCATGCGTACCTTCGGCAGCGGCAATGCCCCTCAGAGTGCCTGGCTCATCAGCGCTCTGCATCAGGCCTCCAAGGCTGGCAAGGTCATCGTCAACGTGAGCCAGTGTATGCAGGGTGCTGTAGAGATGTCGCGCTACGACACTGGCCACCAGCTCATTGAGGCAGGTGTGGTCAGCGGGCGCAACACTACGGTCGAGGCTGCGGTCACCAAGCTGATGTATCTGCAGGGCAAGTATGCCGACAATGACATCGTGCGTCGCCTGATGACCGAGAGCCTCTGCGGGGAGATCACTCTGTGAAAAAACAATCCCCCCAGCCTTTCCCTGATGATAGGGGGCTGGGGGAGTTTTTTTTTATAGGACTTATAGGTCTTATGGGACTTATAGGTCTTATGGGACTTATAGGTCTTATGGGACTCATAGGACTCATAGGACTATAAGCCCTATGCTGCTGCTTATATGCTTAGCTCATTGAGGACCTTGATGAGGCGCTTGTCGAAGCGCTTGTCTGTGCGGATGCATTCTGAGAAAGGCACATAGACCACCTCGTTGTTGCGCACACCCACCATGATGTTGCGCTGACCCTGCTTGATGGCCTCAATGGCTCCTACACCGGTAATCGATGCCAGGATGCGGTCGCGGGCTGAGGGCGTGCCTCCGCGCTGCAGATGACCCAGGATACTGACGCGCACGTCAAACTCGGGGAACTCGTTCTTCACACGGTCGGCATAGTACAGAGCGCCGCACTTGGGACTCTCTGAGACAATGACGATGCACGACTTCTTTGACTTACGTATGCCACGACCCATGAACTGTGCCAGCTGGTCAACGTCGGTCACTTCTTCCGGCACGATGGCGGCCTCGGCACCACAGGCTATGGCGCAGTTCTGTGCCAGGAAACCAGCGTCGCGGCCCATCACCTCGACGAAGAAGATGCGCTCGTGCGAGTTGGCGGTGTCGCGTATGCGGTCAACACACTCCATGATGGTGTTCATCGTGGTGTCGTAGCCTATGGTGTTGTCGGTGCCGTAGAGGTCGTTGTCGATGGTGCCGGGCAGACCAATGCAGGGGAAGTCGTACTCCATGCCGAAGTCGCGTGCTCCTGTCAGCGAGCCGTTGCCGCCGATGACTATCAGGGCGTCAATCTCTTCTTTCATGCAGGTTTCGTAAGCCTTCTGCTTGCCCTCTGGGGTCATAAAATCCTTTGAGCGGGCTGTCTTCAGGATGGTGCCGCCTCGGGTGATGATGCCTGAGACGTTCTCTGTGGTGAAAGGCTTCACCTCGTCGTTGATGAGGCCTTCGTAGCCACGATAGATGCCTTTGATGTTAAAACCGTTGTAAATGCCAGCGCGTGTGACGGCACGTATGGCTGCGTTCATGCCTGGAGCATCACCTCCTGAGGTGAGGATTCCGATTGTTTTGATTTTTGCCATTGGTATTGTTGTTTTTGGTAACTTTTTAAATCAATATCGTTTCAATATAGAGCACACCCATGCCGATGATCCAGCCCACCAGCACCTTCGGGGCGATGCGTCGCACATACCATGAGAGGCGGATGTGCTCCATCTGCATGAGGGCTATGCCGCTGACGCTGCCCACGGAGAGCAGACAGCCGCCGACAGCTGTGGAGAAGGCTGTGATGAGCCAGAAGGCACCGTTCTGAGCGTAGTCTCCCATGTCGCCCGCCATGCCGTGGATGGACTGAGCGAAGGAGATGTCGGAGAGGGCCACGGTGAACATGTCGATGGCGCTGCTGAGGATGCCTGAGATGAATCCGATGATCCAGATGTTGCCGATGTTTGTCTCTATCCATGTGGCGATGGTGGCCAGCACTCCCGTCTCTGAGATGGCTCCGAAGCCGAGCATGATGCCCATGACGAAGAGCATCTGCTGGATGGCACCATACTGCAACACGCGCGGGAACCGGCGCTGCGACATCTGGTCGGCGTTCATCAGCTTGCGGTTGAAGGCCTCGTTCACCACCCACAGCACGCTCAGCACGCACAGGGCACCGAGGAAGGGCGACAGACGCGTGAGGCTGAGGAAGGTGGGCACAAACCACAGGCCGCCCAGTCCTACAAAGAGCATGAGTATGCGCTGCCAGCGGTTCAGGCGTGTGTCGTCGCCGCGATAGGGTGCCACCGTCCACTCAATGTCGAGGCGGGCAGGCAGCTCGCGGTTGATGAAGATGGTAGGTATGACCCACGCCACGACGGCGGGCAGGGCCAGATAGGCTGAGAAATGAGTGGCTGTGACAGCCTCGTCGCCCCATAGCAGCAGGCCTGTTGCATCGCCGATGACGGTGAAACAGCCGCCGCAGCACGCTGCCAGGACAATGGCCGAGCCGATGAGCATACGCTGTGAGCGGCTCTTCACAATGCTGTGCATGATGACCAGCATCAGCATGGCCGTGGTGAGGTTGTCGAGCGTGGCAGAGAGGATGAAGGTGGCCAGCGTGATGGTCCACAGCAAGCGCTTCGAGTTGCGGGTGCGAATCCACTCGTTGATGAAGTCGAAGCAGCCGTTGTTGTTGAGTATCTCGATGATGGACATGGTGGCGAGCAGGAACATCACGATGGCTGCTGCCCGTCCCACATAGTTGAGGAAGAGCTTGTCGTAGATGAAATATTTCACCGTCTTGCTCGTCGACTCCTGTCCTCCCAGGAACTCCACATACTCTGCTGCATGCTGGCTCTGCACGAAGTCGTCGCCCCAGATGACGAACACCACCCATCCGATGGTGCCGAGGAACATGGCGATGGCCGCCTTGTTCACACCAGTGAAATGACCCGTCGCTATCAGCAGGTAGCTGAAGACAAGCATCAGGACGATAACCAATGTCATCATGGGATTAGCAATTTACGGATTTATGGATTTGCGATTGGCTGTGCCTCTCACCTCTCACTTCTTACTTCTCACTTCTTACTTCTTATACCGTGCGTTCATGCCGTTGATGACCTCCTGCGTGATGTCGTTTTTCGTGTCGCCATAGAGCACGGTGGCCTTGTTAAGAATCATGTCAAACTTCTTGTCCTTGTTGTAGTCGGCCAGGAAGTTGTCGAGGCTGTCCTGCAGCGTCTGCAGGAAGTCGGCCTGCTTCTGTGCCAGCTCGTTGCTCAGGCGTGCTTCTAATGCCACGCGGTTGTTGCGCTCCTGCTCGAAGGCGGCCACCGCCGTCTTATACTGCTGCTCGCTGGTAAAAGAGTTGTTCTGCAGGCGCGTCTGTATACTATTGTACGAGCGCTCGAGTTCCTTGTCCTTGTTGTTCAGCACGGTGGTGGCGTTGGCGCTCATCTTCTCCAGTGAGTCTTTCATCAGTTTGGCATATTCGTAATGCTCTGTCAGCGAGTCCAGCTCGATAAAGGCGATGCCGCCCTGTACAGACGAGCCGTTGGCGCTCTCGCCGTCCATCTTTGAGGGTTTGTTGTTGCACGAAGCCATCAGCACGCCGATAGCCAGAAGGGTAAAGGTCTTGATAATGTTCTTTTTCATTTTTTGTTGTTATTTCGTTGTTTTTTGTTGTTTTTTTTGTTGTTGTCGTTATCACGTTATAACGTTATTACGTTATCACGCTTTTTTTCGTTATCACGTCATCACGTCATCACGTTATCACGCTCATTTTTCATTTCGCGCTCTTCTCGTTCACTGCCAGTCGGCTGCGCTGCCGCATCTCGCGGTCTTGGTCCATCACGCAGTGAATGCCGCGCTCGCGCATAGCTTCAGAGTCGTGAATATGCTGCGAAGAGAAGCTTCCATTGCGCCTAAAAATCACCTTTATGCACAAAAAAGCTATCGCGATAGCAATTATTAACGTGATGATGACGATTTTTTCAATCATAATGATTACTTTTGCGGGTGCAAAATTAAACAAATTATTCGGAATCACTTAAAAATAAGCATTAAAAATGAATAAAAACGACTTAAAACCTGCCTCCGTATTCGAGCAGTTTGCAAAGATTAACAGTATTCCACGTCCTTCCAAGCGCGAAGAGCGCATGATTGAGTTCCTGAAAGGGTGGGGCGAGAGCCATCATTTAGAGACCGTTGTCGACGAGACTGGCAACGTGCTTATCCGCAAGCCGGCCACTGCGGGCTACGAAAACCGCAAGACCGTTATCCTGCAGAGCCACATGGACATGGTGTGTGACAAACTGGTGGATGTGGACTTCGACTTCGACCACGATGCCATCCAGACCTATGTTGACGGTGAGTGGCTGCGTGCCAAGGGTACCACGCTGGGTGCCGACGACGGCATAGGCTGTGCCATTGAGCTGGCCATCCTCGAGGCCGACGACATAGAGCATGGCCCGCTGGAGTGCGTCTTCACACGCGATGAGGAGACGGGACTCTCAGGCGCTGAGGGCATGAAGAGCGGATTCATGACGGGCGACTATCTCATCAACCTTGACTCAGAGGATGAGGGCGAGATTTTCGTCAGCTGTGCAGGCGGACGCAACACGCAGGCCACGTTTACCTTCCAGCGTGAAGAGGCACCCGCCGGCTCCTTCTTCCTTCGCGGACAGCTGAAGGGACTCTGCGGCGGTCATTCAGGCGACGACATCAACAAGAAACGTGCCAATGCCATCAAGATACTGGCTCGCTTCCTCTTCCAGACCATGAATCGCTATGAGGGTGTGCGCCTGGCTGAGTTCCACAGCGGCAAGCTGCACAACGCCATCCCTCGCGACGGCCAGTTTGTCATAGCCGTTCCCGACTCAGTGAAGGAGAATGTGAAAGCCGACTGGAACGTCTTCAGCGCACTGGTAGAGGACGAGTATCACGTCACCGATACACAGATGGTGTGGACGATGGAGAGCGCCGATGCCCAGCCTGTCATCGAGGACACGGTGGCCCGTCATTTCGTCTGGGCTATTCAGGCCGTCGACAATGGCGTGTATGCCATCTGCCAAGACCCTGAGCTGAACGGCATGGTGGAGACTTCCTCGAACATTGCGGCCATACATTCCTCAGAATCAGAGATTCACATCCTCTCGTCGCAGCGCTCCAATGTCATGTCTAACCTCGACAATATGTGCGCCACCATCGTGGCCACCTTCCAGCTGGCTGGCGCTGAAGCAAAGAGCAGCGACGGCTATCCTGCATGGAAGATGAAGGCCGAGAGTCATCTGCGCGACACCGTAGTGGAGACCTACAAGGAGCTCTTCGGCAAAGAGCCTGTGGTGCGCGGCATCCATGCCGGCCTGGAGTGTGGCCTCTTCTCCGAGCGCTATCCCAACTTAGACATGGTGAGCTTCGGCCCCACGCTCCGCGATGTTCACACACCCGACGAGCGCCTGCTCATCCCCACGGTGCAGATGGTGTGGAATCATCTGCTGTTGGTGCTGAAGCGTATTTAATCTCGTGTTGAGCGGACAGAATGATGACCTAATTAGGCATAGTAACTTTGTCTGATTCCAACCTACACAGCTCAAAAATCCGTACTGTGCGGATGGAATTAGACATAGTTACGTTGCTAACTCGGTTAGTTTGTTCCCCCAAGTTCTGTCGTCTCTTCTGGACTGTTCAATCCAATCCTTGCTAATAGGTCGGCGCAGCAAAAGTCCCGAAGGGACGACAGACCTTGGGCATCGGTTCCGTCGCCCCTTCGGGGCTTCATTTGTTGGTGGACAACTGTTTACAGGGGCGATGTCCCTGCCTGTAATCCATCGTCCCTTCGGGACTTTTTGCCGCTCTTTGCCCGCCGCGTGGCCTGGCGTTTAAAGTCATCCCCAAGCGTAATAGTTACTTTCATACGTTTTCCTCCACCTCAAGTTCTTCAAGGAACTCATCGAGTGTCTGCAACTTGCGGCCTTCACGCTTTGCCGCCTCTACCTCTTTGAGCGCATTAGTAAGTGTCTCTCTAACATACGCCTTCTGCTGTTCAGTCTTTGCGTCATCAACAGGCTTCAGCAGTTTGCTCGCCAGCCACTCGCGGTCCTTCTTCTTCAGCGACATCCCCTGTATATACGACCAAAGATTGTTTAGTTGTATTGCTGTCATATTCCTAACATGTTTGGTTTTACGGCTGCAAAAACACACAAAATCTTCGAATAAAACGAATCAAGTGCGCTGAATAACAAATAAATTGCGTACCTTTGCACTCGAAGATTCAGATACGTGAATATAAGGACTTAAGAAAAAGGCATGAATAATACTTTGGACAACATCACTGAACTATACAGACAGTGGAGTGGGGTAGCGCCTGCCGCTGTGGAGCAGTTGCCTGGTGCGGGCAGCAACCGTGTCTATGTGCGTCTTGGCGACAGCAGTGGGAAGACCGTGATAGGCTGTGTGGGTACCAGTAAAGAGGAAAACCACGCTTTCATCACGCTGGCACGTCATTTCAAGGCTAAGCACCTGCCTGTGCCGGAAGTGCTGGCTGTGAGCGACGACGAGCTGTGCTACCTGCAACAGGATTTAGGCAGTGTGTCGCTCTTCGACGCTTTGCGCAAGGGCCGTGAGGCTGGCGGCTGCTATGATGAGGAGGAACGCAAACTGCTGCGCAGGGTGATGCGCCTCTTGCCGCATGTGCAGGTGGAGGGGGCTCAGGGACTGGACTTCAGCGTGTGCTATCCGCAGCCACAGTTTGACGAGACCAACGTGATGTTCGACCTGAACTATTTTAAGTATTGTTTCTTGAAGCCATCGGGGATAGATTTCCATGAGCTGCATCTGGAACAAGACTTCCGACGGCTGGCCCATGACCTCACCACAGAGCAGGGCACCACTTTCCTCTACAGAGACTTCCAGGCGAGGAACATCATGCTGGCACCCTCCAGCCTCACCCCACAGGACGCAGCCTCCCCGGCCGATGACATGGGCGAAGCTCTGTTTCTCATCGATTTCCAAGGTGGTCGTCGCGGCCCCATCTACTATGATTTGGCTTCTTTCCTTTGGCAGGCTTCTGCCCGCTATCCCGACCAGTTGCGAGAAGAGCTGACAGATGTTTATTATCATGAAGCACAGCAGTTTATTGCTCTTCCTCAAAGGGAATTGTTTAACCGCCGTTTGCGCCTCTTTGTGCTCTTCCGCCTGATGCAGGTGCTGGGGGCATACGGCTATCGCGGCTACTTCGAGCGCAAGCCACATTTCATTCAGAGCATCCCGCCCGCCATCAAGAGTCTGAAAGAGCAGCTGGAGGGCATGGGCGATGACTATCCCTGTTTGGCTGATGTGCTTCGCCGATTGGTCACTCTGCCGCAATTCAAGGAGAGCCTCAGCGGTAAAGCCTCTGAGCACAAAGAGGGCAAGCTCTGCGTCCGCATCTTCAGCTTCAGCTACAAGAAAGGTATCCCGCAGGACGTGAGTGGCAATGGCGGCGGATATGTCTTTGACTGTCGCGGCACTCATAACCCAGGCCGTTATGAGAGGTATAAGCACATGACAGGCTTGGATGACGACGTGAAGAAGTTCTTGGAAGACGATGGCGAGATATTGCGCTTCCTCGACCATGTCTATCAGTTGGCCGATGCTCATGTACAGCGCTATGTGGAGCGAGGCTTCACGTCGCTGATGTTCAGCTTTGGCTGCACAGGTGGCCAGCATCGCTCGGTCTACTCTGCCCAGCACTTGGCCGAGCATATCCACCAGCGTTTCCCCCAAGTGGAGGTGCGTCTGTGCCACCGTGAACAGGGAATCTGCACCGTTTTAGGAGAATAAACACAAGAATATTTGCCCGTTCACGTTTTTTTACTTACCTTTGCAACGAAATTGTAAATCGTTAATCCGTAAATCGTAAATCCATCAGATGATTACACTGACAAATCTGGCTATCCAGTTTGGAAAAAAGACGCTCTACAAAGACGTTAACCTTAAGTTCACCGGCGATAATATCTACGGCATCATCGGCGCCAACGGTGCAGGCAAGTCCACCCTGCTGCGTGCCATCAGCGGCGACCTGGAGCCCAACAAAGGCTCTGTGGAGCTGGGTCCCGGTGAGCGCCTCAGCGTGCTGGAGCAGGACCACTTCAAGTATGATGCCTTTACCGTGATGGACACTGTCCTGATGGGTCATCAGCCCTTGTGGAAGAACATGAAGGAGCGCGAAGCCCTGTATGGCAAGGCTGAGATGACCGAAGAAGACGGCAACCGCGCTGCTGAGCTGGAGATGGCCTTTGCCGAGATGAACGGCTGGGAGGCTGAGAGCGAGGCAGCACAGCTGCTGCAGAACCTGGGAGTGAAGGAAGAGCAGCACTACAAGCAGATGAGCGACATCTCGAATAACGAGAAGGTGCGCGTGATGCTGGCCAAGGCACTCTTCGGACATCCCGACAACCTGCTGCTCGACGAGCCTACCAACGACCTTGACCTCGACACTGTGCAGTGGCTGGAGGAATATCTCTCCTCTTTGGAGCAGTGTGTCCTCGTCGTCTCTCACGACCGCCACTTCCTCGATGCAGTGTCTACACAGACGGTTGACATCGACTTTGGCAAGGTGACGCTCTTCTCAGGCAACTACTCCTTCTGGTACGAGTCCAGCCAGCTGGCCCTGCGTCAGGCTCAGAACCAGAAGCTGAAGGCTGAGGAGAAGCGCAAGCAGCTGGAGGAATTCATCCGCCGCTTCTCGGCCAACGTGGCAAAATCGAAGCAAACCACTTCTCGAAAGAAGATGCTTGAAAAGCTTAATGTTGAGCAGATTACACCATCCACGCGTAAGTATCCTGGCATCATCTTCCAGATGGAGCGTGAGCCGGGCACGCAGATATTGGAAGTGGAGGGACTGAAGGCTGTCGATGCCGATGGCACTGTGCTCTTCGACCATGTCAACTTCACCATTGAGAAAGGACAGAAGACCGTGTTCCTCTCGCACAACCCCAAGGCCATGACCGCCCTCTTCGAGATTATCAACGGCAACCGTCAGGCTGATGCAGGAACGTATAAGTGGGGCGTCACCATCACCACTGCTTACCTGCCGCTGGACAACACTGAGTTCTTCAAGAGCGAGATGAACCTGGTGGACTGGCTCTCACAGTTTGGCAAGGGCAATGAGGTGCAGATGAAGTCATTCTTGGGGCGTATGCTCTTCAGGGAAGAGGACGTGCTGAAGCATGTCAACGTGCTCAGCGGAGGCGAGAAGATGCGCTGCATGATAGCCCGTATGCAGCTGAAGAACGCCAACTGCCTCATCCTCGACACACCCACCAACCACCTCGACCTGGAGTCCATTCAGGCCTTCAACAACAACCTGGTGCAGTTCAAGGGCAACATCCTCTTCGCCTCACACGACCATGAGTTCATACAGACCGTGGCCGACCGCATCATTGAGCTCACGCCGAAGGGCACCATCGACAAGCTCATGCAGTATGACGATTACATCTACGACGAAGCCATCAAGGAACAGAAGGCCAAAATGTATGCCTAACGCAACGTGATAACGAAAAAAGCGTTATACCGTTATACCGTTATACCGTAATAACGACAAAAACAAAAAACAACAAAAAAACAACAAGATAACGACAAAACGAATCAACTATGAAACAAACAATCTTAGTGACGGGTGGCACCGGCTTTATCGGGAGCCACACCACCGTAGAGCTGCAAGAGGCAGGCTATGAGGTGGTTATCATCGACAATCTGTCCAATTCCAATGCAAATGTCGTTGACGGCATTGAGAAAATCACAGGCATCCGTCCTGCTTTCGAGAAGGTAGACTGCTGCGACATGGAGGCTTTGGAGGGCGTGTTCAAGAAGTATCCGAAGATAGAGGGCATCATCCACTTCGCCGCATCAAAGGCTGTGGGTGAGAGCGTGGAGAAGCCGCTGCTCTACTATCGCAACAACCTCACCTCACTCATCAATCTGCTGGAGCTCATGCCGAAGTACGATGTGAAGGGCATCATCTTCTCGTCCAGCTGCACGGTCTATGGTCAGCCTACGAAAGAGAACCTCCCTGTCACTGAGAATGCTCCCATCCAGAAGGCTTTGTCGCCCTACGGCAACACGAAGCAGATCAACGAGGAAATCATTCAGGACTACATCCACAGCGGCGCTCCCATCAAGAGCATCATCCTGCGCTACTTCAATCCTATCGGCGCCCACCCATCAGCACTCATCGGCGAGCTGCCCAACGGCGTGCCCATGAACCTCATCCCCTTTGTCACGCAGACTGCCATCGGCATCCGCAAGCAACTGAAGATTTTTGGCAACGACTACAACACTCCCGACCACACCTGCATCCGCGACTACATCTATGTCGTTGACCTGGCCAAGGCTCATGTGAAGGCTATGGAGCGTGTGCTCGACCAGCCCGACACTGATGCTGTGGAGGTGTTCAACATCGGCACAGGCCGCGGTCTCTCCACCTTGGAGGTTGTTGAAGGCTTCGAGAAGGCCACTGGCGTGAAGGTGAACTGGGAGTATGCTCCGCGTCGTGAGGGCGACATCGAGCAGGTGTGGGGCAATGTGGACAAGGCCAACAAAGTGCTTGGCTGGAAGGCTGACACACCTACCGAAGAAGTGCTGAAGAGTGCCTGGCGTTGGCAGGAGAAGCTGCGTGCCGACGGTGTGCAATAAGTGGCTGACTCTTAGCAAACAGGAGAGAGCTGATTCCATCATCTCTGCAAGACTGGTAACTCATCAAGACAAAGGCCGCCCATCCTGTCAAAGGAGGGCGGCCTTTGCTGTGCTCTGCATGACTCTTTTACAGATAAACGACAAAAAAAAGGTGATTTATTCGTCTGTTCATATTTTTATTTGTAAATTTGCACGCAGTATGGACTAAAAACTAACATCTAAATAACCTTGGAAATGAGAAATCTTTTGAAGACATGTCTGGCTTTGGCCGTTATTCTGAGCCTGACGCTGCAGCCATTGCGGGCTGCCAACACCAAAAAGACTGTAGAGCAAGTGACAACGTCGGTGGAAGTGGTGGATGATGTCGACTACATCGTCACCAGCGCTACACCCTTCGCCAGCGAAGGCATCGTCAACATCACTAACACTGACCATGCCGTCGTGATCCTGCAGAACGTGAAGCCCTCGAAGGCCATCCATTTGCTGCCCAGCCATGTGCAGATCAACGGTGCGAAGGCAGTGAACAACAGCAACTGCCAGGTGAAAATCTATAACCGTGGCTGCATCATCTTGCCCTACGGCAACAGCTTCAAGCCCCTCACGGTCTATTCTGAGAAAAACTTTGAGGGCGAGTCATCCAATAACTTCGGACTGGGCAACGACGGCGGTTTCATGAACACACTGACTGATGCCCAGCTGAACAACCGCATCCGCTCGTTCAAGCTGAAGCGCGGCTATATGGTGACATTCTCCATCAAAGCGCGGGGCCGAGGCTACAGCCGCTGCTTCATCGCTGCTGACAAAGACATCGAGATGGCCTCTATGCCTATCATCCTCGACCGCAGCATCTCCTCCTACCGCATCTTCAAGTGGTATGACACAGGGAAGCAGCAGTTGGCAGGTGCCGGAGGCGACTTTAATGCCTGCTCGGCACTGAATGTCACCAGCACCTACACTTGGGGTACAACCAGTGACATGTCGCCTGACGTGGAGAACGTGCCACACCACATCTACGAGAACTATCCTTCACCCGCTGCCCTTGGTGGCTGCACCACGTCGCCCCACATGAAGACCAACAATGAGCCTATGAACACTGCCGACGACCCGAAGGGTAAGACAGAGGACATAGACCTCATCCTCTCGAACTGGGAAGACCTGATGGCTACGGGTATGCGTCTCTGCTCACCATCCTCATGGGACGGCAGCGACTACACCAACGGTACAGGATTTCTGAAGAACTTCTGCGATGAGATAGACAGGCGCGGATGGCGCTGCGACATCATCGACCTGCATTGCTACTGGCCTGAGGGAAACTTCGGCACCATCTCGAACTGGACCAACAGCACTGGCCGACCTGTCTGGATTTCAGAGTGGGTGTGGGGCGCATCGTGGAACAGCAACGGTGCCTTTGCCAGCGGCGTCACTGAGGCACAGAATGCTGAGGTGCTGAAACGCATCTGCAACGTGCTGAACAACAATTCAAACGTCGAAAGATATTATTATTGGAACAGCGAGCGTGACCCCTCAAGGCTCTACAAGAACGGCTCACTCACCCCTGCCGGTCAGTATTATGCCACCATCAACAGCGGACTGGGATTCAAGGGCAAGGAATATGTGCCCAAGACTCCGCCACAGGTGCCACCTACCGACCTGAGCATCGACTATGACGCAGCAAGCGGCAAGGCCACCCTGACTTGGACAGAGAGCAACGGAGAGATGAACGACTACATCTATGTGCAGCGGCGTGAGAACAGCTATCAGGCATGGGTCACTGTGGTGGACGTGCCCCTGAAGGAAGAGACGGGCACCTACACTGTCAGTGACGTGGATGCCAAGGACGGCTGGGAGTTCCGCATCACTGAGAAGATGGCCAACAACACCATCAAATCGTCGAACACCGTCATGGTGGTGAACAACAGCGTGAAGGCTGGCGATGCTGTCGATGTTGAAGGCAAGACGATGTATCTGGGCGGCAATGCCATCTTCAACGGTTCCTTCGACATGGGCCTCCGTGGATGGACCAACGGGCAGGGCACATCACTTGGCCAACCCTGGTTCCAGACTCCTGCCATTGGTGGTGCCGACGGCGGTGCCTATCTCCAGTGCTATGGCAACGGCGGCACCAATACGGTACAGGCCGTGAAGACAGCTGTGAAAGTCGACCCAGAGGCCGTCTATTACTTCATGGTGGACGCATGCAACATGGGTGAGAAGACCATCGCCAGAGTGGGTCTCAGCAATAACGGCACCTCCCTCAACGGCGGAACGGTGGCCACGTTCAACAATACCTCGGCAGCATGGAACACCAACTTCTATACCTTCAGCAGCGGTGCCAACGAGTATGCCATCATTCTGCTGAACACGCTCAATGCTCAGGCTCGGTTCGACAACTTCAAGCTCTTCCGCCTCTTTGACACAAAGGAAGAGGCACTGGCCGATGCTGCTGCGAAGGCAAGGCAGCGTGCGCAGGATTTCATGGCATATAATCCGCTGTTCAACGACATCCTCACCTCGCAGCTTGCCATTGTCAAGGAAGACCAGCAAGAAGACATCGCATACGTGGATGACCTGACCGACACCGCCATCAAGGCAGGCTCCCTCTTCCCCATCTTGCGTGACCGTGCCGCTGAGGTGAGCCACATCGTCAGCCAGTATCCCATCTTCGGCAGCGAGGAGCTGGCAGCCCTCACCAATGACATTCTGACCCAGAGCGTCATTACCCCACAGAGCATCTTGGAACAATATGCCGCCCTGACCGATGCCATCGATGAGTACATGCCATTGGCAACAGCAGAAGGCAAGGTGCAGTCGCCCAACTTCGTCAGCTCAAGTGGGTGGACGGTGAAAGCCGGTACTTACACTGGAGGTGACCAGCGCTTGGCTACACAGGACGGTGTGACCTGCTGGAACGCATGGTGGTCGCTCAATCCCAGCAACGACAACGGCAGCACAATGGCCATCAAGCAGGACATAGCAGCCCTCGACCTTCCTGGTCTCTACTTCCTGCAGTGTCGTGCTTCCACCCAGCACTACTGTCTGAGCGACCAGCACGCTTTCCTGAAGAAAGGCAATGAGACCCTCACCAGCCCCGTGCTGAGAAAGGACTACCTGGACCTGAGCAACATCAGCGTGGACGACCGCTGGGAGACACTCACCACGCCGCCCTTCTATGTGGACAATGGTGAGAGCTTGACCATCGGCTTTGAAAGTTCAAAAGCAGGCAGCACAGACATGGCCTATCGCAAGGTGGGTGACACTAATGGCAGCGGCGACCATCGCGAGGGATGGTGGTGTGCCACCGATTTTGCCCTGCGGTTCCTGCCTTACTATCAGACCAGCGTCACCGCCGCACAGTGGCAGACAGCCTGCCTGCCCTACAGCGTGGCCGCTTCGCCTAAGATGAAGTTCTACCAGATAGCAGGCATCCTCAGCGATTTCTCCGCTTTGTGCTTGGAGGAAATAGAAGAAGTGGCCGCAGGAGAGCCCTTCCTCTATATGCCTGAGGAGAACATGGCTTGCTTCCGTGAATACGGCGAGGTGAAAGAGAAAGCCAATGGCCGAGGCACGGGCAACCTGCGTGGCTTCTATGCTACCACAGGCACCGTTCCCTCCAAGCACTATGCCCTCGTCGATGGTGTCTGGTGCAAGCCTGAAGGCCGTTTGCCCATAGGCAACTATCATGCCGTGCTGCGACCCTTCGATGACAAGAACAGCAATCCTTACACCCTCTTCGCCTCTTGGGATGGCCCCACCGTTCCCATCACAGGCATCACAGACAGCGAGCTGGAAGTGCTCACCTCAGACATCAACCAGCCCTCCATCCTCCGCTCTCAACCTTCCACCCTCTACACCACCAGCGGATTGCCTGTCAAGCAGCAGTCTGCCACTCCTGGCATCTACATCAAGGTTGAGAATGGCAAAGCCACCAAAATCATTATCAGATGAAACGCACCGTCATCCTCTTAGCCTGCTGCTGTCAGCTGGCTCTTTGTCCCGCCCAGGTGGTGACAAAGGCTGATGTAACTGTTTCCTTCGACCTCAGTCAGCAAGGCCACCGCTTCAGTCCTACGTGGGGCCTGGACCAGGCTTGGTACAACGAGCAGAACCTGCGCAAGGGACTGAACCACATGGGAAAGGAGAACGTCAAAGTGGGACGCACAGCCTATCGCTTCACCAAGCCACTGGTCAACGACTCAGCTCTGGCCAGCGACGTCATCAACATGATGAAGCGCCGTGCCTCTGTCTTCGACATTTTCGACAAGAAGCTTCCCCTCTTCTTCACAGCCGACCAGGATGCAGGCACCTGCGACTACTTCGTGGTGAACAAGAACTGCAATGTGCAGCACTGGGCAGCCATGATCAACAGTCATGTGCACTGGATGCAGGCAAATACCGACCATCCCATCATGGGCGTCTCACCCTTCAATGAGCCCGACTACTGGACAACTGAAGAGGGCGCCACCGTGTCTAAACAGGTGCAGGTGGCAAAGCTGCTGCGCGAGAATTATCCTCGCATGGACAGCGTCAACCTGGTGGGCGGCAACACGCTGAACAATGACAAGGCGTTGACGTGGTACTCCAGTGGCAAGCAATACTACGACTGGGGCAACACACACCAGCTGGCCGGTTCTTTCGACAACTATGTCAAGTTCTACCAGCAATTGGTCAAGGACGGCAAGGTGGGCTACAACGACGAGATGCACAATGTGACTGAAGCCATGACAGGCCTGGAATACGGCATGACTGTCGGCATCTGGTGGGGCTTCGACAGCCGTGCCCGTGGTGAGTTCTGCGACATCAGCAGTCATGGCGAGCGCCTCAGCTATGGTGAGCACCGTGACAACTGGACCTCTGCCAGTGTCTATCGCCATGATGACGGACGCGTGAAGGCATTTGTGGGTTCCAGCGAGCGGCAGGCAGTGAGCACCAGCTATCAGTTTGTGTCAATAGACCGCGATGTCTACTTCGACGGCTATGGCCCTACACGGCAGTACCGCATGGTGATGCCTGGAGGTACGGGCTATCAGACTGGGCAGACCAATGCTGAGTGTGTCATCGACATCTCCTTCGGTGACGATGTGCCGCCAGTGGCCATTACAGACGGCATGTACAAACTGGTGAACAGGACAACAGGCAACGCCATTGCCGTCAGTGGCAGCAGCATTGTGATGCAGAAGTACACAGGCAACGCAAGACAGCAATGGAACATCAGCCGTGTCAGTACGCGGATTGGCGGAGACTTCAGCTTCTTCGACTTTACCTCAGCCAACAACTCGAAGACGAGAATCAACGTAAGGGACTTTTCCACAGCAAGTCCCGCTGAAATCATTGCCTATTCAGTCAACGAGACGCCCACCAGCAACGAGCAGTGGTATCTGCAGTATGCTGGCAATGGCTACTATTACATACGTAACCGTGAGAGCGCCTTCTATCTGGCCGCTTCCTCCAGCAGCAAGGCCAATGACGTAAAGGTGGAGCAGCGCAGTCTTCCGATGAATGAGGCTGGCAAACGGCTGATGCAGTGGCGCCTGATGCCCGTTGACATGGCCTACGAGACAATGGCTCCTGCCACGCCGTCAGGCTTAGAGGCTCGGTCACAGTCGGCTTCTGTCCTTCTGACCTGGAGCATGGGCACTGAGAACGACCTCGACGGCTACATGATTCTGCGCTGTGAGGAAGGCACTGAGGAGTGGAACACCATAGCTCGCCGCGTAGCACAGCCGACGGAAGGGCTCAGCACAGCGGCCTATGTGGACAACACCGTACTGCCGGGACATGCCTATCAGTATAAGGTAAAGGCTATCGATACGGCGCAGAACCAAAGCACGCCTTCAGAAGTGGTCAGCGTCACTGTTCCCACCGACAGGGCACTGGTAGGCCACTGGCCCATGGATGGAAGCATCAACGATGTGACAGACAACAGCCGCCATGCCGCCGTTGCCCTCAATGTTGCCTACGTTGAAGGACATGAGGAAGGTGCACAGGCGCTGCGCTTCACCAGTGGTCAATGGGCACAGCTGCCTGTCAATACTGCCGCCAGCGAAGAGCTGACCGTGGCTGCGTGGGTCAGGGTGATGTCGGCGTCAGGATGGCAAAGGCTGTTTGACTTTGGCTACGATACCAATCATTATCTTTTCCTCACCCCCAACAACGGCTCTGCCATGCGACTGGCCATCAAGAACGGCAGCAACGAAGAGCGCCTCGACGCTCCTGCATTGCCAACGGGAAAGTGGAAACATGTCACTGTGACGATGAGACCGGGGAAGACCTGCATCTATGTGGATGGCGAACTGAAGGCCAGCAGCTCTGCTATCACCATCAGCCCTGCCGACGTGAAGCCCGTCATCTGTTACTTAGGGCGCAGTTTCTTCAACGGTGACCCTTACTTCTCAGGGATGATGCAGGATTTGCGCATCTACAACTACTCACTGAGCGAAGACGAGGTGCAAAGTGTGTTCAACGGCATCTCTGCCATCAGCGAACCTGAGGCAGAGCCCACACCCTCGGCCGTGTACAACATGGAAGGCATCCGCCTGCAACAGCCACGCCGTGGACTGAACATCATCGACGGCAAGGTCATCCTCAAGTAAAGGTAGAGTCCTACGCCTTCTATCTTCTGCCACAATAAAAACAGCAGATTTTCTGTTTCACGCCTGCTTGTTTCATCTTTTGTCGTGCATCCCCAAAAAAGTCCGAAGGCTTCGGACGCTTCGTCCGAAGGCTTCGGACAGAGTGTCCGAAGGCTTCGGACAAAAATATGATGTCTCTTCCCGCTAAAAATATATCTCCTCAGCAGCGCGCATGGTCGGGTGGTGCACGTATTCGTGCACACCAGCCATCTGAAAAAGCGGAAGAACCTAAAATCCCCCGGAACGTTCTGCTTTCACAGGCATAAAAAAAGTGCGGCTGAGTAGCTCGACTATTCAACCGCACAATTCTTGAAAAAAGCAGTACTATCTGACAATGCGCTTGACGGCCTTTCCTCCACGGCGCTCAATATAGATGCCGCGGCGCTGGGGCTGGCTGATGCGCAGACCGTTCATGTCATAGAACGTAGCAGGAGCGGCGTCAGCCCATTGGTCGCTGATGCTGGAGTATGCCTCCATGTCATTCGCATTGTATTCGCGCTTGCCACCTGTCAGCTGGATGTCACCGTCGGCCTTCACGGCCTTGTCTCCATAGTTGGCAATGGTCAGTGTGCCGCCTGTCATGTAGAAATTGCCAGTGTTCTCGTCCTCATGCTCGACTGTGATGCCTGTCACGGGGTCGTTGGCCAGTTCCACCTGTATGCCATCTTCGCCAGCACTGCTGATGTTGACGGTGCCACTCTCCATGAGGAAATACTCCTTGCAGTGGATGGCATCCTTCACTGAGCCGGTGATGTTCAGCGTGGCATTCTTTATCTCTATGTACTCCTTGCTGTAGATGGCGTGCTTGGCATTGCCCTTGACGTTGAGCGTGCCCTTACCCTTGAACTTGGTATGGCCCTTACTGTGATAGCAGCCGTTGAACTCGTCATTGGCGCCGTCCTCCAAGGTGCTCGTGGTGCCTTTCTTGGCAGTCACCGAGCATCGCTTGCCATTCTGTATGTTGATGGCAGGGCCTGCAGGGTTGGTCAGGGTCAGGCCGTTCAGCTCTACGCTGCATTTAAAGGCTCCCTCGAGATAGAACTCGCCATCAGAGGAAGTGCCGGAGAGCACATAGATGATTTCACCGTCCTCGTTGTCTACAGTAGGGTTGATGCCGGCAAAGCTCTCGGCCTGAACCAGCTTGACATGCGATGAGGTGCCGCTGCTTACTTTGACATAGGCACTGATGTTGGATGCCACAGTGACCGTAGCGGTGTTGCCGTTGAACTTCACTTCCACGGTGTTAGCGTCTATGGCACTGACGGTGCTGATGCCAAGGGCAAGGCCCAGCAAGGTGAGTAATTTCCTCTTCATGGCTATTGGTTTTGGGTGACGTTGTTGTCTTGCAAGTCAAAGCCGTAGAATGTCTGCAGCTGGTTGATGTCGCTGAAAAAGCTCACCATGTTGGGCAGTTCCTCCTTGGCTATGGGGTCGGTGGTGTTGCTGACGAGTGCAGCAATCTCTTCCTGATGAGTCGAAAGATATGTCTGCAGCTCGGTGACATACTGACAGATCTTAGCAGTGTCGGTCTCCTCCATCATCTTTTCCGGCACATTGGCCAGGAGAGCATAGAACTGTGCGCCATCGCCTGCCTTGAGCAGGGAGTCAAGGGCGCTCACCATCGACTGGGTGCTTTCTGGGGCGTCACCCTGCGGTGCGGCCTCACCTGGTGTCGGTGTGTGTCCCAAGCATGAGGAACATGCCGTGAGAAAGAGTGTGGAGGCGGCAACGAGTGCCAGGAATAGTTTCTTCATATCAGAGGCCTGGAATCTTTTCAAGCAGTTTGCCAATGTCCTGGGTGCTCAAATCGCTGACAAGGCTCTGAGCTTTCTTGGCGAGCTCGCTGTCGGAAATCTTGCCAATCACCTCGGCCACTTTGTCTTTGTTGTCCACCAAGAACTTCTGGGCGGCCTGCAGATACTCCTTGGCCTTGCCGGGGTTGTCTTTGAGGAAGCTGATGGCTTTTGTCTTCACGTCGCCCAGCATGGTTACAAACTTGTTGCCGTCGCCAGCCTTCAGGTTCTCACCCAGCTGACCTACCATTTCATTCGGGTCATCACTCAGATTAGAGTTGGTGCAGGACACCAACGTCATGGCAACGATGGCCATCAGTGCAATCATTAACTTTTTCATACGCTTGTGTTTTGTTAATTTGTAAATGATTTTGATAAAAAAGCCTATTCGCTGGCAAAATTAATAAATAAAGCAGACATCTGCAAAAAAAAAGGAAAAATCTTTTGGCCATAATGAAAAAAATAGCTATTTTTGCCAACAATATAAAAAGAATCTATATTACAAAGCTATGTTTCAATGTATATCCAAGAGACGTGTGGTAGGAGTTAACATCGGCTTGTACACCACCTCCTATGCTATCGTCGATGTGAGGGGCAATGTCATAGCGCAAGATGAGTTCCCCACTTTGGAGCATCCTAATATCAATGAATTTGTTGCCTTTCTCACCGAAAGGCTTGTCGAAATGATGGAAGCGAATGGCGGCTATGACACCATCCGTTCTGTGGGCGTCGGCGTGTTGAGCGGCAACTTCGTGAAAGGCTGCATTGAGCATTCACCTTGCTTGCCTTGGAAAGGTGAAGTGCCGTTGGCATCCATGCTGTGCGACCAGCTGGGCATGGCTGTCGCCGTGGGCAACAATGCGCACGTCAGGGCATTGGGCGAGCAGGTCTTCGGCAAGGCGCATGGCATGAGCGATTTTATCGTCATCACCTTAGGGCCGGGCATGGGCAGCTGCGTGTTCTCCAATGGGCGTCCACATCTGGGGAACGAAGGCTTTGCGGGCGAGATAGGTCATGTGTGTGTCAACCATTATGGCAGAAAATGCAAATGTGGCGGTCATGGCTGTCTGGAGACCTATTGTTCTGAGGAAGGCATCCTCTGCTCTGCACAGGAAATAATGGGCAAGAGCGACACGCCTTCACTGTTGCGCCTCCACAATGAGCTCACCTTGGATCATATCATAGAAGCCTGCGAGCAGGGCGATGAGCTGGCCCGTGAGGTGTTGCGCAACACTGGAGAAATCTTGGGAACAGGCATCTCCAACTACGCATCGGTGGTCAATCCTGAGGCCGTTATTTTCACAGGAAGAGTGACACGTGCAGGACAATGGCTTTTCGATGAAGTGGAACGGACATTCGAAGAAAATGTCTTCCACAATATGCGAGGCAAAGTGAAGTTCCTCACATCGACACTCACCGACATCGAGCAGAATGTGCTGGGGGCCAGTGTGCTGGCTTGGCAAGTGAAAGAATACTCATTATTTAAATAGAGCAGGCAGAATATGACTGAGAGTATTATCAAGAATCGCGTCATTGGCGTTGACATCAGTATCGACCGCACCAGCTATGCCATCGTTGATGTGCGGGGCAACATCATAGCCCGCGACGGCTTTAGCACACAGGACTATGCCACTGCGACCGAGTATGTAAGTGCCCTGAGCGAAAAAGTGGTGATGATGGCGGAGGAGAATGGTGGCTATGAGTATATCCGCTCAATGGGCATCAGCTCGCCAAGTGCCAATTATCGCACCGGCTGTATTGAGAACGCACCCAACTTGCACTGGAAGGGCGTTGTGCCTCTGGCAGCTATGTTGCGCGACCGTTTGGGCATAGCCGTAGCGCTGGGCAACGATGCACATGTCACGGCGCTGGGCGAACACACCTATGGTGCAGCACATGGCATGAACAATTTTATTGTCATGGCAATGGGTCATGGCATTGGCAGCTGCATCTTCTCTAATGGCAAGGTACATTTAGGGGCTGAAGGCTATGCGGGCGAAATAGGCCATGCCTGTGCCGTACCCCATGGCCGTGTCTGCGGATGTGGCAAGAAGGGTTGCCTGGAGGCCTATTGTGGGGCCAAGGGCATTGTCGCCACAGCAAGGGAGATGATGGCTGAGAGCGATTCGCCCACTCTGATGCGCAATGCCCCGAAGCTGACACCGAAAATCATCTATGAGTTTTGTAGTCAAGGCGATGCGATGGCTATAGAGGTATTCCGTCGTACTGGCAAGATGTTGGGTTTTGTCATGGCTGCCTATGCCAGCATACTCGACCCTGAGGCCATCATCTTCACAGGCGGCATTGCTCATGCCGGCAACTATCTGTTGATTCCAGCAAGTGAGGAATTTGAGAAATACGTGTTCCACAACACTCGCAATCATGTGAAGTTCCTTGTCTCCGCCCTTGAAGACCACGAGCGCGATGTCCTTGGCGCCAGTGCCCTCGCCTGGGGCATCAAGGAATACTCTCTCTTCAAATAAGCCCCTAAAATCCTCTAAAATCCTCTATAGTCCTCTAAAATCCTCTATAGTCCTCTAAAATCCTCTAAAATCCTCTCCAGTTCTCTCCAGTCCTCAAAAAAAAATGAACGTCGACAGCATCAATCACCTTATCACCGACCGGCCAAACCTCAGCACAGCTCTCGGCATGGAGTTTCTCTCCACCCCGGAGGATGACACCTGCATGGCCCGTATGAAGGTGGACGAGCGCAACCGCCAACCCTTTGGCTTTCTCAGCGGCGGTGCCTCATTAGCCTTGGCAGAGAACGTGGCGGGTGTTGGCTCTTCCGCCCTTTGTCCCGGCTGTGCCTGTGTCGGCATTGAGGTGAGCGGCAGCCATGTGAAAGCCGTCGTCGAGGGTGACACCGTCACGGCCTATGCACGTCTGCTCAGTCAGGGGTCAACGCTCCACGTATGGCAGGTAGACATCCGTAACTCAGCCGAAGAGCTGATCTCTTCCGTGCGTGTCACCAATTACATTGTCCGCCACAAATGAACAGCTTTGCCATCTTCCGACTGCCTCATGCCGACAGCTGCCAGTTCATAGAAGGTGAGAGCGTGGTCATCCCATCGCTGGCTGAGATCGACCAGCAGCAGGGCTTTCTCCTTGCACCCTTCAAACCTTCCGACAAAGAACCCATTGTACTCATCAAAGGTGAGGCGAGAATGATTTCAACTCTCAACCCCCAACAAACGTCTCTCAACTCTCAACAAACGTCTCTCAACACTCAACTCTCAACTCTCAACTCCCACAAGTCCTACTCCGACACCTTCAGCATCTTTCATCAAGCTTTGCTCAACGGTCAGTTCCAAAAGATAGTGCTGGCCCGCTGCGCTACCGAAGCCCATGATGGCAGCATCACGCCGATAGCCTTATTCCACCAAGCCTGCCAGCTTTATCCCCGCATGTTTGTGGCGCTGGTGAGCACCCCTCAGAGTGGCACCTGGCTCACCGCTTCTCCAGAGATTTTGTTAGAGCATCTTCCCGATGACCGATGGCGCACCATTGCCTTGGCTGGTACCATGCGGTTGCGCTCTGATAAAGCCGACAATGAAGGGCAGCACCTGCGGTGGTCGGCGAAGAACATACAGGAGCAGCGCCATGTGTCTTCCTATATTGCCAATGTGCTCCGCCGCTTCTCCGACGATGTGCATGAAGAGGGTCCGCGCACCATTCGAGCCGCTCATCTGGTGCATCTGCGCAGCGACTTCACCTTCACTATCAATAAAGAATGTACGCGCGTAGGAGAGCTCCTGCAAGCTCTCCATCCCACACCTGCCGTATGCGGTCTGCCCAAGGAGGAAGCACAGCGCTTCATCATCGCAAACGAGCGCACTCCTCGTCACTACTACAGTGGCTTCATGGGACCCTTCAACCTGCCCCAAAAACCTCAACCCTCATCTCTTACCCCCCAACAAACGTCTCTCAACTCTCAACCCTCAACTCTCAACTCTCACCAAACGTCTCTCAACTCTCAACCCTCAACTCTCAACCAAACAACTCTCAACCAAACAACTCTCAACTCTCATCTCTACGTCTCGCTCCGCTGTATGAACATCACCGACAGCGCCTGTCACCTCTATGCCGGTGGCGGATTGCTGCGCGAGAGCGTAGAGCAACAGGAGTGGCTTGAAACAGAAGCGAAGATGGAAACCATGCGGCGTCTTTTGGAGATGCAAAGCAAGGAGTAAGTATGATTTGGACCTCATGTATAGCAACAAGCAAAGCGTCAATATCCTCACGAGTCTGTTGGTGGCCCATGGTGTGAAGCACGCCGTGGTCTGCCCGGGCAGCAGGAATGTTCCCATCGTTCACAATCTCAACGAGTGTCCCCACATCACCTGTCACCCCGTCACCGACGAGCGCTCGGCTGGATTCTTTGCTCTCGGCATTGCTCAGGCCACCGACGAACCTGTGGCCGTCTGTGTCACCAGCGGCACTGCCCTGCTCAACCTCGCGCCGGCAGTGGCTGAGGCGCACTATCAGCACCAGTCACTCATCGTCATCTCAGCCGACCGTCCTGCACCGTGGATTGACCAGCTCGACGGACAGACGCTCCGCCAGCCAGGGGCCTTGGAGCCTTGGGTGAAGAAAACAGTCACATTGCCCGAGGTCGACCCGGCAGCTCCTCAACTCAGTGCGTGGCATTGCAACCGTCTGGTCAACGAAGCTCTGATAGAGGCTACCGACGACACACGACCCTGTGTCCACATCAACGTGCCGCTGAGCGAGCCGCTGTTCGACTTCACCACCCACCAACTGCCTGTTGAGCGTGTCATACGCCGATTCTATCCTGCCATAGACTACAGCTGTCTGCCTCAGCAGCTCATCGACGACCTGACACAGGCTGAGCGACCGCTCATCGTCTTCGGACAGCTCAGTCCACGCCGTTTCCACTATGAGGACGTCGACCATCTCTTCAGCCATGTCATCGTGCTTCACGAGGCACCGGCACCCTTCACCAGCGTCAGTCTGATTGATGATGCCCTGAGCGCTGCGGCAGCACAGCTTCACGATCTGAGTCCCGACTTCATTCTACATGTCGGCGATGCCATTGTCAGCAAGCTTCTGAAGCGATTCCTCCGTCAGGCCACCGATGCACGCACATGGCGCATCAGTCTGACGGGCGACGTGGAAGACACTTTCCAAAACCTCTGCGGCATAGTCACCGGCGATGCCGAGGCCGTGCTGCAAGCACTGAACAGAAAGCTGTCTGCCTGCAGACTGGCACATATTGGCGAACAGAGAAGTTACCGCAGACAGTGGCTCAGCCTGCTGCGCAATGCCTGCCAACGCCTTGACAGCACACCGCTCTTTTTCAGCGAGGAGGGAGCCGTCAGACTTCTCGAGCAGCACCTTGCCAATCGCTTCTCTCCTCTGACGTCTCAATTCCCCCATCCCGACGTACACTACGCCAACAGCACTGCCATCCGCCTGGCCAACCGCTTTGCGCAGGGGCATCCTGTGTGGTGCAACCGTGGCACCAACGGCATCGAGGGCTCACTCAGCACAGCAGTGGGATTTGCTGCGGCAAAGCAGCACACACCACAGCCGCCCACCTTCTGCGTCATAGGCGACCTCAGCTTCTTCTACGACCAGAACGCTCTCTGGAACACCTGCCTGCCTCACCTCAACCTGCGCATCCTCTTGCTCAACAATGGCCACGGCGCCATCTTCTTCCACCTGCCGGGACTCAGCCAGAGTCCTGCCGCCGACACCCTCATCGCAGCGCGTCATCACACCACAGCCGAAGGCATCTGCCTCCAGAACGGAGTGGCACACCGCTCGGCATGCAACATCGAGCAGCTGCAACAAGGCATTGAGTGGCTGGCTGACGACGATGTGTCATCGTCAGTAAGGCTGTTGGAAGTGAGGCTGTCATCCTCTGACAGCTGAGCGGCAGGACGTAGGCAGGTACATCGCCCTTGGGGACGGCAGATTACAGGCAGGAACATCGCCCTAAGGGACGGCAGATTACAGGCAGGGACATCGCCCTAAGGGACGGCAGATTACAGACAGGGACATCGCCCTTGGGGACTCCGTAAGGCACTCCCCTCCCTTCAAGGGGAGGGGTTAGGGGTGGGGTCTGTAATGTCAGTAATGCTCTATCAGCGAAGAAGTTTCAGCGAAGAGGGGGCTGCGAAGGTGTTGGGGGCGAAGGAGTTGAGGGCGAAGAGGAGGCGGCATAGGAAATTACTGACATTACAGACCCCACCCCTAACCCCTCCCCTTGAAGGGAGGGGATGGCTGCGCATTAAACTACGCGGCGGCCAACCTCCCCTTACAGGGGGCGCTTTTCCTGCGTTTCCATTGCTGAGATGTGTATAAAGAGTAGTTGAAGGGAGGGGATGGCTGCGCATTGAACTACGCGGCGGCAATGAGCCTGCCACCTTCCAGGCCAATCAGGTCATACGGCCAACCTCCCCTTACAGGGGGCGCTTTTCCTGCGTTTCCATTGCTGAGATGTGTATAAAGTAAAGATTTCCCCATGCTGACGAGTGTCAAGAAATGAACGGAAATCGCAAAATCATGCACTTATTATTCGCCAATGAGGCATCTTTTCCTTAATTTTGCGCGGTTGTAGAAAATCATTACTTTTATTTATTTTATCAAACTTAAAAACATGATCAAATCTTTACGCTATTTGCTGCTGACAGCGCTCACGCTGGTCTGTGGCAGCATGTTCGCTCAAGATGGTACCGCCACATGGAATGGTGCTGAGAGCAGCGCCCTTCCTACGGAAATGGGCGACGACATCACACTCGCTTGGCTCGAGGCCAGTGGCGACCAGGCTCCTTCGTTCAACAGCACCAAGAAGGCTGCTTCCATGAAGAAGGGCAACAAGCTGACCATCGCAGGCGCTGACGCCAATGTCACCATCAGCGAAATCGTCTTCACCTTCGACAATTCAAGCGATCCGGGCCTCTCAGCCAACGAGGGTTCCACAACGAGCAACTATGCTGACAACACCACAACGTGGACAGGTGAGGCCAACAGCATCACCTTCACCGCTGGTAGCAGCCGTCTCATCAAGGCTATCAAGGTCACCTACACTGGCAAGGCTGCCGTAGGAGAAAAGGTGCCCGTGCTGGCCATCGCCAAGGTGGACAACTTCAACACCACCTACGACATGGACGCTACCGACAACAAGACGCTCGTGGTTTACTATGAGAACACGGGTAAGGCTGCTGCCGAGAATGCCGAGCTGACGCTCTACGTCGATGGGAATGAGAACAAGGTGGTGGAGATTGGCACTATCGCTGCCGGAGCTACCGACGGATGGAAGAACATCAGCTACGACCTCACTAAGATAGAGGCTGGCGAGCATGTTGTCTTTGTGGCACTCACGGCCGACGGCGTAGAGGCTGTGAAGTCTGAGCAGAAGATTGTCACCTTCACAAAGAAGGCCCCCGAGGCTACCTTCGTCGTGACGGCTGTCTCACCTGTCAATGTGGCCTATGGTGCTACAAGTTTCAACATCACTGCCACCGTCAAGAACACCAGCGAGACCGTCGATGCTACCGACGTTGTCCTGACCCTTTGGCAGAACGGCACCGTTGGCACGCAGACTGTCAGTGCCCTGGCTCATGGCGCAGAGGCTGAGGTGGTGTTCACCGTCAACGCTCCCGAGACTGGCTTCCCCGTTGACAGGACCGTGACTTACTATGTACAGGCTCCGAAGAACCAGTCGCAGGCTGAGGTGGAGGTTATCTTCGCAGAGCAGCCCGTCGAGGAGGTCAAGGACCTCGCTGTCATCGGCATCGATGGCACCATCGACCTGGGTGCTGTCAGCAGCGCTGTGCGCATCAGCGTTGAGAACAAGGGCAATGTAGACATCGAATCAGCTACTGTCACCCTGAAAGCTGGCGACAAGACACTGGGCGAGTCGAATGTTACCAATGTGGCTGCCGGCAAGACTGGATTCTGCAATGTGACGGTTCCTTCCGAGGGCCTTACCCCCGGGGAGCTGACTGTCACCGCTACTGTTGCTCTGGATGGCGATGCCACTCCCGCAGACAACACCATGGAGGCTACACTCACAGTCAAAGAGGCTGAAGTGCCCGAGCCGGTATTCGCCATCGCTACCGAGAAGAGCTATGAGTTCACCCTGGGCGAGCCCATGAGCATCACAGTCACCGTCATCAACACCAGCGAGGTGGAGGCAAAGGACGTCGATGTGAAGCTGTTCTATTCCACCATGGAGGTCACCAAGCAGACTGTCGCAGAGCTGCCTCCTTACGAGCCGGTCGACGTGGTCTTCACGCTGCCGCAGGCTTACACCGCTCTCTTGGAGACCTACATGGGCGATGCTGACACGAAGAGCTTCGACATGCAGGCTGTGGTAGGAAATACCAGCTGCTTCTTCACCGTCACACTCAAGAAGGCTGTCACGCCTGTCTACGACCTGGCTGTCACAAGCATTCAGGGTGAGCTGAGCGTTGATAACGAGACCAACTTCATCACGGTCTTCGTTGAGAACAAGGGCAATGTCGACATCGACGACGCTGTCCTCTCCATCGCTTACGCCTCAGGTGAGGACATCACAGGCTATGCAGAGACAGTGGCTGTGAAGGCTGGCAGTACGGCATTCAAGAGCTTCGAGATTCCTGCTGAGGACCTGAAGACTGGCGAGTTCACCGTCTTTGCCACCGTTGGAGTATATGACGAGGAGGGTGAGTCTATCGACGCCGACGAGTCCAACAACACCCTCGAGCATACATTCATCGTCACCGGCACACCAGTGGCTCAGCCCACCTTCGCTGTCACGGCTGAGAATGTCTCTGTAGAGTATGGAGCAAAGAGCTTCAACATCGTGGCTGTTGTCAAGAACACCAGCGAGGTGGACGGCGACGTGGAGGTGAAGCTGCTGCAGGGCACTGAGGTCGTCGATGCTACCACAGTCACCGTCGCTGCCGGTGAGGAGGCTACCATCACCTTCACGCTCGACGAGATGCTCGAGGCTGGCAAGACCGCTACCTACTACGTACAGGCTGGCAATGCACAGGCTGAGGTGACGGTCACCTTCGAGCAGGAGCCGGTCATTCCCGTCGTCGACCTGGCTGTCACAGCCATCACGGGCTCGCTCGACCTCACACTCGAGAGCAACAACCTCACCGTCTTTGTTGACAACCTGGGTACGGTCGATGTCAACGACGCCATCGTCACACTCACAGCTGGTGAGAAGGTGCTCGGCACTGCCACACTGTCGGCAAAGGCTGGTACAGAGAACAACCACTGCACCATCGCCATCAACACAGCCGACCTGCAGGAGGGCAACATGGACATCACTGCCACCGTGGAGGCTGAAGGCGATGCCGACCTCACCAACAACACGCTGACACACTCCTTCAACATCACCACTGCCATCTCTGCCATCAAGGCACAGTTCGGCGACAACGTGCAGATTTTCAACCTCAGCGGAAAGAAGGTTACCACGCTCCGCCCAGGACACATCTACATCATCAACGGAAAGAAGATGATGGTGAAGTAAGAATGTTAGAATAGAGTTCGAGGCCCCGTTGTGGGCTTCATAAAAAGCTAACGTTGGGTTTTCATCCAACGTTAGTTTTTTTTATGATTATCCGCATGTAGCCAATGGATGCCCTTGCCATCATGTTCTGTCTCAATCATTACCTGACAACACGTGCTGCCGCAAAAGTATCTTATTCCCCCCCCTTGCAAAGGGGGGGGCAGGGGGGGGATAAAACTCTGCGCAGATGGATCCCCCTCTAACTCCCCCTTTGCAAGGGGGAGAATTGAGTTACTGCAAGCCGTCCAAACGATACCGTTTGCAACGCAAAACGAGCCATTCACGCTGATGAATGGCTCGTTTCTCTGTCTAAACAACACGTTTGCAAGACCAACTGGCACAATGTCCCTGTGTTCAAGTGGCCGCCGCTCCCCCTCCCCTCGGGGAGGGTTGGGGTGGGGGCTTGGCCGCTTTTTACTCCGTTGCCACGTACTCTCCCTTCCTGCTGGAAAGTATAATCTCGCCAGACTTCACGCGCATGGCCAGCGAGGTGTAGCCCAGGGTGGAAGCGTTGGTCAGCTCTTTGCGCACCAGCTTGCCCACGGCGCGGCACTGCAGGCGCACGTTAGCGATGTTCGAGTCCAGGTCGAAGGACTCCACGTCGTTGGCGGGCTTGCTGGTGACAGCGGCCTTGAAGATGGCCAGACCGTCAATCTTCACCGGCTGACCCAGCAGCACCATCTCCTTGATGCAACTCACCATGTCGGTGAGGATGCCCTTGATGACACCAGGCGAGAACGGGGTGTTGTGTTCGCACATGTGCTCAGCCAGCTGCTCCAGGTTGATGGGCTCGGCATTCTTGACGCGGCCATAGATCTTACCATAGTTCTGGTCGCCCTGCCGCTTGTTCTTGTAAAAATCCAATTTCAGCATAACTTTACATTGTTTAAAAGGTGAATAATAGAGTGAACTTTAACGATACAAAGATACGAATTTTTTCTTTAACTACCAAATAATAAAGCATTTATTTTCAATAAAATAACGATAAAATACAATCAAATTAAAGTCCTAACGCTCGAATGTCAGGACTTTAATTCGCAAGAATAATTGTCAACGTTTTTGATAATGACCAGTGCTAACCCGCACAACCACGTTGTAATTGATGATGAATGATCCCACATAGCGCTCTGCTGTACGCTCAGATATATGCAGTTGACGAGCTATCTGTAGGAATTCCTTTCTTGTAAACTCCTTTGGCAAGGCATTGAAGAAGGCAAGTTCCTGGGCAGACATCGGTTTTCCTGAAGTGCTGAATGGTATCTCACTGTGAGGCAAAAGTCGCTTGTAGACATAGACTGTATGGTTGATGAGACACGATGCGATGGTGATGGCTGTCTGGAAGTCGATGTCCGTGCATACCAGTGGCTCACCCTTTTCTCCAAACCTTGGCTGCCTCTTCTCATGACGCAGTACGGTGAGCACCATGGCTATGCGATAGGTGGTGAGGGCCAGACGGAAGACAAAGGCATCGAGGTCATCGCCATAGAGGCCTACTTGCTCGTTATAGAGTGGCTCGAAGAACTGGTTGAAGCGCTTCTTCTGCTCCTCGTTGAGCGTGAACTTCAACGGCTCTTTACTATAGGCTTTGAGGTCGTCATAGATGGCCTTGAAGCGCAGACCGAGCGGAGCCAACTGCTCGTAGAGGGTTTCTTCGCAGTCTTCAAACACGTTGCGCCATCCACGACTCTTGCGTAGCAAGTAGAACACGAAACGGTTTGCCAGGCCGTTCTCCGTATTCTGGGGTGAGAGCAACAGGGGCACCTGACCGGGTGTACAGGTCAGCAAGATGGACAGTCGGGGCTTTGCCACATAGACGTGCTCATTGTCCTTGCGGCGACTGTAGTCGATGGTCTCGTGGTGGAAAGCCTTGCGTAGTCCTGACGAGTAGTCGCCATAGTCCTGCTTGATGGCCTGTGTCAGCGTGTCTGCCTCGGTGTCAAAAAGAGCTCCCCAGCCCTCATTGGCCGCCAGGTCCTGATAAAAGGCAGTGGCCGAGGCATTGACCGAGATGAGAGGCGAGCGGTAGAGCGGTTCTTCGGGTTCAGTGGCGTTCACCTTCTCTTTTTTGTTCAGCGCGTCGTAGGCAGCCTTCTGTTTCAGGTACTCGCGGTACTCGCGCTCATAGTTGCTGCGAATCTCGCGTACAATAGGATCTACGAGAGCGAGACAAGCTGGCAGGACACCCTTGTCGGCAGCCGACGGAGCCACCATGAAGGTATAGAATGGTGGGAAGACTTGTCGGCGGTCGTAAATGCCGCTGACGTTGTCGATGAACCCAGAAGTCAGGTTGAGTACACCAAGTATAAGCTTGTCTCTCCCTTCTGGCGAGTCCTGTTTTTGGACACCATCGCAAATAATGGGTGGCAGGTCGTTGATGTCCAGTTTGTCAGAGAAAGTGGGATTGACAATCGCCGATGCGTCAAGCATCTGCTCGTCTTCCAAAGAGGCAAAGTCCGCCATTTCCGCCATTCCGCCACCGCTTTGTGTGGCTGTTACGGATGGTTGGCATTCAAGAGTCCCAGTAGCACTAATATGATTATTATCAACAATATACGCACTGCCGCATGCACTTTCTTGATTCATCGCGCTCTTCTCTACAGAGCCGTGGCGGAGTGGCGGAACTGGCGGAATTGAGGGGTAACGGCGCCCAATGGCCGAGAGGTCGACTCCGGCATCCTGTGCCATCTTGTAAAAAGTCTTGATGGTCACGCGACCGTCGCTCTTGGAGAGACACTCCTGCCACTTCTTTTCGCAGTCAGCTTCACGGTACTTCGGACTCTGGCTGCACAGAAGATGGAAGAGGTCGCAACCATCCGGGCCAAGCCCATCAGCCAGGGCAAACCCCAGATGTAGATAGTCATCATACGACTCAGCGATGTTGGCACCCCTTCGCAACAGCTCGTCAGTAACGGCACGAGCCTTGGCCAACTCATCGTCAGTGGTGGGGTGAGCTACTATCCTCCCTGTCGTCTTGGGAGCATCTTCTTTCTTGGCGGCATGGTCTGAGTTCATGTTACCAGCGTTGGCCCATGCCAGAGGATCAAAATTAACTAAATTATCCATAGTCTTAATACATTTTTACTTAGAAATACTCAATCAGTTCGGTTTTCAAATAGGCGTTCTCATCGTGACAGAGAAAGCAGGCGCGCGAAACGTTGACACATTGTGCGTCTACCTGTTTCTCAGTCAGTTGGTAGGTTGCCATGAGATAGTTCCTGACTGCCGTAAACCACGTGCGGTGGTCGCAGCGACTGAGGTCGATGTGGATGAACCACTTCAGGCCATTGCCGCGAGGCGACCGGAACAGCAGTAGCGTGTCGAACGCTGGGTCGGCTATCAGCTTATCAAACATCTCTTCCGTGCGCTCATTCAGCTCGTCGAGGTCGATGGTCAAAACCTCAGAGTGCTTCACAAGGCACTGGTCGGAGCAATAGCTGAACACTCCCGACGGCGTGACGTAGTCGAAGTTGCTGCCCTTAAAGTGCCGCGCCTCGTCCTTGTCGGTGATGCTGCGTAGCTGCTCGGTCTCAGGCATCGCCCAACGCCCTCGTACATATTCATATACCCAGAACAGTGTCACGGGCACTGCCTCCGGTCGTTTGTTGGTGATGGGCTTACGGAAGAAGCTCATCTTCACCTCCGCGGGATTCCAATCCCCAGTGGTGTTGTTTTTCGTAATACCTTCCATACAATACTTCAATATTTGTATTTGAGGTTTACTCTCATCGCACCAACGGGCTTCGACATAGAGAAAAATTCATCTTACCCGCCGTTCCCCCGTGGCCCGTGCTCAGGTTTGAATGCCGTGGGGTACTGAATTCTGATGCAAAAATACTGCTTTTTCTTGGCACAACCTAAAGTTCTGTTGCTTTTATAACTACTTGACAATTAGCAATTTGACAATCTGTTTTGACGTATTTGAATGGCGTGTTAGATACTTTTTGCCAGTAAGTTTTTGAATGAGTCAAATAATGGTCAAAATGATAGATGATGAAGTCAATATGATATCTATCGGCAAATATGACTGTCAAAAAGCAAAAAAAAACGACTGACCTTTGCTTGAAAGGTCAGTCATCACATATACTATTTGCTATTCCTTAAAAAAATCTAACTCACTTTTTGCATGTCACTTTGTCTTAACTTTTTTAGCAAGGCATCACATTCTTCATTGAATTTCTTCTGCTCTGCCATTATATCAAGTCCCTTCTTGTTATTACTCGTAGTAATGGCGTGCCGTTCGGGGAAACACTCATGTTTTCCTTTATAAAGATTGAGCAATAATTGATAATAGATCTGTTTGGGATTATCTACCTTACCGCCATCACAGTAGTTACAGAATAGGCGTATTTTCAAGGCATCCATTTTCTTGCGATTGCTTGGACGAATATCATCAAAATGGGTAATAAGCAGTATCACATCGTCTGCTCTTCCATTCTGAAGGAGTTTGGACGGCATGATGGAGCCATTTGTCTGTTGTTGCTGCCTGAGACGGCCTATGTTGGCAGCATATATTTTCATTTCCCTTACAGATGGCTTATGGAAATTGCTTTGGGCGTATTTCTCTTTCCCCATCACTTCAATCTTCTTTAGAATCTCTGATTCAGGAATGTTGTTCATGAAGTCCAGCCTATCCTCCATTTCTTCCAACAACCGCTCACATTGCTCGTCAAGACGCTGTACGCACAGGGCAGGGTCTGCAATAGTATCCTTCTCTTCTTTTATGACTGAATAGCAAATTGAAAGTGAAGCAATGACACATGCAAAGAGAGCCTGCTGTTCATAGTAAAGAGCTTGAACGTTGTCATCGAATGAGGTAATATCGTAAAGGTCGCGGGCACAACAGCCTTTGGTAAGTACCGAACGTTCAAAGACAGACGGTTTGAAATTGGGATTAGGGGGTAGTTTGCGAATGATGGGGCACCCTTGTCTGAGACGTTTCCTAATACAAGCCATCGAACTACGCAGGCGGTTAAACAGCATCTCGGCAGTAGTAAAACGCTGATTATCGTCTACGGCAAAATCAAGGTTGAAGGACATCCTAAACTTTGACAAGCGTAACATTTCGCCATAAACTGTATCAAGGCAGCGACGCACTTCTGCTAGACGAATGTCAATATCGACAGGGGTGCAATTACGTACATAGAGGCTTGCTATAAAGCGATCTTTCGTCAAATCCTGGACAGTTTCGATCACTTCAAGCATTCGAGCCTCTGTTTTCTGGTATTTGTCATCGTATGTCATAACATGTTTTCAATTTTAGATTGCAAAGATACTTATTTTCAGCAATATAACAAAATAAAAAGATGAAAAAGTTGTCCAAAACGGAAAACTTTCACCGTTTTACTACTAAACATGTTTGCACATCATCCCCTGTGCCACAAAAAAAATCCATCATTCAGTTCTTTCTTTCATGTATTCTTCGTATCTTTGCATCTTGATTATGGAAACGTCAGAAAAGACGATAGAGTCACAGATTGCAGCTGTTCTGTCCGACATCCGGCAGAAGGGATATTCGCCCATCCAACCTTTCGCCATCGGTAAGGTCGAGGAGCGAATGATGCTGTTTGCCCAAACTAACACCATCACCCTTGCCAGCGACGAACTCTACATGAGTGCCAAGCAATTACAACATTGCATGAGAGCATCAAAAGCCACGAAAGGCTTGGTGGTTAGCGATGCCGAACTGATAGGCTTCCCCCAGAATCGTTTCCAGATGGATCTCTACTACGATGGTGAGTGCTTCATCTACACTGACGGACAGTCGAAGTTTATCATCCATCCGAACTATCAGATGAAGGTGAGCCGTGAGGTAGTGAAGCTGGTCAACTTCATCACTGCCACAAGGCGTATTGATAAGAAGGAGTTCAACGGAAAGCGCTATATCAAGATATAAGTAAAGCTGGCCAACACGTGACCAGCTGTATGAGAGTGAAAGAAACCAAGCGGCAAGGTCGAATTGCTCATCATCACGCAGATGCCACCGTTCCGCACATCGTGGCTCTACTTGGCTTCGCCTTCCTCCTTCGCACCTCGGCAATTCAAGCAAGCTTGATTGCTCTCGGTTTGTCGTCGGTTGGCTTCTCCTTTCACGCTGCAAAGATAGGCACTTTTTCTGAATCTTCCAACTTTTTCCGCAACTTTTTTCATTGAAACCGTTGTGGATTTGAAAAATCTTCGTACCTTTGCCGACGGTTCGGGGAGAAATCCGGACTAACAGAAAGCATTCGCTATTATTTCGCGTTCAGCCAAGAAAGCCTCGCAAACTATCTAAGGTATAACAACACGAATAATATGTGACCAGCGACTCGTATAGAGACGCTCTATCCTCCATTTATAGCAATGCATCCGCTAAAGCGTGGTGCAAACTGTTGGAGGATAAGAGGTACCTATTGCGAGGCTTCGCCTCTTGCTGAACGCAATAAGCGCATCACGCCCTTTTTGCGTCTTGGCGTGATTGATAGTCGATGCTATGACTAAAAACTATCAATCGTTATGGCCAAAAACACGAACCTTGGTGCGGCGAAGGCGGCGAAGAACGATGAGTTCTATACGCAGTATGCCGATATTCAGAAGGAGATAAACGCCTACTTGGAGTATAACCCTGACACGTTTCGTGACAAGACGGTGCTGCTGCCGTGCGACGACCCTGAGTGGAGCAACTTCACCCGGTTCTTCGCACAGAACTTTGAGCGGCTTGGACTGAAGCGGCTCATCTCTACCAGCTATGCCGTTGAGAGCAAGAGGTACAAGTATTATGAGCCTACACTCTTCGAGACAGAGAGCCCCTTGTTTGATATTGACAAGACGCGCATCAAGGGCAAGATATTCGAGCTGACACATGACACGAACCAAAACGGCGTCATTGACATCGACGACTTGGAATGGCATTACCTCGAGGGCGATGGCGATTTCCGCAGCAAAGAGGTGCGCAAACTGCGTGATGAAGCGGATATCATTGTAACCAATCCGCCCTTCTCGCTGTTTAGGGAGTTCTTAGCGTGGATTATTAGCGCAGGCAAGCAGTTCTTGATTATTGGTAATAAGAATGCAATGACCTATAAAGAGGTATTCCCCCTGATTAAAGAAAACAAACTTTGGATAGGTCCTTCTATTTTAAGTGGAGATAGAGAGTTTATGGTACCAAAGGATTACGAAACTCATTCACCGTCTCTACGTATTGACGAAAAGGGGTACAAATATATACGTGTGCCTGGTGTTCATTGGTTCACGAATTTGGAGCACGGACTTCGTCATGAGCCATTGAAGTTGATGTCGATGAAGGATAATATACGGTATAGCAAGCATAATGATTTACGTGAAAATGGCTATCTTCATTATAAAAATTATGATGGCATTGATGTTCCATATTCTGATGCGATACCGGATGATTATAATGGAACAATGGGCGTACCTCTTACTTTTCTCGATAAGTATTGTCCAGAGCAATTTGAAATCATCGGGCTTGGAATAGGTGATTTAGCTAAGGAATTAGGAATAAAGAAAAACCACAGAGGACGGACTGATTTGGAATTTGTAGACCCTAAATCAGAAAAAGCAAAGGTCCCTTATTCAAGAATACTAATCCGCAAAAAGCCAACAGAATAATATGACCCCCACTCTGATAACTGACTGGACCATCGGCGACATCTGCAAGGGTTTCCAGTATAACGAATACGAAGGCAAGGGCTTGTATGGCCTTTCAGGTCGGCTGACCATCCAGCCGGAGTTTCAGCGTCATTACCTGTATGCTGAACAAGGCGGCAAGAAAGAGGTGGACGTGATTCGGTCGGTGCTCAACGGCTACCCCTTGGGATTGATTTACTTCTCGAAGACTGGCGAAGACAAATACGAGGTGCTCGACGGTCAGCAGCGCATCACGTCGCTGGGGCGCTTCATCACCGAGAAGTTTGCATGGATAGACGCTGACGGCAGGCCTTGGTACTTCACCGCCCTGAACAAGGACGAGCAGGAGCGGTTTCTGAACACACGACTGCTCATCTACATCTGCGAGGGCACGGAGAAGGAAATCAAGGACTGGTTCCGAACCATCAACATCGTGGGCATCCCGCTCAACACGCAGGAGACGCTCAACGCTGTCTATTCAGGCCCATTCGTTACCAAGGCCAAGGCGGAGTTCTCTAACTCCACCAACACCCTCGTGAAAAAGTGGAGCTGCTTTATACGCGGCACCGCCAAGCGTCAGGACTTCCTGCACACCGCCCTTGCATGGATTTCGAAGGACTCGGGCGACGACAAACGCATTGAGGACTATATGGCCGCCCATCGCTATGAGGACAACATTCAGGAGATGAAGGCCTACTTTACGTCTGTCATCGACTGGATTACGTCGGTCTTCGACTTTGTTCCTGAGAAGGAGATGTGCGGACTGAAGTGGGGTGAGCTTTACGAGAAATACCACAGCAATGCCTATAACCCTGCCGAGGTAGCGGCCAAGGTGCGCGAGCTATACGAGAGCTACTATGTGAAGGAGAAGAAGGGCATCTATGAGTATGTGCTTGGCGGCTGTCAGGAGCCTCGCCTGCTGAATGTGCGCGTGTTCGACGCCCCCGTCAAGAAGGCTGTCTATGCCCAGCAGACTGAGGCTGCCCTGGCTGAGGGCGTGAGCAACTGCCCCTACTGCGCCATCGGTCACGACGCCAACAGGCAGCGCATCTGGAAGCTCGAAGAGATGGATGCCGACCACGTCACGGCTTGGAGCCGTGGCGGCGAGACCTCAATAGAGAATTGCCAAATGCTGTGCAAGACGCATAACCGGGCGAAAGGAAACAGATGATACTCTGCGCTGATGAATCCCACTCTTACTCCCCAGACGCAGGGAAGCTTTAAAAAACGCCATGGATAGCGCAGCGCAACAACAAGCCCCGAAGGGGCGGCGGAATACAGGCAGGGGCAACGCCCCTGTATAGCACAGCACACCCCCACAAGCCCCGAAGGGGCGGCAGAATATTCCATCGCCCCTTTGGGGCTTCATTTGTTGGTGGTATGGTACATTCTCAGGTGGAGTCGGCTTGCTCCAATATGGACGGGCACACTATCGGGTGATTGCGGATAATCATATAAATGATATGGCACAAGGAAGACGTGTCATTAAGAAAGAAATATTACGAATCAAAATAGGAGAGAATTAGGCAATGAAACTGACTTCTTTAGACGAACTGAAAGACAGTTCAAGATGCGTCCCAAGGACGCTTCCGCAAGCTTGCGAACACAATAAATAGAGGCGAAAATATAGTTTGATATTTAAAAGAATAGCAGTGAGAATGGCAGTTCCGTTTCTCGCTGCCATTCTTTTTTACCTGTTATTACAAGTTTTTCGGTCAAATATGTTACCATTCTCCATACTTTTTGTACCTTTGCACATAATATGAAACCGACTATCATTGAAGATACAATATTTGAATTTGAAACGATTGAAGAAGAAGGCTCTGTGCTGATGGCAGCTGAGGCCTCATGGAGAGGTATGGCTGACGAGCTGCAGGAACTACACTACTTGAAAGGTGCCCAGTTTATTAACCAACTGAAACAAATTATCTACTATGGTGAGTTCCATCCTGTAGAAGGTGACACCCATATTTACAGCGCCATTAGTGAAACGAGTGACGATTTCGACAATCTTATCAATGCTGCGCGCAAGGCTGTAGAACATGGCTATCGTGTCTTTATACTGCCTAATCCGAGGAATTGTCGAACAGCCGATTTCATATTTGAAAAGAAAGGTATCCTCGGACTCTATGATTTGAAAACTGTCTATGGAAAAGGTTCTGTAGGAACACAATTGCTTGATTCCATTGGACAGACGAATCGTGTATTACTGAATATGCTGACAGACTATAATGCGCGTTTGTTAGCTTCTGACATCAAAAGCTATTTTGAGTCAAACCGTGATGCTATTGAGGTGCTGATATTCAAGGGTAACAAAATCATCACCGTCAAGCGTGGGTTGGCTTGCAATCCCAGTTTCAACCGAATATTCAGAAAACTATATGAAAAATAAAAACCACCATTGGAGGTGGCTTTTAAGTGGAGCAGGGGCGATAAGGTCTTACTCCCCGCACTCAGCGGCGTAGTCAAATCTAATGTTCTGACGCTGCAAAGATACGAATTAGTAAGCAAACTACCAAATAAATCCCATTCTTTTTTTCACTTTTTCGGCCACAAGAGAGTTACTTTCCAACTTTTTTGTAATTTAGCCGACGGTTCGGGCTCCCTCACTTTTTCATGACGATTTTTTTGCCTCCGCTGATGTAGATGCCGCGAGCTCCAGGATGGGCATGCAAGAGACGGCCCTGAAGGTCATAGAGACGACCGTCAACGCTGCTGCTCATGGGGACGTCGGCAATGCCGACAGTCTTGCCGCTGTCGTCACCCTGCTGCACCTGCGTAATCTCAATGTTGTCGACAACCATGATATACTGGTCGACACAGTTGAAGTGACGGATGGCTACGTAAATCTTCTGACCGGCATAACCGCTCAGGTCCACCGTGTACTTGTGCCAGGAACCAACGCGACGGGGTGCCAGCTGACGACCGCCGGTGAAGTTGCGGGAGGACGTCATGTTCCATTCACGAAGAATGGAGAAAGCGTCGGGAGTGGCGGTAGTACGGCTGACGGCAACACCGAAATGGTCGGCAGCATAGGTGGCATCCGTAGCAGCAGCCCAGAAGCTGATGGTGCTGCCGGCAACAGGAGTGAACTGGGGAGAAACAAGATACTCGTCGGGAATCAATGCACCGACTCCGTTGATGTAAGAACCGCTGCAGATAGCGTCCTTGCCAGTGTGATACCAGTCAAGGGACAGGCCAGAATAAGAAGGCCAAGTGGTGGGAACGGCGCTCGTCAAAGTCCAGGTGTAGCCGTCGTGGTTGGCGTCAATGACTGTCCAACCTTCCATGCCGTTTTCAAAGTCCCAGTAAAAGTCCTCGGCAAAGGAAGGGGACGTAGCTAACATGCAAAGGGTGCATATCATCATTCTGCGAACACTCTTCATCATACTTCACATAATTATGTTGTTGTCGTTTCAGGCGGATATTTGGGGCAAAGGTACGAATATCTTCTTAAATGAGCAAGCAAAAAAGGGAAAACCTAAAGAAAAAATCATTTTTCTTTTGGTTTTCGCTCGCTTATTCGTACCTTTGCAACCAAAATTCATTATAAGTACATCAATATGGCAGAGAATAATATGAATGAGAGCGAAGTGAAGAAAAACATCAGTACCGAGGGTACGGCTTCTCAGAGTGTGAGTTTCGTGGAACAGAAAGTGATTGACGACCTGGCCGCAGGCAAGAACGGAGGACGACTGCAGACGCGATTCCCACCAGAGCCAAACGGATACCTGCACATAGGGCACGCAAAAGCCATCGCTATCGACTTCGGACTGGCAAAGAAATACGGTGGAGAGTGCAACCTGCGATTCGACGACACCAACCCGCAGAAAGAGGACACAGAATACATCGAGAGCATAGAGCACGACATCAAGTGGCTCGGCTTCGAATGGGCACACGTCTATTATGCCAGCGACTATTTCCAGCAGCTGTGGGACTTTGCAGTATGGCTCATCAAACAGGGACGGGCATACGTGGACGAGCAGAGCGCAGAGGTGATAGCACAGCAGAAGGGCACCACCACCAGCCCAGGCACCAACTCACCCTTCCGCGACCGCCCCGTGGAGGAGAGCCTGCGGTTGTTCGATTATATGAACAGCGGACAGTGCCAGCCGGGAACGCTGACACTGCGCGCCAAGATTGACATGGCACACCCGAACATGCTGTTCCGTGACCCGCTCATCTATCGTGTGCTGAACATGCCTCACGTGAAGACGGGGTCGAAGTGGAACGCTTACCCGATGTATGACTTTGCACACGGACAGAGCGACTACCTCGAGGGGGTCACACACTCGTGGTGCACCCTGGAGTTTGTGGAGCACCGACCTCTCTACGACCTCTTCGTGCAGTGGATGCGTGAATGGGTTGCCGATTGCGGGGCGAATGCAGAGAGCGGTAGCAAGCTGGCCAACCTGTACGATTCGCTATCCACGTATCAGGGACCGCGACAGACAGAGTTCAACAAGCTGAATCTGAACTATATCCTCCTCTCGAAGCGCAACCTCCGCACGCTGGTCAGCGAAGGCGTTGTCAGCGGATGGGACGACCCACGTATGCCCACCATCTGCGGATTCCGTCGGAGAGGATACTCGCCAGAAGGCATCAGGAAGTTCATGGAGAAGATAGGCTACACCAAGATAGACGCGCTGAATGACATGGCCCTCTTTGAGAGTGCCCTGCGCGACGACCTGAACACACGTGCCCTGCGCGTGTCGGCGGTGCTTGACCCCGTGAAGGTGGTCATCACCAATTACCCGGAAGGACAGACGGAGATGCTCACAGCCGTGAACAATCCTGAGAACGAGGCCGACGGCACGCACGAGGTGGAGTTCAGCCGTGAGCTGTGGATAGAGCGCGACGACTTCATGGAGGTGGCAGAAAAAAAATTCATGCGTCTGGCACCCGGCAAGGAGGTGAGACTGAAGAACGCCTATATCATCAAGTGCGACGAGGAGCATCCCTGCGACAAGGATGCCGAGGGCCGCGTCACGACCATCTATTGCACCTACGACGCTGAGACACGCAGTGGGCTGCCCGGTGCCAACCGTAAAATCAAGGGCAAGACGCTACACTGGGTCAGCTGTCACAATGCAGTAAAGGCAGAGGTGCGCCTCTACGACAGGCTGTGGAAAGCGGAGAATCCGCGCGACGAGCTGAAACGCATCGAGGAAGAAGAAGGACTGAAGGGAATCGACGCCATGAAAGTGATGATGAACCCCGACAACCTCCGCATCAACACCAACTGCTACATAGAGCCCTTCGCAGTAGGACTGCCGGCACTCACCTATCTGCAGTTCCAGCGCATCGGCTACTTCAACGTTGACCCCGACAGCACGCCTGACCATCCCGTCTTCAACCGTACCGTAGGGCTGAAGAGCTAACCAGTTATAATCTATGCTAACCTGTTGACGGCTTGGCGCATGGCTGGAGGAATAGAAGCAAAAGACTAATGGAATGAAGGAAACGGGCGACGAATACTTTGACAGCGAGGAGTTCCGCGAACTGTTGGCGGAATACGAGGACGCCGTGAACATGGGGATGCCTGTGTTCATGGATGCTGATGAGTTGTCGGATATTGCTGACTACTATCAGATGACGGAGCGCTTCGACGAGGCCGACGAGGCCATCAACCTGGCACTCAGTCTCTCGCCAGGAGCCATCGCACCGCTGACCTACAAGATTCACGAAGCCCTCTGGAACGGCAACACCGAACAGGCAAAGGAGTATCTGGCACAGATCACAGAGACCGACGAGCCTGACTATGTCTACGACAAGGCGGAGATCATGCTGGCAGAGGAACGTGTGGAGGAAGCCGACCGCTATCTGCGGGAGGAGTTCAAGAAAGTGCCGCCAGAGGAGTATCAGGACTATGTCATAGACGTGGCCAACATCTATGCCGACTACAACTATCCGGAGAAAGCCATGCAGTGGATGACGCGAGCCAAGCAGGAGGACTCACCAGAGTTCAAGGAACTGCTGGCACGCACACTCTTCGGCCTGGGAAAGTACAAGGACAGCGAGAAGCTGTGGGGCGAGCTCATTGACACTGACCCCTACTCGAAGCACTACTGGAATGCGCTGGCCAGCACCCAGCTCATGAATGAGGACTACAGCGGGTCGGTGGAAAGCAGCGAGTATGCCATTGCCATCGACCCTAACGACGCAGAAAGCCTCCTGTCGAAAGCCAATGGTCTCTATCGATTGGGCAACTACGAGGAGGCACTCGACTATTTCCAGCGCTACTCTGAGCACGTGCCTGACGACGAGTATGGATGGTTGTACCAGGGAACATGCCTCATCAACCTGGAGCGAATAGACGAGGCCCTCGTTATCCTGCACAAGGCGGCAGACATGGCACCACACGACTCAGAATGTCTCAGCGACATCTTCCAGGAACTGGCTTTTGCCTACAGCGAGAAAAGCGATGAGAAGAAAGCGTTGGAAATGCTTGACTTGGCCGACATTTACGACAGCGACAAGGTGCAGACACTCGTGGTGAGAGGACATATCCTGCTCTCGGCAGGCGATGTGAAGGAAGCACAGCACTATTTCCGACAGGCTGTGGTGATGAGCGACAATCCTCACCAGACGTTGCTGCGCATCATCGTCTCTGTCTACGACAACCACTATCTCGATGCCGCATACCATCTCTTCAAGAAGTATTTCCGCGTGGTGGACAGCGAGTGTGCCAATGGCTATGCCTACATGGCCCTGTGCTGCTACGACTTGAAACGCTACGACGAGTTTCTCAGCTATCTGAAGGAGGCCTGTCGGCGCAATCCCAACGAGTGCAAGACGGCTCTGAGTCATCTCTTCCCTGAAGGGGTGGAGCCAGATGAATACTATCAATACATCAAAAACCGTATGTGATAGCCAGAACGGTTTTTCCTTGTGTTTACTTTGTAATAACGAATCATGAATTTTATTGACACACTGTTAGGACAGCTCAATTACGGCACCATCCTGTTACTGATGCTGCTGGAGAGCACCGTCATACCCGTTCCCTCCGAGCTGGTCGTCGCCCCTGCTGCCTATCAAGCTGCATCCGGCGATTTGAATGTATTTCTTGTGGTGCTCTTCGCCACCATCGGCGCTGCCATCGGTGCCACCATCAACTATGTCGTGGCACTCTATGTGGGTCGCCCCGTCATCTATAAGTTTGCCAACAGCAAGTGGGGCAAGATGTGCCTGCTGAACCAGGAGAAGGTGGAGAAGAGTGAGAAGTATTTCGACGAGCACGGCGTGGCCGCCACCCTCACCGGGCGTCTCATTCCCGGCATCCGCCATCTCATCAGCATTCCCGCAGGACTGGCACGCATGCACTACGGCAAGTTCCTGCTCTACACCACGCTGGGCGCCGGCGTATGGCACAGCATCCTCGCCGCCTTAGGCTGGTATCTGGCTTCAGTCGTGCCCAAGGACCAACTCAACGACACCATCGAGAAGTACAACACCTACATCGTCGTCGGCATCGTAGCCATCGTCGTCCTGGTCATCGCCTTCTTTGTGGTGAAACACTATTGGAGGAAGCCAAGGAAGATGAAGGATCAACTGGAGGATGCGAGTTAGGTCTGGCAATAAATACTAACTATGCAGTCACATAATAATAGGAGATAGGATTATGGCGACAATAGTATTACAAGTTCCAGACGAGAACCTCGTTTCGAAAGTGAAGCAGGCTTGCAAAATGATAGTGGGTGTTACATCTGTGAAGTTGCAGAAAAATGCAAAGCCCCGTCTCTATGACCCTGAGACTGGCGAGTTTCTGAACGACAAGACGATGAAGGCCATCGAGAAAGTTCGCAGCGGCAAGGATAAAGGAACGACATACAGTTCGTTCGAGGAGTTTGAGAAAGCCATGCGAGCCCTATGAAGCAACTCTACGAAATCAAGACCTACAAGCAGTATGACCGTGACGTGAAGCTGGTCTAACTACAGGGAGAACTATAAATGGAGTAGTAGGAACCAGTCGCGTAACACACCCTTGTACTGATTCTGCGAGTCGGCCACGAGAAGCAATGTGTGGGGGCCGATGGCGCACATTCCCTCATAATTGGCAAACTTTCGGCTGAGAACCGACAGCCGTGTCTGAAACTTGCTGATGAGCTTTTTCGTCAGCAAGTTTTCGTTTGGCGTGAGTTGTACCTCGTAAATGCTGATAATGGTATTCGCCTCGACTTTCAGCCGCGGCACATGCACCTGGCGCTCCAAGACGATGAGCCGTCCATCGCCCATGGCGCAAAGGGCTGACACTCCTTGCGAATACTTGGGGCTGACGGGTTTGTCGGGCTTGTAAAGATACTGCTGCGTGGGCTGCAGGTCGTCGCCGAACGCCTGTATGCGCAGCACCGTGTCGCCAGGCAGGGGACGCTCGGTGGTGAGGAAAAACTGGTGAGAAAGCGTGTCGTAGGTCAGCGCCTCAATGCCCTGATTGCTGCGTGCACGCTTGAAATGGGCGGGCATGTTCAGTTTCTTCCCTGTGCGCTGACCGTCGAGGGTGTATTCAAAGACCTCGTTGTCCTTCTCACCACTAATAAATAATGTACGCGTGAAGGGACGGTAACAGATGCCCTCCATGTCACGGTTGGCATGTCCGCTGCTGCGGTAACCTTCGTTGCTGGCCGCAGTGATGCGGTTGCTTTGCGTGTTGATGTCGAAGCGGAACAGATAAAAGCCGTCCTCGCGATGCTTGTCGTCAACCACAGCAAAAAGGCCTTCGTCAATCTTGCAGATGCCGCTGTAGTTGCCTGCTGGTATCTGCTTGGGGAAATGAAACGGTCCATACAGACCCAATCCCTCCCTGTAAGGAGGGGAGGCGACACCAAGTGTGCAGATATAGCACAACAGTAAGGTGATGACTTTCCTTCCTGCAGGGAGGGATTGAGCGAGGGATGGTTTCACTTATTTGATGGGTTTGATAGCAAAGGTGAAGTCGTAGTCCTGATAGGGCAGGCGGTACTCGTCACGAGGCCAAGCGCCCCATGAGTTCACGCAGCCCAAGCCGAACTGGCGCTGCTGGATGAACACCTGTGTCTTGCCAGCGGGGATGAGGTCGCCGCTGTGGTGTCCCCAAGCCTTGTCCTTGTGCGGGCCGTCGTCGAGCTGGTCCATGGTGTAAGGCATGGCGCTGGCCTCCATCGGAGCGTTGCTGTAGAACTGCAGACCCTTGCCGTTGGCATCAATCACATTAAACCAGCGGATGTCGGTGTGGTTGCCGCTCTCCTGCGGGCGTACATACTCGAAGTATTCGTCCTGCACCTTGTTCTTGTACACACCGATGAACTCACTGGAGTTGCGGTCGATGTAGTTCTCAGCCGGGCCACGGCCGTAGTATTCGATGCGGTCAAACTGCTTGGGCATCTGCAGCGTCATGCCATAGCGGAACAGGTTGCTTACCTTAGCCTCCTTGTCGGTGGTCATCTGCTCACGTATGATGACTTCGCCCTGCTCATTGAGGGCGTAGGTGAGGGTGAGCTGAGCCTTCTGGTCGGGGAGGTCGAAGGTGGCAACGGCGGTGCTTTCGCCTATATTGAAGCTCTTCATGCGCATCTGCGGATGGCGCCAGGTCTCGAAGCGACGCTGCAGGCCAGCACCGTAGTCGTTGTCGGTGGGAGCACGCCAGAACTCAGGACGGATGCTCTCGCGGAACTGCAGCATCCGCTTGCCGTCGACGTTCAGATAGTCGATCAAGCCGGAGCGCTTGCCGATGGAGATGTCGGTGCCGGCTGCTGAGAACTTCACGTAGGTGTTGGTTTCTTCTTTGGTGATTGTGGGTTGGGTAGGTGTAGTAAGTTTGGTAGGTTTGGTAGATGTAGTAGGTGGGGTGGGTTGGGTAGGTGTGGTAGAGAGTGACGGCCACTGATAGCTGCTGAGAGCAAACTGCTGGCGTGCCAGTACCTGACCTTTGTCGATGAGCGGGGCGCCGTTCTTCGACTTGAACTGGAAGATGACGAAGAGCTCGCCGTCGCCGTGATGCTCTAATACCTTTGTGACGGTCTGCTTCATGGTCTCGTCGGTGATGACCTTACGCTGCTGAGGAGCAATACCGCTCAGGTCTATCTTGCCGCCGTGGCCGAAGGTCATGCCAGCAGGTACGTTGTCGCGGTGATGGCCGTTGCCCGATGCTCCGCCGACAAACCACTCCAGCTCCATGTCGTCGAGCGTCTTGAAGAAGTTCTCGTTGTACACCTCAAACTTGCCCTCCTTGAAATCCTTCTCCGTCACCCAGATGTTCTGGTAGTAGTAGCCTACCTCGTAGGCGTGCGGATTCAGTCGGCGGTCAGGGGCGATAACGCCGTTGCAGTTGAAGTTGTAGTCGCTGGCAGGATACTCGCCGTAGTCGCCGCCGTAGGTGAAGATGGTGCGGCCGGTGATGGGACTCTTGTCACGCATGCCTTGGTCGACGAAGTCCCAGATGTAGCCACCCTGATACTTCGGCTCCTTGCGGATGAGGTCCCAGTATTCCTTGAATCCACCCATCGAGTTGCCCATGGCGTGGGCATACTCGCACTGGATGAGCGGGCGCGGGTTGTTGCCCTTGCAATAGCGCTCGCACCAGTTGTAGTCGGCATACATGGGGCAGGTGATGTCGGTAAAGCCGCCCTCGTAGGGAGCACGCTCATACTGCACGGGGCGCGTCTTGTCATAGTCCTTGATCCAGGTGTAGCACTTCTCAAAGTTGGGTCCGAAGCCGGCTTCGTTGCCCAGTGACCAGACGATGATGGAGGGATGGTTCTTAAACGACTTCACGTTGGCCTCGTTGCGCTCTAAGTGCATCTTCTCGAAGTCGGCGCGCTTGGCCAGTGTGTGCTCGCCGTAGCCCATGCCGTGGCTCTCGAGGTTGGCCTCGGCCGTGAGGTAGATGCCGTACTCGTCGCAGAGGTCATACCAGCGCGGGTCGTCGGGATAGTGGCAGGTGCGCACGGCATTGATGTTGAGCTGCTTCATGATCTTGATGTCCTCAATCATGCGTTCCATCGAGACGATGTAGCCGCCGTCGGGATCCAGCTCGTGGCGGTCGGCACCCTTGATGAGGATGGGCTGGCCGTTGACGAGCAACTGACCGCCGGTGATCTCGATGTGGCGGAAGCCCACCTTCTTCGTCACCACCTCAACGGTTTTCTGTCCCTGCTTCAGCGTCAGCTCCAGCGTGTAGAGGTTAGGCGTCTCAGCCGTCCAGGCTTTCACGTTGTCAACAGTGGCTTTCAGGCCTGTTGCCACTTCCTTGCCGTTGGCATCCAGCAGACGGGCCTCTACGTTGCCGCTGCCCTTCAGGCTGACCTGCACGTCGAGCAAGCCCTTGCCCTGTTGCCAGTCCTGGCCGATGGTGATGTCCTGAATGTGCACCTTCGGACGTGCGTAGAGATAGACCTCGCGGGCGATGCCGGTGAAGCGCCAGAAGTCCTGGTCCTCGAGCCACGAGCCGTCGCACCAGCGCATCACCTGCATGGCGATGAGGTTCTGGCCTTTCTTCAGATACTTTGTGATGTTGAACTCGGCAGCCACCTTCGAATCCTCCGAGTAGCCCACGTACTTGCCGTTGACCCACACGGCGAGGTTGCTTGTGGCCGAGCCTACGTGGAAGTACACCTCCTGTCCGTTCCAACTGTCGGGCAGGTTGAAGGTGTGGCGATAAGAGCCGGTGTAGTTGTTGGTCTCGCCGATGAAGGGCGGATTGTTGTCAAAGGTGGTGCACCAGGCATAGCCGGCATTCTTGTAGGTCATGTCACCATAGCCTTCAATCTCGAACAGCCCGGGCACGGGGAAGTCCACCCACTGCGAGTCGTCGAACTTCAGTGAGAAGAAATCGGCGGGGGCCAGGTTGTGGTCCTTCACGAAGTTGAACTTCCATTTGCCTTCCATCGACAGATAGCGGTCGCTCTTCGTCTTGTCGCCCGCCTTGGCTTTGTCGGCGTTCTCAAAGGCAAAGAAGTCGGCACGTCGTGCCTCACGGTTCACTTGGTTCACGGCAGGGTCGCGCCACACGGGCGTCGTTGCAGGTGCTGCCATCGCTACGGCCGTTGCCGTCAGCGCCACAGAAAGAATCAGTTTTCTAAGCATAGTAATAATTTGGTTAGTAAAGAAATTTTTGCAAAGTTACAATAATTGTAAGAGAAAAAGAAAGAAATAATGTGTTTTCTTTCAGATTTTTTTCGTATTTTTGCGCCATCACTCTGTAACAAGCACTCAACACCCAACAATCAACACTGAATATGAAGCATTTTTTACTCTTATTGACAGCGCTGCTGACACTTAGCGCCTGTCAGGAATCGATGGAAGAGCGTGCTGCGCGCGATGCAGCCGATGTGACAGCCAAGCGTTGCCCCATGAAGCTGAACGACGAGGGAACGCTCATCCTGGAGCGCATCACCTTTGACAAAGCCACCCGCACGTGGAAGCAGGACTTCCTGCTCGACGCCGCACCTGAGGCACTGGAGCGGCTCGACATGCGCGACGTTCTGTTGCAGGAACTGAATAACATGCCCAGCTACAAGCCTTACATGGAGAGCCAGTTCATCTTCCAGTATGTCTATTGCGACATGAAGAATCCCAAGGACACACTGATGAACATCAGGCTGACGCCGAAGGACTACGAATAATTATGGCAATGATATAGCAGTTGACCCTTTGCAGAAAGGATTTATGCGCAGCCATCCCCTCCCTTCAAGGGGAGGGGCAGGGGTGGGGTC
>JAEEGF011513764.1_pt1 | contig 52414 bp, 44 predicted proteins | sample 9134171 | NCBI WGS metagenome assembly JAEEGF01 (sample SAMN16246542, study PRJNA631951) | gut metagenome | biome: gut microbiome; feature: rumen; material: AP-attached | host: Bos | place: Iran: Karaj | collected 2018-10 | reverse complement strand
CTTTCGGCACCGGGACGGCTCACAATCAACGGCTCATTATCGGCAGCGACAGCATCAAGATAACTCTTCAGGTTATTCCTCAAATCGGTATAATTGGTCGTTCTCATTGCTTCACGATTAAATTGACGACGCAAAGATAAGTACTTTTTTCAGTACTTCCAACTATTGAACAATAAAAAATGTATTTGTAGTTGACTTAGGTTGTTTGGTTCTCGTGGTGCTGGAGCCTGAAGCGCTGCATGATGATGACGGCGACGAGGAAGGCGGCGAAGTCGCTGGCGGGCAGCGAGGCCCACACGCCGTCAAGGCCCCAGATCGAGGAGAACAACAGCAGCATGGGCAGCAGGAACAGCAGCTGGCGCGAGAGCGACATGAAGATGCTGATGCGTACCTTGCCGATGGTCTGGAAGAAGTTGGTCACCACGGCCTGATAGCCGATGACGGGGAAGACGAGCATGTTGATGCGGATGCCGCGGATGGAGATGGCAAGCAGGTCGGCATCGTCGGTGAACAGGCGTGAACACGGCCCGGGCAGCAGTTCGCCAATCACCCAACCGACGGTCATTGCCACCACCGATGCTGCGATGGTGAGGCGCAGCACTTGTTTGACGCGGTCCATGTTGCGGGCGCCGTAGTTGTAACCCGCGATGGGTTGGAATCCCTGGCAAATACCCATAATGACCATGAAGAAGATGAATCCCAAGCGGTTAGCGATGCTATATGCACCCACTGCCAGGTCTCCGCCATATTTCATCAGGGCGTTATTCATGAAGATGGCGATTACACAACCCGTGAGCTGCATCGAGAACGGTGAGATGCCGATGCTCACGATATCCTTGACAATGGCTTTAGCCGGCTTGAGGAAACGCCACTCCAGGTGCAGCAGTTCCTTTTGCCGCGAGAACTGCCACAACTGCCAACACAGGACGACCACCTGGGCCAAAACGGTCGCTATCGCAGCACCCTTGATGCCCATGTGCAAGGGCCAGATGAAAATGGGGTCAAGGATGGTGTTCAGCACCACCGTGACAATGGTAGCTATCATTGCGGCCCGCGGCTTACTTGCCGAGCGCAAAGCGGCATTCAAGCCCAGATACAGGTGGGTAACGACATTGCCCACCAGCAGGATAAACATGTAGTCATGGGCATGAGGCAGGGTCTGCGGGCTGGCACCGAAGAAGGTCAGGATGGGATCCAAGAAAATGATTGACACGATACCCACCAGCAGACCAGTGATGATGTTCAAGGCAACCATGTTGCCCAAAACGTTGTTGGCCTTGTCATACTGTTTCTGTCCCAGTCGCAGTGACATCAGCGTGGAACCGCCGATACCGACTGCTGCGCCAAAGGCCGCACCGATGTTCATCAACGGGAATGAGATACCCAAAGCGGCCAACGCCATCGGGCCCACACCATGGCCGATAAAGATGCTGTCCACCATGTTATATAGCGACGACGCCGTCATCGCTATCACACCCGGCAGGGCATACTGCCATAGCAACTTACCCACCGGTTGGGTACCAAGTGCCAATGTCGCTTCCTTATTGTCTCTCATTATTAGGCTTTAGGTGTTAGGCTTTAGGTGTTAGGAATCAATCCTCAAGGCCAAAGCACTGCTTGATGGACTTGCGGATGGCTTGGGCATTCTCGCTGCCGCCTTTCAGGATGTTCAACACGCCACGAATGTAGTCTTCCTTGCTCTTGAAACCGCACAAGACTGCCACATTGCTCTCGACAAGCATGAGTTTCTGGTTATACACCTTGAGGATGCTGGCATAATCGTTGTTGTCCTCATACACATGAAACTCCCTGCACAACTGGTCGTACATGCCACGCGGATTGATTTCGCTCACAAGTTCCACCATGTGGTTCTCCAGGGCATTGATGCTGGTGAACTTCATGTCGATGCGCAGTTCCACATCATGCTTCACGCGATGGCGCACGTGCTGCAGAGCCTGCTGCTTGAGTTCGTGGGTGAACATGTCGATGACACGTCTCTTCACCTTGGGGAACACAATGTCGGGATTGCGGCGCTTATGGCGTGCCACGGCACGGATAACGCCCTCGAGCATGAGTATATTCTCTATCTCGGCCACATTGGGCACGAAGATGTTCTTCTTGCGCAGGTATTCCACCTCTTCCTCGCTGCGGCGGTCACGGTCCACAATACCATGGCTGTCGAGCTGATGGAAGTTCTGCAGGTCGTTGAACGAGCGCACGGTCTCGATGACCTTGTTGCAGCTGCCCAACGGCTTGACGGTGTACTCAGGAAAGATGAGCGGATACAGCCTGGAGTCGATACTGTGCTTGTCGTCACCCTCGATGAACAGAACGGGTTTGCGGCTGCCCAGCAGTTCGAGCATGGCCGTGTCCAAGTCGCGGCTCGAGGTCATCACCTCATAGTCCCAAGCCTTGGCCTCGGGGTCATACTCTTTGACCCAAACGCACTGGTTGTCGATACGGGAGCTGGCAAACTCCACATCGTGAGTGTTGTAGATGAAGGTACAGTCGGGACGCATCTGCTCCAGCACGTTCCACAGCGTGCGCATGATGCTGCTGTGGATAAAAGTCTCGGGATCATCGACCAGGATGGCGGCATCGGGCATGGCATAGAGCACCGCACCAATGTAGTAGAGCACCGACTTCTCACCATCGCTCAGGCGCATCAAGGGATACTTGTCCTCATAGCCCTCGCTAGTGAACATCAGCTTGCCGTTCTCGCGCAACATCTTGTTCTTGGGGAAAACCTCTTGCCACTTCTTGACGGTGATGTCGAGTTTGGTCTTGGGGAATTCCATCTGCTCATCCATGAGCTTGTGCGCCTTAAAGTTCATCAGTTCGCGGAACTCGTCATTGAGCATGACATAGAACAACTTGTCGAACTCGGTCTCGGCGACATTCTTGATTTGCGGATTAGCCTCGTTCATGCGGTTAAACAGGTCATCGATCGAGCCAGGCAACGGCTTGACACTGGCGGGAGAGGGGAACAGGGCCTTGAGCGCCGAAATGCGATAGGCCTTATCTCCCAATTCATCGACCAGGGCCGAGCAAAAGCGGCTCTTACCGGCACCGTTGGTTCCGATGATCGTTATCTGTTTGGACTCAACCAGCACATCGGGCTGATGGCCGTCCATCCGTTTAGGTAGTCTGATATCCATATCCTGAATGATGCTTTGTTAGTTTCTTACTTCTTATGACGTTTTTAAACTTAACGCGGATTACGCGGATTATCACTAATTAATAATAACGCAAAATCTCACGCTGCAGTTCATCGGGCTAGAGCATTATAGCTATTAACGACCCTGGCAGTTTCGAGACTCTTTTGAGCAAAATTACCAATAATGCCTAACTGAAAACCCGTTGCCTTCAGGTAATTAAGGACCTGGCATTTATGAATGTCCGTTATCTCAGAAACCGTCTTGAGCTCAATGATAATCTTGCCGTAGCATACAAAATCTGCGATATATTCTTTTTGCAGAAACTCACCTTTATATTTGATCCTCAAGTGACTTTCACGTTGGTAGGGTACTCCCGCCCCTTTAAACTCGCGCTCTAAGGCTTCTTGATAGACTTGTTCCAAGAACCCAGAACCGAGTTCCTTATGAACCTCCATCATACAGCCCTTGATTATATATGACTCTTCCGGATATAGCAATAAGCCCATAATTCTTTGTATAATACGTATTTTGTCCAGCATTCAATTGCTAGCTATTTATTCAAACAGCAACGTTGACTTTAATAATTCGTGATAATCAGCGTAATCAGCGTTTGATTTTTAAGCCAACAGGTCAGCCGGAAAACTATCGTTTTGTTTCTTGTGGGTAAAATTAGACATTATTTTTTAGAGTACCAACGATTTCGGCCCCAAAGTGCCGAAAAGGACTAATTTTTCACTCTTTCGCAACGTGCAATAATGCTTTTTATTAGTAATTTTGCCGCTGTTATGATGGACTATGTGAATGCATTTGTGTCGATGCTGAACGGCATGTCGCCCTACCTGCTGCTGGGATTCCTGATTGCGGGAGTGCTACATGCGTTTGTGCCGTCGGCGATTTACAGCCGCTATTTGGCGGGGACGGGGCTGCGCTCGGTAGCAACGGCGGCCGCCTTTGGCATCCCGCTGCCGTTGTGCTCTTGCGGTGTGCTGCCCACGGCCGTTGCCCTGAGGCGCAGCGGCGCTTCACGTGCCGCCAGCACTTCGTTCCTCATCGCCACGCCCCAGACGGGTGTTGACAGCATCGCGGCAACATTCTCGATGATGGGTCTGCCGTTTGCCATTCTGCGCCCCGTTGCAGCGCTGGTGACGTCACTCATTGGCGGACTTGCCGTCGGCCACTGGGAACGCAAAGGGGCCCTGGACGATGTGCACAGCGATGCCAACTATGAGTTCAGCGAACTGCCCAAGGGACTATGGAACAAGATAAAAGAAACGCTGAAGTACGGCTTTTTTGACATGATGCAGAGCATTGGCCGCTGGCTGCTCATCGGCTTAGTGGTGGCCACCCTCATTACCGTGCTGCTGCCCGACGACTTCTTTTCCACCTACGCCCGCTGGCCGTTATTGAACATGTTCATCATCGTGCTGGTTGCCGTGCCCATGTATGTGTGCGCCACGGGCTCCATCCCCATCGCTGCCGCATTGATGCTTAAAGGGATGTCGCCTGGCTGCGCTCTAGTGCTACTCATGGCCGGCCCCGCTGCCAACATGGCCTCGATGTTTGTCGTGAATAACGCCTTCGGGCGCAAAGCCACCATCGTCTATCTGCTGTCGATTATCGGCGGCGCCATCGGATTCGGTGTGCTGGTGGACTATTGGCCTGGCCTGCGCGAAGTCTTCACCAATGCCCTGCCCCACCACGTCATGCATCACAACATGGCCGTCTCATGGTTCAATACCGTGTGCAGCGTGGCGCTGCTGGGCATGATTATTGTGGCATTGGGCGCCAAATACTGGAAATCCTATCAAATCAAACGTAATAAAACCACAGCAATGAAAGAATTCAAAGTCAAGGGCATGATGTGTGCCCACTGCAAGGCCAACGTAGAAAAAGGCCTCGCCGCCCTGCCCGGAGTAGAAAAAGTGACCGTTGACCTCGCCAAGGGTACCGCCCTGGTCGAAGGCTGCATCCCCGACCAACTCATCATCGACTGCATCGAGGACCTGGGCTACCAGTACGAGCCGTAATTAGGTTTTAGGTTTTAGGCTTTAGGTTTTAGGAGACCTTCTAACTCCTCATTTCACAGCGGTGTAGATGGTGCAGGTGCCCAGCGTGAGACGCTTGAATGCGGTGTCACGCAAGCCGGCATTGCGCATCAGCTGCAGCATGTCGTCGCCCTGGGGGACGGCGGCGATGCTCTTGGGCAAATAGCGATATGCACTCTTGTCGCCGCTCTTCATCGAACCGATCCAGGGGATGATGTGAAGGGTGTACAAATCATAAAACCAACGGATGAACGCATTGGCGGGTGTGGAGAGTTCCAGCACACATAGCATGCCGCCAGGCTTGAGCACACGGGCCATCTCCTGATAACCTTGCTGCAGATGCTCGAAATTGCGCACCCCGAAGGCCACCGTCACGGCGTCGAACGAGCCATCGGCCATGGGCAGTGCCATGCAATCGCCTTGCTCGAATGAAATCTGCTGCTCCAAGCCTTTCTCCTTGACCTTGCGGCAAGCCTCGTCGAGCATTCCCTGTGACAGGTCAATGCCCGTGATGTGCTGTGGCTGGAGTGACTGCTGCAATTGGATGGCAAAGTCGCCCGTGCCTGTCGCCACGTCGAGGATGTGTTGCGGTTTCAAACGTTTCAAGCGCTTGACAGCCAGGCGGCGCCACCAGATGTCGATACCCATCGTCATCGCACGGTTCATGAAGTCATAGGCCGGAGCGATGCTGTCAAACATCTGCCTCACCTGCTCGGTCTTTGCCTTGCCTTCACTGCCGTAGGGGGTGACCTGCTCTACCCTATTGCCACTGTCGCCGGTCATGCCTGATTGTCCTGCTGCCTGTAGTCGTCACGTCCCTCGCGGTGATCGGCATTGTAGAGTTTGTTCTCTTCCTGGAAACGCTCGTAGGCCTCGACGATGCGCTGCACCAGTTGGTGGCGCACGATGTCCTTCTTTTCGAATTCTACCTTGCCGATGCCCTTCACGCCATCAAGCACGCGCAGGGCGTGAATCAGACCCGACGTCACGCTGCGCGGCAGGTCGATCTGGGTCGTGTCGCCAGTAACAATCATCTTGGACCCCATGCCCAAGCGGGTGAGGAACATCTTGATCTGGTGGGTGGTGGTATTCTGTGCCTCGTCGAGCACGATGATGGCATCGTTCAGGGTGCGGCCGCGCATAAAGGCCAACGGCGCAATCTGGATGACGTTGGTCTCCATGTATTCCTTGAGCTTGGCCTGCGGTATCATATCCTCGAGCGCATCATAGAGCGGCTGCAGGTAGGGATCGATCTTGTCCTTCATGTCACCGGGCAGGAAACCTAGCTTCTCGCCGGCCTCGACAGCGGGGCGCGACAGGATAATCTTGCGGATCTCACGGTTCTTGAGTGCCCTCACGGCCAATGCCACAGCCAGATACGTTTTACCGGTTCCTGCGGGGCCCAGCGCAAACGTCAGGTCATTGTTCATGAACGTCTTGACCAGCAGCTGCTGGTTGGGCGTGCGCCCGCTGATGGGCTTGCCGTTCACGCCATAGACGATGACGTCGTCCATCTTCAACTGCTTGGGCGGAGTGCCCTTGATGGTGTCGATGATGACATCCTCGGGCAGCGTGTTGTAGTTAGCGCAATAGTCGGCCAGCGCATGGATTTTTTGCTCAAAGACGGACGTCTCGGCATCGTCACCTATCACGGTGATGACGCTGCCACGTGCGGCCATGCGCAGTTTAGGGAACAAGTTGCGGATTAGTTGTATGTTGCTGTTATTCACCCCGTAGAAGGTCACGGGATCAACGTTGTCAATGATAATGTGCCGTTCAATCATTCAGTATCCTTATATATTCTACCCACAAAATTACACAATAAATCCTATCCCACAACAATAGCCGCCACTTTTTATCACATTTTGAACAAAATGGCGGTCTATCGAGGGAATAAGTCTATCGTGGGGTCACATTTTGACCAGAATCCAGGGCAGGGGCTCCAAAATCTTCATTTTCACCTTCTTGTCCAAGTCGCGCAGCATCGCAGCAGCCGCTTCCTTGTCCTCGTAACCTTCAAGGACAACATAATACTGCTTATCAGGACCGCCAAACAGGACATAGCTGCCGGCGAAACCGCACTCCTCGCGCAGTCGGTCGCGATAACTCTTGGCATTGATGCGCTGGCTGAAGGTAGCCACGACAACGTTATAGCGGCTGGGGACGTCGGTCGAGTCGATAGCGACATTGGCGTTCACATACACCATCCTCACGCTATCCCCGTTGATGACGTGGGTATAGCGCTGACGCTCGGCCTCAATCTTGGCATATGTCTCGGCTCCGATACCGGTCTTGCGGTGCTCGACAGCCTTCTCATAGGCCTCACGGTAGTTCTTTTCACTGCTGTGGCAACCAGTCGCCAACGCTGCCACAACTGCCAGCAATAAGATATATAATGTCTGTTTCATTTTGCTAATTCAATGACCTGGGCATGGGTAATGTTTCCATCGTCGAGCGTGAGTGTGACAAGCGTGCGCACCACCTGCCACCCCTGCACACCGGCCGCACCGGGATTGACCACAAGGCATCCCAGCGCGCGGTCGGGCATCACCTTGAGGATGTGGCTGTGACCGCACACAAACAGCTTGGGACGCGAGAGTTCCAAGCGTTGACGAATACCCGGCGCATACTTGCCCGGATAGCCGCCAATGTGGGTCATCACCACCTTCACGCCCTCGACCTCGAAGGTTTCCATCTCCTTGAAACGGCGGCGCAGGCTCGCCCCGTCCACATTGCCGCACACGGCACGGAACACGGGTGCGATGGCCTCCAGCTTGTCGGCCAGCTCGTCGCTGCCGATGTCGCCGGCATGCCACACCTCGTCGCAGTCGGCAAAGTGCTGTGCGTAGCGGTCGTCCCACCACGCATGGGTGTCACTGATGATGCCTATCTTTTTCATGATTCGGTTTCCTTGCTTTTTACCTGCAGGTGCGACACGTCAAGAACCTCACTCCTGTGGCAGGGCAAACTCCATTAACCGGGCCAGGTACTTACCGATGATGTCAAACTCCAAGTTGACCACGGTGCCCACCTCGATGCAGTGGAAGTTGGTAATCTCACGTGTATAAGGGATGATGGCGACCTGGAAACTGTCGCGCTCGCTGTTGCACACCGTGAGCGACACGCCATTGACGGTCACACTACCCTTCTCGACCGTTACATAGCCCTTGCGCGCCATCTCGGGCGCTACCTGATAGTTGAAGGTGAAATAGTGGCTGCCGTCCACCTCCTTGACAGCGGTGCACACTGCCGTCTGATCGACATGGCCCTGCACGATGTGGCCGTCGAGGCGGCCCTGGATGAGCATCGAGCGCTCCACGTTCACCTCGTCGCCCACCTTGAGCAGGCCCAGGTTGCTGCGGTCCAGCGTCTCCTGGATTGCCGTCACGGTATAGGTACCGTCACCCGGCAGTTCAACAACAGTGAGACACACGCCATTGTGCGACACGCTCTGATCTATTTTCAACTCATCGGTGAAGCTGCACTTCAAGGTAATGTGCAGGTTGCCACCGTCCTTACGCAAAGCGACCACGCGAGCCGCTTCCTCTACGATTCCTGAGAACATATTCTTATTTTTATTAATGTATTCTATTTACTCATAAAATATAACGCACAGGGTCTCACTTTTATTGCATGCAGCCGCTGCTATTCACTTGAGCATCATGCGCATCAAGACACCAGATTGTTAAAGATGCTTAATTCGACAAGAATAATCTAATTATTACTAGTAGTAATCCAATTCTCATATTATCTTTGCCATATCATAATCAACATTTAATTACTTGAGACAAAATGGGAAAATCAAACGTACACATCGGAGAAGAAATTCACAACGAGTTGGAGCGACAAGGGCGCAGTGTGTCATGGCTCGCCGAGCAACTAGGCTGTAACCGCACCAACATCTACAACATATTCATGCGTGATAACATCAACACCCTGCTGTTGATGAAGACCAGCATTGCGTTGAAGAAAGACTTTTTCGCCCTCTATTCACGAGCTTTTGCCAATAAAACAGCAAAATGACCATCGCTGCTTGACCAACATCGGGCCTCGGGAAGAGGCGAAGAATCCTGTTAACCAAAAATTGCGCGGAATACATTTTAGGGTATTTCCGCGCAATTATTTTCATCTATTTTGACAGAAACAAAAAAAATCCCCGCCTCCTGAACACCAGGGACGGGGAGCAAGCTGTTTAGAAGTTAAATAATATACTTAAAGTCGTTGTGGCGGGGACGCCCTTCGACGATAAGCCAATGCTTAACTGGTACTACACGCCGCGGTTACTTGCCGAACTGCTCAAAGAAGAGCGTGTAGGTTGTCTTGTCGCACAATTCCTCGGGACCAAAGAACTGGATGGGACCGGGATAGATGTAGCAGGTCTCAAGCGCCCACTGCTCGCGATTCTCGACAAAGTGCCTGAACGGTGCACCCTCGAGGTCCACCAGGGCCTTGCGGATAACGGGCTTGTCCTGACCTGAACGGCGCTCCATGTTCATCATCATCGTGATGGGCACACCACAGGCCACCCAGTCCTGAGCCTTGCGGCCCAGATGGGTAATGGCCGACATGTAACCCGTGGCACCGACAAAGATGAGGTGCGATGCGTTATAACCGAGCGAGTAGCAGTAGTCGGCATCGAAGTTCGACGGGAAGGAGCAACGTCCCTCGTAGCCGAAGAAGTGATGCTGGGTCTTGAACTTGATGCGCTCGATTTCGCCTGCCTGGTAACGCGTGTCAAGAACATTAGCCACCATGCGGCTGAGCAGACGCTCACTCTCGATTTGCGATACCATCACGTTGCCGTGCTCATCACGGTCAAGGGCTAGCTGACGTGCCACGTCGTCGGGCAGCGAGTCATAGACCAAACGGTTCTCCTCGGTGAGGTGCTCGCGGATGAAATTGTCCTGAGCCTCATCACGCAGGTCGGAGATCTCGGGGAACTTGGTGAGCATCTCGTTGAGCTCGGCGATGAGTTTCTTCATCGTGGGAACGAACTCGACAATACCCTCGGGCACGAGCACGGTACCATAGTCCATGCCCATATCGTGACGCTTGCAAACGATGTCGGCAATCTCTTCGGCAATATCGCGCAAGGTCATGTTGCGGGCCTCAACCTCCTCACTGATGATGCAGTAGTTGGGGCGGGTCTGCAGGGCGCACTCCAGAGCGATGTGCGACGCCGAACGTCCCATCAGCTTCATGAAGTGCCAGTATTTCTTGGCAGAGTTGCAGTCACGGGCCACGTTTCCGATGAGCTCGCTATAGACCTTGGTAGCGGTGTCAAAACCGAAGGAAATCTCGATGTGCTCGTTCTTCAGGTCACCGTCGATGGTCTTGGGCACGCCAATCACCTGGATGCCTGCATCATGTGCCTTGTAGTACTCGGCCAGAATTGCAGCGTTGGTATTGCTGTCGTCACCACCGATGATTACCACAGCAGTGATTTTGAGCTCGCGCAGGATCTGGAGGCCAGCCTCGAACTGCTCGGGCTTCTCCAGCTTGGTGCGGCCAGAACCGATGAGGTCAAAGCCACCGGTGTTGCGGTACTGCTCAATCAGGTCACCAGTGATTTCAATGTAACGATGCTTAACCAATCCGTTGGGACCACCCTGGAAACCGTACAAACGACAATACTTGTTCAGGGCCTTAATACCATCATAGAGGCCGCAAATCACGTTGTGGCCACCAGGAGCCTGACCGCCACTGAGGATGACACCCACGTTGAAGGGTTTTTCGGGCGGCATGGCCGAGTCATCGCGTTCGAAGGTCAGCTGAGGCATGCCATAGGTGGAGGGGAACAGGGCTTTAATAGCTTCTTGGTCGGCTACCGACTCGGTGGGTTCTCCCTCAACCGCACGAACGGGGCACCTAAGCGTAACGGGCAGCTTGGGCCTGTAGGTAAGCCTCATCTGCTCTAGATAACTCTTGTTGTCAGTCATTTTATTGTAATTTATGGTTTGTATAAACAGTTAAACAATCTTTTTTACTTCTCGAGTGCAAAAGTACTGCAAATATGTCACGCATGCATCATAAGTCGCTAACAAATTTTCAATATCTACAGCCCAATTTAGATTTTTTGACACTTTCGGCTCCAAAACCGATGATTTTTCGGTCATGACCTACCAAAAGTTATAATTCTCAACCACCTTCCGGCCATCTATTTGGCTGGCACATAAAACATTCACCGATTTTTTGCAGGCTCCGGGAATTTTAGCTACATTTGCGTCTAATTGTGCACATAACGATGTTGCAGCGCGCTGGAAAACCATCAGAAAAGCGCTGGCAATCAGCAATATGCGCACCCATCCAAGAAGAAACCCTAATACTCATCGGTCAACGGCCACCATGACTTGATGCGATTCCTGTTCCCCAGGCAAGTCAAGTGAAGGAGACGCCCGATACATCAGTTCTGCCTTAAAGCAATGAAAAGAAAAATAACCTTCATCCTGAGCATCTGGATAGCACTTTGCAGCATAGCCCAGACCCAACAAGGACTTGTCAAGACCATTGGGCGCCCCGGCAAACCGGGAACGCCGTTGAGCAACGTCACCATCCGCTGGAGAGGCGAAGTCAACTCGGTGGTGAGCGGTGCCGACGGTTCTTTCTCGGTCATCATGACCGGCAAGAAAAATGGCGACCCCATCATCTTGCAGAGCGTTTCAAAGAAAGGGTACGAACTGCAAGACAAGAGCATCATCGGGCGCCAGCAGGTATTCTCTTCGACCGTGCCCATTGTCATCACGATGGTCAGCAACGAGCAACTGCAGGCCGACAAGCAACGCATTGAGCAGAATGCCTACCACAAGGCCGAGCAGAACTACAAGAAGAAGCTGGCGCAACTGCAGGAGCAGGTAAAAAACAAAAAAATCACCAACGAACGGTACCGCCAGGAACTGACCGACCTGGAGAAAAAGTATGAAGCCTATCAGGCGCTCATCGGTGACATGGCCGACAGGTATGCCCGCACCGACTATGACCAACTGGACTCCATCGATTACAAAATCAACGTGTGCATCGAGAACGGGGAACTGGAAAAGGCCGACTCGCTGATCCATACCGTATTTGACCCCGAGACCGTGCTTGAACGCAACCGGGCTGCCAAAGAGGAAATCAGGCAACGAATGGAGTTTGCACAAAGCATCATCGACAAGGCCAATGCCGATAAAGAGGCCATCATGCGGGACCTTGAATATGCCCAGCGGGTCATCACATTGAGTGAAAGCCTAGCCGACGAGTATCTCGCACAGGGCGACAAGCGCCGAGCCATCGACTGCCTGGAGAAGTCCTTGGAAATACTGCTCATCCTACATGACGAGGACAGCAAACAAGTAAAAGCCGCCAAACAACGAATCCAATCCATCAAGCCATGAGAGTCAGATTATTCCTGCTGTTATTGACCAGTATCGCCTGCCTGACGGCCATGGCACAGAACCAGCCAGGCTACGTCAAGACCCTGGGGCGTCCCGACATGAAGGGGCAACCCTTGAGCAACGTTACCATCAGGCCCAAAGGTGGGCACAATGCCGTCGTCAGTGGCCCTGACGGCAAGTTCTCCATACTCATGCAGGGCAAAAAGAAAGGTGACCCCTATGCCTTGCAACAGGTTCAGAAGAATGGCTTTGAACTGAACGAGAAGGACATCATCGGTCGCCAGTTTGCCTTTTCGACGTCGGTGCCGCTCACTATTGTGATGGTGTCAACGTCAAAGCTGCAGGCCGACAAACAACGCATCGAGGACAACGCCTATGCCGCAGCCGAGAAACGTTACAAGAACATGATGGCCAAGCTGAACAAGCAACTCGAGCAAAACGAGATTTCCAGCGAGCGCTACAAGAACGAGATACAGGCGCTGAACGATAAATACGAGAAATACCAATTACTCATCGAAAGCCTCGCCGAGCACTATGCCCACACCGACTATGACATGCTTGACGACAAAGAGCGGGAAATCAACAATTGCATCGAGAACTGCCAGTGGGACAAGGCCGATTCGCTCATCCACACCATATTTGACCCCATTGATGTCATCAAACGAAACAAGGAGGCCCTGTCACACATCGACGAGAACCTCACCATCGTGCAAACGGTGATAGACCAGGCCCATGCCGACATGGAATCGGTGCTCAAGCAGCAGGAAAAAGATGCCGAATACCTCTATCGGCTCTACACCATTGCGCTGGCACACTTCGACAACAAGATGGCTGCGCAATACATCCAAACGCGTGCCGAACTCGACACCACCAACGTCGCCTGGCAAGCCGAGGCAGGACGCTTCATCTGCCTGTATCTTGCCGACTACACGCTCGCCAACACCTATTACCAACGGGCGCTCACTCAGGCCCGCTCCCAATTTGGAGAAAACAGTCCATCGGTAGTGTCGATGTACATCTACATCGGCAACCTGTACAATGCACAGGGCCATAACGACGAAGCGATGGACTATTTCAACAAGGCGCTGGCCGCCGGCAGCGATGCGCTGGGCGAGGACCACATGTACACGGCTACGGCCTACAACAACATCGGCAGCATCTACAGCATCAGGGGCGACTATGACCAAGCGACCGATTTTTACCAGAAGGCCTTGACAATCTATAAGAAGCAGTTGGGCGAGGAACATCATCTCGTGGCAACGGCCCTGAACAATCTGGGCTATATCCAGATCATGAAGGGAGAACTGGATGCGGCAATGGACTATTTCAACAAAGCTTTTGCTATACAGGAAAAAGTCGGCGGCAGGAACCTGCTGGATGTCGCCAAGACCCTGGACAATATCGGGTCGGCCTATGACATCAAGGGTGATTACGACAAGGCGCTCGACGCTCTCGGCAAGGCACTGGCCCTGCGCGAAAAAAACTTTGGACCCAACCACCCCGCTACAGCCGATTCCTACCACAACATCGGGAATGCCTACAGCAACATGGGCGACTTCAAGACGGCATTGGACTATCAGCTCAAGGCCACCGCCATCAGGGAACAGATGCTGGGAACAGAGCACCTGAGCACTGCCGATTCCTATGCCAGCATGGGAGCACTTTACAGCAACATCGGTGACTATGACAAAGCGCTGGAGTACCATACCAAGGCACTCAATATCAAGGAGAAGACTTTAGGCCCCATTCATGCCGATGTCGCCACCTGTTACAACAACATCGGCATGGTCTATAACAAACAGGGCGACCATGCCAAGGCTATGGAATGCAACTCGCGGGCACTCGAGATTTGCGGGAAACTGGATGGCACCAATCCCCTGAATACCGCTATCACGCTTGACAACAAGGCCACGGTACTGGCATCGATGGGGAACTATGACGAGGCACTGGAGTACTGGCTCAAGGCCGTCGCCATCGAGGAGGCGCAACTGGGAGGCGAGCACGCCAATGTGGCGACCCTGTATAACAACATCGGGTTCCTCTATGCCCAGCAGAGCCAGTTCTCGAAGGCGCTGGGCTATTACCAGAAGGCGCTGGCCATCTATGAGAAGGCGCTGGGTATGGTACATCCCTCTACCGCCTTCACCTGCGACAACATCGGCGAGGTTTACGCCAGCAAGGGAGACTACGCCACAGCGATGGACTACCACAATCGCGCACTGAAAGTCCGCCAGCAGACCCTTGACAAGGACCATCCCGACATTGCCAGTTCCCTCAACCACATCGGCAGCGTCTATCTGAAACAAGGCGACCATGAATCAGCTCTGGAGTATTTCAATAAGGCGCTGGAAATACGGGAACACAAACTCGGAGGGAGCCATCCCGATGTGGCTGTCACGTGCAACAATATCGGTAACGCCTACGAGCAGATGGGCAACATGACCGAAGCCCAAAAGTATTACACCCGAGCAATGGGCACAGACGAAAACGTCTCAAAGAAAGTGGCTATGCCCACGGCAGCGAAATCCCACAACAACATGGGGTCGCTCTATGTCGAACAGGGAGACTATGAAAAGGCGCTGGAGAGTTGCATGAAAGCACTGGACATGCGTGAAAACTCACTCGGCCCCAACCACCCTGACGTCGCCTCGTCCCACAGCACAATCGGAGCTATCTATGAGAGCATGCGCGACTATAAGTCGGCGCTCCAGCATTACAACAAGTCACTGGAAATCAGATTAAAGGCCTTTGGCCCCGAACATCCCGATGTTGCCACATCCTACAACAACATCGGTGTAGTGTATGCGGGTATGGGAGATTATGCCAAGGCCCAGAAGTATTATGACCAGGCTCTGGCAATTCTGGAGAAATCCCCCGATGCCAATCCGATACTGATGGCGCAGACCTATAACAACATCGGCATTTTCCACTACAACCAGGAACAATATGAGAAGGCGCTGGAATGCCACAACAAGGCGCTGGACATTTTCAGGCGGCTCAACATGCAAGACCGCATTGACGTATCCAACACCTACAGCGATATGGGAGAGGTCTACAGCGCGCTGGGCGACGATGACAAGGCATTGGAACTGTTAAACCGTGCACTGGACATCCGCGAGAGGATGCTGGGAAAAGACGACGTCAAGGTTGCCGCTTCCCATGAGAACATGGCAATGGTGTATGTTCATCAGCAGGACTACGAACAAGCGCTCGAGCACCAACTGCTTGCCCTCAACATACGCGAGAACACGCAGGACAAAGACCCACTGGATTTGGCAACCACATATAACAACCTTGGGGTCATTTACGGCGGATTGGAAGATTACGAGAAAGGTCTGGAGTACCATTTCAAGGCTCTTCAGATCCGAGAGAAGGAATTGGGCGCTGACGATCCGTCAACAATCACGGTTTACAACAACATCAGTGTGTGCTACGCCAATCAGGGCAATTATCCCATGGCGCTGGACTATGCGCACAAGGTATTGTCATACTATGAGAAGGCCTATGGCCCCGATGACCCGTACACATTAAAAAGGAAGAAATATATCGAGGAAATCCAGCAGATGATGGGCCAGTAGGCAATCCCCGTTGCCATCAACATTGAAGACTGCCGTGTTAATTTCTCGGCTTTTGCTTGGTGCTTTGTCAAAAACCTATTATCTTCGCAACTCAAAATCAACAATTAGAAACCAGCAACACGACAGCAATATGAAAGGAATTGTACTGGCAGGAGGCTCTGGCACACGGCTTTATCCCGTGACCAAAGGCATTTCCAAGCAACTGATACCCATCTATGACAAGCCCATGGTCTATTATCCCATCTCGGTGCTGATGCTTGCGGGAATCCGCGAGATTCTCATCATCTCCACCCCTCAGGACCTGCCCATGTTCCGCAGGCTGCTGGGCGATGGCCAGGACATCGGCGTGCGGTTTGAGTATGCCGAGCAACCCCGGCCCGAAGGCTTGGCCCAGGCATTCATCATCGGCGAGGAATTTGTCGGTAAGGACAGTGTCTGCCTCGTACTGGGCGACAACATCTTCTACGGTCAAAGTTTCACCAGCATGCTGTTGGATGCTGTCGAGCGTACCGAGAGTCAGGATATCTGCACCCTGTGGGCCTATGCCGTGAAGGATCCCAACCGCTTTGGCGTGGTCGCCTTTGACGAGCATGGCAAGGCCACGAGCCTCGAGGAGAAGCCCGAGCACCCCAAGAGCAATTATGCCGTTACGGGACTGTACTTCTACCCCAATGACGTGGTGCAGATCGCTAAAACCATCAAGCCCAGTGCCCGTGGCGAACTCGAGATTACCACGGTCAATCAGCAATACCTGGCTCAAGACCGCGTGCATGTCCAGACACTGGGACGCGGCTTCGCATGGCTCGACACAGGCACCAGCGAGTCGATGTCTGATGCATCCAACTTTATCGGCACCATCGTCAACATGCAAGGTGTGCAGGTTGCAGCTCTCGAGGAAATCGCCTTCCGTAAGGGATGGATCGACGCCCAGCAACTGCTGGCCCTCGCCGAGCCCATGAAGAAGAACCATTATGGACAATACCTCATCAAACTTGCCCAACAACAATGATGGAATCTGATTCAGACAACACCATAAGGATCATCGAGTTACCCAAAATCAAAGACCCGCGCGGCAACCTCACCTTTATCGAGAGTGGCAAGCACGTGCCGTTTACCGTGCAGCGCAACTACTGGATATATGATGTGCCCAGCGGCATGTGGCGCGACGGACACGCCTTCCACGAGCAGGAAGAGTTCATCGTGGCCCTGAGCGGCAGCTTTGACGTAGTGGTCAACACGGGTGACAAGGAGCAAACATTTCATCTTGCCCGCCCCCAAATCGGGCTCTACGTGCCCCGCATGACGTGGCGCTATATCCATAACTTCTCCACCAACTCTGTTGCGCTGGTGCTCTCCAGCACCGCCTATGACGAAAAAGACTATATAGCCGACTATAAAGAATTCATAGAACTCACCAAAAAACAACCCTAAGAGCAATGAATAGTATTAGTATTGAAGAGAGAATAAGAATCCACAACCAGTCACGCATCAGCGACTGCAGGATTATCACACTTGACCGGCACCAGCATGCCAATGGCAACCTCACCGCCATCAATAACGGTGTGGAGCTGCCATTTGACCTGGAACGCACATTCTATATCTATGATGTGCCCGGCGGTGCCGAACGCGGCGGACACAGCCACTACACTTGCCACGAGTTCATCATCGCCATCAGCGGCAGCTTTGACGTGACAGTCGATGACGGTATAGAGCAACGCACCTATACGCTCAACCGTCCCTATCAGGGTCTGCTTGTCGTGCCCGGCATCTGGCGCACCCTGCAGAATTTCTCGTCGGGGTCGGTATGTCTGGCATTAGCTTCTCATCACTTTGACGAGAATGACTACGTGAGGGAGTATGAGGACTTCATCAATTTGAAAAACGGCCGAAAAGCCGAAGAATAACGACTACAAAGAAGCATGAAAAGATACCCATTCCTGGATCTGGCGCACACCAATGCGCCCTTTATGGAGGAACTCAAGGTTGCTGCCTGCAGTGTGATTGAAAGCGGCCGCTACCTGCACGGCCAACAAACCGAACTGCTCGAACAAGAGATTGCACAGCTGTGCCAAGCACGGCACTGCATCGGCGTGAGCAACGGGCTCGACGCGCTCAAACTCATCCTGCGCGCCTACAAGGAAATGGGCGTCATGACCGATGGAGACGAAGTCATCGTACAGGCCAACACCTACGTCGCCAGCGTGCTCGCCATCAGCGAGAACGGACTCACGCCTGTATTGTGCGACATCAGGGAGGACACGATGAACATGGATTCCCGACTGCTTGAAGGTCTGATTACTGAACGCACCCGAGCCATCATGCCCGTGCACCTCTATGGCACACCATGCTGGGACAATGAACTGATGAACGTAGCACGCCAGCATGGTCTGCGCATCATCGAGGACAATGCCCAGGCCATCGGTGCTGTGAGCAATACTGCAGGCCTGAACGGCACTTTCGTCACCGGCGGACTGGGAGATGCGGCAGGCATCAGTTTCTATCCCACCAAGAACCTGGGTGCGCTGGGTGACGGTGGTGCGGTGGTCACCAACGATGACGCACTGGCAGCGACGGTAAAAGCACTGGCCAACTATGGTTCCGACCGCCGTTATCACAACATCTACATGGGTTATAACTGCCGTCTGGACGAAATTCAAGCGGCCATGCTGCGCGTCAAGTTGCATTACCTCGAACACGAGAACACCACGCGTGCGGCTGTAGCCCGTACTTACCGCGACTGCATCAGCAATCCACACGTGACGGCACCTTGCATCTTTGATGATATCAAGCAGACATGGCACCAGTATGTGGTGCGCGTCGAGGGCAGGGATGCCTTCCGCGCCTACCTTGACGGGCAAGGCATCGGCACAGACATCCACTATGCTACCCCACCCCACAAGCAGCCTTGCTATCAAGGGTTGAAACATGCTCCGCTTCCTGTCACCGAGCGGCTGGCCGACGAAATCGTGTCGTTGCCCATCGCTCATCCCATCACACCCGACGATGCCCGCCACATCGCCGAGGTGATTAACCGCTATTGATTTGATTGCACTCCTATCTGCCCAATGCGCAACAAGGGTATCACACGGTTTGTCATGCTCAGCCTGCTGGCTTTGTTGCCGGTATTGCTGTTGTTTGGCCTGTATGTATCCAAGGACCCTTTCAACGTGATACGCCCCTATGACGGCAATGCTCCCGCATCGGCCGACACCGTCCAGCTCACAGTCAACACCGGTTACGTTTCTACCGAAGCTTTCCGTTATTTTGAGCCCACACGGCATTTCGATTCTTTCATCTTCGGTTCATCACTGTCAGGATACTACCGCATCCAGGACTGGGTCCCGCATCTGCCAGCCGATGCGAGCCCGTTCCACTTCAATGCCTCGCGTGAGACATTGCAAGGCATTTTGGGCAAACTCAATTATCTGGAACGTTGCGGAGTGACGGTCAAAAACGCCTTAATCGTCATGGAAGACGAGATGCTCAAGCGCATGCCGCTGGATGGCGATGTGCTATATGTCCAGCATCCCCTGACTGCCTCCAGTGTTTCATGGTGGAAATTCCATCAGCTGTACTTCAATGCGTTCCGTCATCCCGAATTGGTCGCTTTCACATTCTGGTCTTCGGCAGCAACCACGAGGCTTGTGCTTGACAAGGGCTATGCCACAACCGACATCCCCGACCGCATCGAGCCTATCAACGAGGGCTACTACCAGTGGGCGGATTCGGTTATCGCAATCAACCCCGATGCGTTTTTCACTCCTGAGCATCTCGCCCGTTACGACCAGCCCATGAGACAAATGCCCTACCCCGACAAAATCACACCTGCCGTCAACGAACTGCTCACCAATATCGCCGATGCGCTAAAACGCCACAACACCGACTACCAAATCATCATCCCTCCCCACTATGCATGGGAGGCCATCAGCAGCAATGACCTCTATAGGCTGGAACAAATCTTCGGGATGGAACGGGTCCACGACTACAGTCATGACCCCAAAATGGGCACGAGCCTACGATACTACTATGACGATGGACACCTGATTGCCCAAGAATGCGCACGCCTTATGGACAGCGCCTACTCCTCCACAAGCATGCCTTCACCCTACCTGCACACCCAAACGACCAAATAAACTTTGGCGGTTTACTTGTAGCGGTCGCTGATGTTGTAGATGGCCTTGTAGATGTTGCGGTCAACTTCGGTCAGAGCGATGTTGCGACGGGCCATAACGCGCTCGGCAATGGTATAGAATGTCTCGAGCGGCACGTTCTTGAAACCTGCGGCTGCACTACCTTCCTGGAACGAGGCGACAAAGTTGCGCGGGAAGCCGGCACCGTGTATATTGACACCAACGCCCAAGACGGTGGCCGTGTTAATCATGCCGTTAACGCCAATCTTGCTGTGGTCACCCATAAACAGGCCGCAGAACTGCAGTCCGGTGCGCTCAAAACGCTTGCTGGCATAGTTCCACAACTTGATTTCGCCGTAGTCATTCTTCAGGTTGCTGGCAGTCGTTCCACCGCCAATGTTGCACCACTCACCAATAACGGCATCGCCCAGGAATCCCTCGTGGGCCTTGTTGCTGTAGCCGATGAAGACCGAATTCTCGACCTCGCCGCCAATTTTGCAGTGCGGACCTAAAGTGGTCGCACCATAGACCTTGGCACCGATTCTCACCTTGGCATCGTGGCAAGCAGCAAAACCGCCACGGATGCAGGCGCCCTCCATCACCTCGACATTCTTGCCGATGTAGATAGGCCCCTCATGCGTGTTGAGCATAGCACCCTCGACATAGGCGCCTTCCTCAATGAAGATGAGAGAGGGGTCACCGATGACGGTGTTGGTTGCCGACAAGGGCTGGGACTCGCGTCCAGCCGTCAGGCGGTCAAAATCCTGTTTGAGCACCATGGCATTAAACTCAAAAATGTCATACAGATGCTTGACGATGAGTGGCAAATTGGCAGGATAATGCACGTGTGAATAGTGGTGCGCGTCATAGTCATGGGCCGTGCCGTTGAAGGCGATGAGTTCTTCGCCCACCATCAAGGCCTCACCCTCTTGCAAGGAGAGCACCTGTTGGGCCAATTCGGGTGTCGGGATAACATGGCCCGCAACCATGAGGTTGGTCGTACGGCGAACATGCAGCGGGAACTTTTTCTTCAGGTAGGGAACGGTGAGATAGCTGTAGCTGGCCTCGCCGAGCATGGCCTGCCATTTCTCGCTGATGGTGGTAATGCCCACGCGCAAGAGTGCGGTGGGACGGGTATAGGTGAACGGCATCAAATGCTTGCGCACCTCGTTGTCGTCAAAAAGGATGACATTGCGAACGGTCTTCTTCATTGCATGAGTCGGTTTTAACTGGTCGGCAAAAGTACTTTATTTTCTTGAATAATGTTGCATCGATGTCCAAAAATGGTTAACTTTGCACGTTATTTCATCAACATCGACGGGTCATGACATTTATCGAACAAGATATCAAAGGCGTATGGGTCATCGAGCCAAAACGGTTCGGCGATCAGCGAGGGTATTTCAGCGAGGTGTTCAAGCAAGAAGTGTTTGATGCCCATGTGGGACATGTGGACTTTGTGCAGGACAATGAGTCGTTCTCGGCTCATGGCGTAGTGCGTGGCCTGCATTTCCAGCGCGGTGCCTCCAGCCAAGCCAAGCTGGTGCGCGTCTCGCAGGGGACCATCCTCGACGTGGTAGTTGACCTGCGTCACGGCAGCCCCACTTGGGGCCGCCATCTTGCTGTGGAACTGAGCGCTGAAAGTGGCTGCCAGATGTTTATTCCCCGAGGATTTGCCCATGGCTTTGCCGTGCTGAGCGATGTTGCACAGTTCCAGTATAAGGTAGATAATGTCTATGACCCCCAAAGCGAAGCCACTTTGCGTTTCGACGAGCCGGCTTTGGGCATCGACTGGCGCATCGCCCGCGAAGACATGATTTTGAGCGAAAAGGACATGAAAGGGCTTCCATTGAAAGAGATGACCCCTGAATTCCTCGGATTTTAAATTCAAGAAACAATAAACAAAACCGTGGGCGGCAGTGAAGATACTGTCGCCCACGGTTTCGATAAAAGGGTTATTGTCAGTTCCTGAAGATGAGTTCGTCGCCGTTGCTGTCGATGACGATGGGTCGGTCGCGGTTCACCTTTGCGGCAATGATGTCCTTGCTCAACTGGTTGAGTACCATGCTCTGGATCGCGCGTTTGACAGGTCGTGCACCGAACTCAGGATCGTAGCCGGCCTTACCCAGCAGATTGATGGCTGCATCGGTAACCTCAAGAGTGATACCGTTCTTGGCCAACATCTTCTTGACACCAGTGAGTTGCATCGAGACAATCTGACGAATCTGCTCCTCGTCGAGGGGCGTGAACATGATGATCTCGTCGATACGGTTAAGGAACTCGGGCCTGATGGTCTTCTTGAGCATCTCCATTACGTCGTCGCGTGTGCGGCCGATGACCTCCTCGCGGTTGTCGTTGGTCAAGTGCTCAAAGCGCTCACGAATGAGGCTGGAGCCCATGTTGCTGGTCATAATGATGATGGTGTTCTTGAAGTTGACAGTACGTCCCTTGTTGTCGGTCAGACGGCCGTCGTCGAGTACTTGCAGCAGCACATTGAACACATCGGGATTAGCCTTCTCAATCTCATCGAAGAGGACAACCGAATAGGGCTTACGCCTAACGGCCTCGGTCAACTGTCCGCCCTCGTCATAACCGACATAGCCAGGAGGCGAACCGATAAGCCTGGTGACTGAGAACTTCTCCTGATACTCGCTCATGTCGATACGGGTCATCATGTTCTCGTCGTTGAACATATAATCGGCCAAGGCTTTGGCCAATTCGGTCTTGCCCACACCCGTCGTGCCCAGGAAGATGAACGAGCCGATTGGTCGGCGCGGGTCGTTTAGTCCGGCACGACTGCGGCGCACGGCGTCACTGATAGCCTTGATGGCATCATCCTGACCTACAACACGCTTGTGCAGTTCCTCCTCGAGATGCAGCAGTTTTTCTTTCTCGCTCTGCAGCATCTTGGTCACAGGGATGCCCGTCCAACGTGATACGATTTCGGCAATGTCATCGCTATCGACTTCCTCCTTGATGAGCGCCCTGTCGCCTTGCATGTCGCGCAACTGTTGCTGATAGGCAGCGTTCTCGTCCTGCTTCTGCTTGATGAGCGAGTAGCGGATTTCGGCCACGCGTCCATAGTCGCCGTTCCGCTCGGCACGTTCGGCCTCAAAGTTGAGCTGTTCGATGTCGATCTTGTTCTGCTGAATGTGGTTAATGAGTTCTTTCTCACTCTTCCACTTGGCATTGTAGTCGCTTTCACGGTCCTTGAGCTCGGCAATTTGCCTGTCCAGGTCAGCGATGCGAGTTTCGTCCCCATCCCGCTTGATGGCGGCACGCTCAATTTCGAGCTGGGAAATCTTACGCGAGATTTCATCGAGCCCTTGGGGCACACTATCCATTTCGATGCGCAACTTGGCAGCGGCCTCATCAATCAGGTCGATGGCCTTGTCGGGCAGGAAACGGTCACTGATGTAGCGTTGGCTCAACTGCACAGCTGCAATAATGGCATCGTCCTTGATACGCACCTTGTGGTGGTTCTCGTATCTCTCCTTGAGGCCTCGCAGAATGGCAATGGAGCTTTCCTCATCGGGTTCGTCTACCATGACAATTTGGAATCGACGCTCCAAGGCCTTATCCTTCTCGAAGTACTTCTGGTACTCGTCGAGGGTGGTGGCACCAATGCTGCGCAGATCGCCTCGTGCGAGGGCGGGTTTAAGGATATTGGCGGCATCCATTGCACCACTGCTCTTGCCTGCTCCCACAAGGGTATGGATCTCGTCGATGAACAGGATGATTTCACCTTGAGCCTGCGTAATCTCGTTGATGACCGATTTGAGTCGTTCCTCGAATTCGCCTTGATACTTTGCACCAGCAATCAATGCGCCCATATCGAGCGAATAGACCTGTTTGCGTTTCAGGTTCTCGGGCACGTCGCCACGCACAATGCGCTGTGCGAGTCCCTCGACAATGGCAGTCTTACCGGTACCAGGTTCACCGATGAGGATGGGGTTGTTCTTCGTTCTACGGCTCAAAATCTGCAGAACGCGACGAATCTCGTCATCACGGCCGATGACCGGGTCAAGCTTGCCCTGACGGGCGCGCTCATTGAGGTTGATAGCATATTTGCTCAACGCATTGTACTGCTCTTCGGCGCTCTGAGAAGTAGCGCTCTTGCCCTTGCGCAATTCGTCGATGGCGGCCTTGAGGTCATCATGAGTCATACCCGCATCCTTGAGGATGGTCGATGCAGTAGATTTGACCTCAAACAATGCCATAAGTATTGCCTCGACAGTGACATACTGGTCTCCGCCCTTGCTGGCGACGTCACTGGCTTTTTCCAACACTTTGCTGGCCTCGTTGCTCAGATAGGGTTCACCACCACTTACGCGGGGCAGATGTTGCAATGCGGCTTCGAGCGCTTTCTCAACATTGGCGTAGTTGATATCCAGTTTCTGGAAGATGAAGCGCACGACGACATCGCCTTCGGTCATTAGAGCCTTGAGCAGATGCTCGGGCTCTACAGCCTGGTTGCCACTCGAGCGGGTGAGTTGCACCGCCTTCTGGACAACCTCTTGTGCTTTAATAGTAAAATTGTTGAAATTCATATAATTGTGTCTCCTTTCATTTGCTTATTTATGGTGTTCCTCACACCGCTATAATCCCCTCAACACTTGTGCCAAGAGAGCAAATCTGCCATTTTGTCAGTCGCAAAAAAGCGGCCCATCAAATGACGGGCCGCTGTGATATCAGTAAAAGCAGGATTCGTTACTTCTTAGCCATTACAGTAATAAAGGTAATGAGTGACATTGCGGTGCCAAGCATACTAACAGCAGTGGAATAAATGGGAGGCATACTCCATGCTGAGCGGGCTTTGTACTTGGAGGGTTCAACATAAAGAATATCATTCTGCTGGAGCTCAAACTCAGGCGATGATAAGAAATTAGCATCCTGAATATTGAAACGCTTAACCATGCGTTGACCTGATGGATCGGTGCGGATCAGCAAGATGTTATCACGACGTCCTTGCAGAGTCAAATCGCCAGCCATAGCAATAGCCTCAATCAGGTTAAGACGACCGTTCTCGGCATTAATGACGCCACCACGATTAAAGTCACCGATACAGAAAACGCGGAAATTCTGGATACGGCACTCTACGTTAGGCTCTTCTGTCAGATAACGCGGATAGATGAGAGATGCAATATATTGCTCAACAGATTTTTTAGTCATTCCTGATATATGCAATTTGCCCAAAACAGGAAAGTCAATAATGCCGTGGTCATCCACCACATAGAATACAGTTGAACGGTCACCCATCATGTAGCTGCCTCCGCTTCCGCTCAGCATGGGCACATACTGGATTTTATTGAATGGTTTTACAGCGTCAGAGTTTGAGGCCGATACGTCAATTTGCAACATGTCGCCGGGCTTGATGGTGAAGTCACCGGCTTGGGTCGTTACTGCGGCGAGGGCTGCTGCGGGGATGCTGTCGATATTGGTCATATACGGGATTTCCTTTTCGGTCGTACAGGCGACAAACATCATCGCGGTGACAGCGAGCAAAAGTAGGTTACGGATTTTCATATTTCTTATTTTTTAATGTTTATATTCTTCTAAACTGCAAAGTTAATAAAAATTGCAATAACTGTGGTTTTTTTGTGAAAAAACATCCCTTGACACGCTTTTTTTCGCTTTCTTTGCGTCATGAACAACGAGCAAACACCCATTGAACGCCATCCATGGCTGCCTTACGTCCCCGAGAGGGCACGATACCTTTTCCTGGGCACATTTCCACCTCAAGAGCATCGCTGGTCGATGGCATTCTATTACCCTAACCGCACGAATGACTTCTGGAGGATCATGGGTCTTATCTTCGGTGGCGACCGTAATGCGCTATGGGACAACGAACTGAATCGGTTCAATCTAGATGCCATCACGTCGCTGCTAGACCGTGAGCACATAGCATTGTGGGACACAGGCATGGCCGTGCGGCGCTTGAAGGGCAATGCCAGCGACAAATTCCTTGAGATTGTGGAGCCTATTGACCTGGCGGCCTTACTTGACAAGAACCCGACTATCAACCAAGTGATTACCACTGGCGAAAAGGCCACGGGAATCATTGCGTCCCAAGCCGGTGTCGAGATTCCTGTTATCGGGGTTCCCGTGAAATGCCGGGTGGGCTGCCATGACATCACCCTGTGGCGCATGCCTTCGAGTTCTAGGGCCTATCCCCTAGCGTTAGAGAAGAAGGCCGAGGCCTACAGGAAGATATTTGGGCTGTGATTCTCTCGACCTATTCGTCGCGTCCCATTCGTCTCAACCTGGTTGTCGGGTGTGTTAATAACTTTTTTTTGCAAATGTGGGCTGAAAATTTTGTCGCGGCTGCTAAAAAGAGTACTTTTGTATGATGTTTTCCATAATTGAACATATAGAATATCTCATCACGCGTCACGATTGCGTTGTCGTGCCAGGATGGGGCGCCTTTATCGCCAACTACAATGCCTCGAGCTATCAGGCTGAGAATGAGGTTATGTCGCGTCCAAGGCGTTCTGTCGGCTTCAACGCGAGTGTGAGCCACAACGACGGTTTGCTGGCTCAGTCGCTGATGCGACGCGAGGGGCTGGAATACAACGAAGCCATGAGGTTCATTGCCGACAGTGTGACCACCTTCCGCCAGCAGTTGGCGATGGATTGCGAGGTGTCGATGGGCCGTCTGGGCTACTTCCGCCGCAACGAGGGCCGTTTCATCGAGTTTGTGCCGTTCTACCATGCCAACGGCAGTGACCAGTTCTATGGTCTTGAGGACCTGGAGATTAAAGATGTTGCAACGCTTGAGCATGAGGCAGCAATGGCCGAAGAGACTGCGGCGGCTGCCATCGTTCCCAAGGAACGCAACCTGTTCACGAGCAAGGCCATTCGCACGGCTGCTTCTATCGCGGTGCTCGTGGGCCTGGGCATACTGCTCTCGACTCCCGTCATCGTCAACCGCGACCAGCACTCCATGGCCAGCATGGCACCTGCCGTCACGGCACCACAGCCCCAGCAGCTGGGTGTTACCGTTGAGCAAGGCGTGTCGTCGTCCCAGACCATTACAACTGTTGATGCCACACCGACGATTGCGAGTGTGGGCAACGAGTCAGGACAATATTATATGGTGATTGCCACGCTGCGCAACCAGCAGGAGCTGGACGCTTTCAAGAACGCCAACCAGGCCCTGGTGCCTTACATGAAAATCCTGAAGTACAAGGCTTTCATGTGTGTGTATGTAGCCCGCAGCAACGACTATGACACGCTAATGGGCTTGCGCAGTCAGTTGCCTGAGCACCTGCGTGACGTCTGGATTTACAACTGATGCCGGTATCATCAGGCAAGTGTAACGCCTGCCGTTGAGCATCAAAATCAGCACATCATCCTTTTCGATGATAGAACGCACGCCATCCTTCGGGATGACGTGCTTTTTCATTCGTTCGTCAGTAAAGTCGAGAGTGATGCCGTTTTCATCGACGTCGAGCGACTTCTCCATGATCGACCAGCGTGCCTCAGGCGAGAGCCCGTAGTAGAAGAAGAGCAGGGCCAGCACCATGGGCAGTACGATGAACAGCACCATCATCGCCACAATCACAAAGCGCACATCGATAAAGATGGCCAATATGCCACACACGGCCACCGGCAATACCATCCACAGCCAATTATCGGCCAGGAACATGTAGCACAGCTGCCTCATGTAACTGCCGGAGGTGACACTGCAGTTCTCGACGATCACTTCTTCTTTCCCTTTTTAGTCTTGTTGAAGAGGGCCCTGCGGCGTGCGATTTCCTCATAGCCGCGCTTATAGGCCTGACGGTTCTTCAGGGCCAACGTCTGGCAATAGCCCGTTCCCTCATTATTATATAGCTTGGACAGATTCAGGTATTGCTTGCCGTTGCCACGCACGACGGGGAAGACTTCGGCCTTGCGCTTGTTCACGCGGTCGCATTGCACCGAGTGGTTCTCGGCCGTGGTGCCGGTCAACTCGGGAGCCACACCGTCTTCGCCCACCCACACGGCATAGACCTCGGCACAGGGGGGATAACCCAAGGCAATCCACATCGTGGTCAGCAAGGGATTCTCGCCGGGGATGATGCCCTCGATGACGACGCTAGCCGTAGAGATGCGCCTCGGGATGAAGTCCTGGTCCACAATCCAGTTGTCACCGCTGCGTGTAAAGTCCTTGCCCAGCAGCGAGTTGTAGAATGTGCGCGACAGTTCCTCGGTGAAGACCGCCGGGGTGATGTCCTGGGCCGCGATGTGCGGTGCCAGCAGGTTTTTTTCGTTTTTTTCGCGCACGTAGCCCATTCCCTTGTCTTTCACACCGCTGTAAGAATAGTTCGTGCGGGTGAGGATACCGTCGGGGGCGTCGGCCAGGTCAAACTTCACATATTTGAAATTGCCTGTCTCGAAATAAGCGCCGTTGCCAGCCGCATCGATCACACCGAAGTTGGCTTCCACGCCCAGGGGCTTGGGCAAGGTCTGCAACAGGCCTTCGAAGTCGTCCACGCTCTTGCAGCGTTCCAGGGCGTACCGCATCAGCTCGCCCTCACGGTCCATGTTCTTGACGCCGTCATTGCCGTTCAGGTTGTAGGATGCCGTGTTCATGATGGCAAATCCCGCCTCGTTAAAGCCCATCCAGGCGGCGGTATCCTTCATGTCGCGGGCGTCGAACAGGGCGACAAACTCCAACAGGCCGTCGTGGGCCTTGATGCGTTCCACGCGGTTGTTCAGGTCGTTGGTGTCGCGGTTTTTCCACAGCAGTGGCCTGCCGTTGGCCGTCAGTTTTCCGCTGACGATGGCCGATGTGCAGGCATCAGCCGCCAACACGACTGTCAAGGCTGCCACAAGGGCCAGCAATATCCTCTTTTTCATCTTCTTTTGGTTCTAAATGGTTGACAAAAACATAAACTGATCACAACACGGTTACAGCTGCCGCGTCACTTGCGCACGTAATGGGGCATTTCCTGGGGGATGACCATCGAGATCTCCACCATACCGCACACCTTGCCGTCGCGGCGCCACGGCGTCTGGTAGATCATTTTCTTCACGCCCTGCTTGTCGATGGTGTAGCAGTTGACGGTATCGGTGGCAATCATGTGGCGGATTTTCTCTTGCGACTTCTCGCTGTGACAGGGCATCAGGTTCTGGCCCAGCATGGTGCGGCCATCCTTGTCAAATGTCGCGCGCGAGCGTTCGTTCATGAAGATCACTTTGCCTTCCAGGTCACACACGGTGATGGCGCAATGGGTACCTTCGGCCCATGCCAGCGCCTCGCTGATGATTTCTTTCTCGTTCATGGCAGTGCTTATTATTTTACTTGTTGTTGACCACGTTGACAGGTTTGCCGTCGAGATAGGCGGCCACGTTGCTGGTGATGACGTCCATCAGGCGCGTGCGTGCCTCAAAGCTCGTCCAGCCGATGTGGGGCGTGAGGTAGCAGTTGCGGGCGGTGAGCAGGGGATGGTCGGCTGCGGGCGGCTCTACCGAGGTGCAGTCCACGGCTGCGGCATACAGGTGTCCGCTGTTCAGGGCGTCGGCCAGGTCTTGCTCCACAATCAGGGCGCCTCGGGCCATGTTCAGCACGATGCTGCCGGGCTTCATCATCGCCAGTCCCTCGGCGTTGATCATGCCGGTGGTGTTGGCATTGAGCGGGCAGTGCATGGTGAGCACGTCGCTGGTGCGCAGCAGGTGCTCCAGGCTGTCGGCCTTGGCGATGCCCTCGGGCAGCTGGTCGGGACTCTTGCTGGTATAGGCCATCACGCGCATGTTCATCGCCAATGCCATGCGTGCCACAGCGCTGCCGATGTTGCCCAGGCCCACAATACCCATCTGCTTGCCTGCCAGCTCGATGAGCGGCGTGTTGAAGTAGGCGTAGCTGCCGCAGTTGGTCCACTTCAGGTCGCGGGCCTCGTCGGTATAGTGTTGCGGTTGCCAGCAGATGTTCAACAGGTGGGCGATGGTGAGTTGGGCCACGCTGTCGGTGCTGTAGGCCGGCACGTTGGTCACCACGATGCCGCGGCGGGTGGCCTCGGCCACGTCGGCCACGTTAAAGCCGGTTGCCATCACGCCGATGTACTTGAGCTCGGGCAGCTGTGCAATAGCTGCGGCATCGATGGGGACCTTGTTGGTCAGCACCATCTCGGCGTCGCGGCAGCGCTCGACAACGGTGTCGGCAGTGCCAAAGTCATAGATGTCACACGGGGCAAGCGCCTTCATGGGCTCCCACGAGAGGTCACCGGGATTGCCGGCATATCCGTCAAGTATAACGATTTTTCTCATAATTCTGAAAAGCGGTATTAATTGGTTATAATGAATGACAAAATTAAATGAAAAATACCAAATGACAAAAAAAAACACTAAATTTGCACACTGTTAAGAAAAAGGATACGAAAGCAATGGATAATAAGAAGTTGGTAGAGACTGTCGCTGCCAATTTGGGACGCACAACCGATGACGTGGGCAAACTGCTTGATGCACTGGCCGGAGTGTTGCGCACCCGTTGCAGCGAGATGGATTCGGTCGTCGTGCCCAGTTTCGGCACATTTGAGCCCAAGAAGCGCAACGAGCGCGTGTTGCGGCATCCCGGTTCGGGCCGCCGCATGCTGGTGCCCCCCAAGGTGGTTTTGACGTTCAAGTTAAGCCATGTGCTCAAGTCAAAACTCAAATAACCCTTAACACCCCCTGACGACGATGAACACCAAGATCACATTAGTTGAACTGGCCCGCCTCATGGCCGAAGCGACCTCGACCAAGATACGCGTGTGCGAACTCTTCCTGCGTGAGCTGTTCGCCACCATTTCCCAGGCACTCATCAACGGCGAGAGTGTCAAGGTCAAGGGCATCGGCACCTTCAAGGTGACCGCCGTGAAGCCCCGCAAGAGCGTCAACGTCACCACCGGCGACGCCATGGACATCAAGGCCTACAAGAAGGTGACGTTCACCCCCGACAAGAGCCTTGCCGAGGCCCTGAACCAGCCATTTGCCCAGTTCGAGACCGTATTCCTGAACGATGACGTGAGCGACGAGAAACTTGCCGAAATCGACGAGCAGTACCCCTCGTTCCTGTGCGACGAGGCCGAGCCGCTGGAGCCCGCCCCGGAACTCGAACCCGAAGCTTTCCCCGAACCCGAATTCATTCCCCAAGCCGCTGCCGAGCCCGCGCCTGCCGCTCCTGCCGCCGACATCAAGCCCGAGCCGAAACCTGAGCCCAAGCCGGAGCCGAAGCCCGAACCCGTTCCCGAACCTAAGGTAGAGGCCCAGCCCGATCCGGAACCCGCTCCTGCCGCAGTCGAGGAGACAGCCATCGAGGAGCCCGTGGGCCGTAAAGCGCTGGCCGCATTCGGCGCCCCCATCGCAGCCGAGCCCGAGCCAACCCGTGAGCCTGTCGAGAAGCCCGTTGAGCGGCCGCTTGAGAAACAGCACACCCAGCCCTCGTCAACGGCCGCAGCCGCCTCCAGGCCCCAGCCCGTCGAGGAAGACGAGGATGACGGTTTCCGCCGTCCGGCACCCCGCAACACCTACACGCCCACCCAGGAGCAGATTTCCCGTCAGCAGTCCAGCAAGAACAGGCGCAAGCTGCTGCCGTGGCTCCTGCTCGCAGCCATGGCCCTGGGCGTCGTGTGCTGGCTCTTTACCCGTGGCGGAGGCAAAGCCGAGAGCGACCCGACGATGGCTGCCGTTGTCGACAGCGACTCCATTGCCGCTGTTGCCCAAGAGGCCGTGATCACCGACACCGTCACCGCCAAGATTGTGCTCAGCACCCTGTCCGACAAGTACTACGACAGTCCCTGGTTCTGGGTATATATCTACGAGGAGAACAAGGCCATCATCAGCGACCCCAACAACGTGACCCCAGGCACCGCCGTGGTCATTCCGCCAGCCGAGAAATACGGCATCGACGCCAACGACCCCGCCAGCCTCAAGAAGGCCCAACGCCGCTCCTGGGAAATCCTCACCCAAGGCAAACGCTGACCCCTTCCTCGCTCTTTTTCAAACAACCACAACAACAGGGTCGACAACCTCTCTTTAGCTGTCGGTGAACAGTTAACTGTCTGCGAATTAAACGAATTAAACTAATGGCATCCGCACTGAGCTCCTAACGGATCTCAATGCGGATGCTCTCTAAACCCTTGACTCTAGACTCTAGACCTCTCGCGGCAGCGAGCTTCGATTAGAAACCTTTCCAGGACTGGAGCCAGAAGTCGTGGGCCATCTGTTGCCAGCGGTAGGCGGCGGCGCCGAGGGCGTCGGTGGTGTAGTCGTTGAGGTACTGGGCGGCTTGCTTGGCGTCGGTGGCGTTGAGGTCTTGCCAGGTCTTTTCAACCATGGGGAGCTCGCGCAGGCCCCTGTCGAGGAAGTGGTCTCGAGCGGGTTCGAGGACCTTGCGGTAAACGCCCCAGCGCAGCGATGCCAGGCGGTTGGCCTTGCGGAACTGCCACAGGACGGTGTTGTCGTCCTCGCTGCCGTGGCCACACACCTTCATTGTGGCGGGCAGGTCGGTGTTGCCGCAGAAGACGGGGAACCTGGGGCTCTGGCCGGGGTTGTCGAAGGCGATCCATGCCACGCCGCCCACCTCGTCGGGGAGCCAGGAGCGCAGCTGGATGACGGTGCTATAGGAACACCAGGGGACGCTGACGGTGCGGGTCCACTTCATGGCCGAGTCGCCCATGGCGTAGTACATGGCGAGCTGCTCGTTGGTAATCCAGGGGTTGGCAACGGGCGAGACGATGCTGTCGGGCTCGTTCTCGACGAGGTTGCCCTGCTTGTCCTTGCGCTTGGGGTTAGGGATCTTGTGACGTGCGCTCAGGTCGAGGGCTGTGCCCTCGTAGTAGCTGCCCAGCAGGCGGGAAACGTCCTGAACGCTAACCTTGCGGTCGGGCTTGACGCTCACGGGCAGGTTCTCGATGCTGTCGGTGAGGCCCAGCGAGGGGGCGAGCTGCTGCAGGATGTAGAGTTCGCGTATGCTGTAGTTCTTGACCTGCTTGAGGTAGTTGGTGCCGCTGTAGGCCTTCCAGAAGCAGAAGGGCTCCTTACCGTCCCAGAGCTTGAGTTTGCGGGCCACGTCGAAGACGTTGTCCGAGGCCATGTAATGGTCGGGGTCGCTCAGGTCGAGGGTGCCGATGCGGGAGATGTTGGCCGAGACGGCCACCTCATCGTCGGGGATGCGCACGGCGGCCCACACGGCGCCCACCTTCTTGGGTCCCTCGCCAAAGATCTCGAACAGCCAGGCCTCGTTCTTGTCGGCAATGGTGAGGCACTCGCCGCTGTCGCCGTAGCCGTATTTCTTGGCCAGCTCGCCCATAAGGCGGATGGCGTCGCGGGCGGTGGTGCAGCGCTCGAGGGCGATGCGTGAGAGTTCCTCAATCATGAAGATGCCGGCCTTGTTGCGCAGGGTGTCGCGCCCCGAGATGGTGGTCTCACCCATGGCGAGCTGCTTCTCGTTGAGGCAGGGATAGGCGGTGTCGAGGAAACGGTAGGTGTGGCGCACCTGGGGGATGACGCCCAGGCGGGGCATGCCGGTGCTATCCTTGGCCGAGGTGGTGTGGAAGCGGTCGCGGTAGACGGCGGTGACGGTGTCGCGCTCGTAGTCGCGGGCGGGCACCACGGCCATCCAGGTGCGATAGCGGGCGTCGCAGGTGTGGGAGGTGATGACCGAGCCGTCGGTACTGGCCTGACGGCCCACGACGATGCTGGTGCAGGATTCGGTCATGCGCTCAGCGTCCTGAGCGTTAAGGTTCACTGTGAGGGCCATCGTCAGGATGGCAAGAAGAATAGCTTGTCTCATTGTCATAAGGAATTGTTGTCGTGTCAGAGCGCAAAGGTAACGATTTTTGCCGAAACCCCATGCAACAGCACGCGGCAAAAAAAGGCAGCCCCGCCGTGATGGCAGGGCCGCCGTGAAAATGTCATCTCGCCAATGGCGACAGAGTTTTACTTCTTGTAAATCTTCTTGCCGTTGCAGATGTAAATGCCACGCTCGGTGGGAGCAGCCACGCGACGGCCGTCGATGGTGTACCAAACGGCGTTGCCCTCGCTGTCGGCATTGAGCTCGTCGATGCTGGTGGGCCTGGGCTTGATGGTGAATTCACCGATGGTGACGCCGTCGATGCCGTAGTAGTGGTCGGTCTCGGTAACGGTCACGATAACCTCGTAGGTGCCGGGCTGGATGGGCTCCTCGGTCGATGCCTCGCCGGTCTCGGTGTTGACGTAGGTCACAATGAGTTCGCCGTCGCCAGCAACGAGGGTCACTTCAACGCCGTGGGGCTTGCCGTCAAAGTAACAGTCGCCGAACTCCTCAAACTCGAACTCGCTCGGGAGCTTGTCGATGGTGAAGGTACCATAGGAGGTGTTGGGCAGGTCATTGAAGTTAACCGAGTTGATGACCTCGACAAATACCTCGTAGGTGCCGGGCTCGACGGGAGCCTCGGTCAAGGTCTCGCCGGTCTCGGTGTTGACATAAGTGATAACGGGCTCGCCGTCACCCACTACAACCACGGCAGTAGCGGCATGCTCGTTGCCATCATACAGGCAGTCCTCGGGGATGGTCACGTCGATAACGGTTGAGCCGGCAATGATCGAGAACTCTACCTCGTTAACGCCGATGGTGTTGTTGTCAAACTCGCCCTCGATGCCGTAGCTGTAGGTGCCGGGGTTGACATAAGCGCCGTCCTCGCCGATGGTGAAGGGCTCGCCGTCGCCGATGGTTACCTCGTAGATCTGGGGCTCACCGGTGTAGGTGCGGTCCTCAAGGCCACTGATGGGGATGGAGCGAACGTCGCTCCACTCCAGGCCGTCCATCGGGGTGATGTTGTCCAGACCGTCGTTGAAGCGCAGTGCGAGCACGTGGTCGGTGGCGCGACCCTCGTTGAAGATCATGTCGAAGGCCAAGTCGAAATTCTCGCCCGAAACCAGCTCGGTGGGAATGCGGTGCCAGGTGTTCTCGTCATCGACCTGATACTCGATGTAGCCATTCTGGCCATAGGGGTGCTCGTAGTAGCCGAACACGTGTGCGGGATGAGGCAGACTCAGGTCGTTCCAGCCCTCGAAGTCGTAGGCCTCGACCTCATACTCGAAGCGGTCGTCGCCGGGAACGAAGGGCTCCTCGTACTCAATCACGCCGATGCTGATGAGGTAAGACAGCTCGATGCTCTCGCCAGCGGGGATGGAGCGGTTCTTCCAACAGAAGCCCAGAGCGCTGTCGTAGGTGCCGTCCTCGACCATGTAGTAGGGGTCGGTCTCGTCGGGCAGAATCAAGTGGTTGATAATAACGTTGGAATAGTCGCCCACGATCTGGCCGGGATTGAAGTTGTGGTTGTACTGGCCGAACCAGTAGTCATCGGCAGGAGTTACACCAGTAACGCCCTCACCGAAGAGTGCGCAGAACAGAGGAGCATTGGGCTGAACGCTCTCTTTCATCTTCATGCCGTAGGTATCGCCCTGGTGCATGAGGCGCTCCAGCGGTGCAAAGTCGTTGATGCCGATCATCACGTCGCCATAAACACCGGCGCTGACGGTCACGGCCTGGTTGCTGGTGTTGGTCAACGTGTAGATGATTCTCGCGGCCACTTCGCCAGCAGCCTCCACTCTTGTGGTCATGGTCACACCATGGGAGGTTGTGCCATCAAGGCTGTTCACGTAAACGGCGTCGTAGTTGCCGACCTTCAACGCGGCAAGGAAGCCCGAACCGCAGCCGTCATCACGCTCGTCATCGCCATAGGTTGACGCATAGTACAGATTGTCAATCTCGCCCAGGATGCTGACAGCGTAGCGGTAGCCAGGACCCTCGGACGAGAACAGGCGGGTGATGCCGGCAAACCAGCGGTTGCCGATGTCATAATACATCTTGGAATCGTCCAGCTGTTCGTAACCATCAGGAAGGGTGGTGTACAATTGGGTTCGTCTTGCCTTGAGGGGCTGTGCCTCGACTTGCAAGCAGATGGCTCCTGCAAGCAGGGCAACCAAAATCAATGTAAGCTTCTTCATAACAAAAACTGTTTAAAAGTTAATAAATATTCACTTATAAGTTCGCTATTAATGTTCAGAAAATGGGGACAAATGGTTATGATTTTAAATCCACTTGCAAAAATACAATAATAATCAAAAACAACAACAATCAATATGTTAATAAAACATAATACATAGAAAAGCCGCAAGGCCCGGAAACAGGCCTTACGGTTTTTGATAATAATTCGAAAATTTTGGTATAAAATACCCTCCGCCCTACTTCAGCATGAGTTCCAGAATCGTGTCCACGCCGGTGGGGACAGCGGGCAGCTGGACGGTGATGCCGTCGCCCGTGGCGGTGTAGCGCAGCTTGCTCTTGTCACTGAACAGGCGTGCCTGCTTCACGCGTCCCGCATTCACGGGCAGGTAGATGGCGTTGTCCATGAGCTTGAGGATGTGCACATAGAGGGTGTTGCCCTTCTGGGTCGTCACGCCCCAGTCATGAGGCGGGATAAAGCCGCCACGGGTGCCGTAGATGCTCTCACCGTTGGCGCGCATCCACTCGCCCAGCTGGTGCAGACGTTCAACGGCCTCGGCGGGCAGGCAGCCGTCGGGGCGGGGTCCCACGTTGATGAGCAGGTTGCCGTTGCGTCCGGCGGCCTTGACCATCGTGCGTATGATTTCGTCACCGCTCTTGTAGTTCTTGTCGGTGATGCGGTAGCCCCATGTATTGTTCATCGTCATGCAGGTCTCCAGCGGCAGGCGGCTGATGCCGTTCTCACCCGAGTAGCCGGCGGTGTTCTCGCCAGGCACGTCCTGCTCAAAAATCTGGATGTCCTCGCCCGGGAAGGGCACCTCGTGGTGGTTGTTGCCCACGAGACATGAGGGCTGCAGGCGGTGAATGAGGGCATACTGCTCGTCGAGCTGCCAGTCGAAGGGTGTGGGGTCGGTGTCGTGCTCCCACTTGCCGTCGAACCAGATGGCGCCCACGGGGCCGTAGTTGGTCAAGAGCTCGGTCAACTGGTCGTTCATGAACTTGTAGTACTGGGGCCAGTTGGTTGTCGAGGGGTCATGGGGCAGCTGCTCCTGATGGCGGCCCAACGGATAGTCCAGGCGGTGCCAGTCGAGGTGGGAATAGTAGAAGTGCAGCTTGATGCCATGGCGCTGGCAGGCGTCGGCCAGCTCCTTGAGCACATCGCGCTTGAAGGGGGTGGCATCGACGATGTTGTAGTCGCTGGCAGCGCTCTTGAACATCGAGAAGCCGTCGTGGTGGCGCGACGTGATGGTGATGTAACGGGCACCGGCATCCTTGATGGCCTGCACCCATTCGTCGGCATTAAAGCGCGAGGGATAGAAGCCCGCAGGCAGCTGGGCGTACTCGTCGCGGTTGATGCGCTTGTTGAGCATAACCCACTCGCCGTCGGCCAGCATCGAATAGACGCCCCAGTGGATAAAGACGCCGAGTTTGCTGTCTTGGAACTCCTGGCGGGCACGCAGGTTCTCCTCGCTGGGCGTGTAGCTGCCAGGCTGTGCCGTGGCCGTGAGGCAGGCAAGCAGCAGCAACAGGGATAATGAGATTTTCTTCATGATTTACTGTTTGTACGGATGAAACGGAAAAAACGGATTAAGGACTAACGTGAGCGCTTGAGCAGGCGACGCACCTTGACGATGAGCCAGATGAGCAGCAGCACGATGGCCAGCAGGGTGCCGATGGCGATGCCGGCATACCACGGGGCCTTGTCGAGCAGGTCGCTGAAGATGGGCGACACATATTCCTGCATGAGCGGAGCAATGAGCTTGCGCTGCTCGGGCAAGGGGTCGTTCTCCAGCCTGATGGTATCGCCCAGCACCATCGTCGAGCGCTGGGTGGTCTCATAGGCGGGCCAGTAGTGGGCCGGCGTGCTGGGATTGCCTGTCGCGGCAAAGTTGACCCACATCTGCTGCACCTCCGACGCCAGGACGGGATTGTGCTCGTCGCCCGACTTGATCTGCCGGCCGGTGTTGAGCACATAGCACACCTCGCTGCCATGGCAGGCGCCATAAACCGGCTCGCTCAGCGCTTTGGTCCAGTAGTACATGTAGGTCCTGCCACCCGCTGTCGCATGGCGCTGTGCCATCTCGATGGCAGGGCCGCGGAACATCAGGTCGTTCAGGAATTCGGCAATGGGCCAGGGTTTGTCCTTGGGGACGGCATCGTGAAAGGCGTCGGCGCTGCTGCGCTGGTCATCGTCAAACGACGAGGCGATGTAGCGGTACCACAACTGAACGGCCAGGCCAAAGTTCTCCTCGCCGCCCATGCTGTCAATCCAGTAGGAGGCCTCGTCGGCATTGGAGCCGATGAGCATGTCGATACCCGCGTTGAAACCGTCGAAACGGCTGTAGGGGTCCTCGGGGATAAGGTCGCCATCACGCTCGGGGAAACGGAAAAACTCGCCCACCTCGTCGTTGAGGGCTATCATATCGTCGGTCGAGAGGGCTTGCAGGTCGGCCACGGTCTTGGCGCCCGTAGCGTCGAGCACGCGCTTGGTCAAGCGCTGACAGTCCTCACGGCTGCAGGTAAATGCCACACTGCCGCTCTGGGCGATGGCACGACGGAACAGGCCCTGGGCCTCGTCGATGCTGGCAAGAATCGACACGCTGCCCGCCCCTGCCGAGTGACCCACGATGGTCACATTGTCGGGGTCGCCACCAAAGCCCGCGATGTTGCGCTTGACCCAACGCAGGGCCTCGACCTGGTCGAGAATGCCCAGATTGCCGCTGCAGGCATAGTCCTTGCCGTCGGGCAGCGAGGAGAGGTCCAGGAAGCCCAACAGGCCCAAGCGGTAATTGATGGAAACCATGACCACCTCGGGGTGCGCCTTGACAAACTTGTCGCACCAGTCACGCGGATTGGCCGTGCCGTTGCTCACGTAGGAGCCGCCATGAATCCACACCATCACGGGACGGCGGGCACTGCGCATGCCCTGGGCAGCGGTCCACACGTTCAACGTCAGACAGTCCTCGCCCTGCTTGTACAGCGAGGCGCCGTTGCCCTGGCGGCGGCTCTGAATGGAGGTGTGGCCAAAGTATTTGGCCTCGCGCACGAGACGGCTGTCGGGCTCAGGCTTGGCCACGCGCCACCGACGGTCGCCCGTGGGCTGCAGGGCATAAGGGATGCCCTTGAACGCGAGCAGGTTGCTGTCGCGTTGCCCCACGAAGATGCCATTGGCGGCCTCGACGGCCAGCGAATCGGGATAATCGCCCTCAATGACCCGGTTCTCGCCATAGAGCGCCGTCATCTCCTGCTCGAGCGGCGACGGCTCCTGGGATTGCGGTTCCCGGGACTCCTGCTTGGAGCTGCACGCGGCCATCACTGCGAGCAACAACACATATAATACCCATCTTTTCATAATCCTTGACATTTTAGTTGAGCGCAAAGTTAGTGAAAGATAGCCACATTGGCAAAAAAACGGCCTGCTCATCATGCAAGCGCAAGAAAAAGTTGTAACTTTGCACCCAAATATCAAAAAACGAACGAAACAAACATCATATGGGACTGTTCAAGAAACTATTCTCACGCGAGAAGAAAGAAACGCTCGACAAGGGTCTGGAAAAGACCAAACAGGGCGTGTTTGAAAAAATCAAGCATGCCGTAGCTGGCAAATCAACCGTCGACGACGACGTGCTCGACAACCTGGAGGAAGTGTTTGTCACCAGCGACGTGGGTGTGGACACCACCGTCAAGATCATCGACCGCCTGCAGGCCCGCGTGGCCCGCGACAAGTATGTGGGCACCGAGGAACTCAACGAGCTGCTGTGTGACGAAATCTCACAGATGCTTGCCGACAACAACAATGCCGAACTCGAGGACTTCACCGTGCCCGAGGACAGCAAGCCCTACGTCATCATGGTCGTGGGCGTGAACGGTGTGGGCAAGACCACCACCATCGGCAAGCTGGCTTACCAGTTCAAGCAGGCCGGCAACAAGGTGGTGCTCGGCGCTGCCGACACCTACCGCGCCGCTGCCGATGAGCAGCTGGAGATCTGGGGCAACCGCGTGGGCGTTCCCGTCATCAAGCACAAGATGGGCACCGACCCTGCCGCTGTGGCCTTTGACGCCGTGCAAAGCGCCGTGGCCCAGAATGCCGATGTCGTCATCATCGACACCGCAGGCCGTCTGCACAACAATGTGAGCCTGATGAACCAGCTGACCAAAATCAAGAACACCATGCGCAAGGTGCTGCCCGATGCGCCCCAGGAGATACTGCTCGTGCTCGACGGCTCGACAGGACAGAACGCCTTTGAACAGGCCAAGCAGTTCTCGGCCGCTACCGAGGTCAACGCCCTGGCTATCACCAAGCTCGACGGCACTGCCAAGGGCGGCGTGGTCATTGGCGTGAGCGACCAGTTCCAGATCCCCGTGAAATACATCGGCCTGGGAGAGCAGATGACCGACCTGCAGATTTTCAACAAGCAGGAGTTTGTGAAGTCGCTGTTCGGGGTCCAGAGAAACGACTAGAGTAACTAGAGGATCTAGATCGTCTAGAGAATCTAGAGATTTCATGAGGAAGAACAAGATTGACATCATCTCGCTGGGCTGCTCCAAGAACCTGGTGGACAGCGAACACCTGATGCGCCAGCTGGAGGCCTCAGGCTACCGTGTAGCACACAATGCCGACCGCATCGACGGCGAGATTGTGGTGGTCAACACCTGCGGCTTCATCGCCGACGCCCAGCAGGAGTCTATCGACACGATACTGCGCCTGGGCGAGGCCAAACGCGAGGGCAAAATCCGCAACCTGTTTGTGATGGGGTGCCTGAGTGAACGATTCCGCGCCGACCTCATCGAAGCGCTGCCCGAGGTGGACCGTTTCTATGGCAAGTTTGACTGGAAAGGCATGCTCGCCGACCTGGGTCACGCCTATCGCGATGACCTGGCCCATGAGCGCCACCTGACCACCCCCAGCCACTATTGCTACCTGAAAATATCGGAAGGCTGCAACCGCTTCTGCGCTTTCTGCGCCATCCCCCTGATTACGGGCCGCCACACGTCGGTGCCCATGCAGCAGCTGCTCGACGAGGTGCAACGCCTGGCCGATGGCGGCGTGAAAGAGTTCAATGTCATTGCCCAGGACCTCTCGTCCTATGGCATGGACCTCGAGGGACGCATGATGCTGCCCGAACTCATCGACCGCATGGCCGACATCCAGGGCGTGGAATGGATTCGCCTGCACTATGCCTACCCCACCCAATTCCCCTATGACATCCTGCCCGTGATGGCGAGCCGCGACAACGTGTGCAGCTACCTGGACATCGCCTTGCAGCACATCAGCGACAAGGTGCTGGCCAACATGCGCCGCCACATCGGCCGCCAGGAGACGCTCGACCTGCTGGCGCGCCTGCGCCACGAGGTGCCGGGCATCCACATCCGCACCACCCTGATGGTGGGATTCCCGGGCGAGGGAGAGCAGGAATTTGAGGAGCTGATGGACTTTACCCGCGAGGCCCGGTTTGAACGCATGGGCGCGTTTGCCTACAGCGAAGAAGCCGGCACATGGGCCACCGAACACCTGAGCGACGACATCCCCCAGGAGGTGAAACAGGAACGCCTGCAACAACTCATGGCCCTGCAAGAGGACATCTCGATGGAAATCCAGGAGCAGAAAGTAGGCCAAACGCTGCGCGTCATCGTCGACCGCGAAGAGGACGATTACTACATCGGACGCACCCAGTGGGACAGCCCCGAGGTGGACCCCGAAGTGCTCATCGCCAAGGACAAGCCGCTCGGCATCGGAGAGTTTGCCCAGGTGCGCATCACCCAAGCGCTGCCGTTTGAACTGATGGGCAGAGCCGACTAATCGAGGAGCAATCATTTAGCTCGTTACTACACGTTTAGACACGATGGCATTGGCTTGCTGTCGTGCAATCGTTTGCGCAATAAATTGTAGCAAAAATGCTTATTATATATAATGTCTTATTGATATTTGTTTGTAATTTTGACCGATGATAACTGTTTCAGGTACACGAAACAAACCAACTTTATTGTTTAACTTATAACCAATTTTTTACAAGCATGAAGAAATTAACGTTAATTTTATCCATCATGATTGCACTCGTTGGCCTGAACGCCAATGCAGCAGTCTACATTGTGGGTGACGGACCTCTGGGCGGCTGGGCTTTTAACGGCGGCCAAGAGATGTTCGATAGTGGCAATGGTGTTTACACCTACGATATGACCATTGCCGAGGATGCTGAAAGTGCAACCGTTTATTTTGTGTTTGCTGACGGCCGCGGCGCAGACTGGACCGAGTTCAACAACACCATGCGTATTGGCCCCACCAGTGGCAACATCAAAATTGAAGATACCAACTGGATCGAGACCCAGAAGGCCGGCGGCGACAATGGCGCTTACTACTTCATGGGTATTAAGGGCGAGAGCTACACCGTAACCTATGATTCGACCAACAGCAAATTCAAGGTTGACGGCGCTTTTGAGCAGCCCCCCGTTGGTGGCGACACTTACACTGTAGCCGGCAGCAACGCTGCTCTGTTCGGCACCACCTGGGCTCAGGGTAATACCGACAACGACATGACCCTGGTTGACGGCCTGTACACCTGGAGCAAAGACAATGTTGAGCTTGCTAAAGGCGCGTTCGAATTCAAGGTTGTCGTTAACCATGACTGGGGTGAGGCTTATCCCGCCAGCAACTACAACCAGCCTGTTGCTGTTAAGGGTATCTACAACGTGAAGATCACCTTCAACGCCGAGACCAAGGATGTGGCTTGCGAGCTGACCCTCGTTGAGGAACTTCCCGACGAAGATGTTCACACCTACACCGTAGCCGGTAGCAGCGCTGCTCTGTTCGGCACCGAGTGGGATGCTGCTAACGAAGACAACAACATGAAGCTGGTTGAGGGTCTCTACACCTTCACCAAGAACAATGTTGAGCTCACCGCTGGCACTATCGAGTTCAAGGTCGTTGAAGACCACAACTGGGACATCGCTTATCCCAGCCAGAACTGGATTGCCACCATCGACGAGAATGGTATCTACAACGTGAAGATCACCTTCAACCCCGAGAACCAGGAAATCGACTTCAAGGCAACCGTTGCCGAGGTTATCGATGACTTCTACACCGTTGCCGGTGCTCCCGAGGCTCTGTTTGGTGCTGAGTGGAATCCTGGCTATGCTGACAACAACATGACCCTGGTTGACGGTGTTTACACCTGGACCAAGAACGATGTTGAGCTGACCGCCGGTTACTTCATCGAGTTCAAGGTTGTCAAGAACAACAACTGGACAACCGCTTGGCCCGCTGCCAACTATGAGTACACTGTTGCCGAGGATGGTACCTATGACCTGGTTATCACCTTCAACCCCGAGACCGAGGAAGTTGTCTTCACTGCCACCAAGCACGAGGAGGCTCCCGCCGTTCGTGGTGACGTGGATGGCGACGGACAGGTTAACATCACCGACTTGACCATGCTTATTGACCTCCTGCTGAATAACGGTCAGGCTCCCGCCGCTGCCGACTGCGACCTTGACGGCAACGTCAACATCGCCGACGTGGCTGCCATGATCGACTTCATGCTGAGCGGCAACTGGCCTGCAGAGGAGATGGTTTACACCGTTGTTGGCTTTGAGAATGTATTTGGCAGCAACTGGGATCCCGCCGACGAGAACAACAACATGGTTAAGGGTGCTGACGGTGTCTACACCTGGACCAAGGAAGGCGTTACCCTGTACGGCAACTTCGAATTCAAGGTTGTGGGCAACCATGACTACAGCATCTATGAGTGGCCCATCGGCATGAACAACTGGGTTGCTAACGTAGCTGAGGAAGGTGTTTACACCATCCTGATTACTTTCAATCCCGAGGCCGACGATGCTGACCGCATCACCTGCACCCTGACTAAGACCGGTGATGTTGCTCCCGTTGAGCACGTTTACACCGTAGCAGGTACCGAGAACCTCTTTGGCAGCAACTGGGATCCCACCGATGCTGACAATGACATGGTTAAGGGCGATGACGGCATCTACACCTGGACCAAGGAAGATGTTGAGTTCACCGACTATGCCACCATCGAGTTCAAGGTCGTTCAAGACCATGCTTGGACCTATGCATGGCCCTCAAGCAACTGGTGGGCTGAGATCACCGAGGCTGGCATCTACAACTTCGTGATCACCTTCGACCCCAGTGCAGATGACATGAACAAGATCACCTTCACCGCTACCAAGCAGGTAGAAGAGTAATCTTCGCAACTCATAATTGAGAACCCTATAAAAACGGGGCCCTAATCGGGTCCCGTTTTTATTTCCTGAAAATGTGATTAGCTCAGGTTAGCGGTTGTAGTCCACACAGGCGCGCAGCTGCTTCACATCCTTGATGATTGCTGCAGCAGCCACATGGGCAGGGTGCTTGGCATAGGTGGCGACATCATCCATCGTGGGAACGATGGCGGTGAGAACGACGTCCCAGTCCTCGGCAGGATTCTCGTTGAGGGCTACCTCGATGCTCTGCAGCACGTCAATCTGGTCGGGCAGTACATCCAGGGCAGCCTTGAATCGCAAGGCGGTCTCACGCCTGAGCTCGTCGCTGCCTTGCAGTTTAAACATTACAATATGCTTTACCATAATTCAGTTTAAAGTTTAGAGTTTAAAGTTTAAAGATTGGACGGGCCGTTAAGGACTTTAAGGTCTTTAAGGACCTTAAGGGCATTATTCCAAAAAACTAAAAAAACACCGGCCGTGCGGAACAGACCGGTGTCTTCGATTGTAATATCATGTTGTTTTATTACTCTGCGGCGGGAGCCTCTTCGGCAGTAGCCTCACCCTCGGCGGTAGCCTCTTCCTCAGCACCTTCCTCGGCAGCCTTGGCTGCAGCGAGGGCAGCCTGGTGGGCAGCCTCCTCGGCCTTGCGAGCAGCGCGCTCAGCGGCGAGCTCCTCGGCGTTCTCGGCGATTACCTCAAAGGGAATCTCCACAGCAACCTCCTTGTGCAGGCGCACGATAGCGGTGTACTTGCCAGGGGTCTTTACCGACTCGTGCACGCTGACGATCTTGCGGTCAACATTGTGACCAGCAGCGAGCAGAGCCTCGTGAATCTGGTTGGCGCCAACCGAACCGTAGATGGTGCCCGTGGGGCTCACCTTAACGGGGATGGTGAGGGATACGCCCTCAAAAGCCTTGGCAGCCTCTTCGGCATCAGCCTTAACCTTTGCCAACTTGTGAGCCTGCTGACGCAGGTTCTCGGCATGAATCTTCAGGGCACTGGGAGTTGCCAGGATGGCCTTGCCCTGGGGAATGAGATAGTTGCGGCCGTAGCCGTTCTTCACTTCCACAACGTCGTTCTTGAAACCAAGATTGACGATATCTTCTTTCAATATAATCTTCATAATTGTATTCCTCCTTTGGTGTAATCGTTTGTTTATTTCATCAAGTCGGTCACATAGGGCAGCAATGCCAGATGACGGGCACGCTTAACGGCCTTGGCCACGCGGCGCTGGAACTTGAGCGAGGTGCCGGTGATGCGGCGAGGCAAAATCTTACCTTGCTCGTTGAGGAACTTCTTCAGGAACTCGGGGTCCTTGTAATCGATGTACTTGATACCACTGCGTTTGAAACGGCAGTATTTCTTCTTGCGAGTGTCAACCGACAGGGGAGTCAGATAACGGATTTCGCCCTGGTTGTAGGGCCTTTGTTGTTCTTGTGCCATAGTTTTTACTTCCTTAATTAAGTTTTACTAGTTGGTTTTTCTTATGCCTCGGCAGCGGGTGCCTCCTCGGCCTTGGGAGCCTCCTCAACCACTACAGGTGCAGCCTCCTTCTCGGCAGCTTCCTGAGCAGCGCGCTCTTCCTGCTTAGCCTTGCGCACGGCGCGACGCTTGATAGCGTACTCGGCAGCATACTTGTCCAAGCGGAAGGTGAGGAATCGGATGACCTTCTCATCACGACGATAAGCGGTTTCCAGCTTATCAACGATGGTGGGCTCACCCTCAAACTCGATCAGGGTGTAAAAACCAGTGTTCTTGTTCTCGATGGGGTAAGCGAGCTTGCGCAGGCCCCAGTTCTCTTCGTTCTCGATGTTGCCGCCGTTGTCGGTCAGCACTTTCTTGAACTTTTCTACCGTTTCCTTCATCTGATCATCAGACAAAACGGGAGTCAAAATGAAAACGGTTTCGTACTTGTTCATAAATCGTTAAAAATAAATTAATTAATAAATATTGTGCCAAAAAAGCGGGGCAAAGTTACAACAAATTTCTCACCTGGCAATGATTTGGGCAAAATTTTTCTCGCCAACGCATGAAAACGAAAAAACGGATAGACTAAAAAACTGCCGCCAGGGCGCAGTTTTTTCAGTTTCTAGTCCTTAGTTTCTAGTCCCTAGTTTGGCATCCGCAGCCTGGCCCCACGCCAAGGCGCTAAGGCGCTAAATGATTTAGGTTTGAAGACAAAAAGGACAAGAAGGACAATTATATTTTATTGACAACCAATATATTGTCTTTCTTACCTTCACATGAAAATGGTTTTGTGTCGCCCCGATGGGGCTAGGATGAAATGGGTGGGGGTTGCACTCGGTTACAGGGGTTACTGCGCCTCGTTGCACCCCTGCCTAAACCATGTCGCTCCTAACGGAGCTCAATGCGGATGCTCTCTAAACCCTAAACACTAGACCTCTCGCGACAGCGAGCATCAATGCGGATGCTCCCTAAACGCTAAACACTAAACTCTAAACTGCGAGCGACAGCGAGCATCAACGGGCCAGCGCCTGATTGATGATGCGGATGTAATCCTGCATGGAATAGAGGCCGACCAGGGTCTTGGGGTCGCCGTCGAGGGGCCAGATGAGAAGCATGGGAATGCTGCGCACCTCGAAGGCGGCTGCGATATCGGGGTTCTCATCTACGTTGATGCGGTAGAAGTCCACCTCGCCGTGATAGTGCTGCGCGATGTCACGCAAGATGGGCGCCAATCGACGGCAGGGCCCGCACCAGTCGGCATAGAAATCAACGACCACGGGGCGCGGGCTCACCAGGGCCCACTCGCTCGCCTGCCAGTCGGCAATGAGGTCGGCAAACTGCACCTGATTGATAGCGTGTACCGTATAGACGGTGTCACGGTCTTCCACATATCTCTGGGCATTGACACTCATGGCAGCCAACGCCAACAGCAATACGATTAATATTTTCTTCATTATTTCCTAAAAATCTCTGAGTAAATACTTCGGCAATAGACCTTGCCAAAGTTTTGAATGCGAATTCCGCTTATTAAACCAATTTGCCACCGCCCCCCTATGTTAAACGCGGATTACGCGAATCATCGCAAAGTTTTCAACTGCGTTAGTGACAATTCGCGTAATCTGCGTTATACTTCAAAGATGCCGATGCAAATGCAATCTTAAAAACTACTGGTGCGCCTTACGCAACAGGTCGTTGACGGTCTTGACTGGGTTGAACGTGTCGATGGGCACCTCGACGAAGACAGTGTTCCAGTTGCTCATCGAGCCGTTCCACAGTCCGGGCAATTCCAGGGCTTTGATCTCCACGCCGTCCTTACTCTTGACGCTGATGAAACCGGTCTCGACATCCACAAACTTGCGCAGGTCGAATTTGATGCCCTTGTAGTCCTTGATGTAGCACACCAGATCAACGGGGTTGAAGTGGGTGCCGCTCTTCATCATCTCGACAGCGGCAGCGTCGTCGGGGTTGATTTGGGCCGACTCAAGAATCTGGGGAGAAGCCGAACCGTCAGCATTATAAGCCAGGTAGGGGCCACCGCCGGGCTCGCCCTCGTTGGGAACGACGCCGCACACGCGGATGGGCCTGTTGAACTTGTCATGCAGCCAGGTGGCAAGGGCGGCATCGTCCATGCAGTCGGCAGCGGCATCGCTGATGCACAGCGTCTGACGGGCAAAGCGCAACATCGCCTTGAGGTCGCCGGACTTGACATTGCCCTTGTCGAGCGTCTCGAGGTATTTCTTGATTTGGCGCTGCACCTGCACGAGGTAACCGCCAATGATTTTCTTGTAACGGGTGCTCACGCTGCGCAGGCGCAGGGGCACAACGTTGTCCACGTTCTTGATGAACACGACGTCGGCATCGCGCTCGTTGAGGTTCTCGAGCAGGGCGCCATGTCCTGCAGGACGGAACAGCAGACTGTCGTTGGCATCACGATAGGGCGTGTTGTCCATGTTCACGGCAATGGTGTCGGTCGAAGCTTTCTGCTCGCTCAATGAGATGTCATATTTCACGCCCCACACTTTCTCCATCAGGGGCACCTTGGCCTTGATGAGACGCTCGAAGCCAGCACGGTGCTCGGGCGAAACGGTGAAGTGGATGCTTACACGGCGACGGCTGTCGGCGGCATACTGGGCACCCTCCTCGAGGTGCTCCTCGAGCGGCGTGTGCACCGTTCCGGCAGCTGCACGGTGGAACTTGAGCAGAGCCTTGGGCAATGCGCCATAGTTCATGCCCTCGGGCATGAGCAGGGCCTTGAGCACATCGGCATAACGGCCTGCCTCGACAAGTTCGCCCACGTTGCTCTTGTACAGGTTTACACAGGTCTTGTTCAGCTGGGGATAGAACGCAAACTGGGTGATGTTCTCAAAGAACTGTTTCTCGAAGTCACTCTCGGGAACCGATTTTCCCTCGTTGATGAAGGCAAACAGGTTCTTGAACATGCGGCTGGCAGCGCCCGAGGCCGGCTGGAATTTTTCAATCACTGCCCCACCCGACTGGAATTCTTTCCACAGCTTGATGCACTGCGACTGCTGCTTGGCGTCAAGCCTGGTGATGCCATTACCAACGGTTGCGGCTGCCTCGAGTTTGAGCCACGGGAAACCCGTTTCAAAGCGTTTGAGTTGAGCCTCAATCACAGGCTCGGTGATGCCCTTTGCGGCCATCAGTTTCAGGTCTTTTTCGTTAAACATAATGATATCAAGTTTAATTTTGTCCCAAAATTACATTTTTAAAGAGGTTCTTGCAAGCAATTTGTCACAAAAAGATTAAATTTGCGAAAAAAATCGCTGAATGGTGGCAACTCAGGAATATTTCACACAAGAAGAGCGCGTCCAGCTGCTGCAGCTTGTCAAGGACTTAAACGACAGGCTTGGCAGGCAGTTGACATGCCAGGACATCAACACGGTGCACCACTTGATTGAGCAGGGCATCACCCAGGCGGACATCTTTCGCCGTGACCGATATGGACTCAATCCGGTGATGCGTCACCTGCGCACCGCCCTCACGCTGTGTGACAGCATCGCGCCCGACCGCACGATGGTCATTGCGACGATGATTTACAACCTGTGCCGCAAGGATTTCCTTGATGTCCCACGGGTGGAAAAACTCTTCGGCAGCGACATCGCGGGCGTTGTTCATGGCCTGCTGCATATCGCGCCACTGTACAAGAAACAGGCTGCCGTCGAGAACGAGAACTTCCACAAGCTGCTCCTCACGTTTGCCGAGGACGTGCGCGTCATCCTCATCATGACGGTCGACCGCCTGGCCCTGATGCGCGCCATCAACCATCACCCCAACGAGAAGTTTGTACACGAGATAGCCAGCGAGTCCCGCTACCTGTACGCGCCGCTGGCACACAAACTGGGCCTGTACGCCATCAAGAACGAGTTGGAAGACACTTCGCTCAAGTACCTGAACCGCAAGGTGTTTTCCCAAATCGCCAACCGCCTGCAAGAGACCAAGGAAGAGCGCGACCGCTATGTCGAGAACTTCATCGAGCCTATCGACAAGAGGCTGAAGGAGGAAGGCCTGAAATTTGAGCTCAAGGGCCGCACCAAGTCCATCAACAGCATCTGGCAGAAGATGCAGAAGCAGGGGGTAGACCTGAGCGGCATCTATGACCTGTTTGCCATACGCATCATCCTGGACACCACCCCCAAAGATGAGAAACGCGCCTGCTGGCTCGCCTATTCTATCGTGACCGACATCTACAAGGCCAATCCCTCGCGTTTCAAGGACTGGATTACCATCCCCAAGAGCAACGGCTATGAATCGCTGCACATCACGGTATATGGGCCCGGAAACAAGTGGGTTGAGGTGCAGATTCGCTCACGCCGCATGGACGAGACCGCCGAGCGCGGTGTGGCGGCACACTGGCGCTACAAGGGCATCAAGAGCGACGGGGACGTGGACAAGTGGATGAACGAGGTCAGGGAGATGCTCGAGGCCAGCGGCCATGAGGGGCAGATGAGCCTGATGCGCAACATGGACACCAACCTGTACAACAACGAGGTGTTTGTCTTCACACCCAAGGGCGACCTCATCCGCCTGCCCCAGGGAGCCACCATCCTGGACTTTGCCTTCCACATTCATTCTCGCGTGGGCAGCACCTGCATGGGCGGCAAGGTGGACGGGAAGAACCAAAAAATCAACTACAGGCTGCGCAGCGGCGACACCGTCGAGGTCATCACATCATCGACCCAGACGCCCCGCCTGGACTGGCTGAATATCGCGGTCACCAGCCGTGCGCGCAACAAAATCAAAAACGCCATCAACGAGCGCCGCGCCCGTCAGGCCCAACTCGCCCGCGAAACGCTGCAACGGCGCTTCAAGAACCGCAAAATCGAGCCCGATGACGCCACACTGGCACGCGTCATCAAGAAGATGGGCTACAAGACGACGACCGAATTCTATGCCGCCATCCAGGAGGACATCATCGACGTGAACACGGTCGTCGAGCAATATGAAGAGATTCTCGCCAAGAAGGATGAGACCACCAGCCGTGGCACTGCCGAGGAATTCATCCTCCAGCAGCCCACCCTTCATGACGATCGCCACGACGATGACATCCTGACCATCGGCGATGACGTCAAGGGCGTGAACTACAAGCTGGCCCGATGCTGCAACCCCATCTTTGGCGACCGCATCGAGGGCTTCATCGCCAGCGACGGGGCCATCAAGATTCACCGCACCGACTGCAAAAACCTGCATCACCTCAAGGGGCGCTACCCCTACCGCATCATACGCACCCGCTGGACCGGCAAAGCGGGAAACCAGTTCGTCGCCACCCTCAAGGTGCTGGGACGCGACGACATCGGCATTGTATCGTCCATCACATCGGTCATCAACAAGACCGACAACTGCCTGCTGCGCAGCATCTCGGTCCAGGCCGAGGGAGGCCTGTTCGAAGGGTTGCTCAGCGTGAACGTCAACAACATTTCCCTGCTTGACGACTTGACCAAAAAGCTACTTAACATCAAGGGCGTCAAGCAAGTGGACAGAATATAGCGAATGGGGAGCAGGATAACCGGGAATGGGGAAATATGCAACTATTCACTGTTTTCTGTTATCTATTCACTAAAAAAGCAGTACCTTTGTCCCCGTCATGCAAGTTGTATCTATTGACAAACAAGACATCAACCAGATGCCCCTGGTCACCTTCCCCGGGCGCATCCACATCATTAACACCATCTCGCAGGTGAAGAGTGCCGTCGCCGCTTTGCAAACCTCGCCCATCGCAGGCTTTGACACCGAGACACGCCCCAGCTTCAAGCGCGGTGAGCGACACAACGTCGCCCTGTTGCAACTCTCAACTGCCACCGACGCCTTCCTGATTCGCCTGAACAGGACCGGAATCCCTGCTCCACTCAAGCAATACCTCGAGAATCCCGACATCATCAAGGTGGGCCTCTCGACAACCGACGACTTCCATCAGCTCACCCGGCTGTGCGACATCCACCCCACCGGCTTTGTCGAACTGCAGCAACTGGTCAAACAATATGACATTACCGACATGAGCCTGCAGAAGATATACGCCATCCTCTTCCAGCAAAAGATCAGCAAGGGGCAACAGCTCACCAACTGGGAAGCCCCCCAACTCAGTGACGCCCAGCAACGCTACGCAGCCATTGACGCATGGGCCTGCCTGCGCATTTATGAGCACCTGCAGTCGGGCGCATTTGTCCCCGAGCAGTCGCCCTATTGGCACGAACTCGTCGAGGAAATCTGATTTTTTTTGGAAAAAACGCGCCAAACCGATTGCTTGGCACGGAATTTGTAGTACCTTTGCAGGCCGTTTACACGGATACATACTATTGGGGCTGACTGGCTTTGACAGCGTGTAGAGGTGGTAAGCAAGCATGCAGAGCGATAATGGCAAGGCTCTTAAATCTCAGTCATTGACACAATTAAATGGCGAAAACAATTACGCTCTCGCTGCCTAACCGAAGCACAGTAAGTTCGGCTTTATCATTGCCCAAGGGGCAGTGACGAGACATCACCCAACT
>JAEEGF012492128.1_pt1 | contig 52461 bp, 40 predicted proteins | sample 9134171 | NCBI WGS metagenome assembly JAEEGF01 (sample SAMN16246542, study PRJNA631951) | gut metagenome | biome: gut microbiome; feature: rumen; material: AP-attached | host: Bos | place: Iran: Karaj | collected 2018-10 | reverse complement strand
AATTGAGCTGGAACCGTGTTTCGATTTGCGAAATCATCGTGAAGTAATCATTAATGAACTCAAATATAACAGATATAATTATGAAACATTTCAAATCAATTATACTGTGTGCGCTGGCTTGCTTGGCTTTGGGTCTGACATCCTGCGATGACTATCTGGATGTGAATCGGAACACCGACGCGCCAGACTATGTGGAGGGTTACCTCTATCTGGCCGGTATCCAGCAGGCCTATCAGGGCATCTACTGGGACTTGCGTGCCGTCGCACCGCTTACCCAGATGATGGGTACTTCGAGCTACTCAAACTTCGCCAACAACTACTATACTAAGGGCAGCGATGCCGGTGGTGAGGCTTGGCGTATGGTTTACTGGAACCAGGGTATGAACCTGGAGAACATGATCAACCAGAGTGTTGAGGCCGAGAACTGGACATTGGCCGGTATCGGCTTGGCGATGAAGGCCTTCTCTTGGGATCTGTTGACAAAGGTCAACGGCGAGGCTCCCATGAAGCAGGCTTACGAGGCTGGTCGTCTGTCACACGAGTATGACTACCAGTATGACATCTATCCTCAGGTGCGCGAGTGGGCTTATCAGGCTATCGAATACCTGCAGAAGGAGGACAACTCGTCTTATGGTAACCGCATCAAGAACAATGACTTCATCTATGGCGGTGACAAGGACAAATGGATCAAGTTCGCCTATGCAGTGATTGCCCGTAACTTGGCTTCGCTGACCAACAAGAAGGACTTCAAGGAGAAATACTACAATGAGTTCATGACAGCGGTGAACAATGCATTTGCCAGCAATGACGACAATGCCACGCTCAAGATTTGGGGTGGTAGTGCCGACGCCGCCGAGAGTGGTTACAATAACTTCTGGGGTACCTATCGCGGCAACCTGGTTTACAGCTATTTCCAGCATGACTATCCTGTGCAGCTGTTCACGGGTACCATTCGCAAGTATGACGAAGAGGGTAACTTCATCCGTGTTGAGGTTGACTCGACCAATCCGCTCAAGTCTCAGCACTATCCTTACGCGCTGCTCGAAAAGCAGATCACCAGCGACACCCTGCCCGATGCAGGTCACTTTGATCCGCGTCGCCTCGTGAAACTGGCGACCACCGACAGCAACAACTTGGCCACCATCACCGATCGTGAGGTGCTCCGCAACCTCTACTATGCCGGTTCTGGTTTCACTGGTGCTAGCGGTCCCATCGCTACTGCACCCTCGTTCTGGGGTCGCAACGCCACATCCAACACCACCTATGACGGTGCTGGTCGCTGGCTGTATCGTGACGATGCACCTTACATCATGACCACCTATGCCGAGCTGATGTTTGACTTGGCTGAGGTACAGTACAAGTATGGTAGCAAGAGCGACGCTTTTGAGGCTTGGAAGAAAGCTATGGCTGCCGATATGGAATTCACTGCCAGCTATATCGTTGCCGGTACCACCGACGGCACCTATCATCAGGGTGACAAGGTGACCAAGGCCACCTTTAACGAGTTGGCTCAAGAATACCTGAACGGTCCCTATGTGAATAATCTGCCCATGGGCGACTTCTCGCTCTCGCACATCATGATGCAGAAGTACCTCGCCCTCTATCCTTGGGGTGGTATTGAAGCATGGGTTGACCTGCGCAAGTACTTCTATGACATTCAGTACACGGGTGAATATCCCAAGTATGGTAACGGTTGGGACAAGACCACCCTTGACCAGAAACGCGATGAGGATCCCACCAAGGTTTACAAGGGATTCTATCTGCAGCCTGCTCAGTTCGAAGGCCGCAGGGGCACCTATAACGCCGACAACAACGGCTCGCCCTGCTTCCGCATTCGTCCGCGCTACAACTCTGAGTACATGTGGAACAAGACTAACTTGGATGCTCTGCTGCCCATTGGTGGTCAAGAACTGGATTACCAGTGCTCCATCATGTGGTTCTGCTATCCTGGTGACATGCCCACTTCAAGATGATGTTTTATTAGATTAAAAAATTCAATGACTATGAAATATTTCAAATATATAGCATTATTGCTGTTGGTAGCAGTCACAATGGGTTCATGTGACAAGAAGGATGTGTCCTACATGGCCGAGCCCGTTGACGAGGGCCAGATGGCATATGTCCAGGTGGGCTTTTATGCACCTGTTTCCACTGCTGCAGCCAATAACATCTACTTCGTTGACATCAATGGTGTGGAATACGGTAACGACGGCGCTGCCTTCTTGACGACCTATAACACGGTTCCTGGTGGCGGCACCAACCGCTACTATGCTGTTCCTGCCGGTAACGTCAACATCAAGCTGCACCAGCGCGAGAGCGACGGCAACGGCGGTTTCAACTATCCCGTTGTCTATGACCAGAGCGCAACCGTCCAGGCTGGCAAGCGCTATTGCCTGTATGTTCACGACTTCAACCAGCCGCCTATCCCGATTGAGATGTCTGCTGCTCCTGAGTTCAGCAAGGGTCTTGATACCGATTCACTGTGCCGTGTACAGTTCGTGAACATGATTTATGAGAACGGTGCTCCCATTACCGACAAGGTTCAATTTGGTGTTCAGAATCAATACACTAAGGAGTATGAACCAGTGGCTGAGCCTGTTGCCTTTGGTGAGGTTACTTCGTGGTTTAAGGTGCTCATTCACAAAACTGTATTCAACAGTTCTGGCTATCAACGTATTGAAGTGTGCCTCTATCGAATTGATCCCAACACAGGCGAGAACCTCGGTATTATGTTCACTGACTATTGGAACTGGTACATTGGACGCGCTTATCGCGAGATAGCAGCCCCCAATGGTAATGCGAACAAATTCAAAATGTATCAGTTTGTCGTTGAGTAAAGTCATTCCAGCGCCAGCCGCGGCCGTGCGTCACGGCTGGTCGCTATCCTGATAACAATTCAGCCGCAATGGGTCTCCCCACTGCGGCTGAATTGTTTTATGATCAGGATTATTCAGCTGCTGGAATGTCGATTTCCACGACGGGAGCGACTTTCAGCAGGTTGCGGTACAAGTCGGTCATCTTCTTGTAGAAGGCGGGATAGTCGAGATTGTTCTCAAAGTCCTTTTGGGCCTGGGTTCCCATGCGGCTGCGGGTAGCGGTGTCGTTAATGAGCAGGTTGATGGCAGCGGTGAGGGCCTGCTCGTCGCCTGGGGGAACGAGGAGGCCGTTCTCGCCATCATGCACGTACTCGGGCTGGGCGCCGTTGTTACTGCAGATGTGTGCCTTGCCAGCCATCATGTACTCCAAGTTGCTGATACCCAGTGCTTCGGGCTGAATCGATGGCAGGATACCAAAGTCGGCTTGACGCAGGTATTCCAGGATGTTATCCCTGAATCCCAACAGTGAAACATTATGTACAAGTCCGTTAGCGACGATAAAACCCTTGATTTTTGCCTTGTATTTGGGCTGTCCTTCGCCGATGATGGCCAGGTGGTACTTGTTCTTGTCCACGTGGGTTAACGCGCTCAGGAGCGAATCTAGGCCTTTTTCCGGGGTCAGTTTGCCGTGGTACATGATGAGTGCCTGATGGCTATCGAGGCCCAATTCTCGGCGCAAGTCAGGAACTTGGGTGCCTATCTGGCTGTCACAGACGCTGTCACGCAACACAATGCCACGGTCAGCATACTGTTTCTTGGCCTTGCCCAGAAAAGCCTCCCGTGCCATCTCTGACGAGAAGACAAAGCAGTCGATGGACTTGTACAGCTTGGTGTACATGTAATTCTTTTTGGGCTTGTAAACACCATGGACGCTAACGATCACGCGGGTATCGCGGTTCTCGCTGATGCGGCGGGCCATCACAGCCATGAAGGCATCCTTGAAGCTGTGTACATGGATGATGTTCTGCCCCTTGCGCAGCAGGCGTGCGAAACGCACGGGCGAGTCGATGTCGGTGACACCCTTGAGCGGCAGGATGGAGATGGGAATCTCTAGGCGGCGATATTGCTTGAGCACGTTGGGATGCTTGCGGCAGACGACCTCGGTATAGAAATCCGGGTCGTTGCGCAGACGGTCCACCAGGTCATAGGTGTACTGCTCGGCACCAGTCCAATGCTTGTTGGAAACGATATGGAAAACGTTAATCATCAGTTAATCAGATTCTTGCGGCTAGTATTAATTGGGCCGCATCGATTTTTCAGCGGCAAAGTTACAAAATTATCTTCTACTCTCCCCCACCCTTTTCCACAATTTCTGGCGGACAGTGAAAGCAGGCGCGGCATCATCTTGCCGCGCCTGCGTGAGATTGCTCATGTGGGTCGGGGTCTCCCCTACCCGATTACTCTTCCTTCTTGTCTCCGCCAAAGAGCTCCTTGATGCCGCCGATAGAACCCAGCAGGTTGGTGGCTTCATACGGCAGATAGACCGTCTTGGTCTTGTCGCCACTTGCCACGGTGTCGAGCATCTGGATGTACTTTTGAGCAAGCAGGTAGTTGGCAGGATTGGTGCTCTGCCCTACTGCCTGGGTGATCTTGTCGATGGCGATAGCCTCGGCCTCGGCCTTGCGGATACGAGCCTGAGCTTCACCTTCGGCACGCAGGATTTCGGTCTGCTTGTCGGCCTCGGCCTGATTGATGCGTGCGGTCTTTTGACCCTCGGACTGGAGGATGGCGGACTGTTTCTGACCTTCACTAGTCAAGATGGTGGCGCGCTTGTTACGCTCGGCCTGCATCTGTTTCTCCATGGCCTGGAGAACAGTTTGAGGCGGCTGAATGTCCTGTAACTCAACGCGGTTGACCTTGATACCCCACTTGTTGGTGGCATCGTCGAGGACGGCACGCAGCTTGCTGTTGATGGTGTCGCGCGAGGTCAGCGTCTGGTCCAGTTCGAGTTCACCGATGATGTTACGCAATGTGGTCTGAGTCAGTTTCTCGATAGCGTTGGGCAGGTTGTTGATTTCATACACGGCCTTGAACGGGTCCATAATCTGGAAATAGAGCAACGCGTTGATTTGCGTCATGACGTTATCCTTGGTGATAACGTTTTGCTTGTCGAAGTCATACACCTGTTCGCGCAGGTCGATGGAATTGGTGGTGCGGTAGCGTCCGTGTTCATAGGCCACAATGGTCTTGGCCCGGTCGATAAATGGGATGATGATGTTGATACCGGGCTTGAGTGTGGCATAGTACTTACCCAGGCGCTCAATGATCTTAGTTTCGCTCTGAGGGATAATCACGAGACTGTTCTTGACCAGGATCAGAGCCAGCAGAATGATAACAACGAGGAAAATTGTTAATGCAGATGGCATAATAATTATAGTTTTATGGTTAGTATTAAAATTGATTCTTCTCGATTAGTTGACGGGCTCGACAGTCACGATGATGCTGTCCATTTTAACGACGCGAACGAGCACGTCTTTGTCGATTGCGCTGCCATCGGCACTGCGGGCTTTCCAGTCGTCACCATCGATGGCGACGCGTCCATAACCGCCAGCTTCAATGGACTCACTTACCCTACCCTGCTGCCCAATCATGGCCTCGACATTACTCAAGCGCTCACGGTTGGGTTTGTGCAACTTCTTGAGGAGCGCAGGGCGCACGAGCAACAGGCTCAAGACCGAAACGGCGGCAAAGGTGATAATCTGCACGGTGAGGTTGGCGCCGCATCCGGCAACGATGGCGCTCACAGCGGATCCGATGGCAAAGCACAGGATAAAACAATCACCAGATGATAATTCAAGAATCAGGCACACGATGGAAATGATTACCCAGATGAGCCAAAGGTTGGATGTGAAAAAGTCAATCATAGTTGTATTCTTTTAGGTTGTTTTATATTTATTCTCTTGTTGTCCTATTTATTAGACGCATCAATACATCAAAAAACTACACTTGATGGCGCAATTTTTATGTACCTTACCAAAGTCATGAAAATCCGATCTGGGACTCAATGTGTGGCTCGGACAGGACTTCTGTCGTTAGGCATCTCCAAAGGTAGGGTTTTTCTATTAATCCTGCAAATTTTATGCCAAAAACATTAAAAATCCCGCATAATATTAACGGTGAAGAATCGAATTTTCAATTCTCAAGAGGTTAAAATGTGGTTTCTCGCTGTCTTTCAGTGATTTTGTCATTTTTGGCTTGAGGCCCGAAAAATTTGAGATTGGCTGTATTTGGGCCAGAATAGCCTCTGAAGCCTGGAAATCCCATTAGAATGTCGCCTTGCTAGCAATTCTTGTCCGTTTATGCTTGTTTCTCAAAAAAAAGTGTTATCTTTGCGTCCCCTTTTTCAAGTGTTAGCGATATGACCGAAATTAATTACATGACTCAAGGCAACGTCGAGATGCCACGGCTCAATGAGCAGGTGGTTCGCGACTGGATTGTCGCAGTTGCTGCAACTCTGAACCAGAAGGTGGGTTGTCTGACCTATGTCTTCTGTGACGATGAGTATATCTTGCAGACCAACCGCGAATTCCTGGGCCATGATTACTATACGGACATTATTACCTTTGATTACACCAATTCACGCCACATTGCGGGCGATATGGTCATCTCGCTTGATACCGTGCGCACCAATGCCGAAGGCCTGCAAGTGCCTTATGACACCGAGTTGATGCGCGTCATCATCCATGGCGTGCTTCACCTGTGTGGCATCAATGACAAGGGCCCTGGAGAGCGTGAAATCATGGAACAACATGAGAATAACGCACTGGCATTGTTGCCCGAGAACGTGTTCCTGAAAGATTGATTTCCCGAGAGTGATGAGAACCGACTATGATGTCATAGTGGTGGGTGCCGGCCATGCCGGATGTGAGGCTGCTTGTGCGTCCGCACGGCTTGGATCACACACTTTGCTCATCACCATCGACATGAATAAGATTGCCCAAATGAGTTGCAATCCTGCTGTCGGCGGCATAGCCAAGGGTCAGATTGTGCGCGAAATCGACGCTTTGGGCGGTCAAATGGGGATTGTCACGGACCGCAGCAGTATCCAGTTCCGCATGCTCAACCGTAGCAAGGGACCCGCTATGTGGAGCCCGCGTTCGCAAAGTGACCGCCAACAGTTTATCCTCGAGTGGAGAGAAGTCTTGGAAAACACGCCAAATCTGTACATGTGGCAGGATTCGGTCGATGAATTCATCATCGAGGGTGGGGTAGTGAAGGGCGTCAAAACCGCTTTAGGCATGTCGTTTAATGCCCGTGCAGTCATCTTGACAGCAGGTACATTCCTGAATGGCTTGATGCACGTTGGCCCAGTTCAGACACCTGGAGGACGTGTTTCAGAACCTCCTGCAAGGGGAATTACCGAGCAGTTGGCCAGCCTGGGATTCACTGTTGGTCGCATGAAAACGGGAACACCGCCGCGCCTTGACGAGCGCACCATCGATTTTTCGCAATGTATCAAGCAGGAAGGGGAGAGCGACTTTCATCATTTCTCTTACCTGCCAGGTGTTACTTCGCGGTTGCCTCAGCGACCTTGCTGGATTGTGCATACCAACGAAAAAGTGCATGAAGTGTTGCGTGAAGGATTGCCTCAGTCACCGCTTTACAATGGTCAGATCACGAGCATTGGACCGCGATACTGTCCGAGTATCGAGACTAAGATTGTCACTTTTGCCGATAAAACCTCGCATCAGCTCTTTATTGAACCCGAGGGGGCCACGACTCACGAAATGTACCTGAACGGTTTCTCGTCCTCATTACCGTGGAAGGTCCAGTTTGAGGCATTAAGGCACATCCCGGCTTTGAGCAATGTGCATGCCTTCCGTCCCGGTTATGCCATCGAATATGATTTCTTTGACCCGACTCAGCTCAATCACACGCTTGAATCTAAGCTGGTCAAGAACCTGTTCCTTGCAGGCCAGGTCAATGGCACGACGGGTTATGAGGAGGCGGCAGGGCAGGGCCTTATTGCCGGTATCAATGCGCATCAGAATGTAGTAGGCGGCGAACCTTTCACTTTAGGCCGCAACGAGGCCTATATCGGTGTGCTGATCGATGACCTGGTGACCTGTGGCGTGGATGAGCCTTACCGCATGTTTACCTCGCGTGCCGAGCACCGCATCCTGCTCAGGCAAGATGATGCTGACATGCGATTGACAGAGAAAGGTTACCGATTGGGATTGGCTTCTCAAGAGCGTTATGACCTGATGTGCTCCAAACGCGAACAGATTCAGATGCTCACTGCCTTCTGCCGTGAATATACAGTCAAAGCCAACCTGATTAATCCAGCCCTGGAGGAGATGGGCATGCACCCCTTGACTCAAGGTCAACGTCTATATGATTTGCTGTTGAGGCCACAGCTCACAATGATGATGCTTGCTACAATTCTTCCGGACCTACAAGCCAAAATTGGCGCCCTGGAAGATGCCCGCCGTGATGAGATTATCGAAGCCACCGAAATCGCTATCAAGTATCACGGTTATATTGAGCGTGAATCTCTCATCGCCGACCGCGTGGCACGGCTTGACAATGTGACGCTGAAAGGTAAGTTTGATTATTCGCAGATTCACCAGATTTCGACCGAAGCGCGCCAGAAACTGCAGGCGATTGACCCCGAAACAGTGGGGCAGGCTTCTCGCATTCCGGGTGTCTCACCAAGTGATATCAACATTCTGCTCGTTTTATTGGGCAGGTAATTGTTCCACGTGAAACAAAATACACATAAAATACTGATTTACAATGAATAAGCAAGATTTAGAAAGAGTAAAAAGCGTAGTCCGCAATATTCCTGATTTCCCTGTTCCGGGCATTCAGTTCAAGGACTTGACCACGGCTTTTAAAGACCCTGAGGCGCTCCAGATCATGACACGTGCCATGGTGGACCTGTACCGTGACGCTGGCGTGACCAAGGTCGTCGGCATCGAGGCGCGCGGCTTCATTGGCGGGGCCATCCTCGCCACCCAGTTGAATGCAGGTTTTGTGCCCTTGCGCAAGCCTGGAAAATTGCCCGCCGAAGTTATCCAAAAATCTTACTCCAAGGAGTACGGCACCGATACCATCGAGATTCACCAGGATGCCATCGGCCCCGATGATGTTGTGGTTATCCATGACGACCTCTTGGCCACTGGTGGCACAATGCTGGCAGCCTATGAACTAGTGAAGTCGATGAATCCTAAGAAGATATACATCAATTTCATCTGTGACTTGGCCGATCTGCACGGACGCGAAGTATTCCCGCCCGAGGTAGAGATTACGTCACTCTTCACTTTCTAATGGCATCTTTGACTTGTCGTGAATAGGGTGGAATGGCTATGACCGACAATCTGAAATTGAAAATCTCGTTGCTCCCCGAGGAACCTGGCGTTTATCGCTACCGCAATCGTGAGGGCACCATCATCTATGTCGGCAAGGCCAAGAATCTGAAACGTCGGGTCAATTCCTATTTCAACCGTGAGCATCCCTCGGTGCGCACAACGATGCTCGTGCGCAACATCGCTGACCTTGAATATACCGTTGTCAACACCGAGGAAGAGGCTCTTGACCTCGAGAATGCCCTCATCAAGGAGTATCAGCCACGGTATAACGTGTTGCTCAAGGACGACAAGAGTTATCCTTGGATATGCGTCACCGGCGACCTGTATCCGCGAGTGTTCATCACGCGCGACAAGAGGGGCAAGGGAGACCGGTTTTACGGACCTTATCCCCGTGCCGAGGTCGCTAAAGTGCTCATCGACACCATGCGGCAGATTTACCCGTTGCGCACCTGCAGGCTGAATGTTTCACGTGAAACAATCGATGCGGGTAAACACCGTCTGTGCCTGCAGTATCACATTCACCGTTGTGAGGGGTGTTGCCAGGGTCTTGTCTCTGTTGAACAATATGGTGGATATATCAGCGAAATCAAGCAGATTCTCAACGGTGACACTCATGTGTTGATGGATGTACTCATGCAACAGATGCAGCAACTTGCTGGAGAACTGAGGTTTGAGGAAGCCGAGTTGGTCAAGCGCCGGTACAAGCTGTTGGAGCATGTGCGGCGCCGGTCGGTCATTGTGAGCCCGACAATTCACAACATAGATGTGTTTGGTTTGCTGCGTGACGAGGATGCCGCATGGGTTAACTACATGCATGTGCGGGGTGGGGCAGTGGTGCAATCATTGACCCTGGAATATCGCCTGTCCACCCATGACGAGGCCGATGCCGAAATCATGTCGATGGCCATTGCCGAGGTGCGCCAACGCTTTGCCGAGACTTATCGCCAGGACAGGGTGACCGAAATCATGGTCAATGTCGAACCCGATGTGGAGTTCGGCGGATTAACCTTTGTGATACCTCAACGCGGTGACAAGAAAAAGCTGCTTGACATCGCCGTGAAAAATGCCACACAGAGCCGCACCGACCGCTTGCGCATGATGGAGAAACTGAACCCCGAACAGCGCACTACGCGCACCCTTACCACCATGCAGCGCGACCTGCGACTGACTGTGCTACCGCGACACATTGAGTGCTTTGACAACAGTAATATCAGTGGCACAGATGCCGTGGCATCGTGTGTGGTGTTCCGCAATGCCAAGCCGTCCAAGAAGGAGTATCGCCATTTCAACATCAAGACGGTGGAAGGTGCCGATGACTTTGCCTCGATGCGTGAGGTCATCAACCGCCGTTACAGCCGTCTGGTGCAAGAGGGACAAGAGTTGCCGCAGTTGCTCGTCGTCGATGGCGGCAAGGGACAGGTGACGTCGGCCATCGAGGCTCTCGAACAGATTGGTTTACAGGGCCAGATTGCCGTTGTGGGCATTGCCAAACGCCTTAACGAAGTCTATTTCCCTGGTGACAGCATTCCTCTGTACATCGACAAAAACAGCGAGACTCTTCATGTCATCCAGCGTCTGCGTGACGAGTCACACCGCTTTGCCATCACATTCCACCGCAAGCAGCGCAGTAAAAGCCAGGTGCACAGCGCTCTTGATGATATTCCTGGCATTGGCCCCAAGACACGAACCCTATTGCTCAAACAGTTCAAGTCGCTCAAGCGCATCCGTGAAGCCAGCGAGCAGGAACTGGCCGTTGTCATCGGGCCAGCTAAGGCCGCTGCTCTCAAAGCCGCTCTTGGCGGGTCATCGGACGCTGATTCCTGACCCTCACAATAAATCCTGTTATTCCTCAAGCGGCAAAGATTGTCTAAAATCAGATACAAAGGATTGTTTTCCACGAGATTTGCATTATCTTTGTGACCATGAAACGAATACTCATTTTTGGCAACGCCTTTCAGCAAGAGGATATCAAGCGTGTGCACGCCTTGATGGAGCACATGCACCAGTTGCAGCTAGAAATCATTGTTGAGAAGCGATACATGGACTACATGTGTGGTTTGGGCCTCGGGATGGATGTGCCCACATTTGACACCGACCATGTTCCTGATGCCGATTTGGCGCTGTCGCTGGGCGGTGACGGCACGTTCCTGACGACAGTGATGTGGGTGTCGAGACAGGGAATGCCAATTTTGGGCATCAATCTGGGGCACTTGGGCTACCTTACAGCAGGGCGTCTGGATGCTGATAACGCTGTGATAGATGCTGTGCTCTCAGGAAAATACCGCATTGAAGAGCGCACGATGCTGCAGGTTGAGAGTGATGTTGTGGACATTCCTCATCCTTGGGCGCTGAACGAGATTGCTATCCTGCGCCACGACACTTCGTCGATGCTCGACATGGAAACCAGATTGCGCAGCCATGCCCTCACCACCTACCGCGGCGACGGCCTCATCGTGAGCACGCCGACGGGTTCCACAGCCTATAATATGAGTGTCGGCGGACCCATCCTTGAGCCGACAGCATCCTGTTTGGTGCTTTCACCCATTTCTCCCCATTCTTTGACGATGCGTCCTCTGGTGGTGCGCGACGACAGTGTTATCGTGGTATGTACCCACACGAGAGCCACGCACTACGAGGTCAGTATTGATGGTGAGGTGTCGTTGTGTCCCACAGGTTCATCGTTGACTATCAAGCGTGCTCCTTATTGCGCACGTGTCGTCCAACTGCTGGACAACAACTTTGGCAGCACCCTAAGACAGAAACTTCTTTGGGGTACTGACCGTCGTTAAAAAATGCTTTTTGTATTTCAGTGTGATTTTACTGGAACAAGCGGCGGTGCGTGAGTACTGAACGGTAGATGTGAATCATGTGATCGGCCAGTATTTTGCTGGTGAATCGCTCCGTGTTCTCGTGGGCAGCCTTCAACAGGGCAGCCTTTTTGTTTTCATCCTCTAGCACATCACTCAGCAAATCAGCTCCCTCAGCAAAGTCATTGTAATAAATGGCCCCGTCGCCACCAAATTCTCTGGCTTTGGGCGAGTCCTTGCAGATGACCACAGCACCGCTGCGTTGCGCGTTAATGAGTTTGAACAGGTCGCGCATGCGGTCGGTGTTGGGAATGATGACAGCTTTTGCCATCTTGCAAACGGCGGTGAGGTCAGCATGGTGCACCTTGTCCACCTGTTTGAAGCGATGGAAGATGTGCATGTCATGGGCTTGTTCCTTGATGACATGGTCAAAGTGGTCGGTGCGGTATCCCAGCATCACAATGGAAATTTTGCGGTTGCGCAACGCATGGACAAGCTGCATGGCTTCATTCAGGTTGTCCTCGCCATTCAGTCGTCCCTTGTACAGCACAAAGCGCTCGGGCAGGTGGTACTTTTCCCTGAGGATATCGTACATGTTTTCGGGTACCGACTCGTCGCATCCGTCATAGAAGCAGGGGTGTACAACTTCGACATTGTCGGGGTTAACGTGGTAGTGGTCAATGATGATTTGGCGATCCACCTCATTGAGTGCGATGACACGCTTGGCGATTTTGCACGCCTTGCGGGCCCGGCGTTGCATGCCCATCCTTTCTATCCAGCCTTTAGCGTTCTTGAACAATGGGTCAGTCATGGTGAATACTGTCGGGAAGCTACTGCCGTCGAATCCCGATGCGATGCCATCATCAATGCCGTGGAAGGTGTTCACACCATGTGCCTTGGCCGAGCGGACAATACCGTTGTTGGTATACCAGCGACTTTTGATGTGGATGTGGTTACGGGGGAACTTCACGCGGACGCTATCCTCGTTAAGTATCGAAGTGAGACGCTTATTGTGCTCGTTCTCAGGCGAGTATAAGATATAATAATTATCGGGATAATTGACAGCGAGCGCTTTGATAAGGATGCGTCCATAATAGGACGTATCATTATTCTTCATGATGATACTGCGGGCACCGTAACCTACTACCATAATATTCTTTTGCTTGTTTTTGTGTTTACATTCAATATCACTTGTCAACCGAGTCTGAGAAACTCATGAGTTGACAATCTGCAAAGATACTCTTTTTTTTATTTAAATGCGGGATTTGTGCCTGTTTTTTGGGATTTTGAGTTAAATTTGCGGCAAAATAGATTTGAAAATGAAAAGATTTGCCTCAATTTTCTGTGTCATGATGGTCATCTTGGCCATGTCGGCAACCAGTTGCCGGACATCACATCAAGCGGCTGGTCGTGACCTGCACCCTGATGAAGTCTTCACGATTACCGAACAGGATATCGCTAACGAGACCTATCGCATCAACTCGACGATCAGTGGCGAGTGGAAATATAAATGCCCAAGCGTTGGGGTGAGCGGTAAAAACTTTCTTGCAGGCATCGCCAAGCCAATCGCCAAGGGCAAGTTAAAAAAGAAACTCAAGAAAGCCTTCAAGAAAATCGGTCTTGAGCAGGCGCGTCCGCAGTTCGTCTTCAATGTGGATGGCACATGCGCCATCAGATTGTTGGGAGTGAATGTCAAGGGCCAATACAATTACAATCCCAGTGAGGGAAAAATCACCTTCAAGTGGCACGGTATCCCCTTGAGCGCCAAACTCACTCCTGACGGGAAGAAGAAACTGCACCTCACCTTTGACACCGACAAGTTGTTGACGTTGTTGAGACTGGTGGGTCGTTTCAGTGAAAATGAGATTATCAAGGCTTTGTCTTTTCTCACCGAAAACTATGACGACGTGATGGTGGGTTTTGAACTCAAGAAGTCATGACCCCCGCATAACATAAAGCAGGAGGGAATTCCCAAACGGGATTCCCTCCTGTCATATTGATAGCCGTATCCTCAACAACCGTTTTAGTGGCGGGGATCGTGCATTCGCTGTTTACCCTGATTTACCGCCTGTTTCTTGGTCATTCCAGGCTGGCTCTTGCTGCCGGGCTGACTCTTTGACCCGCTGCCCATGCTGGGTTGGGGCTGTGATTTGCTGTCAGGAGCGCCAAAGGTGCGTCCGTTGTAAGCACTGTGGTCAAAGTAGCGGTTCGAGCCCTTATACACCTGGTATCCGGGAGGAGCAGCGTGGTAGTATCTGCCCTTGGGATAGTGGTTGTAGATGGTGAACGTAAATCTTCTGTTCTCCCATGTCACGGGACGATAGAAGTATTCCATCTGAATGTAACGCTGGTATTGTACTGGTGAGAGCACATACCTCAGTTCGTTGTTGCGACGGGTCCAGAAGGTGCCGAAGATGTCATCATACACGTCCAGACACATGATGTAGTCGATGTTGATTTCAAACACGGCATTGTACTGGTCAGCACTTAACCCGAGTTCATAGGCCATCTTGTCGGTCAAGAAGAACGCATGATCGCGGGCCGTCTTATAACTCATCGCATTGGCGGCTGCCCCCAAGGTCAGCACTGCCATCATTGTTAAGATAAACCGTTTCATAGTGCGTATGTTTTAAATTGTTCATAAATGTTTGTTGACCCAAAATTAGTGTCATTGATTGATTGTTGCAAATCTTTTAGACAAAGATTTATAAATAATCGACTAATCACCCATGAAACTGCATTTTTCGTGCCTGTTTCATCATTTTGCCCATAAATCAGGCAAAATCAACCCTAAAGCGTTGTTTTTATAGACTAATGGCCTTGTTTCTCCGTTTTTTCAGCCCGTGTTTTGGGGTTTATTTGTAATTTTGTCGCTATGATAAACTTCACTCCGTTGTTCCGCAGTCATTTCTTGGACCGCCTGCAGCAGCACACAAGGTACATCGACCACGCCGATGCCGTGCAGCAGGGCGAACTGGTGCGTCTTGTCGAGAAGGCTTCGCTGTCGCGCATCGGGCGTAAATATGATTTTTCTTCTATCAGGACCTACAGGCAGTTCGCCTCCACACTGCCTTTGTACCGCTATGAGGACCTGCAGCAGCACATCATGCGCATGATTAACGGTGCCAAGGACGAGTTGTGGCCTGGCCGATGCTTTAATTTCGCACAGTCCTCAGGCACGAGCGACGGGCGCAGCAAGTATATCCCCATCACGCGCGAGTCTTTTCAGTGGAACCATTATCAAGGCACCAGTGACGTGATGTCACACTATCTGAACCTGAACCCCGAGAGCCGTATCTTGTCAGGCAAGGCCTTCATTCTGGGCGGCAGTTTCGCCAACCAATTGAATGTGCCGCGAGGGGTGAGGGTAGGGGACTTGAGCGCTAACCTCATCGAGAACATGAATCCGCTGGCTAACCTGGTGCGCATTCCCAGCCGCCAGGTGGCACTCATGGAGGACTGGAGAGAGAAACTGCCGTTGCTGGTCGAGGCTTCCATCGGGCAGAATGTGACTAACCTGAGCGGTGTTCCCTCATGGTTCCTCACTGTCCTGCGTGAGGTGTTAAAGAAGACCGGAAAGGCCAGCATCCATGAGGTGTGGCCCAATCTGGAAGTCTTTTTCCATGGTGGCATCGCCTTTAAACCCTACAGGCAGCAATACGAAGAAATCTGTGACATGAGCAAGATGCACTTCCTGGACACCTATAACGCCAGCGAAGGTTTCTTTGCCGTGCAGAGCGACTGGGACAGCGAGGCCATGTTGTTGCTGCTCGACGTGGGCGTGTTTTACGAGTTCCTGCCTGTCGAGGAGAGCGACAGCGAGACGCCCGAGGTCTATCCCATCTGGGAAATCGAGAAGGGACGCACCTATGAACTCATCATCACCGCCGCCAATGGCCTGTGGCGTTACCGCTTGGGCGACACGGTGACCATCGAGCAGCTCAATCCCGTCAAGATCACCATTGCAGGTCGCACGCGCAGTTTCATCAATGCCTTTGGCGAGGAGCTGATGGTCCACAATGCCGACCATGCCATCACTCTAGCGTCCCGGGAGACGGGTGCCGAAGTGCTCAACTACACCGCTGCACCGGTCTATGCCACGAGCGGCCAGCGCGGTCACCATCAGTGGCTCATCGAGTTTGCCCGCCGCCCGTCTGACGAGGCGCGCTTCATGCAGCTGCTGGATGAGCATCTGCGCGAGGTGAACAGCGACTATGACGCCAAGCGCACTGGCGACATCTTCCTTGCCGCGCCATCACTGGTCACGGCACCCGAAGGCCTCTTTGACCGTTGGCTGGCATCGACCGGCAAGCTGGGAGGCCAGCGCAAGGTGCCCCGTCTGAGCAACGACCGCACTATCATCGACCAGATGCTTGCCTTCATCAGTTAATCTAGAGACAAGACTCATTTCCCTCAACTTACAACTATTTCTATTACTTTGATTAGCATTATTAGCATAAAAAATACAAGGTAGACTGCTATATTGTTGCTTTGGCAAGTGGCAAGAAAAAAGAAATCCCCGACAACCTTTCGGTTATCAGGGAATCTTTTTGGTGCCCAGGGCGGGACTCGAACCCGCACACCTCGCGGCACACGCACCTGAAACGTGCGCGTCTACCAATTCCGCCACCTGGGCAAATGTGGCTTTGCGCAATTCGTTTTGCGTTTAGCGGTGCAAAGGTACTACTTTTTTTTAATATGCAAGCGTTTTGGCAAAAAAAATGCTCAAAAAAGGCTTTTTGTTGTCTTTTGAGCACATTATCTGTTCCTGAGACGGTTTCTCTTGGAGTCGTTATACTTGTTGCCAGTATAGGAATTGTTGATGCCGGTAGAGAATTCATTTTCCTCTTCCTCCTCTTCGTCGCGGTCGGCATTCTGCTGCTTTTTCTCGACCTTGTTCTTGGCCTGCTCGGGCTTGTTGCGTCGGATGTCTTCGGGCTTTTGCAGGTCAAGAGCCGTCTCGTAGATGTTCCAGTTTTCGTCGAGGTCCCAGTTGGCCCTCAGTCGTAGTTTCTTGGGATAATAGTACACCTCCTCGGGCTGCAGGTGCTGCAGGTAGTTGCCCGTGTCCCACTTGCCGTTGCCGTTGGCATCAATGGTCAGTCGCAGGTAGTATGTGCCTGGCGGGACATTGATGATTTCAAACTCGCCATTGTTGACGGTGATGGTGCGCATTACTTTTTCGCCCGAGGCCAAGAGTTCTACAAAGGCGCTGTCCTTGACATTGACCTTGAAATAGACGTTGGCATATTCTTCCAGCCCCCTGACTTTCATCTCCTTAACCAGTCTGACGTTGCTCAGGCCATAGACCGAGGTCACTGCTGCGCTGTCGATGGTCAGGCGGTAGATTGAGTCGGGTAGGGTGGTGACGGGCAGCCAGTAGCGCATGGGGTTACAGTCGTTGGCCAGCCGCATGTGGGGCACGTTGCCGGGATAGGGCACCCACAGCGTGTCACGCTTCATTTCCAGATGCACGCCCCGTGGGTCGATGGCAGCGATGGGCGTGTCAAATTTCAACAGGATGGAGTCTCCCACATCGATGGTGCCGTTCTTGACGAGCTCCATGTTGAGTTTGGGGATGTCATCGGGATTGATGTGCTGCAGTTCCTTGATTTCCTCAAGTTCGCCCTCGTTGAGTTCCTTGCCTTGTTCGGCTGCCTTCTGCTGCTTTTCAAGCAGTTGGGCGAGTCGCTTGGCGCGGTCCTCGCGCTCTTTGGCTTTCTTCTCCTCTTCCTTGACCTGGGCATTGGGTTTGCGGTATCCGAAACGGATAGTGTCGGTGACCTGCTCCAGCTGTTCGGCTGTGTCGGTGCGCAGATAGGTCATGGCCACGATGATGGTGTCGGTTTTGATCATCACCGAGTCGGTGAGCCAGTAGAAAATCGAGTCGTTCTCCTCGGTTCGTTCCACGCGGTACCAGTCATCCTGGTGAATGGCAGGGCGCAAGACCTCCATCTGTGGCAATTCCTCGTTTGGCGCGCCGAAGAGCACATGGAGCTTGTTGTCGGCGGGACGTGTCGTCTGCTTGACGTAATGCGACCGGTAGCCCTCGTTGAACATGCACAGCAGCAAGTCGTTGGGCAGATACAGCGTGTGGGTGGCGGTAACCACAGTATCCACCTGGCGGTCATAGGTGAAGACCGTGTCCTGGGACGTGTACTCGCTTGTCGAGGGAACGATAATCTCGTCAAGGAAAGCGATGTCCTCGGTTCGGACCATGCGGTAGTCGCCGTCAACATCGTTCAATGCGAACACGTGATAGCTGCCGGGCTTGAGGTTGCGGATGGTGAACTTGCCGCGGTCGTTGGTGCGGCTGACTCGTTCTAGCGGCAGGCGCGTGAATGCGGTGTCGTCGAGGTTGCTGTGCAGCCCGACGATGACGTGTTGCATGGGCTCCAAGTTCTTGGCCTGCAAGACAATGCCCGATACCGCCAACGTGTCAATCTCGTCGCCTGTCGAGAAGGCGAAGGTGTAGCCGTCCAGCTGGTTGCCCTCGTTGTTGTCCTCGATGGCGTTAGAGAAATCGATGACGTAGGTCGTGTTATCTTCCAGCTCGTCGCGAAACTCGACAGTGACTTTCTTGCCGACGGTGCGGATGAGCGGCATGGTTTTGGGCGCTGGCGAGATAATGACTTTCTTTTGCTGGTCCTTGAGGTTGACGATTTCATCGAAGGTGATTTCCACTTTCTTGCCTTTGAAGTTGACTGTCCCTGGCTCGGGGGAAGACTTCACCACTTGGGGCGGAGTGTAATCACGCGGACCACCCTCGGGTGACCCGATGCTGGCGCAAGCCGCGAGCAGCAATCCCACGGCGAGCATCGTCATCAAGTATATCCAGCGCCTTTTCATTATAATGTGCCGCAAAGGTAATGAAAAGTTTTCAGATGAATCGGTTGTTTGGATGATTATCTAAAGAAACTCCTCGGCACTGCAAGCGGCACCGAGGGGTTGTGGTGAATGATATATTGTCGCGGGGATTACGCCCCGCGTAGCCAAAGGCATCAAGTGTCGATGGTGGCGTAGGTGGCGTTCTCCTCGATGAACTTGCGGCGCGGATCAACGTCTTCGCCCATGAGCATCGAGAAGATGCGGTCGGCCTCGGCAGCGTCGCTGATGTTGACGCGCTTGAGCAGACGGTGCTCCGGATCCATGGTGGTTTCCCACAGCTGTTCGGGATTCATCTCACCCAGACCTTTGAATCGCTGCACGGTGATGGCATCCTCGTTACCGCCGGCATACTCATCGATGAACTTGCGCAGCTGCGTCTCGTCCCAGCAGTACTCCTCGCGCTGGCCCTTCTTGGTGCGGGCACGGTACAAGGGTGGTGTGGCGATGTACAGGTAGCCGTTCTCGATGATGGGTCGCATGCGGCGGAAGAAGAAGGTCATCAACAGCGTGTCGATGTGCGCGCCATCGACGTCGGCATCGGTCATGATGATGATGCGGTGGTAGCGCAACTTGCTCAAGTTGGCCTCCTTGGGGTCTTCCTCGGTGCCGATGGTCACACCCAGAGCACGGAAGATGGTGACAATCGAGTCGCTCTCAAAGACCTTGTGGTCCATTGCCTTCTCGACGTTGAGGATTTTACCGCGCAAGGGCAGGATAGCCTGGAACTTGCGGTCACGTCCCTGCTTGGCACTGCCGCCTGCCGAGTCACCCTCGACGAGGAAGAGTTCGCTCTCGGCGGGATCCTTCGACGAGCAGTCGGCCAGTTTGCCGGGCAGTCCACCGCCGGCGAGCGGTGACTTGCGCTGCACCTTCAGGCGGGCGTTCTGTGCGGCATGGCGTGCCTGAGCGGCCAGGATGACCTTCTCGATGACGGTCTTGGCCTGATTGGGATGCTCCTCGAGGTAGTTGTTCAAGGCCTCGCGTACGGCAGTCTCGACGGCGCCGATCACCTCGTTGTTACCCAGTTTGGTCTTGGTCTGTCCCTCGAACTGGGGCTCCAGCACCTTGACCGAGATGATGGCGGTGAGACCCTCGCGGAAGTCCTCGGGCTTGATTTCGACCTTGGCTTTCTCGAGCATCTTGTTGTCCTCGGCATACTTCTTCAGGGTCGAGCCCAGACCGCGGCGGAAACCCGTCAGGTGGGTACCGCCCTCGATGGTGTTGATGTTGTTGACAAACGAGTAGATGTTCTCGTTGAACGATGTGTTATAGGTCATGGCGACCTCAACGGGGATGTCGCCCTTCTTGCTCTTGATGTGGATGACGTCCTGGATGAGCGCCTCCTTGTTGCCGTCGATGTAGCGCACGAACTCGTCGAGACCGGTCTCGCTGTAGTAGGTCTCGCTGTGGCAATTGCCGTTCTCGTCTTTAGTACGCAAGTCGGTGATTGACAGTGTCACACCGGCATTCAGGTAGGCCAAGTCACGCAGGCGCTTCGACAGGATATCAAACTCGTAGACGGTGGTCGAGAAGATGGAGGCATCGGGGTGGAAAATGATGGTCGTGCCATGCTCCTCTTCCTTGCATTCGCCGATGATCTTCACCTCGCTGGTCGGCTTGCCCAGGCTGTATTCCTGCATGTAGACCTTGCCGCCGCGACGCACCTCGGCGCGCAGATAGTCGCTCAATGCGTTCACGCAGCTCACGCCCACGCCGTGCAGACCGCCGGACACCTTATAGGAACCCTTGTCGAACTTACCGCCAGCATGCAGCACAGTCATCACCACCTCAAGTGCTGACTTGTGCAGCTTCTCGTGCTCGTCCACGGGAATACCGCGGCCATTGTCGCGGACAGTGATGCTGTTGTCCTCGCCGATGAACACGTCGATGCGGTTGCAGAAACCTGCCAGAGCCTCGTCGATGGAGTTGTCCACGACCTCGCTCACCAGGTGATGCAGACCCTTGACATGGGTGTCACCGATGTACATGGCCGGACGCTTGCGCACGGCCTCAAGTCCCTCAAGGACCTGGATGTTAGACGCTGAATAATTCTTCTCTTCTTGTTCTTCGATATATTTTTCTTCTTCTGACATAAAATTGAAGTTTTTTTCACATTTATACCCTCTAAAATAGGGGGTGTCTAAAAACGTACAAAATTACAAAAAATCGCCCGTTCGCCAAGGGATTAAAACCTTAAAAAATTATAATTTCAACCGTCCTCCAGCGCCTTGTTGTGAGGCCAATCGCATGAAGAGTTTTGACTGGGTTCATGGTGATTGCGTGTTTTTTATTAACTTTGCGGTGATGAAACTGCCGGAGGCGTTCATAGAGCAATTGCGCAGGCTGCTGCCCGATGAGTGGGAGGCACTCGCTGGGGCGATCACAACGAGTGAGCCCAGTGTCGCTGTGCGTGTCAACGAGGCTCGCGGGGCAGGGGTGCCCGATGGTGCCCGCCGTGTGCCGTGGTGTGACCAGGGATTCTATCTAGAAGGCCGTCCGGTCTTCACCTTCGACACCGATTGGCATGCGGGACGCTACTATGTGCAGGATGCCTCGTCGATGTTCATAGCCCACGTCATTCGCCAGTTCATCCATGAGCCGGTGCGCTATCTGGACCTGTGTGCCGCGCCTGGTGGCAAGACGACCTCAGCGATTCAAGCCTTGCCGTCGGGCTCACTGGTAGTCGCAAACGAAATAGTGCCGCCGCGTGCCCGAGTGCTGGCCGACAACGTCGTCCGTTGGGGCAATCCGCAGTGTGTGGTGACAAGCAATGCTCCCGCCAACTTGGGAAAATTTCAAGGTTTCTTTGATGTCATCGCTGCCGACGTGCCCTGCAGTGGCGAGGGCATGATGCGTAAGGATGACGAGGCCGTGGCGCAATGGTCGCCCGCCCTGGTCGAACAGTGCGCCCAGCGTCAGCGTGAGATTCTTGCCGACGTGTGGCCTGCCCTGCGTCCCGGTGGCCTGCTTATCTACAGCACTTGCACCTATAACCGTCAGGAAAACGAGGAAATCGCCGATTTCATCGTCCGGGAATTGGGTGCGGTGTCGCTAGAGGTGCCTGTCGAGCCGTCATGGAACATTCATCCCGCCATCGGCAGTGAGTGCCACTGTTACCGTTTCATGCCTCACCGTGTGGATGGCGAGGGACTGTTTATGGCGGTCTTCCGCAAGGAGGGCGATGTGACGCGCCAAGACATCCGTTTCAAGGAGAAAAATGCCAAAAAAGTCGATGAAATCGGCAAAAACTGGCTTTTGCGCCCCGATGAATATGTGATTGAGCAGCAGGGTGACCTGTCCATTGCAATTCCACAGGACATTCGTCGCGACGTGACGGCATTGCGCGCCACGCTGAATGTCCTTCACACCGGTGTTGAGCTGGCTACCGTGATGGGTCGCAAGACGGTGCCTCATCATGCTCTGGCGATGTCACTGGCAAGGGCCGATGGTGCGTTTACAGTTTGCGAGGTGGACTATTCCACCGCTTTGCGCTACCTGCGTGGTGAGAGCATCTCGGTCGATGGTCCGCGTGGTCATGTTCTCATCGTCCATCAGGGTGCCGTACTGGGATTTGCCAACAATCTGGGAAATCGCGCCAACAATCTTTATCCAAAACCACTGCGTATCCTCAGCACCCATGTGCCTGACGTGCGTCCCCAGGTCTTGACAATGTTGCCGCTCGATAACGAACTAAACCAAGATAAATAGCGCTGCGATGACATTTGATTTTTCAGATTTCAGTAAATACAGGACCCAGCTGATGGGAATCTCCATCCTGGTGATCATGCTGTTTCACGCATTCAGCCGCTATTTCCTTTTCAGTTGGGGTTATGTCGGTGTGGAGTTTTTTCTCGAGATTTCGGCCATCGGAATGTATTTCTCGTTGTCCAAGGACCAGCGGCTGATACCGTTTTACACGAAGCGCCTGTTGCGCATACTCCCGGCCTATCTGTTGATTGCCGTTCCCTATTTCCTGTATCTTGATTGGAATGATTTCGCATGGAGCAAGTTCCTTTTCAATCTTGCCGGCCTGTATATTCTCAGGGGAGAACTGCATTTCTGGTTCATTGGCCTGATCATCATTTGCTACCTGATTTCACCGTTTTATTTCAGATTATTGAAGTGCAGGCATTCCATCCTGCTGCCGTTCATCACCCTGGCTGTGTGTTTCTTTTTGGGCCGTCATTTCACGTCGCTGGAGATATACCTCAACCGGTTCGCCATCTTCTTCATGGGCTTCCATCTGGCAAAGTGGGTACATGACAAGAAGCGGATACAAATCCGTTTCTTGGGGTTGTTCTGCTTGGTTTCCTTCTTGCTGATACTGTGTATTGAGGCGATGGACTGTTATATCGGGATAAAGCGAGTGCTGTTTTTCTTCCCGACAATTCCCGTACTGATGGGCTGCATCCTGGTGCTGAAGAAATCTCCCCAATGGGTGCACCAGGTGCTCATTTTTATGGGCGTGATGTCGCTGGAGCTGTACATGGTTCATGAGCGTGTCTGCTTGTACGTGATTTTGGGCCAGTGTGACTATCTTGTGCGAGGTCTCATCAGTTTCCCCATTGCTATCTTGCTTGCCTACCTGTTGCACAAATCACTGACTTTGCTCTTGCAGCGTCCAGCCACAAAGCGTTGACACCCACATACTGTAAAGAAGCGCCCACCTGCTAAAGGTGAACGCTCCTATCACTAATTGAATCAGCTATTTACAGGTTGAGGTAACCTTTTAATGCTTCGACGTACTCCTCGAAGGCCTTGCGGCCTTGCTCAGTAACCTGGCAAGTCGTGCGCGTCTTCTTGCCGACAAAGCCCTTGGTGACGGTGATGTAACCGGCTGCAGAGAGTTTGTCGAGTTGCACGCTCAGGTTGCCTGCGGTGGACTCGGTCTGCTCCTTGAGGTAGACAAAGTCGGCCTCGTCCACATTCATCAGGATGGACATCACTGCCAGCCGCAACTGGGAGTGAAGGATGGGATCCAACTCTTTCATCGCTGTAACTTGGCTTTACGGTTAATGATGTGTCCCGGAATGATCATCATGCAGATGAAGGCAATGATGAACAGCGGCATAATTAAACTTGCATACAAGGGAACTCCAGCAGCAATGCAGCAGACAATGAAGATGCCGCATGCCAGACCGATGCCACCGCCAGCCACCAGCGACTTTTCCTTGATGACAATGCCCTGAGCCATCTCGGCCATCGGCACGATAATGAGCGCGAAGGCAAACATCATCTTCCACGCGTCGTAGCCCTTGAGCAGAGAAAATCCCAGGCAGAACAGCGTTGCAACGAAGGCCGATAGACCTACAATGGTCCAAATCTGTGAAGTAAGCTTGTCGGAATAACTCTTCACGCCAGATTTCACGCGTTGCTTCTTATCCATGATGGGCGTGGCGATGCCGCCGATAACTCCGATGGCAAACCACAGCCAGTTCCATAACGGATTGTGAGTTTTCACTAACAAGATCCATACCAGGGCGGCCACTACTACCGACAGGTAACCCCACATCAGCATGATGTTGCCGTCGCCCACATAGCGCTCACGGGTGCGCTGAATCATAGAGGTAATCAATTCGAGACTTTCTTTCTCGGTCATTTTCTTGTCTTCCATAACTTGAATTGTTTTAGAGATGAATAAAATATGATTTGATAATAAATACTACTTGAGATTCTTGTTTTCAAGGTGGAGCAGCAGGCAGAAGATGATTTCCACCGCCATCATGCACAGGGCAAGGACTTGGGGCGGGAACATCAAGCCTAAAACCAGCGCTCCTATGGTGACGAGACCCGACATGATGTTATAGACCTTGGAATCATATAGCCAGCCGAACGGCAGCAAATGTGCTCCGAACACCATTGCCAGGGTCATCACCATCTTTTCGGGCATGGCAGCATAGACCCACATCACGATCAGCAGATAGGGTATCTGGGCCATTGACAGCACAATGCCCAGTGACGACAACGGATTCAGCTTGTCGCTGAAAGTGATGTTCAGCGGCTTGGACAGCAACCAGGCCAGCGGCATCAGCGGGCACGTGCAGCAAAAAGTCAACAGGTTCTTGGTCTCGATAGACAGTCCGCTGAAGTGAACTATGGCAACCAGCGCCCAGATGATGACCGAGGCGAGGATGAAGTGCAAGCCGCGTTTCTGTCCACGGGCACAAGCCTTTTTGGTTTGTTGTAAAGTTTGAGTATCCATCGTTATCACAAATTGTGCTTTAGATATAAAGCGGTTTATAATATAAACTATTAATCTCTTAAAAAAGAGCAGCTCATGCGTTCACCACTCTGATTTCGATGCAAAGATAAAGCGGTTTATAATATAAACCAAATTTTTGCTTAATATTTAACCTTCTTTAACACATTTAGGCTTTCAGCTCACTCTTATACTTATTTATAAAAGCAAGTGGCCAGAGAATCCTCTCTAACCACTCAACTCTAAACCCTAAACTTCAAGCGGCCCATGCCGCTTGAATTATCCTACCTGGCAGCCGGGCTTGACGGGGCCTGTCGGGCCGATGACCACGAGGCGTCCGCCGGCATCCTCGGCGCTGAGGATCATGCCCTGGCTCTCGATGCCCTTGAGTTTGCGGGGCGGGAAGTTGGCGATGAAGCACACCTGCTTGCCCACTAGCTCCTCGGGCTCATACCACTTGGCGATGCCGCTGATGATGGTGCGTCCTGCCATGCCATCGTCGATGGTGAATTTCAACAGCTTGTCGGCTTTCTTCACCTTCTCACACGCCACGACAGTGCCCACGCGGATATCGAGCTTGGCAAAGTCATCGATGGTGCATGATGTGGTGACTGGCTTAGGCTTGAAGTTGTTGATGATGTTCTCCTGCTTGATGCGTTCCAGACGGTCGATTTGCGCTTGGATGACATCGTCCTCGATTTTCTCGAACAGCAGCACGGGTTGCTCCAGCAGACGGCCGGCAGGCAAGATGTCGATGCTGCCCAAGCGATCCCATTCAACACGCTCCATACCGATCATGCTGCGCAGTTTGGCGGCACTGAAGGGCAGGAACGGCTCAAAGGCGATGGAGAGGTTGGCGGTAATCTGCAGCGCCACGTTCATAATGGTCTGCACGCGGGCCATATCGGTCTTTGCCAACTTCCAGGGCTCGGTGTCGGCCAGATACTTGTTGCCGATGCGGGCCAAGTCCATAGCGTCCTTCAAGGCCTCACGGAAGTGGAAGTGCTCGATATGGTCGCTCAGGACAGCTTTCACACCCTTGAACTCCTCGATTGCAGCACGGTCCACGTCGGTCAATTCGCCGGCCTCGGGCACGATGCCGCCGCAGAACTTGTGGGTCAGTACCAGGGCGCGATTCACGAAGTTGCCCAGGATGGCCACTAGTTCGTTGTTGTTGCGGGCCTGGAAATCCTTCCAAGTGAAGTCATTGTCCTTGGTCTCGGGAGCATTGGCGGTGAGCACATAGCGCAGCACATCCTGTTTGCCAGGGAAGTCCTGCAGGTACTCATGCAGCCAGACAGCCCAGTTGCGGCTTGTCGAGATTTTGTCACCTTCGAGGTTCAGGAACTCGTTGGCCGGCACATTGTCGGGCATCACATAGTCGCCATGAGCTTTCATCATCGTGGGGAAGATGATGCAGTGGAACACGATGTTGTCCTTGCCGATGAAGTGGATGAGACGAGTGTCCTCTTGCTGCCACCACTGCTGCCATGTGCCCCAGCGATCGGGTTGGGCATCACACAGTTCCTTGGTGTTGCTCACGTAGCCGATGGGTGCGTCAAACCACACGTAGAGCACTTTTCCCTCGGCACCCTCGACGGGTACGGGGATGCCCCAGTCCAGGTCGCGCGTCATCGCACGAGGCTGCAAGCCGTTGTCGAGCCATGACTTGCACTGGCCATAGACATTGCTGCGCCACTCCTGGTGACCTTCAAGTATCCACTCCTTGAGCCAGCCCTCATACTCGTTGAGGGGCAGGAACCAGTTGGTGGTGTCCTTGAGGACGAGGGGATGGTCGCTGTCCTTAGCATGAGGGTTGATGAGCTCGGTGGGGTCCAGGTCGCGGCCACAGCCGTCCTCGCACTGGTTGCCCTTGGCGGCGGGATGGTGGCAGTAGGGGCACTCACCCTCAACGTCGCGGTCGGTGAGGAATTTGCCGTCCTGCTCGTCATAGAACTGCTTGGTCACCTTCTCGATAAGCTTACCGTCATCATAGAGTTTGCGGAAAAACTCGGCAGCAAACTGGTGATGCGTTTTGCTGGTCGTGCGGCTGTAGATGTCATAGGAGATTCCCAATTCTTCAAAGGAGTCCCTGATGATCGTGTGGTAGCGGTCAACAACCTGCTGCGGGGTGATACCCTCTTTGCGGGCACGTTGGGTCACGGGCACGCCGTGCTCATCGCTGCCGCCGACGAACATGACGTTCACACCCTGCAGGCGCAGGTAGCGCACATAGATGTCGGCAGGCACATACACGCCGGCCAGGTGGCCGATGTGAACCGGTCCGTTAGCATAGGGCAACGCCGTCGTCACCAGCGTCCGCGCAAATTTCTTCTCGTTATCCATTTTAATGTTTTTGTTATGTAGTTTGTTGTTATTCTTTTAATTGAGCCTGCAAAGTTACAAAAAAGTTTGCTTAATCGCGGGATTGAAGCCAAGAAACACAAGAAATACAGATTTTCGGTGAATGATTGCCTTGTGCTTCCGGGCTTCTGTAAAAAGCGACTCAGACAACTTGAACAACCGTTTTGGGCTTGTCGAGCTGCCTGAGTCAACTTTAATAACTGATCTGCCTTAACAGGAGGGCCTATTGTTTGTCGTTTGGATTTTCCTGGAGCTTGAAACTGATGGGTAACGCGTAATACACCGCTACAGCTTTCCCGTTTATGCGGCCGGGCTCAAACCTGGGAAGCATCTTGGCAACGCGGATGGCCTCGGCGTCAAGTTCATCATCCACCGATCGGGCGACAGTCACATCACTCACCTCACCGTTCTCATTAACAACGAATTGTACCACCACTCTCCCCTGAATATTGTTCTTGGCGGCATTCTCAGGATACTTGACGTTGTTCTGCAGGAAATACATCAGTGCTTCCTGGCCACCAGGGAACTGGGGCATCTCTTCGACAGATTCATAGACTTTTTTGGACTGGGGGGCAGTCTCTTCGGGTGCCTGCTCCTCGGTCATCATATCATCGGCCTGGGAATCTGCCTCAACATCGGCAGTCTTGTCGAGCCCCATGCCTACTATGACGAGTTCTGGCAACTGCTCTTCTGACTGTGCAGTTCGGTCCTGCTGAACATTCGCCGTCACTGCTGCTACACTCTTGGGGTTGGCAAAGGCCAACATCGCCAATGCTATCACGGGCACCACAGCCAGCGCACGCAATCTATTCCATTGGCTGCTTTTGTTCATTGACATCATACGGATTCTCTTTTTTAAAGATTGATAATTGAAGCTATTTGCCATCGAGAATAGCTGGTCCCCGACGGACTTTTTTATCAGCAGTAACTGGTACTGCCGAGCATCGATGCCATTGTTGAGCACTGCCTGGTCGGCCTCGTATTCATGCACTTGCCTCAATTCATGGCCTATCAGCCATGCGGCAGGATTCCACCACTGGAACATGGTCACCAAACCGATGAACAATACATCCCAGGAGTGCCGCAGACCAATGTGTGCCTGCTCATGAATAAGGATTTCGCGCGGGTTATCGCGATAGTCCTGCTCGTTGATCACAATGTGCTTGAAGTAGCTGAATGGTGCTTGATTGCCGGGAACCACATGCAATGTGATTCCACCTGGAAGTGACTCTTTACGTCCTTTCTTCATCAGTCTGCGCAGGCTCCATTGGCTGTGCAGCAGCCACGCGGCCACCATTGCCATCCCGATGAAATAGACCAAAGTGGCCACGTTCACCATATTCCATGAAGAAGCTGCTTGGTGGAACTGGGTGGCTCCATCTTGGCTCACGATGATTTCGTTGAGCATCACCATTCCTTTGGATACAGGAGTGGCGACATCTAGCGACACTCGCACCCACGGCAACACCATAGCGAGTGCCATGACCGCCAGCAAGGCTATGCGGTTGAAGCGGTGGAATGTCTCACGGCTGAGCAACAGCTTCCACAGCAGGTAGAAGGCGATGAGGCACAAGCCGACTTTGAGTTGATACATGAGTAACATGGCGAATGAGGTTTTTTACTGTTGGTTGTTCTCTTCCACTTCACGAATGAGTTCTTTCAGGTCCTCCACGCTGATTTTCTCGCTCTTGACCAGGGCTGAGACGGCGCTCAGGTAGGACTTGCCAAAGAACTTGTTGACAACGTTGGTCAACGAGCCGCCGCGGTACTCGTCGCGGCTGATGCAGGCAAAATACTGGAAGCAGCGTGACGTGATGGCCTTGTGGCCCAGGAAACCTTTTTCCTCCAGTATCTTCATTAATGTGGCTAAGGTGTTCACATGGGGGCGGGGCTCGTCATAGCAAGCTTGCAGCTCGCGCACCAGCATGGGGCCATGGTCCCACATCCGCTCCATGATTTCCTCTTCTTTTTGTGTCAACTGTTTCATGATTTGAGCCTTTTTTATGTTTCACGACGCAAAGTAACTAAATAAGTTAGTTATAAAACAAATTATTTTAGTTAATAAAACTAAAAATATTAGTTTTTGGTATTTCGTATTGCACACACGATATCAAAGAACCGGGGCAACTTTAGCAACCTGTAAAAAAGTTGTTCAAGTTGTCCCGGTTGTCTTTTAGATACCCGCTACAGGCCGGATGGCTTTGTATTGGTTGTTTTTCCCTTTGCCAAGGGTTGTGTCGAAGGGATTACTTCACGAGGATCTTCTTGCCCTGGTGGATGTAGATGCCGGGGGCTGTGGGAGCCTCGCTGGGAATGCCCATGAGGTTGTAGTAGCGGTTGTCGCAGGGCTGTGCTGCGTTGATTTCCTCGACTGCGGTGTCATCATCCTGGTGTGCAGGCATGAAGATGACAAGGCCCTTGCTGGGGTCATCTACCTGGTGGTAGATGACCTCCTCGATGTTCTCCTCGGTCTGTTCGGCCACGTTCCAGGTGTTGCCCTGTGCCCAGATGGTGGCAGTGCCATTATTGAACAGGTCGTAGAGCACGCCGCCATTGCCGTTGTTAACGAAGGTGTTGTTACCGGGGTTGTAGTCCTCGGCCTCGGGGTCCTCGACCTTGCCCAGGTTGATGTTGGGAGCACCGGTGGGCACGGTGATGCCCCACAGGCCGCCTTCCATCCAGTTGCCCTCCATGTAGATGTTGGCGCTACTGCTGCTGTCGTAGATGCTGACACAGCTGCCGCCGTTATTGGGGTTGGTCTCGTAGCAGTTGTCGATCATCACGTTGTTGCGGATGATGGCGTCAACGCTGCCAATGGTGGTGATGCCGTAGCGGTTGTCAGCGATGTAGTTATTCTCGATGATGTTGATGCCGGTGTGAGCCAAGCCCATCATGTTGCTCAGGCCGATGCCGCCCGAGAGGGTGAACTGACCACCAATCACGTCGTTGTCGGCAATGAGCACGTCATAGTCGCCACCCACCGTCAGGTTAATCTGAGGCTTGTTGCGGTTGTCGGTCGTGTTGTGCCAGAAGAGGCAGTTGCGGATGATGATGCCCACGGGATTGGTGGCACCGTTGCCGATGGCGTTGAGGGTGTTCTCGATGAAGTAGCAGTTCTCAACGATGTTGCCACCGCACGATGCGTTGAACGACAGTGCACCCGAACTGGAGGACTTGCCGTTGTGCAGTGTGAAGGTGCAGTTGTCGGCAGTCAGACTGCTGTTCAGGCCACCGAAGACAACACCCACATACTCAAAGGTCACGTTCTTGAGAGTGGCCTTGCCGTTCTCGCCCATCATCCAGAAGCCCTTGGGCTTACTGCCCTCGACGTCGCGGGTAACGACGGCGGTGTCGGCAGGAGCGAAGTCTGCATCACCGTCAAGGGTGATTCTCACACCGTCGGCCATCTTGATGACATCGTTGTTCTGCAACTGCAGCACGTCGCCCTCGGCGATGGTGAAGTCGGCGCTCACCAGATAGGAGCCGTCATCCTGCAAGGTCACACCTGTGCCCTCAATCTGGCTCAATGCATTGAAAGTGTACACGTTGCCAGTTCCGTCGGTCACGAAGTCCTGGGCCATTGCTCCAACAGCCACGGCTGCCAAAGCGAAGAAAGCGTAGAATTTTGTCATAAAACAATAATCATATTAAAGGTTAATAACAATGCGCGGACGATAACAGGTTTGTCCGGCAAGAATGTACAAAGATAGTATTTTTTGCTGGCCTATATTGAATAATGGCCGAGCTTTTTGTAATTAATGTGTCAAACAGGGCATTTTATCACATATAATGTTGTTTTATGCAATCGAAATCATTGTGATGACTAAAAATCATGAGCATGACCTATTGGCTGTTTGCATTATTTGTTATAATTTTGTAACGAAATTATAATAACTACACTAACACTTGCTGTTCAATGGAGTACACCTTAGTCGATTTCCTTGCCTTGCTGGGTGCCGTGTGTCTCTTCCTGTACGGAATGAAGATCATGAGCGAGGGTTTACAGAAAACCGCTGGTAGTCGTTTACGTTCCATCCTTGCCTGGATGACCAAGAACCGTTTTCTTGCTGTTGTCACGGGCGTCGTCATTACCGCGTTGATTCAGAGTTCGTCGGCCTCGGTATCGATGGTCGTCAGTTTTGTCAATGCCGGCTTGATGCCGCTCGAGCAATCGCTGGCGGTGAGCTTTGGTGCCGCGCTGGGTACGACGTTCACCGAGTGGATCATTGCCATCTTTGGCTTCAAGGTCAAGATGTCGGCATTCCTGCTGCCTTTGCTGGCGTTTGCTGTTCCCATGCTTTTCATCAAGCGCAACAACTACAAGAACATCGGTGAGTTGCTCATCGGTTTCGCTTTCCTGTTCATGGGTCTTGATGCCATCAGTGCCAATGTGCCTGACCTGTCCAAGTCGCCCGAAGTCTTTGCCGGCTTGCAGCAGTTCACGTCGATGGGCTTCTGGTCCATCCTGATTTTCACCCTTGCGGGTTGGCTGATCACGATGGTTATCCAGTCGAGTGCCGCCACCTTTGCCATCGTGCTGATTATGGCGGCCAAGGGGTGGATTTCGTTTGACATCGCGTGTGCGATGGTGCTGGGTGCCAGCATCGGAACCAGCATCACACCGTTGCTGGCGTCGCTGGGCGGAAATGCCGAGGCCAAGAAGGCCGCGTTGGGCCATGCCCTGTTCAACCTCTTCGGTGCCGTGTGGCTGTTGGCTATTTTCAAACCGTTTGTGTCGATGGTGACTTGGGTGACCACCGACGTGTTCGGCTTGGGCGATCCGTTGGCGCTCTATAATAACGTGAAGGCCGGCACCGATAGCGCACTGTTGGCCAAGGAACAGGTGGCTATGTCCATCGGCATGACCATGTTCCACACCATCTTCAAGCTGTGCAACCTGCTCATCATGATTTGGTTCACCAAACTCTATGTCAAGTTGCTCAACGCCATCATTAAGAGCAAGAAGAAGGAAGACGAGGAGTTCCAGCTGAAGTATATCCAGGGTGGTCTGATGAGCGCCAGCGAGTTGAACATCGACCAGGCTCAACGCGAGATTGTCGTGTTTGCTACGCGTGTTGAGCGCATGCTGGGCATGGTTAAGGAGCTGGTTCACACCAAGACGGGCACACCCGAGTTCAACAAGATTTTGCAGCGTGTAGAGAAATATGAGGATATCACCGACCGCATGGAGTTTGAGATCGGCAGTTACCTGAACAAGGTGCTTGACGGCCGCTTGAGCAGTCAGGCCAAGGCCCGTGTGGCCAGCCTGTTGAGCATCATCAGCGAGCTGGAGAGCATCGGTGACAGCTGCAACAACATCGCGAAGGCCCTCGTTCGCAAGGAGCAGGCCGATGCCCACTTCAACGAGCACAACTATGCCAACATCGATGAGATGCTCAGGCTCGTGAGCGAGGCGATGACCAACATGCTTGCCGTGCTCAGCGACATCGACAATGTCACTGCTGAGGATCTCATGCGCAGCTATAACAAGGAACGCGAAATCAACAACTTCCGCAACGCCTGCCGCACCGAGAACATCGAGAACGTCAACCAGAAGAAGTATCCCTACAAGGCCGGTATCTTCTATATGGATATCGTCTGCGAGGCCGAGAAACTGGGCGACTTCATCGTCAACGTCATCGACAGTATGGAGGACATCATGCGCCGCAGCTCGTCGGTCACCAGCGGTCTGCCCATCGGTGAGTTGAATCCCGAGAAGACTGCTATGGGCGGCAAATAAATCAGCCCGCGGGCACTGCGAAAGCATTAAAAAACGACTGAGAGGGTCGAAAACCAGCCCTCTCAGTCGTTTTCTTGTTTTCGACCAGATCAGGATTGCTGGAGCAGCAGGTCGATGAGTTTCGTCACATCGGTGATATTGACGGTGCCATCAGCGTTGACATCGGCATTGGCCATATTGATTAGCGTCGAATCATCGCTTAACAGATAGTCAATGAGGAAGGTCACATCGGTGATGTTGATGATGCCATCATCGTTGACATCTCCGGTGACAACAGCCTGACTGGCGCCAGGCACAAAGTTGATAACCATGTCTTGATAGGAATTGAATTGCAAATCCCGCACGTCAAGCAAGGCGATGTCAAAGTAGCCGTCGTAGTTGCCATACCATCCCCAGTTGACGTGAACCATTCCCTGCTCGTTATATCCGTCGATGACAAATGAGTGGCCAGCTGCCACCAGGCCAGTTGACGGATCAAAGTTGAGATGAACGCCCTGATAGTACAAGGGGCGCTGATGACTCAGTTCGTTATAGACCATGTCCATCCAGTCGGGCTCGCTGTAGTCGCTGCGCACGACAGTGGCGGCATCCTTGCTGTAACCGAAGTAGTTCTGTGCACCTGCCACGGCGGCCACATTACTGGACCCTGACTCGTTGGTGGCGTAGTTCATCCAGCTAATAAGTCCGCAGACATAGGACAACAAAGCCACGGCACGCCCCTGTGCCTCGGTGTACTGCCCCTCGGGGTAAGAGTCCAACATATTGTCCCAGTCAAAGGTTGCGTCAAAGCTGGCTGTGGCTTCCTGGTTACCGATCAGGAAGTTTGCCGTCCCCGCGGCATGGTCGGGAAAGCGGTAATAGCGGACAATTTGGGCAAGGGCAGTGGCCACACATCCAACGCAGCAATGGACAACATCGGGTGTGTAATCGTCACAGATTTCACCATAGCCCGTCGGGCACCAGTAACTGTAAGGAGCATCTTGGCCCCATTGTGATGTGATCAGCGCATCCACTTTGGCCGGATACTTGGCCGGGTCGGGCAGGGTGGTCGTGAAGGACATCTCTCTGCTCGTGAGGATGCGTGACACTTCCTCAATACTCGAGCAGAACCACTCAAAGCCTGGATTGGCCTGTGCTGCCCCCGATGGACGGCTGTCGCCCACAGCAAGGACGGCTGGCAGGCGGTCGTCGGCCGCAATCATGGCAAAGGCCCCTTCATGAGTTTGATAGAGGGTGTAGGCACTGGTTACCCGTGACTCGATCAGTGGCGATGAGGCATTGAAGCGATGACCGCTTGCGGTCATTGTCGTTAGGGCTTGTCTAGCCGATTGCAACATGGCTTGCTTGTCGCGCGGTGCGCTCCATGCAGATGCACTTGACAGGAGCAAAGCCATCAAAAACATGATGAATTTAGAAGTTTTGTTAAACATGGTTGGAATTTTTGATGGTGTTAATAATGAATTAGTTATGTCTGGCAAAGATAGTGACTGCAGTATGATAACTACAAATAAAACTCCTACTTTTTATTACTAAAAAAAGTTATCGAGGCGATGCCGCATGATGGGACCTCGCCTCGATGTGGAAATTACTGATAAAGGAGGATTTACACTATCATCATGTTGTCATGATTGTCTGATGATAAAAAAGCTACTCGCCACTTGCTGTCGAGTGAGCACTCCCTCCTGTTTAAGGTTCTTTCACCGCCTCGAAGTCGCTCAGCGTGATACCGCCTTTCTCATCCAGTGTGACGGTGGCGCTGATGGTAGGCATGCCTTCGTAGTGCAGCACCTTGCCCACGACGAAATTCATGCCTGGGGTGACGTGGACCGTAAGCGGGCCCTCAATGCTGTAATAGATCTGCTCGCCGATGTAAATGGCAGCGTCCATAAAGCCGCCCATGTCCTCGATCGTGTTGGTTGCCTTAGCGATTTCCTTTCCCTCGCAGTAGAAGGTGATTTCCTGATTCTTGATACTATAGGTGAGCACTTTGCGCATGGCTTCCTGCATCTCGTAGGGGTCAATCGAGTTGACGATGCTGGCATATCCGTCGTCGCCAAAGCGCAGCAGGTAGGGACGCTCAACGTTCACACCTGTACCCTCTGTGTCGCAACCCCGGATCCACAGGTCACCCGTGGTAGCATCATAGCGTGCTTGTGGCATGCGGCCGTGGCGCAACTGGGGCAATGCGGTCTTCACGTCTCCCTTGGCCACAACCATACCATAGCCCTCACTCGAAACTGAGTCGCTGCAGTTGAGCAGGCTATAAACGCTCACACCCGTGGTCTTATCCTCCATCAGCGTCTCGTAGCGGTCGTCAATGTTGACATGTTTCATCAAGTCCACTACTGCTTGGGGCGCTTCGCCAGGGGCGACAGCCTCTTCCATTGTTCCATTCACGGGGTGCTGGGCATTGCTCTTGCAACCCGTCATCATGCCGCACAGTGCAACCACAGCGGCAACCATTAACCATTGCTTCATCTGTTTCATTGTCAATTTTCAGTTATTAATATTTTTCTGTTGGGGCAAAGGTAATCAAATTTTCTAATTACCTCACAAAACATAGAAAAACTGCGGTTATTATCGCGAGAAGAAGCTATAAAACCGCGATTATAACCGCAAAGAAGCAGGTTTACTGTAGTAACAATGATTTTAATTATCTTTCTTCTTGGCGTCGAGGTGGTAGGTGAACGAGATGCCGATGTAGTGGTGCAGCGTGTCCTGCCACTCGTTGGTCTGCTGATAGGCTGTCTGGTTGCTCCAGCGCCAGTCGTCCTGGTTGAGGATGTCATCGGCAAAGAGCCTGACGTTGGCTTTATTCTTCAGGATTTTCCAAGTAATTGAAGCATCCCAGAGCAGGCGGTTACGGTTCATGCCGCTTGAGGCATAGCCGCGCCGCATGGCCTCGGTGAGACTGGAAGAGAATACAAAGTTGCGGTAGTTGGCCTCAAACTCCATGCCATAATTGTTGTTCCACAGTGTCGTGTTCTGGATGGACGACTGCGAGAAACGTAACTGCTCGGCATTGAGTTCGGCAAATACCGAGGCCTTGATCCAGTTGTGGTCAAACGACACGGTCAGTTTGTCCTTGGGGTGAACGCTTGTCTGACGGTTCAGGATACGCTCCTCGTGAGTGGGCAGCATGGTCAAGTAACCGTAGTAGCGTCCTCCCGTGACTTTGAGGTCGTTCTGCAGGCGGAAGTAGTTGCCCAAGCCATGGTCATAGTTGAGATTCACTTCCCACGTGCGACTACCGGTCACCGACTCGGGACGGCTGGTATAGACGTTGGTCGCAGGGTCATAACTGAGCGCCGTGATGTTGCTGTGGTCTGTTGTGCTGTATTTGGCGTTGAAGCCGATTGACAGTTGCTTGCTGGGCACGATGGCCTTATAACTCATCTGGAATTCGTTGGTGTGGCTGTCCTTCAGGCCGGGATTACCTTCGATAATGAACAAAGGATCGCTCAAGTCACGATAGCCGATGGTCTGGAGCAGTTCGGGACGCATGGTCTTGTAACTGTAATTCAACTCCAAGTTCATGCCGCTGTTCATTTTCCATGAGAACTTGAACGATGGCTCAATCTTGAAACTCTTCCTGACTGCAGTCGTGTCAAGCATTGCCCGACGGTAGTCCTGGTGCTCACGGTTCCAATTCAAGACCGCACTGGGCAACAACTGCACTTGGCCGATGTTAAATGTCGAGCCGGCCGTGACGGTGTGGCTCGTGCTGTGGTAGCGGTTGTTGAACGAGTTGGCGGCATCGGCGATGCCGTCGGTCGTGAACTCACGATCTATCCGAATGTTGTTATAGTCCAATTGATAGTCCATAGTGAGCATCCACTGCTTGGTGAGCCAGTGCTGATAGGTCGTGCTACCATTCAATGCGAACTTTGATGAAGGCTCGATGGCATACTGGCTGAGCGTCGATGAGAAGTCGCTTTGATAGTCGGTGATGGCGCGGTCGGTCCACTGCTTGCTCTTGCTGTCGGCATAGTTCAGTCTTCCAGCAATTTTGAGGGAGCCGTTTTTGAAAAAATGCGTCCAGTCTCCAGTAGCGATAAGTTTGGTTTCGTGTCCACGGTTGAGCGTATTGACGTGTTGATTGATCGTTGGGGTGTAGCCGTATCCTGAATCCACCGACTGTTCGGTCTCCTGCCTGTTGACGGAACGGTTGTTGTCGTATTCGAGTTGTGCCCACACGAAAAACATGTTGGTCGTGTCGGGTCTCCATCGCACCATGCCCAGGATTGTCGGGTTCAACGAGTGGCTGCGGTCAAAGCCCGTCGTCTTGCTATAACTCTGTGCTTCGCCAGGGAAGTAATTTTCGGTTTCCTTTCCCGAATTTTTCCACCTGTCATCATGCGCCAGTCCTCCACTGATACTATAGTAACTCTTCAGTGTCTTATTGCCCTGCTCACGGCTCCAGTTGTGCTGATATCCGCCCGAAATGCCTTGCTCTTGGCCAAAACCGTTGCCTGAACTCAGTGTATATTGGCCCTTGTATCGCCTGTGCCGCTTGGCCATATTATTGGCGTCACCGAACACCATGACAGGGTCTTTCTTGGAGAGGCGGTTCATCATCACATCGGCTTCATAGTGGTCGCGGGTACTGTAGCCAGCAGTGGCATCGCCATACCAGCGGTCGAGGAATCCCGGCTTGATGGTCAGGTCCAGCACCATGTCCTCGCTGCCGTCGTCATTGCCGGTATGTTCTTTGAGTTCCGATGCTTTGTTGTAGGCCTTGATATTCTGCACGGCCTCGGCAGGCAGTTGGCTCACCAGGTCATTGCCACCAAAGAGGCTCTCTCCGCCCATCGTTAGGCGGATGGGCTTGCCGTTCCACCACAGTTTGCCGTCGGCATCCGTCTCAACGCCAGGCAGTTGCTTGATGAGTTCGTCTAGGCGGGCGCCTTCTTGCAGCCTAAAGGCCGACGGGTTGAATACGATGGTATCGCCGTGCATGGTAAATCGTTTTGCATGCCCAGTGACCTCGACCATCTGCAACATCTGTGAAGACATCTTCAGCTCGATGGCGCCGATGTCGAGTGTGTCGTGGCGGCTGTCGGACAGCGCCATGACGTTTTTCTTCTTGTTGTAGTAGCCCAGCATGGAAACCTCCAATTCGACACGACCGTCGGTATAGAACGAGAATCGGCCAAGCGAGTCGGCTATCACGGTGCTGCCCGAATAGCTGGTTTCATTGATTTGCTTCATGTACTGAACCGTTGCACCTGGCAAGGTCTCCCGGGTGTCGATGTCGATGACGCGTCCGCTGATGATGTCGGCATGAGCGAATAAGGTGCCGAAAACCAGTAGAATAGTTATTATAAGATGTTTCATAATAGGGTGTAGTGGTGGCTGTCTCATGCGATGTTTCACATGAAACAATAGGTTAAACACTAATCAGGATTTTATAATCTAGGCTCTCTAATCTGGATTCCAATAGTGGACACTATTGACTTTGCTCTCGAGGAGATCGACCATGCTCTCGAGGAAAAGGAGTTCGTTTTCCTTGAGTTTTTTCTTTTCCTTGAGTTGCTTATAGACTGATGCCAGTTGCTGCATGCCGATTTTCAGGTCCATCTGGTCCAGGCCCTCGGTGTCCTTGCACAGTTCGTAGAGTTTGGACAGGTAGAGGTAGCGGTCGCCGTTCTCTTGAACCTTGTTGATGTAGAAGAGCAATTTCTGTATCCAAGTCTTGCTATTGTCATGGCTTGAGGACGAAAAAGAGAATGAGTGGCTTTGGTTGTCCGGTAAATCCGAGAGCGCTCCTTGCGCTTTTTCCATTGCGGCCTGATACTTCTCCATGCCTTGCTGGTACTTTTCCATACCGGCTTGGAATTGTTCCATATACTTATCGTAGTTGTCTGAGCTAATAACGATAGAGCTGATTCTGTGGCCTTCGGTTGCTTTGGCTTTGATGGGGGCATAGGTAGTGATGAGGCGTCCGCTGATGCTGTCGCTGCCTTCGACATTACTCCACTCCAGGGTGTAGGTTGTGCGGTGCTGCTTGTCGTCGGGCGCGACAAAGCCTACGGTGTAGCAGTGGTCACAGGCCAGGCCCACAACGATGGTTTGCTCAGGGTTGTAATAGAGCCTGTAGCCCTGGAAACTCCCGTCGTCATTGTCGTTCCACCACAGGGTGTAGACATCTGCCTTGCCGTTGCCATTGACCTGTTCATAGACTTCTTTGGCGTTTTTAATCAAGTCCATGCCATCGCTGTCGATGGTGAACTTGTACACATCGAGTTGGCCTTCTTTGACTCCGGTCTCGGGGTCGGAATAGATGTTATGATACTGACTGATGTCCTTGTCGCTGAACGGGAAGGAGACGGCGCTGATGATGTTGTCGAAAGCCTCCTTTAGGCGGTCTTCATAGACGTTGGCACCTGCCGTTGCGGGCATGAGCAGGATGATTAGCGTCGCGATGATATAGCTGGTTGTTTTCATAATGCGGGAATATTGGTTGTCGGTTGGTTGTTCAATTCATTTTCTAACTCTTGCTCGATGTCGATGAGCACGATGCTGCCATCCTCGTCTTGTATTGCCCTGAATCCGTTGGCCTCCATGTCGATGATGAAGGCTCGGCGTTTCAGGTCGGCGAGTTCGCGCTGCAGGCGCTCGTTCTCGCGGGCCAAGCGCTCGTTGCGGGTCTGCAGGCGGCGGATTTTGCGGGAAACTGGATTAACTGGATTATTTGGACGGACAGGATTGGCTGATGCCAGTTGCTGAGGCTGTTGCTCTGTTTCCACTGTCACTGGTGTGGCAATGGTGTCCGCTTCTTGGGCAATGATTGGTGGTGATTCGGGCGCGGTGGTGGTTGCCGGGCTGTGCAACAAGACTGTTGCCACGATGGCTGCGGTGATGCATGCAGCAGCGGCGATGCCCCACCAACGGCGGCCCATGAGCCGTGTCAACGATGGGTGAGGTTGCTCCACGGGCACGAGGTCGCCTTCCATGCCGCGGTCGAAATAATCGAACATGAGACGGTAATCCTCCCATTTGGTGGGCACGTCGCTGCTGCGGAAGTATTCGGCCAGCATTGCCTCTTCCTCTACAGTGGTCTGCCCGTCCATGAATTTGTCGAGCAGCGCCTTGATTTGATGTTGTGAATACCGTTTCATTGTCCTTGATTTCTATGTTGACGTATTTCTTCTAACAGTTGCCGTCGTGCCCTTGCCAACAGCGTGTTCACGCTTGTTTCCTTGATGCCCAGTATCTTGGCAATCTGGACACTGGTGCGGTGTTCCACTTGTCGCATGTGCAGCACCGCGTGCTGGGTGGGTGGCAGGTTGCGGATGCGCTCTTGCAGCCATTGCTCGTCCTCGCGTTGCACGATTATTTCGAGCGGTGAGGGGTTAGTCTGGGTGGAGAACTGCGTGGCCTGCCGCTCATCAAGCGGGAGTGGCGGCTTGTGGCGTTGCTGGCTCAAGGCCAGGTGGCGTGCAATCACCGTGGCATAGCCCTCGGGATTGTAGAGGCGGGTATCGTCACGCATTTGCCAAAGGCGCACCATCGTCTCCTGGGCGATGTCCTCGGCTGTGTCGGCGTCGGAGCCAGCTGCCGCTGCCGCCTTCAGCGCCAATTGCCTGAGTCGTGTTGCCTGCTGTTCAAATGCGTCTATCGTCATCAGTTGTTGTTGCCTTTTTTTGATATTACACTACTATAACACCCAACCACCCCGTTTTTAAACATTAAAATGAGTTTTTTTAATTTTTTTAGCCGAATGATTAAAAAAATAAAAAGCTCACCGAGGTTATCGGTGAGCCGTATGGTTTTGTTTTTTCTTTTTTAAAAAGTGATACAATTGCCATTAATGCGTCATGTGGTTATGTGAGAAAAGGCGCTGCGGCAGTTCCATGGCCAGAATGATGCCCAGGACAATGGCCAATGCGATTTTGCTTGCTACCCAACCGCTCTGTAACGAGAGGTTGAACTGTTCGTCGGTGAGGTAATAAGTAAACCAGAAAATGCCGGCTCCAGGCACCAAAGGGAAGATTCCGCAAAGGAGGAATCCCTGTGCCGGAATACGGAAAGGAATGGCAGCCATGCGAGACAGGATACATACCAACGTGGATGCTGCAAACGTAGCACCCGTGGGCGATGCACCAAACTGGCGCACAAGAATCAGGTAAAGTGCCCACCCGATGGCACCAATCACGCCTGCTGGCACATAGTGTTCGCGGTCGATGCCAAACAGCAGTGCGAAAGCCGCTGTGCCGGTAAAGGCAGCAATCACTTGCCAAAATAGGCTGGCAGTCTCTGGGCTGACCACCATGCTGAGATTTGCCACACCACTGTGCATGGACCCGTCAATAATAAATGCGAGCGATACGCCGACAGCAATGCAAAAGAAACCCAACATCGCATCGGTGAGGCGCGTAAAACCGGCAAGATAGTCTGAATTGGCCAGGTCACGCACACCATTGATAAACGGCACGCCGGGGATCAGCGGCATGATGGCTCCAATGATGATGTTGGCAAGGCTGAGACCAGAGCCTATTCGCCATGCGAGAATGCAGAGTATGGTTGCCAAAAAGGCATTGCAGACACCGCTGACAATCTTTGAAAAATAACGACTGCTCACGCCTATCACAAAACCATACAACAGCAGTCCCACGACAAGGGCGACCCCGCACTCGACCCATCCTCCGCCAAACACGGCACAGAAGCCTGCTGCTCCTATTCCAGAGCCCAGAATCTGTTCCCATGCCGGTTTGGGCGCCGCCGAGGAGATACGTTCCAGACGTTCACGCGCTTCGGCCAATCCTGTTTTCCCATTGGCGATATCATAGCTCAGGCGGTTCACCGCCACTACCTTGGACAATTGGATTCCCTTGATGGGGATGAATTCCACGTTGGCATAGGTGGATGCCTGTCCTCCGGATTTGGTGATTCTTTTGGTGTGCCCGGTAGTGAAAATGCCGTTGGACAGCACATAGAAATTGCCCGAATCCACGCCATAATGCGATGCGATTCGGCTCATAATGTCTTCCACGCGTGAGATTTCAGCTCCGTTTTCCAACAAGATGTGTCCGGCTTTGGCCGCCACATCAAGAACTTCGGTAAAATCGGCTTGCTCTGTCATATCTATAGGTAGGCTATCTGTCGTATTATTGGTTTGATGAATTATCTGAGAATCAGTGGAGGCGGCGGTTGTTGAGAAGTACGAGGGCGAGGAAGGTGCCCAGGATGACCGAGATGATGGATGCCTCGGGACCGAAGGCCCCGCCAGTGATGATGTCAGGGCCATTTACCGTGGTGGCGAGAATGGAGTCGCCGGCATCGGTACCCGAGACGGCAAGCCCGAAAAAGTTGCCTTGGATGTAGTTCCATGCCCAATGAATACCAATGGGAACCCACAGCGTTCCCGACCACTTGTACGCGGCTCCAAGCAATAGCCCTGCTTCAATGGCAATAGCGAGCGACGACCACCAGGTGGCGTTGTCATTGCTGATGTGCATCAATCCGAACAAGATGGCAGATACCAATAGTGCCAGCCCGGTATTCCACCTCTCGTCAATCCAGCGGAAGATGACGCCACGCATGATCATTTCCTCGCCAACGGCTACGGCAAGGAACATCATAATCACACGGAATTGCTGTTCGCCCGAAAAGCCATTCCAGGTCACCGTGGCATAGCCCGAGGCGACAATTGTGCTCACCACAAGAACCATGAACAGGAAGCCCACGAACAGGCCCAGCAAGGTGTGTGGAATCAGGCGTCGCAGATTCAAGTCGGTGGGCCAATGCTTCTCTATCAACTTGACAAACAAGGCATAAAGTCCGAGGGCCATCACTACTGCCAGAATGGTCAGGCTGGGGTAGCCCAAGAAGTCACTCACATCAAATCCGTTCATCATCAACACATGGCAAAAGGTAGAAAGAATAAATGTCGCGATAAACAGCAATATCCATTCCCATAGCGGTTGTTTCCTGTTATGTTGGCGTGGTTTCATCACTTTTTTATTGAACCTCGCAGCAAAGGTAATGATTATTTCGTACTTTTGCCCCCTATGGAGGTGCAAGAGTTGAAATTCGGCCATCGTCGCGTGTGTCTGTACCATTTGGTGAATGGTCCAGCGCCGCTGGTCTATTCGATTGATTATCATGAGAATGGGCAATTGTTGCTGGAGGCCTGCAAGCAGGTGGATTGCAGTGGATTCAACCTTGTGACAATCAGCGGTCTGCATTGGAACCAGGAACTGTCGCCGTGGCCCGTCGAGACGGTGGTGTCTAAGGATGACCGCTTCACGGGAGGAGCCCCGGACCTCTTGCCCTTACTCATTGGCGATATCGTGCCACAAGTGGAACGTCTGCTCGACGCGCCACCCGCATGGCGGTGTTTAGCAGGTTATTCGCTGGCGGGACTGTTTGCAGTGTGGACGGCCTATCAGACCGACCTGTTCACACGCATTCTGTCGGCATCGGGGTCGATGTGGTACCCTGGTTGGCTGGAGTATGCCCGTGAGCACCAATTGGCAGCGCCCTTGCAGGGTGTCTATCTCTCGGTGGGTGAGCAGGAGAGTACGGCACGCAACGCTGTGCTGCAGACCGTGGGCGAGCGCACCCAGGCGGTGGCTGCACTGATGGCGGAGCGCGGCATCCTCTCGAAGTTTGAACTCAACCCCGGCAACCATTTCAAGAATCCCCCTCTGCGTGTCGTCAAGGGCATCAAGTGGCTGCTCGAAAATTGCTGAATTCCATTGTTTTTTTGTTTTTTTAGGTTGATGTAGCGTCACCATGTCGTTGCATTTTTGTACCTTTGCACCCTCAAAAAAAGACTGCTCGATGCGCAAGCAAGACAACTATACTTTCCTGACCACAGCTCCCATCCGTCGCGTGATTCCCGCGATGGCGGTGCCCACCATTATAAGTATGCTTGTCACGAGTATTTACAACCTGGTGGATACATATTTCGTGGGCTTGATCAACACCCAAGCAACAGCTGCAGTCGGCGTTGTCTTTCCAGTGATGGCTATCATCCAATCCATCGGATTCTTGTTTGGTCAGGGTTCTGGCACCTATATGTCGCGCCATCTGGGTGCACGCCGCCTTGATGAAGCCCGCCAAATGGCTGCGACCTCCTTTGTCGGCAGTGTTGTATGTGGCTTGATTATCACTGTTTTAGGGCTTGTCTTCCTTGAACCGCTATCCGTTGCATTGGGTTCCACTCCCACTATTCTGCCCTATACGATGCAGTTCATGGGAGTGATATTGTTGGGTGCGCCGTTGATGACAGCCTCGATGGTCATCAACAACCAGATGCGTTTCCAGGGCAATGCCACCCAAGCAATGTATGGTATGATTTCAGGTGCCGTGCTCAATGTGGTGTTGGTGCCGCTGTTCATGTTCACTTTCGGGTTGGGCATCCTGGGTACCGCAATCGGTACCGTGCTGAGCCAGTTGTTCGGTTTCATCGTCCTGTGGGTGATGTCGCGTCGTGGCGAGAACATCCCCATTGAGTTGAAGCAGTCTTCGCGCCGTTGGCATTTTCAGCAGGAAATTCTCAAGGGCGGCACGCCGTCGCTCACGCGTCAGGCGCTGGCCAGCATAGCCACACTGATGCTCAACGTGGCAGCAGGAGTTTATGGCGATGCGGCCATCGCGGGCATGTCGATTGTCTCGCGGCTAGCGTTCATCATCTTCGCCATCATCATCGGGGTGGGGCAGGGCTATCAGCCCTTCTGCGGTTTCAATTACGGCGCGGGCTTGTATAAGCGCTTGCTCAGGGGTTTCTATTTCACCATCCTGCTCGACATGGCGGTGCTCGTGGTGATGTGTGGTCCGGCCTATGTGTTTGCCGAGCAGCTGGTGGACTTGCTGCGTGATGACCCTGAGGTCGTTGCTGTGGGTGCCGTGGCCCTGCGTTGGCAGTTGGTTGCCTTGCCCATGGCTGCCATTGTCACCGTGTGCAACATGACGTTGCAGACCAGTGGCCGCAGCCTTTCGGCCAATATCCTTGCCGCAGCCCGCAACGGTATCTTCTTCATACCTTTAATCTTGATTTTGCCACGGGTGTTGTGCCTGTTTGGCGTGGAAATCTGTCAAGCCGTTTGTGACGTCCTCGCCTTCCTGCTCTCCATCCCCCTCATCATCCATTTCTTCCGTACCATCCTGCACAAGCCAGGTGTGAAAGAATTGTGATTTCAGATGCTCAGGAATTACCATTTTTTTTGGGGGGGGGAATGGCTGTGATTGCTATTCAGGGCATTCATCATACATTTACATAAGCTTTGAGCAGGGCGTAATATAATCCATTGAATGTTAATCATTTAGTGTTTTTTCTGGGTTTACTAAATTTTTCTATCCACTTTTCTGTGGCGATATGTTTTATAATTTTGTGACGATAACATTTATTTATAACTAAACAACCTTATGAAGCAAACAAAACACCTTACGTTGTTGTGGGTTCTGGTCTCCTTATTGTTGACAGTGCCCGCCATGGTGTCGGCCCAGGATGTCACATTCTGGAACTTCAGCGACACCGAGACTTTTCCTAGTGACACGTTGTGGGAAACCACGACCATCCAAGGTCTGACCTTTGTTACTGACGGCAGTTCGGCAGACCGTGTTCCTATCTTCCAGAGCTGTTCTGACCGATCTTGGACATCGGCTGATGGCGTCGAGTCCTTGACATTCACTCAGCGCCTGAAGATCAATGGTAAGTCGAGCTCCGCTTACCGATGGGTATATTTCACTGTAAACCCTGGTGACACCATCGAAGTGTGGGGCAATTCCACCTCGTCATCGTCTGCTAGAACGCTCACTTTCAAGAGTGGTGGCTATAACGGTGTATTTTGGGGCGACGTTGACTTGGCGACAGGCTCCGATCCTTCCTACGGTTATGTGGTCTATGGCGGCAGCGAGGAGACCATGATGGCCATGGTTTCTTCGGGCTCATGGTACACCTATGCGATCCGCCTCAAGCCGAATCCCGACTTTGACGGAGGTGACACTCCGCCGACGCCCACCTCTCGGTGGTTCCTGAAACACCCATGGGGCGGTGGATCTTGGGAATGGCGTGAAGTCTTCGCCAACGAGGATGCCAGCGCCTATTCCAGAATGGACGTTTTCGGCGGCAACGGTTGTAACTATGCCGATAACATTAACGGCAGCGGTTCGTCGTGGGTTCCCTTGAACAATATTGAAGTCATTGGCACTCCAGCTGTTGGCGACTCGTGCGAATTCATCTTTTATCCTGCCACAGGTGCCATCACCATTCGCCTAACCAAGGAAGTTGAACCTGATCCCGTGCAACGCTGGTTTTTCAAGCATGGTTGGGGCGATGGTCTGGACGCTTCATGGGAATGGCGTGAACTCTATCCGAATGCCGACTCCACTCTATATAGCCGTGAGGACATTTATGGCGGTACGGGCTGCAATTATGCTGATAACGCCGTTGGCATCAATTCGGTATGGGTTCCCCTGGCTGATATTACATTGATAGATAACCCCGTGGTGGGCGACTCGGCTGAATTCGTCTTCGATCCCGCCACGAAGGCCATTACTATCCGCTTAACCAAGGCGGCGCCGCAGGATGAGGTCATCATTGAGCCTGACCCCACTAAACCGTTCTCGCTTGTAGGTGGGCGCGTATACCTTGATAACAGCATTGCTGGCTGGGACGACGAATGCATCTATCTGGTTGTTGGCAACGACAGTGAGTCGCTGTGCGTCCGCTTCCTGCCCGACACTCTGGGCCGCCTCACTTGCCCCGTACCTTATGTCAAGGAAGACATCACATATGCCGCTGTTATCGGCAGCAGCCATTATAGTAGCGGTTCGTGGGGTCCGTCCAACCTGAGTGCTGCCAACCATTACTCCGCTGTTTACAGTGACGGCTGGCAGTCGGGTGTACATGACGGCTGGCAGATTACCCTCGGAGCAGCCGACAATGGCTGTCCGTTGACGCTCACCCCGCTGGATGGTGACTACGGCGAAACCTTCTTGACGACCGAAAAGAACAACTGTTTCCGCCTTAACGATGATCTGCGTCAGATTACGTTCATTTTCTCCACATCGAGAACGCGTTTCGTGATTTCTCCGCTCAACGTTCAGAAACTGTTTGTCTATGGTTCAATCTCCAACTGGGATAAGACGGATTCGGATTATAGGATGCCGGGATTCAGTGCCGATGGCTGTTTCTACGTGACATTGCCTTACAGCGCAATTGAACGTACTGGCAACGGCGGCCAGCCCGAGTTCCTATTCAACGTCTTTCACGTGAACGGCAACTCCTACGTCACCCAGTCTTGGCCCACTCTTGCCGAGGGTTGTGAGGACTACTTGACCTTCAACTCCAACGGATGGAAACAGATTGTGGCATTCAACGACGATGACGTTGAGGATTTGGCTCAGCGCAAGGAAACAGCACTCTATATCCGTCCGCTCGCCGACTTTGACTTGACCGACAGGATGGATCAAGAGCGAATCTCCAATTTCCGCCGCGTTCCCGGTACCCAGCATCTGTACCGCTCCTATCATCCCTACCACTCGTCACGTTCGAGCTATGACACCGAGCGTGCACGACTTGAATGGGTAGCCGCACTGGCAACCGAAGCAGGCATTAATTGCGATATTGCCTTGTCGGGCAACTTGGAGTCGGAGGACGGCAATGCAACCTATACCGTTTCAGGCACGACCTACACGACTACAATCCCGGATTACTACCGTGAAATCATCGCTAACAACAGGGTGTTGTATGTCGGCAAGCAGAACGGCCACACGCCGTCCTATGACCATGCGCTCTACTATACCGACCAGAGCCGCTTTGCAGAGTGGATTCAGGAGATTGTGCGCTTCATCAACGATGATAATCACCCCGTACCCTTCCAGATTCATTGCCACTTGGGCGCCGACCGCACGGGTGTCTTCTCGGGAGTACTTGCCGCAATCTGCGGTGCCTCGTGGGACGACATCGCCAACGACTACAACCGTACCAGCGACCTGCAGATTTCAGAATATCGCCATTCCAACCAGCTGCGTCACGCCTTCTATCTGCTCACGGGCTTTGACCCGCTGATTCTGCCTTCGGGTCCTGATGCCGTGCCCTCAGTATATACCGCTACAACACTCGAGGAGGCCATCGCTTCGCACACCGCTTACAGCGGAGGCAAGGCCTTGTATGAGTATCCCGAGGTTGGCACTCCGTTGCCCACACTGCAGGATGCTATTGCGGCCCACTTTGTAGAAGGTGGCTACCTTGAACTGGGCGAGATTGAGGCCTGTGCCGCCAAGCTGCGTGGTGACCAGTCAGATCCAACTGGTGTCATTGACGTTCAAGCCGATAAGAGCAACACCTGCGTTCGCAAGGTCATCCGCGACGGACGCGTGCTCATCATCCGCGATGATATCACCTATGACGTTTGGGGACACATCCTCACCAAGTAAAAGTACCCCATCTCATAACCAAATTCAACAGTGCTTGCCAATTACGGCAAGCACTGTTTTTCTTGAGCAGGGATTACAGGCTCTGGATTTTGGCGATGAACTGATCCTTAGTAAGATCGGACTTGTTGCGCACTTTCATGCGGTAGTTGTACACGGTTTGCGGGGAATAATGCAGGAAGCCGGCAATCTTGGTGCTATCGTTGATGCCCAAGCGTACGAGAGCATAGATGCGCAATTCAGGTGTGAGAAGGTGCTTTCCCTTGACTTCGATTTGTTCATCTGGGCGCAACAGTTCATTGAATCGCTCAATGAAATCAGGGAACAATTCCAAAAAGATTGCATCAAAATTGTCGAACAGTCTATTCAGGTCTTGAGCCATCGTAGAAGAACTTAGTTGTTCTTGTAATTCCTTAACTTTTCCCATCTTGATTCGACCCAGTATCTTGGTGCGCTTGTTCTCGGATTCACTGATGTATTGTGAACACAAGTTGAATAGTTGACCAATGTATTCTTCTTTGATGCGATTGCTTTCAATCAACGCCTTACCCTGTTCTCTCAACTGATTGTTGAGTTGCTGTAGTTTGTTGTTGTTGTCCTTCAGTTGGGCTTGCATCGCTTTCATCCTCTTGTTGCTGCGGTAGATGACCGACAATAGACCTGCCAGAATGGCAAGGGCGAGGGCACAAATACCGATGAGGATGTTGCGGCGCAGGGCCAATGTGTGTTGATGGTGGGTGTAGGCTGTGGTGATGATGGGCAAGTATTCGCCTACCAGAGATAGTCTATTGCGGGCATTGCTCGACATGACATCATTGAGAGAACAATTGATGTATCGAAAGGCCCGTTCGGTATCCCCTTCTTGGTAGAGAAGCCATGCCAGAGACTGCAGTGACGTGTAGGTCTTGCTACAGTTTCGCTTGTCGATGATAGACGACATTGTAAAACAATATTTAGCATTTTCCATGTCACCAAGATTGCGGTATGTATCAGCCAATTCATACCAATAAATCGCCGAATTACAAACAAGGTCGCCGTGGATCTCTCCAAACCGTCGTAGCCCTTCCAGGGCTTCCTTGAAGCGTCCGTGACTTTTATCGATGGCACAGGTGTTGACACACACTGTCAAGGTATCGAGGGAATTAACGAGATTGAGAGTGTCACGGTAGTGCATCAGCAACGATTTGTAATGAGCTTCTTCAAGGTTGTCGGTGGTCATGTGTGAGAGAGACAACAAGATGCTGAGGTAGAGCGAGTAATAATGAGGGGAGTTGCTGATATAGGCATTGTGGGGTATGGCATCGAGAACTGCCATGGCGTCATTAAGCCTGCCTAGGCACTTCAATGCGTCGGCTTCGTCAAGCCGTGCCGACAACAATGAATCGGGGATGTTGAGTCGATGGGCAATCTGCACCCGTTGACGGGCGAAATACAATGCCGAATCAAGTCGAAACTTGCGGTAAGTCTTGAACAGGATGTGCGCCTTGACAAAACGGGTCTTGTCATCCTCAGCGTTGTCAAAGGCAACCCTGTATCCCACCAAGTCCTGATGCAGGTGAGCGTCATAGATGGCGCTACTGTCGATGACGGCATCCAACACTTGCAGCAGGGAATCCATATGATACTGCTTGCCGGCTTGTGCTGTTTCGCAGCATAGGGTAATGAGCAACAATGCTGCCAGAATTCTCCAGCGGCAAATTATGGTGTTTGGGGATGGAAACGTCATCAGTTGGTGATTAATGCTCGCTTTGCACGTAGTTTTCAATTATCGGTTTTCAGTGGTGTGGAGTTTCTCTAAACTTTAAACTCTAAACTGCGGGCGCAGCCTGCATCTCAGTATTGTTCGTTCTCGTTGGGGAAGTCGCCGCTCTTAACGTCGGTGATGTAGCTGCCGACGCTGTCGATAATCTGTTCGCCCAGGTTGTTATAGACGCGCAGAAATTTGGGCTTGAACTCGCGATTCAGCCCCAACATGTCATGCAGCACAAGCACCTGTCCGCTGCAGGCAGGACCGCCACCGATGCCGATGGTGGGCACGCTAATGGACTGTGTAACCTTGGCAGCCAGCGTGGCGGGAATCTTCTCCAGCACGATACCGAAACAACCGATTTCGGCCAGCACTTTAGCGTCAGCCAGCAGGCGGGTGGCCTCGGCCTCGTCTTCGGCGCGTGTGGCATAGGTACCGAACTTGTTGATGCTTTGCGGTGTCAGGCCCAGATGACCCATCACGGGGATACCAGCACGCAGAATCATTTCGATGGCGGCACGCATCTCGCGTCCACCCTCCAGCTTCACGCCGTCGGCGCCTGTTTCCTGCATGATGCGCACGGCATTGCGTTGCGCATCCATGGGGTCGCCCTGATAGGTGCCGAAAGGCATGTCCACGATGACCATCGCACGCTTGACAGCACGCGCCACTGTACGACCATACACGATCATGTCGTCGATGGTGATGGGGATGGTGGTGGCATTGCCCTGCATGACGTTGCTGGCACTGTCGCCCACCAGAATGATGTCGATGCCTGCTTGGTCCACTAGGGTGGCCATGGTGTAGTCATAGGCGGTGATCATCGCGATCTTCTCGCCTGCCAGTCGCATGTCGGCGATGCGCTTGGTCGTGACCTTGCGAGGGTCTGATACGGTATAGGTTGACATGATTGTTCTGCAATAAAGTTATAAATGTGATGTTTAAGTGGCCGCAAATGTACATGTTTTCTCACAAAACTCAAATTTTATCCATGGATTAAACCAAAAAAAACTTAAAACATCTATTTATTCGGTTTTTATTGCTAATTTTGGCGCACAAATTTGACAATATCATCATTTAAAAACGTAGAAAACAACATGAAGAAATTCTTATTTACACTTGCTGCCATGGCATTTGCCACCAGCGCTTTAATGGCTCAAACTCCCGAGGCTCCCGTTGAGCAGCCCGACCGTGCCCAGATGATGCATCTTTCCAAGGATCCCACAGGCATGGACACTCCCACGGGTATGGAAAGACCGCAGGTTGTTGCACAGCACCACGAGCAGTGCCAGGGTCATCAGGACGGTCAGGCTTGCAACAAGCCCGCCGACCAGCAGTGTGACGACTGCAAGGCTAAGGCCGCTGCCGCTCAGCAGCAGTGCCAGCAGCACGGCGCCGGTCACCAGTGCGAGAAGGCTGCCGGTGCACAGCATCAGCAGTGCCAGCAGCATGGTGAGGGTCACCAGTGTGAAAAGGCTGCCGGTGCACAGCATCAGCAGTGCCAACAGCAAGGTGCTGGTCATCAGTGCGAGAAGGCTGCTGGAGCTCAGCATCAGCAGTGCCAGCAGCACGGCGCCGGTCACCAGTGTGAGAAGGCTGCCGGCCAGCAGTGCCAACAGCAAGGCGCAGGTCACCAGTGTGCTAAGGCCGCCGGTGCCCAGCAGCACGAGCAGTGCCAGGGTCATAAGGACGGCCAGGCTTGCAACATGCCCGCTGACCAGCAGTGCCCTGACTGCAAGGAAAAGGCTAAAAAGAACTAATCTGACTGATTCAGACACTTGAATCCACGCTAAACCACTGAATGACAACATATCGGTGATTTAGCGTGGATTTTTTCTCCAAATTTGCACGAATCCCCCAAAAACCGATGTCGACGGGAGGAAAAAGAATTCTCACAGTAGTGTATTGCCTCATTGCGCTGTTGCCGCTGGCCGCACAGGCCAAGGGCGATGCGGCGTCGTGTCCCGTTGTGAAGATTGAGGCCGAGCGGCTGGCCGACCTGAATATTCCCCGCGAGGGTACCTTACTGTTGTGCTTGAACGGTGAGCCTACTGTCATAGGTAGCCACACCACCAACTTCGTGCCCACGCCCACTATCGAGTATTTCAAGGACGGCAAGTGGCACGTGGTGCAAACGGCTTA
>JAEEGF010630498.1_pt1 | contig 52471 bp, 39 predicted proteins | sample 9134171 | NCBI WGS metagenome assembly JAEEGF01 (sample SAMN16246542, study PRJNA631951) | gut metagenome | biome: gut microbiome; feature: rumen; material: AP-attached | host: Bos | place: Iran: Karaj | collected 2018-10 | reverse complement strand
GGGCACAGAGATCCCGCCTTGCAGCGAGAAAGGCAAGAGACGTTGCCAGAAAATCTAAGCTTACAGAATCAATGGCACTGCCTGGAAAACTTGCAGACTGTTCAAGCAAGAATCCGGACGAGTGCGAGATCTATATAGTCGAGGGAGATTCGGCTGGTGGCTCCGCAAAAACTGCGAGAAACCGTGCTACTCAGGCCATCCTTCCTCTTAGAGGTAAAATCCTCAACGTAGAGAAGGCCCGTATAGATCACATCCTTGAGAATGCGGAGATCAAAGCAATGATCACTGCATTTGGAACGGGTATTCATGACAATTTTGATGTAGAGAAGCTTAGATATAACAAGATAATAATCATGACGGATGCCGACGTGGATGGTGCTCACATAGCAACCCTCCTCCTCACATTCTTCTACAGATTCATGCCTGATCTTATCAGAGAGGGCCACGTTTATCTTGCGCAGCCACCTCTTTACAGACTCGAGAAGAACAAGAAGTTCTGGTATGCCTACAGCGATGACGAGCTTGCAAGCATCATCGAAGAGGTAGGACGTGATCAGAATAACAAGGTTCAGCGATACAAGGGTCTTGGTGAGATGGATGCAGAGCAGCTCTGGGATACCACTATGGATCCTGAGAAGAGAATACTTCTTCGTGTTTCAATCTCACAGGAGGACGAAACGGAGGTTGACCTTACCTTCAATACCTTGATGGGCGACAAGGTTGAGCCTCGTAAGAAGTTCATCGAAGAGAACGCTAAGTTCGTTAAAAACCTTGATATTTAAGGCGATAAGAGTGTTAAGTCACTGAAGTAATCGTTTTATGAGATGTTAATCTGAGATAAAGTATGATGAATCCCTGAAAAAGGAGAAAAATAATGGACGACGACAAGATATTTGATGAAGTACGAGAAGTAGACCTGAAGAAAACGATGGAAAACTCATACATAGATTATGCCATGAGCGTCATAGCTGCCCGTGCCCTTCCTGATGTTAGAGACGGTCTTAAGCCGGTTCAGAGAAGGATACTGTACTCTATGATCGAGCTGAACAACGGTCCTGACAAGCCACACAGAAAATGTGCGCGTATTGTCGGTGATACAATGGGTAAATACCATCCACACGGTGACAGCTCCATCTACGAGGCTTTAGTTAAGCTTGCGCAGGACTGGAATACAAGATATCCGCTGGTTGACGGTCACGGAAACTTCGGATCCATGGACGGAGACGGAGCAGCAGCCATGCGATACACAGAGGCAAGACTTACCAAGATTTCTATGGAGATGCTTGCCGATATCAATAAAGACACTGTTGATTTCATACCAAACTTCGACGAAACAGAGAAGGAGCCTACGGTTCTTCCGAGCCGCTATCCAAATCTTCTCGTAAACGGTACCTCAGGTATCGCCGTTGGTATGGCAACAAATATTCCTCCTCACAATCTGAGAGAGGTTACTGCAGCAGCAGTTAAGATGATCAACAACCGTATCGAAGAGGACAGAGAGACTGATATTGAAGAGATCCTTCAGATCGTCAAGGGTCCCGACTTCCCTACAGGTGCACAGATCCTCGGTGTAAGAGGCATCAACGAGGCTTACAGAACAGGCCGCGGCAAGATCCGCGTTCGTGCCGTAACCGAGATAGAGCCTATGCCAAACGGCAAGCAGAGGATAGTAATAACAGAGCTTCCTTACATGGTAAATAAGGCCCTTCTCATCAAGAAGATCGCCGACCTCGTTAAGGATAAGAGAGTTGACGGCATAACAGACCTCCGCGATGAATCATCAAGAGAAGGTCTCCGTGTTGTTATCGAGGTAAGACGTGACTGCAACGCAAACGTTCTCCTCAACAACCTCTACAAGCATACACAGCTCGAGGATACCTTCGGCGTAAATATGCTTGCGCTTGTTGACAATCAGCCAAGAGTTCTCAGCCTTCCAGACATGCTGAAGTATTATATCAAGCATCAGGAGGAGGTTGTTACAAGAAGGACAAAGTTTGATCTTAAGAAGGCAGAGGAGAGAGCTCACATCTTAGAGGGTCTCCTTATTGCCATTGACAATATTGATGAGGTTATCAGGATAATCAGAGGCGCCGCAAATGTTGCGGAGGCTAAGGAAAAGCTTATCGAAAGGTTCTCCCTCACAGAGGTTCAGGCTCAGGCCATCGTAGATATGAGACTCCGTGCTCTTACAGGTCTCGAGAAAGAGAAGCTGGAAGCTGAATATAAGGAGCTTCAGGAGAGAATCGCTTACCTTAAGTCTATCCTTGGTGATGAGAAGATCCTTCTCGGCGTTATCCGTGATGAGATGCAGCTTATCGCTGACAAATATGGTGATGACAGAAGAACCTCTATCGGCGAGGACGAGTCAGATATCGTTGATGAAGACCTTATTCCTGAGGAGAATGCAGTCCTTACAATGACTCATCTTGGATATTTCAAGCGTACATCGGTTGATAACTTCCATGCTCAGAACAGAGGCGGCAAGGGTATCAAGGGCGTTCAGACCATCGAGGACGATTTCATCGAAGATATCCTCATGACCACGACAAAGCATTATATTCTCTGCTTTACAAATAAGGGCCGAGTGTATAAAATGAAGGTCTATCAGATACCGGAGGCAGGCCGTACCGCAAGAGGTACAGCTATAGTCAACCTGCTCCAGCTTGAAGCCGACGAACATGTAACGGCTGTCATCCCGCTTAAGCAGTTCAGCGAGAAGAAGTATCTGATCATGGTCACAAAGCACGGTATCATCAAGAAGACTCCGGAAACAGAGTACGCAAATATCCGTAAGAACGGTATCATCGCGATGACTCTCCAGGAGGATGATGAGCTTATTGAGGTTAAGACGACCGATAATACAAGAGATATATTTATGGTTACAAAATACGGTATCTGCATCAGATTCAAGGATACTGATGTAAGAAGTACCGGCAGAAGCGCTATGGGTGTTCGCGGTATGAACCTTTCAGAGGGCGACGAGATCGTCGGAATGCAGCTTTCAACTCAGGGCGAAGCTCTTCTCGTTGTTTCCGAGAAGGGTATCGGAAAACGTACGCTCAGCAAGGAATTCCCACTCCAGAGACGTGGCGGCAAGGGCGTTAAGTGCTACAAGATCACCGAGAAGACCGGCGATGTTGTAGGTGTTAAGGCAGTTAATCCGGATCATGAGGTCATGCTGATCACAAATCAGGGCATCATAATCCAGATCAAGTGCGGCGAGATATCAATGACCGGAAGAAATGCATCCGGTGTTAAGCTGATGCGCATCGACGCAGACAGCGATATAACTGTAGCAGGCATCGCAAAGGTTAGAGACGAGATCAAGACCTCTGACGCAGGAACGGCAGCAACCGATGAGGAAGCGCCTGATCTTCCGGAGGCAGAGCTGATCGACGAAGAAGAGAGAATAAGAGAAGAGGCTGAGGACCTCGCAGAGGAAGAGACTAAGAGCCTTCCAGGAGATCTTCAGGCTATGCTTGATGCGGCCGAGAGAGATGCCGAAGAAGAAGCTGACAGCGAAGAAGAGGAAGCTTCGGATACAGATGATGCAGAGTAGACAGGGAGAGTAAGAGATGGACGGATTAAAGGAAAATATTGACGGTCTTTCAAATACAGGCAACATTGAGGAGTTCCTCATTGCGGCCGCTTACTGGATCGCTATAATCCTGGTGATCTTGTTTGTATTTTATGTAACAGTCAAGCTCAATAACTTTATTCAGGACAGAAAGAGAAAGAAATCAAAAGCCGAGAAGGACGATTTTATCGGATAAAGTATGATACGATCGCTGCAGCTTTAGCAGGCTGCAGCGGAAGTATGTTCGGGTATGATCGAAATTAATGAAAAAGGTTTAGTAGAATGAAGGAAATAAGTGTAGAAAAGATAACAGAGGAGGTTGCCAAGCTCTGTGTGAAGGCGAACCTCTACCTTTCGGATGACGTGAAGGGACGCATCAAGGCTTCAGAAGAGGCTGAGAAGGGCGCTCTCGGAAAGCAGGTCATCGGGCAGCTCATGGAAAATATGGATATAGCTGAGTCAAGTCAGATCCCTATCTGTCAGGATACGGGGATGGCTGTATTTTTCGTGGAGATCGGACAGGAGGTTCACATCGACGGCAGCCTGACCGATGCCATAAATGCAGGTGTCAGAAAGGGCTACGAGGAAGGCTACCTCAGGAAATCCGTTGTTTCCGATCCAATCCTCCGTGTGAATACAGGCGACAATACGCCTGCTATCATCCATTATGACGTAGTTCCGGGCGACAAGCTCGATATACTGATCGCGCCGAAGGGCTTCGGCAGCGAAAATATGAGTAAGCTGTTTATGCTGAAGCCGGCAGACGGTGTTGAAGGCATCAAGCAGGCAGTTATCAAGACGGTCAGCGAAGCCGGTCCGAATGCATGTCCGCCTTTCGTTGTCGGTGTTGGTATCGGCGGAGACTTCGAGCTTTCCGCAAAGCTTGCCAAGAAGGCGCTCACAAGGAATCTGGACGTGAGAAGTGATAAGCCACACATCAAGGAGCTTGAGGACGAGCTTCTTGCAGAGATCAACAGTCTTGGAATAGGTCCTGCAGGTCTGGGCGGAAGCACCACCGCGCTTGCAGTGAATATCGAAACCTATCCAACACATATAGCAGGCATGCCTGTTGCCATAAATATGTGCTGCCACGTGGATCGTCACGCACGAGTTACACTGTAGTATATTAGAATAATAAACGGATTCGTTACATATATCCCTTCGGTTGTAGAGAAATACGTCCTCAGGGTCATATGTATACGAGGTCGATATATTGAAAAAAGAAAGAGGTACAACAGCAGTGAATAAATATCTTACTGTACCACTAAAGGAAGAAGATTTAATGGGGCTCCGCGCGGGAGATTTCGTATTTTTGACAGGTACGATCTACACCGCCAGAGATGCAGCGCATAAGAGAATGTATGAAAGCCTCCTTGCCGGTGAAGAGATCCCTATGGAGCTTCAGGATAATTTTATATATTACCTCGGACCGACACCTGCAAGGCCGGGTGAAGTGATCGGTTCTGCCGGTCCTACAACCTCGAGCAGGATGGACAAATACACTCCGCTCCTTCTCGACAAGGGCTTAAAGGGTATGATCGGTAAGGGCAAGCGCAGTCAGGCAGTTATTGATTCCATAGTGAAGAATAAGGCTGTTTATCTTGCAGCTATCGGTGGAGCAGGAGCTCTCCTCTCAAAATGCATCAAGGAAGCTGAAGTTATCGCCTACGATGACCTTGGAACAGAGGCTATCAGAAGGCTCCGCGTTGAGAATCTTCCGGGTATAGTCATCATCGACAGCGAAGGAAATAACCTCTACGAAACCGCCGCAGAAGATTTTAAACGTTCACTTAACGTTTAATAGTGAAATATTCCTTGACATTGGACTAGGTTTTTGATAAAGTAATTAAGCGTGTTAATAAAACACGCCGGAATAACCTAATATTCATCATTAACTTGGTGAGGGAATTTAGGCACTGGAGATGTACTCAAGTGGCTGAAGAGGCGCCCCTGCTAAGGGTGTAGGTCGGGTGACCGGCGCGAGGGTTCAAATCCCTCCATCTCCGCTATCAAAAATATTCCTCGATAGCTCAATGGTAGAGCACTCGGCTGTTAACCGAGGGGTTGTTGGTTCGAGCCCAACTCGGGGAGCTCAAAAATTAATATGGTGGCTTAGCCAAGTGGTAAGGCGTGGGACTGCAACTCCCTGATCATCGGTTCAAATCCGTTAGCCACCTCTCAAAACCCGGTAGTCGTAACAGACTTCCGGGTTTCTTTTTGCGCTTCTGCATAAGTAATCCTGAGAGTGGTTTTTTAATTGAATAGAAGCCTAAAATGTTATATATTAGACTTATGATAAATATAGTTAATGATTTTGATATTTTTTATCATTAATTAGTATATTTCCCATTTTTTGCAAAGTATTATTTATTTTACTGGCGGATCGTCAAACTGTGGCCCCCTTATACACTTTGCTTGATTTAATAGTTAATGACGGGCTCATATGCCTGTCATGATTCGTCAGCCAGAGAAATACATTCTGTTTAGCGTGGCTTCGTCTGGCCGGGGTAATCTGCGGCAGCTGAAGGAACAGAAGATGATCATAAAAATATGTAACAAAGTGGGAGGAAACTGTATGAGAAAGAAGAGTTTAGGTGCAGCGGCGCTTGTTCTGGCATTTACACTTGCTATGACAGGCTGCGGCAAGAAGGACGAGAAGGAAGATAAGACGACTGTGGCAACAACTGAAGCAACAACCGAAGCTACCTCGGAGACAACAACCGAGGCAACTACGGAAACAACCGAGACAACTACAGAAGCAACGACTGAGGCTACAACAGAGGATATTCCTGAGGATATCGTTTATGATGATGATCAGGGCGAATATCACCTTGTATGGTCTGATGAGTTCGACGGCGACAAGCTGAACGAGGACGACTGGAACCGCGAGATCCATTCACCTGGATGGGTTAATGCTGAGTGGCAGGCATATACAAAGGATGAGGAGTATGCTTACGTTAAGGATGGCAAGCTTATTATCCAGCCTACAAAGACAGAGAATAACTTTGGCAAGACAGAGTATTACTCAGGAAGAGTAAATACAAACAACAAGCACACCTTCAAATACGGCCGTTTCGAGGCTCGTATCAAGGTACCTGAAGGAAAAGGCTTCCTGCCTGCATTCTGGATGATGCCTGAGCTTGAGGGTTACTACGGCGTATGGCCTAAGTGCGGTGAGATTGATATCATGGAGGTTCTTGGTGACAACACCAATACCCAGTATGGTACACTTCACTTCGGTGAGCCACATACACAGAGACAGGGTACTTACCAGATCGACGGTGATTTCTCTAAGGAATATCACGTATTTGCAGTTGACTGGGAGCCTGGCAAGATGACCTGGTATGTTGACGGACATAAGTTCTACGAGACAAATGACTGGTTCACAAAGTATGCGGGCGGCGAAGAGAAGCCTTATCCTGCACCATTCAACCAGAACTTCTATATCATTCTGAACGTAGCTGTCGGCGGCGAGTGGCCGGGATATCCTGATGATACAACTATCTTCGATGAGCGTGCAGCAATGTATGTTGATTACGTAAGAGTTTACCAGAAGGACGAGTACGACGAGAACGTTGAGAAGCCGGTACGTGTTTACAACTGGAAGGAAGCTGACGATTCAGGCAACTTTATCACAAACAGCGACTTTGCTGAGGCAGAGGATCTTACAGATGATGTTGACTGGAAGTTCATGAACTTCAACGACGGCGAAGGTTCGGCAGAGATTAAGGATGGCGAGATCACTATTACAACAGTGAAGGCCGGAACTGTTGATTATGCAGTACAGCTTGTTCAGCCAAATATGCCTATGCATAAGGATTCAAAATACAGACTCAGCTTCGAGGCTAAGGCAGATGAGAAGAGAACACTTATCACAACAGTAAGTGCTCCTGAAGTAAACTGGATCAGATATTTCCCTGATACAAAGGTTGATGTTGATACAGAGTGGCAGGAATACAGCTTCGAGTTTGATATGACAGAGGCTGATGATGATATGGGACGTGTTGAGTTCAACATGGGTAACCAGGGTTCTACAGCAACACTTCATATCAAGAACGTAAGACTTGAGATCATCGACTGATCTGAAACGGTCTTAATCAGTTCGGTTTATTTATGGTCTTATCACAGAAAATATGACGACCGGACGGTGAGCGGTTTTGTTCACAAGAAAATGACATACATACAAAAAGAATCGTGGTCGGGTTTGATGCCGGCCACGATTACTTTTTTCTTAGTAGTCATATTATTTCGCTGTAAAGTGTTTATCGATATGTGTTTTAGCTCCACTTCTTTACGGAGTTCTGGGAGCGGTATTTTTTAGGTGTGATACCCATGACGTTCTTGAAGGCCTGGATGAAGTGGCTCTGGGATGCAAAGGACAGCCTGCAGGCGATATCAAGGATACTTTCATCGGTGTCCCGGAGAAGCTCTTCGGATATTTCAATCTTACGCTCGCGGATATAGTCGCTGAGTGGGATACCGATCTCCTTATTGAACTGGCGTGACAGGTAGCTTGCGGAAACATTTGAATGATCGGCCAGCTCCTTCAGAGTCAGCCTGTCGTAAATATGCGCGTAGATGTAGTCAAGGCACTTGGTCACAGGTCTGGAGATGCCGCGCTTATGCTTTATGAGGCGCATCTTACCTGTAAAGTCAAGGACCATACTGTTATGTATTTCCTCCACCTTTTCGACGGTCGTTGCGTTGTCGAGACGGCGGATGTAGTAGTCGCTCATACGGAAGGCGCGCTCAGGCTCAAGGCCGTGCTCTATGCAGCCTCTGGTGATGATGGCGGCGGTCACGACCATATGATATTTGATATTTGTCAGAGGTTTGGTGGACAGAAGACCAACACCGGAGCTGTCCATGAAGCGGTGCTCGTCACAGTTCTTGTGGATCGCTTCCATATTTCCGGTGTAAACATTATGAAAGAAGGTCAGTTCCTCGCTGGTATCGCGGTGAACGGACGCGTCCTCGTCATATGATTGTAGATGTATGTTTTTATCTGCCATATTATTTTACCCGGCAGGAACAGCCCTGCGAAGATATACGAATCTATGATAACTGAGTATCGGATTTTTCTTCCGATGGTTGTCAGAACATACGGATAATCGTCATTTTTTGGTATGTTCCCCTGCTAATATGATATCACGCGGGAAGTATGGTATGCAACGCAAAAAGTTTTGCTTGAAGAATATTTTTATTGTAGTTATTATATAAAAAGCGCTTTTTGGGTATAATTAGAAACGGTTAGGTGTTTTAATGTCAGAAACGAATGTAAAAGAAAATAAGATGGGTGTGCTGCCGATAAAGAAGCTGATCATATCGATGTCACTTCCGATGATGATCTCCATGCTCGTGCAGGCGCTCTATAACGTAGTCGACAGTATATTTGTTGCGCAGGTAAGTAAGAATGCGCTGGCGGCGGTAACCTATGCCTTCCCGATGCAGACAATGATGATCGCTGTGGGTTCCGGTACAGGCGTTGGTATAAATGCGCTGCTTTCGAAGTCTCTGGGCGAGAAAAACTTTAAACGCGCAAATGCAGCCGCAAATAACGGACTCTTCCTCACGATACTGAGTGCGCTCGTATTTTTAGGTGTAGGACTTTTAGGAGCCGGACCTTTCATAAGGAGCCAGGTAAGCAATCCTCAGATAGTGGATTACGGTACAACCTACCTTGGTATCTGCTGCTCATTCTCCTTCGGTATCTTCTTCCAGATGACACTGGAGAGACTGCTTCAGTCAACCGGTCTCACTATCTTCAGTATGATCTCTCAGGGAACCGGTGCAGTGATAAATATCATATTTGATCCGATCCTTATCTTTGGATATTTCGGTTTCCCTAAGCTCGGAGTTGCCGGTGCAGCTTATGCTACTGTTCTCGGACAGTGCGTGGCAGCGGTCCTCGGACTTATACTGAACCTGAAGTTCAATAAGGAGATTAAGTTCAGCCTGAAGGGAATCTTCAAGCCTGAAGGAAAAATAATCAAGAGAATATACGTCGTAGGTATTCCGTCGATCCTCATGCTTTCGATAGGATCGGTCATGACCTATCTGATGAACCAGATACTCAGTACATTTTCGACCATGGCGACGACTGTTTTCGGAGCTTACTTCAAGCTTCAGAGCTTTTTCTTCATGCCGATATTTGGTCTGAACAACGGCCTGATCCCTGTGCTTGCTTATAACTACGGTGCGAAGAAGAAGGAGAGGATCAGAGAGGCGCTGGGCTTCGCGATAAAGCTTGCGGTTGGAGTTATGCTTGTCGGAACCATATCCTTCCAGCTTATTCCGAAATTACTGCTGGGATTCTTCAAGCCGAACGCAGAGATGCTTGATATAGGTATTCCGGCCCTCAGGATCATAAGTCTGTCCTTCCCGATAGCAGGTGCATGTATCGCCATGGGAAGCGTATTTCAGGCATTCTCGAAGAGTATTTATTCGCTGGTGGTTTCAGTAGGACGTCAGCTTGTGGCACTTATTCCGGCGGCCTGGCTGCTTGCGCAGACCGGTGTGGTCACAAACGTCTGGTGGGCGTTCCTGATCGCAGAGTGCGTATCTCTTATGCTGTCCCTGTTCTTCTTCAGGAAGGTGCATAGAGATATAATCGATAAGCTATAACAAAAGTGTTTTAAAAGCCGAAAATACATGGTGCGAGCCTGTATTTTCGGCTTTTTTTCTTTGACAGTCTTCGCAAAAAAATGTAAAATATAAATGTGGATGCTTAGGGGTAGGCATCCGCAGATTAGTGAGTTAAAAAGTATTTAGAATATATCATTTGAATAGTTCAGGGGCAGGTTACTATAGGAGAAGAAAGTATGATATATACTAATCAGGAAATATATCTGGGATTTCTTGAGCGTCTGGTCAATCTTACACATACTGAGGGGTTTGATCATGACAGCTACAGGGTTCTATTGAAGGATATATGCGAATATTACAGGATAGCCAAGGGCGTTACAGAGTTCTATCCGACTCAGAGAAAGGAGCTTCTGAAGCAGGGCGAGATCTTTTGTGATTTTGACAACGGTAAGGGTGAGAAGGTTCTTTACAGATACCGTTTTATTACGCGTGCGAAGGCTGTTATCATAGGCACTATCTATGTTGAGGATAATGGTGAGACCTGGAGTGATGAGGAGCTGGAGCAGATTGATGTGATGTTCCGCGTCATCCTCGGCTTTGTCAGCCGTATGCGTCTTCTTAGAACGCTGGAGGATTTCGGTTTCCACGATATAGACGGATATTACAATTTCCGTGCATTTGCGCGTTTTCTGGATATTGCAAATACAGAGAACCGTCTTGGCGGAATGGTTACTTTCCATATAGATCTTCATAACTTCACCATGGTCAATGCGGAGATAAGCCGTCAGAACGGAGATATCGTTCTGAAGAATTATTATAAAATGCTCTGTGATGTCATTGGTGAAACGGGAATCGTCATCCGACTTGGCGGAGACAAGTTTATAGGTATATTTGACAGGAAGGTGAAGAGAAAGGTCTTTAATCTCTTTTCGGGCGTTCCTGTTGCTTACGATAACAAGAATGAGAAGTTTGTAAGGGTTTCTGCAGCAGCAGGAGTCTACATGCTTCCAAATCCATACATGCTGAAGTCGCCGGGAGATATCATGGATAAGATCATGCTCGCCGGAAATGCAGCAAAGCTCCAGACTGAGAGCGCGATCATCATTTTTGATGATAAGATGAAGAAGGAAAAGGACCGAGTTAAGAAGGTTCAGACTGAGTTCAGGGATGGCCTCGAGAAAGAGGAATTCCTTGTTTATTATCAGCCGAAGGTTGATCTTCAGACCAGGCAGCTTAAGGGAGCAGAGGCACTCTGCCGCTGGTTCAGAAATGGCAAGATAATTCCGCCGCTGGATTTCATTCCTATCCTTGAGATAAATAATGACATCTGCGATCTGGACTTCTATATGCTGGATCATGTCTGCAGGGATATCAGAAGATGGCTTGACGAGGGCAGGGATGTAGTTCGTGTATCTGTAAATATGTCACGTAAGCATCTGGTGGACGTTGATCTGCTGGAGCATATCATGGAGATCATCGACAGAAACAACGTTCCTCACGAATACATCGAGATCGAACTTACCGAGACGACAACGGATGTTTTGTTCCGTGACCTGAAGAGAGTTGTTTGCGGACTTCAGGAGCAGGGTGTATGGACGGCGGTTGATGATTTCGGTATGGGCTATTCATCACTGAATCTGATCCGTGACATACCTTGGAATGTTCTCAAGATCGACAAGAACTTCGTTCCGAAGCATGTATCGGAAGAGGACACTATCGTAAATAAGATGTTCAAGCACGTTATCGCGCTTGCGCAGGATATCGGACTTGAGTGCGTCATCGAAGGCGTCGAGACGATAGAACAGCTGGATGTGCTTCGCTTCAACAACTGCTTCATCGTGCAGGGGTATTTCTTCGACAGACCGCTTCCGGTCGCTGAGTTCGAATACAGGATGGACAGGAAGGTTTATCCGGAGGAATAACACTCCAGGTGCGAGTAGTAAAAAACATATAAAGACATATGATAGCCGGCGCTGGTGGAGTAACAAAAGCGCCGGCTTTACTTATTGAAACTGAATGTAAGGTGGGGTATACTGAAAGGTGGTTTTATATACGATACGGTAAGTGTTTTATCCTATATTTTTAAAGGGGTTTATAGGCTTGTTTGACAGTTAGTTTTAGTATGGGGAGGAACGAGTATGGAGGAGGAAAAAAAGGTTCATAAGGGCCTGCTTGGATATAAGGTTTATATTAAAAAATGGAGCGAGGAAGCAGCGGTTGAGGTGCTGAGTGGTCTTCTTGCTGATCTTGCGGGATATACGGAGGAAGAAGCGAATCTTCTTCTCGAAAAAGAACCTCCGATACTTATAGTGGAAAATGTGTCTCATTCAAGTGCGTTGAATCTGGCTGCCGCGCTGGAAATATACGGTTGCACAACGGATGTTTATTACAAGGACGAGCATATAGTATTTAATGATGAAGTGCCACAAATATTTGATGAAAACGGTGCGCTCTGCGAGTCGGTAATTAAGAGCTTCCAGCTAATATCAAATAAAAATAGAGTGAATATTCCAGTAAACGGAAATAATAATGATGTTGTGGATTCTGGTGTTAACGCTGTGACAGACGAATCAGTAACAACCTTTGGAAACTATAAGCTTGCCAATGAAAATATGATAAAAAATACGGTTCGAAGACCGGTTCAGCATAGAATTCTTGAAGACAAGCCGACAGGATATATGCCGGCGGTTCCGCTCGACAGACCGGGCAGAGGTCGCAGAGGATGTCGCGGACGCGGCGGAAGAAGAAATGGGCAGTAATATTTCAAAAATAACAAACAATAAAAGTGAATCCGTAGTGATTTGCTTGAAATAAAATTTGAGTAACTAACAATGGGAGTAAGATCATGCATGACGAATTCTTGATGGGAAATGCGGCAATCGCACGAGGAGCGATAGCTGCGGGACTGAATCTTATAGCCGGATATCCCGGCACACCTTCAACAGAGGTTTTGGAGAATGTAGCAAAGTCGAAGAGAGAAGGAACCTACGTGGAGTGGTCCGTTAACGAGAAGGCCGCTCTCGAGCTGGCTGCCGGTGCGTCTTACGCGGGCGCGCGCACGATGGTCACGATGAAGCAGGTTGGACTGAACGTCGCTTCAGACCCTCTGATGAGCCTTGAATACGTGGGCGTCAAGGGCGGAATGATAGTTCTGGTTGCCGACGATCCTGGCCCTATTTCTTCCCAGACCGAGCAGGACACAAGAAAGTTCGCGGAGTTTTCGAAGCTTCCGTGCTTCGATCCATCATCGGTTCAGGAAGCTTATGACATGATCAGCGATGCTTTCGAGCTTTCGGAGAAATACGGCACACCTGTATTTCTTCGTTCGACCACAAGAGTTTCTCATGGCTACGCAAGCATCAAGGTTAAGGACGAAAACGAGTATTATACAAATACACCTGAGGGCTTCGTGAAGGATTCAAAGCGCTGGGTTATCTTCCCACGCCTTTCTTACGCAAATCACAAGAAGATCGAGGCAAGAAATGCCGAGCTTACGAAGGTTTTCTCAGAGTACGAGAAGAATAGAATATGTTACGCGGACGAAGTTGTGACGAGAAATAATGGTGCGGCAGATGATCGTGAAGCAGGGCGTCTCGCTGTTGCGGCGGGCGGTGTAAGCTTTGCATACGCGCTGGAGGCCATGAAGGTTACAGGCAAGCTGCCGCTTATGAAGGTAAGCACGCCGTTTCCTTTCCCTGAGGAGAAGGCCGCAGAATTCCTGAAGGACAAGAGTGAGGTTCTCTGCCTTGAGGAGCTTGATCCGGTCATCGAGAGAGAGCTCACCTATATTTGCGGCAAATACAATTTGAAGGTTAAGATTCGCGGCAAGCTTACCGGCGACACGGCAAACGCCGGAGAGAATACGATAGATAGTGTTATTGGAGACATACAGGCGTTTATTGGTGCAGACAAGAAAGCAGATTCCAATAAGGCGGAAGGTGGCAACGATGCAGCGGCCGAAAGTAATGCAGCGGCCGACAAGGCGGAAGCCGCAGACGTTCCGGAGCTTCCGGTTCGTCCTCCTGTTCTCTGCGCAGGCTGTCCTCACAGGGCATCCTTCTACGCAGTGAAGAAGGCTATGCAGGGCAGAAAGACTATTTTCTGCGGCGATATCGGCTGTTACACCCTCGGAAATGCCATGCCTCTCGACATGGTTGACACCTGCCTCTGTATGGGCGCAGGCGTAAATATCGCTCAGGGCGTCGGCCACATCGAACCGGACACGAAGTGCTTTGCATTTGTGGGTGATTCGACCTTCTTCGCTTCTGCGATCACAGGCGTGGTAAATGCAGTCTACAATCAGGCCGATATGACGCTTATCGTTCTGGACAACTCGACTACTGCCATGACCGGCCACCAGCCTCATCCGGGCACCGGCCACACCATGATGGGCGAGATAGTTGCAAAGATAAATATAGAGCAGATCCTTAGAGGAATAGGGCTTACGACGGTCGAGACTATCGATCCGCTCGATCTGAACGGTTCGGTTGAGCTTATAAAGCGCGTTGCCGATGAGCCGGGCGTGAAGGCGGTAATATTTAAGTCCCCTTGCGTTGCAATCGTGCCGCCAAACAAGGCGCTGCATATAGATCAGGAGAAATGTATCAAATGTAAGAAGTGTATCCGCGAGATAGGATGTCCGGGCATCGTTATTAATGATGGCAGAGTTGAGATTGATACCTCACTTTGTACGGGTTGTATGCTCTGCTCGTTAGTTTGTCCGGTGGGAGCGATTTCATAACATTATAAAATTGATGGAAGAAACTGGCAGTGTAGATTGTTGATAACAGTATCAGATGATGAGGAAGCGGTATGGCTTACGTAGAGTTCAAAAATGTAAGTAAAATATACGACAGCGGCGATGTAAAGGTTGAGGCTCTAAAGGATGCTTCCTTCACGGTCGAGAAGGGTGAAATATGCATCATCGTCGGCCAGTCGGGTGCAGGCAAGACGACGCTCCTAAACATACTTGGCGGTATGGACAGGCTGACGAAGGGGCAGATCCTTCTGGACGGAAATGACATCTCAAGCTACAGCAAGAAGCAGCTGGCGACCTACCGACGGCGCGATATCGGATTCGTATTTCAGTTTTACAATCTGATCCCGAACCTGACGGCACTGGAGAACGTGGAGATCGCATCGCAGCTTTCGAAGAATCCGATGGATCCGGCGGAGGTGCTGGGGAAGGTCGGACTTTCTGAGAGGACAAATAACTTCCCGGCCCAGCTTTCGGGCGGCGAGCAGCAGAGAGTGTCCATAGCAAGAGCATTGGCGAAGAACCCGAAGCTTCTTCTCTGTGATGAGCCGACGGGTGCGCTTGATTACGAGACCGGAAAGCAGATACTCCAGATACTTCAGGACTGCAGCCGGGAGCGGGGAATGACCGTAATAATAATCACGCACAACTCTGCACTGACTGCGATGGCAGACAGAGTCATCCGGGTGAAGAGCGGACGAATCTCCTCGGTGAAGATGAATGAAAATGTAGTACCGATCTCGGAGATCGAGTGGTAGAGGCAATTAGGAAAGATAGGATATATAAATACCGGCGAGCACAGCTAAATAAACGATTTTTAAGGGCGGCACCAGCCGCCCTTTTGTTGTTCTTTATTCAAGTGCTTGAAATATATAAATCAGTATGATAAAATTCATAAAATTGAACATTGCGAAATTATTATGAATATTAGCACGGCGATATTTCAAATGTAAGAAAAGTAACTGTTGCAATTATTACATATAAGTAATATTATAAAGGGGAAGATAGCATTGTATTTAGAAAAGATTATAATTAATGGACTAGATGATATTTATATAATATCGAATGTCCGTAAAGAATTTGAAAAGGCAGTAAATGAGGCGTGGAAAGAAAAACCACCATGGGAGCGTTTTCAAAAGAAGCTGATTGCGGATCTGGCAGTATTGTCTGAGTTAAAAGAGCGAGCAATTGATCTTCAGCAATTTGAAAAGCTTTCCGGGGAAAAGGAGCTTTATAGTATAAGGCATCCGGAAACAAGGAAGAATATCAGAGTTGTTTATACGATAGATGAACATCAGATCATTCTGCTCACGGCATTTCTTGAGAAGAACGATGGAGATTATCTACGTGCGATACGAACGGCCAGAAAACGTTTGGAATGGCTTAATAGTTGATGATTGGAGGATGAAGAGATGAGTTTATCAGATAAGATAAAGAACGCAAAAGAGGCGACCTGGTTAACTGATGGTTTATCTGAATCAGAAGTTAAAACGACTGTTGAATTGGCTAAGATATCTGCTATGATTGAAAGACGTAGAATTGACATGGGTTTGACACAGCAGGAATTTGCAAAATACATGGGTGTTACGCAAGGGATGGTGTCAAAGTGGGAAAGCAGAGAATACAATTTTACAATCAGGTCTTTAAATGAGATATGCGAGAAGCTGGGGTTGGAATTATGTATTGATATGAGGAAACCTTCGGATAGTGATGACCACAGGATCATTCAATGGGATGAAATCAACAGCAAAAAGAGAAATAATGGTGAGGCAGAACCAGCAGGTGAGTTGATAGAATTATGACAATAAGTGATAGAATATTTGAAAGATTAAAACAGATTTCCATGACACAGAAGGAGTTTGCAGCAAAGGCAGGAATCAAAGAGAGTACAATCAGCGAGTGGAAGAAAAAGGGGACAAACCCTTCTTCAGATAAGATTCTTGCGATATGCAGGGCGCTGGATGTATCACCTGAATGGCTGTTGTCGGGTGTTGATCCTGCGGAGAGTCGCGGCAAAAACCAAGTATACTATGTTGTGGATGTAAATACAGAGAGCGGGATATTGCTTGAGGAATTCAATAAGCTGGACAAGTCTCAGCGGGATAGGATACTGGGGTATGTTGAAGCACTTTCAACCTTGCAGAAAGATGAAAAGTATGACAACAACAAAATAGCAGAATAATTACTGAAGGGCGGCATCAGCCGCCCTTTTGAGTATACGATTATGCCAAACTTTAGTTGAAATATTTACAATAAATATAAAATATTCTGCAAAACAATAAACTCTGTTAGAGAACTGTTAGAAAGAAGATTTATCATCAGGATGTATGATGAAATAATATGTTTGTCTATTGAAAGATGTGCAGAGGAAGAGCGATATGAAGAGTTTGAAGGGTCTGGTTTTAAGGTACATATGGAAGAATAAGCTGCGGACGATAATGACGATCATTTCGGTAATGATATCGGCGTTTATTATCTTCGGGATTTTTTCTTTTGGGATGAATTTTTTTTATAACAAAAAGATAAATCACTACAAACAGAGTGGTTCTTATGATGCAGCGTATATGGTAAATAAAGAGACCGCGGCGGAGATGCTCAAACTGAAGAATGGGGAAGCGTCTGATATTTCCGACGACGGCTGCGAGATAAAGAAGTTTTATGTTTCAACCAATAAAAATGGCATCATTTATGTTGATGATATGTCGTATTTTAAAGGGATGGACCTTATAACCGGACATTTTCCTACGAACGATAATGAGATCATTACTCCGCTGCATATGATCGGTAATACGGATTTTTTTGCTACCCCAAATGCATCGGTTGGTGAGAATGTTGAGATAATCAATATGGTCACGGAAGGTATTTCAGAGGAAGAGTATGAGGCACTCGAGGAAGAACAGCGGGAAATACTTCTGACAGCACAGCTGGAGAGGATCAAAGAAACAAATAAAGAAAGGTACGACAAGATAATCAATGAAGCAGATCCGCCTTATTGTATGCCGACGGATTTTGTTAAACTGTCAAATGAAGATGAGCAGATTCTGGCAGACCTGTATAACAGATATCATAAAAATGAAGGCTTCAGTAAAATACTATCAGGTGAGTTTAATACTATCGAGATAATTACAAATGATGAAGGCGAAGTAATAAATGAAAATCAGATGCCGGGGCTTATGGTAAATCTAGTGACCGACTGGGAAGAACGTTCTGTTGGAAAACAGTACTTTGCTATAAGCGATTTTTCAATCAGTCTCCTTAATCTTGATAATCTTGATACTTCAGAATATAGGATTATCGTCTCTTTCAAGGATAAGAAGAATTTAAGTGATCAGGCAGAACTGCTTGGCAGCAGGCTTGGATGTCCACCGGAATTTAGCGAAGCGGCTATCGATTTATATGAGCCGTCTATGATCATGGAAATAGATGAAGGTGAACTGTTCTTTAACGCATTAATGCTAATGACTGCGGCTATATTTGGACTTGTTGTTATGGTGATCATAAGGAACTCCTTCAATATATCTGTCTGTGAGAGGGAAAACGATTATGGAATGTTTCGGTGTATAGGGCTCACGAGAAAACAGATCATTAAGATGGTTCTTCTTGAGGCATTGATCATAGGAATTATAGGAACGATTCTGGGTGTATTTTTGGGTATCCTTGGTTGTAAGGGGTTATTCAGCTTTTTGAATGAATACGGACCAAGAAATACTGTTCTTAAGGAGATTCTGCTTGAAATTGGAACACTGAATTTCTACTTCAGGTGGAAGGCTTTTGGGCTGACTGTTCTTTTCATGGCAGTTATCGTTGGATATTCGATGGTATCACCAATAGAAAAGCTGTATAAGATGAGTCCGGCAGATTCGTTAAGGAGTAAGGACGATGTCGATAAGAGAGTATCAGAAAAGCTTCTGAAAAAGAAAAGAAAAAGCAGGACAAAATCCGGCCTGATGGGTTATCCGGTATGGTACGGTTTTAAGAATGTACGCATCCGTAGAGGGAGATTCCTTCTGCTTGTCATCAGTCTCGCAGTTAGTTTTAGTATTGTACTATTAATTGGATGCATAATGAAGACAATAATACGAACAGAGCTGAATAATCAGCTTAAGCCTTCAATCATAGTAGATGGCAAATGGATAGCCGGATATAACGTTGATAGTCTGAGCTTTGGTGATATAGCTGAGCTGGAGAAGGAGCTTTCGAAGAAAAAAGGTTTTGTTGGATTAGATTATAGTGTCAACGAGTATTATAACGCAGATCGTTTTGCTGATGATGAAGTTCTAAGAAGAATGTATGGATATGTCAGTGTTACCGGACTTGATGAAAAGTACTTTAGCATACTCCAAAAAGAGACCGATGAATTTGATGTTTCGAATGAGGATGGAATAATAAATACGATACTGGTTCAGGGAAAGGTTAAGGATTTTCTGCCGGAGCTGAAGGTTGGAGATGATATTGAATACTATGGGACGAGATTTCATATAGCCGGCATACTTTCGAAAGTTGAATATAATCAATTAGCTGATCGTAAGCTACATTATTATGTTGGTCATGCTTCTGCTTATTTCACATTTTTCTATTTGAGGGATAGTGAAGAGCCAATCAGCTGCATGGAAGAGATAGAGAAGGATGCCGAAAATATTCGTTATAGTGGCGAAGATATATCTATATACATATATGTCGATCTTGAGGAAGATGATGGAAGTATTGCCAAATATCTGTCATCTAAAGGTTACTGGGTTGAGAATGATGGAATTGGTTTTGCCGGAATGAAGATGGTTAGAAATATCATCTACTTCATAGTAGGAATAGTTCTGTTGATCATCACAATTAACCTAATTAATGTCAGAACCACAGAGATATTACACAGACGAAAGGAACTGAAGCTTCTAAGAAATATCGGTTTTTGCAGTAAGGAAGTACGCAAGGCGGTTATCGCTGAAGGAATACTGGTCAGTATATGTGCGGTGATTATCGGATTCCTGGTTGGAACCGGAGCAGCATATTATATATCAAAAATGATATACAGTGGCCACGGTTTTACCGGACTTTACAACAGTGATTATATGCCGATACGTTTCGGGATTGATTGGACGGTATTTCTTATTACAGCAGCAGTTATATTTGTTATAAATGCAGTGACCGGACTGATCGCGCTAGCGGTGGTGAGGAAGGAATACAAATAATATGATTATACGCTGGAGAATAATGGCGGCTGCTGAAAGAAAAAATGAATTGAGAATTTATAATAAATGTGTAGTGAATGTACAAGAAGAATGGCGGTGGATTAAATGTCAGAGTTAATAGTGACACAGAAACTAAATAAAACCTACGGTAAGGGTGATTCGGCAGTTGTGGCGGTGAATGATATTGATCTTAGTATTAAGAAGGGGCAGTTTACGGCGATAGTCGGAACTTCGGGTTCGGGCAAGTCGACGCTGATGCACCTACTCGGCGGCGTGGATGATCCGACAAGCGGCAAGGTATTTATCGAGGGCGAGGATATATTTAAGCTGAAGGATGAGAAGCGGTCGATACTGAGGAGAAGGAAGATCGGATTCATCTTCCAGGAATACAACCTGATCCCGATACTGACGGTAGAGGAAAATATAGTTATGCCGGTGCTTTTGGATGGCAACAAGGTTAATAAGGATGAGGTTGACGAGCTTCTTGAGAGACTTGGGCTGGCGGATAGAAGGAACCATCTGCCGAGTCAGCTTTCGGGCGGCCAGCAGCAGAGAGTTGCGATCGGCAGGGCGATTATCAACAGGCCTTCGATCATTCTTGCGGATGAGCCTACCGGTAACCTGGACAAACGTAATAGTGAGGAGGTAATCAATATGATGTTTGAAGCAGTCCGCGACCGTAACGAGACGCTGGTCATCGTAACTCACGAGATGGATATCGCCGCAATGGCGGATCGTATCATCCACCTTGAGGATGGAACGATCGTGAGCGATACGATGAGTGTGTGTTAGCAACACGCGGGGGCGGAGAATTGTATTTGCAACCGACAGTAGACAAAAATATACATTCGGGTTGGTTGAAAGTAAGGGGCTGAAAATTTATTATAATATCACACAAGAAATTCTATAGCCCCCCATACCGAATAAGACGGTATTCACACATCCGTAGACGAAGTGACGAGCGAATATGGATGTGTGAAATTTTTTTGTGGAGAAAAAGGGTGCCGCCATAGGCCGGTCGGTGATGAGAAGAAATAACCATATTTACGATAGATGGAAGAATATTAAGGAACAGCTTGACAGTCTGTTTGGTTAGTAAATATATTAATGCTAAGACAGTTATGTATAGCCAATCTTATGAACGGATTAATGTACGAATTAATGAACGAATTAATGAACGGATTAATATACGGAGTTTGTGATGCATAAAATACTTGTTGTTGAAGATGATGATACGCTTGCCTCAGCGCTGGAGTTTTCGCTAACGGATGCGGGGTTCGCCTGCAGTACGGCAGCGACCTTCGCCGGAGCAAAGAAGCTGCTTGAGGAAGAGAACAGGTTGAAGGATTTTTCCCTTCTTATTTTTGATGTGATGCTTCCGGACGGAAACGGCTACGATCTTCTGGAATTATATAAGGAGCGTGGGATCAGACTGCCGGTCATCTATCTTACGGCGGTGTCGGATGAGGACAGCATAGTGAGAGGTCTGGATCTCGGCGCGGATGATTATATCACCAAGCCCTTCCGTAACGCAGAGCTTCTGTCGAGAGTTCGCGCGGTGCTGCGGAGGTATGAGCATGAAGAAACCGATGGTTCTAACATCCGGGGAAATACCCCAAAAGATTCTGTGAAGCCTGCTGCATCAGATGATAAAGCTCAGTTATCTGCTGATAAGGGAGTTTTCATATATAGGGAACTGATCGTAGATACAAATGCAGCGACCGCATCTCTTGCCGGGGAGCCGCTGCAGTTAAGCTCGAGTGAATATAAGCTGTTGGTGTATTTTCTGCAGAATCAGGGGATATGCCTCACAAGGTCAAATATACTTGAGAAGATATTTGATGAGTCCGGCAATTTTGTTGACGACAGTGCACTTTACGTGTATGTGAACCGTCTCAGGGACAAGATCGGGGACCTGAAGCGTAAGGAGCCATACATCCGAACTGTGCGCGGGATCGGATACCGTATGGAAAAAGCCTGAGAGAAACAGGCATATGACGTAAGAGACAGGCCGGATAGAATATGTGTATGATGTATTATCATATGGAGGAGTAAAATCTTGCATATCGAGAAAGAAATAAAAAAACTGACAATTGTATTTATCGTTGTGCTTCTGTTCACAAATATCATGATCGCGACATCGGTGAAGAAGCCTTTATTTGCGTGCATTGTGACGTCTGCAGCCCTTCTGATACTTTATATCTTCACGATCATAATGATCAGGAAGTTTTATAAGAGGGTTGGCCGCATAAGGGAAGCAATGAAGGGACTTTCGGTACAGGGAAACTATATCGCCGAGAAAACCCGCGAAACCTTCGGTGAGATCTCAGACGATACCAAGGGCGAGAGTGTGGAAGAGAGTAAAAAAAAACAGAGTCTTTCCATAGTACGGGAGGAAATGCTGACTGAAGGTGAGTTTGGCAAGCTTTCTGAAGCCATAAATGATATGTACACTGGGATCCTTGAGGCAGTTGAGAGAGAGAAGGAGCAGAAGCTCTATCTGAAGGATGTCATTTCAGATATGTCGCATCAGCTTAAAACTCCGATCGCAAGCCTTACGCTCTTCACGGATATTTTGTCCGAGCATGCCGAGGAGGAAGGCTGGAGCAGCAGAAATATGGATATCCTCAGCAAGGAACAGGAGCAGCTTGAGCGTATGAGATGGCTCACACAGTCGCTTCTACAGCTTGCAAGGATTGAAACGGATGTGGTAATATTTAAACCTGTAAAGCTTCCGGCTCAGGTGCTTATGAAGGAAACAGCGTCTGAGTTACTGCTTCTTGCGGAGCAAAAGAAGGTGAGTCTTGTTACAGTGGGGGACGAGGCAGAGCTTTTTGTTGATCCGGAGTGGATGCACGAGGCCATCAGTAATATAGTGAAAAATGCGATCGAGCACAGCCCTGAGGGCGGCACGGTCACATTAAGATGCACAAGAACGCCGCTTCTTATCAAGCTTTCGGTAACCGATGAGGGACGAGGTATACCGGAGGCGGACAGACTCAAGGTATTTGAAAGGTTCAGGCGTTCATCGGATGCAGCGGCCACGAATCCGGCAAGCATAGGAATAGGGCTTTCGCTCGCAAAGAGCATAATAGAAGAAAATGGTGGAAGAGTATTTATCGAATCACGCTATATAGATGAGTGCGGACGTGGGGAAAGTCCGTACACGACCATTAATATGATCTTCCACGAAAAAGGTGAAGGAAAAAATGAAGAGTAAAAAAGGAAAAAAGGCGGCAAGAAAGGCCGCAAGAGCTGTAAAACGCGCAGAAAGACGAACCAGAAAAAAGGGACTGAAACAGGAAGTATATGATATCGGACTCAGCTCCATAGAGGCAAAACGACTGACGCTGGAGGGCAAATCAAATAAGCTGCCGAACCAGTCGTCGCAGAGCGTCGGATCTATATTTTTCAATAATATCGTAACTTACTTCAACGCGATATTCTTTGTACTTGCAATACTTGTTATCATAGTCGGACCATTACGTAATCTGACCTTCCTGCCTGTAGTTATCGCAAATATCATCATCGGTATCGTTCAGCAGCTGAGAGCCAAGAAGGTGCTTGATGCACTTTCCCTGCTTGATGTTGCGGAATTCACCGTTATCAGAGACGGAAAGAAGGTTCAGCTTGACTCAGAGCAGATGGTGCTTGGTGATGTCATCCTTCTGTCAGCCGGACAACAGATACCTGCGGATGCAGAGGTTGTAAGTGGACGCGTATCCGTTAATGAGGCGCTGCTTACCGGCGAGGCTGATGAGGTTGAAAAGGATGCCGGGGATCCACTCATGTCCGGCAGTTTTATCGTGTCCGGCGAATGCCTGGCAAAGCTTACTCATGTCGGCCTGGAATCATATGCGGCTAAGCTTACTTCGAAGGCGAAGGAAGTTAAGAATAAAAAATCAGAGATGATCAAGGATATAGAGACCATAATCAAGATCGCAGGTATTGTGATAATACCTGTAGGTATCCTTATGGTCATCAATTCGGTTGTGATCAACCATAGAACCTTCCAGGATGGTATCAATGCCATGGTCGGTGCGGTTGTAGGAATGATCCCTGAGGGACTTTATCTCCTCCTTACCGTTGCGCTTACGATGAGTGCTGCGCGACTTGCGATGAAGAAGGTTCTCCTCCATGACATGAAGAGTATAGAGACTCTGGCGAGAGTTGATGTCCTCTGTGTTGATAAAACCGGAACCATCACAAATGAGAAGATGACGGTCACCGGACTTTTCCTTCCGGATGGCGTCAAGGGCTTTGACAATTCGAACCGACTGGTTAAAAAGGAGCTTGAGAGAAAAACCGGCGTACCGGCGTGGACAGATCTGACAGAGGCAGACGTTGTAGAAGACGACGAGAAATACACCACAGTCCTCAGCAGAATACTTTCAAAATACATTCATACGATTCCGGACTCAAATATCACCATGTGCGCCCTTCGAGAGCACTTTATAGATCCGGTCAGAATGGATGCAGTTACTTTGATGCCGTTTTCTTCAGCCAAGAAGTATTCTGAAATAAGAACGAAGACGGACATCTTCCGTTTCGGTGCGCCTGAATACATCCTTTCAGCGCAGCAGTTAGAGACCAATAAAGAAGAAATAGAGCAATTTACAGGAAAGGGGCAGAGAGTTCTTGCCTTTGTTGTTGTGAACGGAACAGTTCCTTCAGAAAAGGGTGCGGTTGAGTCTAAGCTCGGTAAGAGTGACGTAACTCCGCTTCTTTTCGTGAGTCTTGCTAACGAGATCCGTGAGACTGCTCCTGATACCTTCTCCTTCTTTGCTGAGCAGGGCGTTGAGATCAAGGTTATTTCCGGTGACAATCCGCTCACAGTTTCGAGAGTTGCGATCTCTGCAAATATAGCAGGTGCCGAGAACTATATCGATGCAACGACTCTTGAAACAGAAGAGGACTATTTAGAGGCCGTTCAGAAATACACTGTATTTGGAAGAGTTAAGCCTGAGCAGAAGAAGAGTCTCATCAAAGCAATTAAGAAGAACGGTAAGAGAGTTGCCATGACAGGCGACGGCGTTAATGATATACTTGCTATGAAGGCGGCAGACTGCTCGATCGCCATGGGCGGCGGTAGTGATGCTGCAAGACAGGCTGCCCAGGTTGTTCTCATGGATTCTGACTTCTCACATATGAAGCAGATCGTTTCCGAGGGTCGTCGTATCATCAACAATATGACGAGATCGGGCATACTTTTCCTGTATAAAAACATCTTTTCGTTGCTTTTGGCAGTATTTACGATTATATTATCTATGCAATATCCGCTTAAACCAACGCAGATATCGCTTATTTCGATGTTCAATATCGGACTTCCGGGCTTCCTTCTCGCTATGGAGAATAACACAAAACGTCAGCGCGGAAGACTGCTTACAAGAACCCTTAAGGGTGCGCTTCCTGCATCGCTGCTGTCCTTTGTGATGATCTCGATCCTGATGTTTGCGGGACCTGAGGTTGGACTTTCCGAGGATGAACTGAGTGTTGCGGGCACCTATCTTTTATCAGCGATAGGATTCGTGCTTCTGTGGAAGATCATACGTCCGCTGAACCGTTACAGAAAGATCGTATTTGCGATCTGCGTAGTAGGAATGATCCTCAGTATCGCGGTTCTGTGGGATATCCTTATCATTGCGAAGGTTACGCTTAGAGGCAGTCTGATATCTGTCGGATATGCACTTTTCGGTGCGGCACTTATGTTTGTGCTTACTCATTTTATGGCAAAGAAGGTAGAAGTTAAGACTGATTAACTGATATTCACACGGTTTTGGAGAGAGCTATGAGGAAGAAAAGGAAAAACAAAAAACTGCTGCTTCAGGTTATAGCCATAGCCGTTCCTGTATTTATCATAATGCTTGTTGCTATCATCTGGTCGATATATGAAAGCGCTGTAGACGGCTTCCTTAGCGGAAAAAAGCCTCATATGGAGTATGTCCTTGATGAACAGACGCCGGGACTTTTCGGGTCAACAGAGGTGCTTAACTGGTATCTGAAAGAGTGGGGAGCACACCCTCAGGTTCTGACGGAGGACTACAAGCAGGAAGAGGGTGATGCTTATTATGAAGCGATGATAGGTGAGACCGAATGGTCGATAGCGTGGATGGATTCGCTTCCTGAACCTGCGAAGAATTATCAGCGGAAGATGGGGTATGAATCCCTCAATAGCAACTTCACCTTCTATGCGGGTGAGAGCGGTTATGATATGATGTTCATATTGGATATGAGAGAGAGCAACAGGGGCTTTGTTATTTGTGAATATATTCGCGGAGAAGAAGCCAGATCGATAGGAAAATACTACAATATCGATCTGGAGGATCATCCGGTTCTGAAGAAGCTGTACGATAGAGATGACGGCAGGACAGTTTTCGAGAAGACGAAGGATTTCCCTTACAAAGGAAGGTATTATATAGGCTACATGCCTATTTATCATAACGGAGAGCTTCAGCTGGTCATCGGAGTTGTTTACAGATGGGATTCATTCCGAAGTACCATGAACATAACTCTTATAACAACCATCCTTGTGGGAGTCGCAGGTATTCTGATCGCGCTGCTGCTGCTTGTTGTGATGCTTAACAGGAAGGCGATAGAGCCGATCGCGGCACTTCAGAAAACTGTTCTTAAATACAGAGAGGATAAGGACAGCGACGCCGTTCAAAAGAGGGTGTCCGAGATCAAGGTCAGAAATGAGATCGGAGTTCTGGCTGATGATATCGCAGAACTTGCTGTGGAGATCGATCAGTATACCAATGAAAATATTAGGCTGGTAGGAGAGAAGGAAAGGGTATCTGCCGAGCTGGATATGGCGAGGAAGATACAGACCGAGCAGCTGCCGAATGTATTTCCGGCCTTTCCGGACAGGGAGGAGTTCGATATATTTGCTTCTATGACTCCTGCAAAGGAGGTCGGCGGCGACTTCTATGACTTCTTTATGATAGATGATGACCATCTTGCGCTAGTGATGGCGGATGTGTCCGGCAAGGGTATCCCTGCGGCACTCTTCATGATGATGGCCAAGATGCTTATAAATAACAATGCTATGATGGGTCTTACACCGCATGAGATTCTTGAAAAAACCAACGAGACCATATGCAAGAACAATAAAGAGAGGATGTTTGTTACTGTATGGCTCGGCATCCTTGAGATATCGACGGGAAAGCTCACCGCTTCAAATGCCGGTCATGAATATCCTTTGATCCGCAGGCCGGACGGGGAATTCGAGATGTTTAAGGATCCGCACGGTTTCGTGATCGGCGGAAGACCGGGCAAGAAATACAAGGAGTACGAGCTTACTCTCGAGAAGGGCAGCACGCTTTTCGTTTACACGGACGGTATACCTGAGGCGACAGATGCCGAAGAGAAGGCATTCGGTACGGACAGGCTGCTTGAGGCACTGAACCGCTCTCCTGAGGATGTACCTGAAAAACTGGTTAACAGAGTAAAGGAAACAGTTACGGAATTCGTCGGTGAGGCACCGCAGTTTGACGATCTGACGATGCTGGGAATAAAGATACTTTGATCATTACGGAGGTTATGTGATGGATATTAAAATGAACAGAAATGATAGTGAACTTACGGTAGCTCTTATCGGAAGTCTGGATACCAATTCTTCGCCGGAGCTTGACGCGCAGCTTAAGACCGCGCTTGACGGAGTAACAAAGCTTATCTTTGATATGAAAGAGCTGAAATACATCTCCAGTGCGGGCCTTCGTATCATGCTTATAACCATGCAGAGGATGGAAGCACAGGGTGAGATGATCGTTAAGAATGTATGTCCTGAAGTCATGGATGTATTTGAGATAACAGGCTTTATCGAAGATCTTACGATAGAGAATGAGTAAAAATTAGTAACAGTTGAGGTTATTATAATGAAAAAATATATAATTGTTTTTCTTATTTCAATGGTTCCGCTGATCGAGCTGAGAGGTGCGATCCCTTATGCGGTGGCCCACAGCCTTAATATGCCGATCTCCTACGCTATCGCCATAGTCGGAAATATGCTTCCGGTACCTATCATCTTCTTCTTCGCGAGAAAGGTTCTTATCTGGGGCAAGGATAAGAAACTGATAGGAAAGTTCTTTACCTTCTGTCTCGAGAAGGGCGAGCACGGCGGCGAGAAGCTGAAGGCAAAGGCCGGAAAAGGTCTTTACTTTGCACTTTTCCTTTTCGTAGGTATTCCGCTTCCGGGAACAGGCGCATGGACAGGAACTCTTGCAGCAAGCATACTGGACCTTGATTTTAAGAAGAGCACGGCGGCTGCAATGGGCGGCGTTGTACTTGCAGGTATCATCATGGGACTTGTAAGCTTCCTTGTTAAGGGCGCTGTGGGAGCGATGTGATTATACAAAGCTAATCAGAATTGTCGATATTTAGTGTATTTGGTCAAGAAAGAGGTTGTAGTGATATAGTTGGTTTCAGATTGCGGGGGACAGACTATGAAGAGCGCATATCTGAAAAACATCATAAGGACTTTTAAAGAGAGCAAGGGTAGGTTTTTTGCTATCCTTGCTATTGTCATGCTTGGGGTAGGTTTTTTTGCGGGTCTCAAGGTCACGAAAGCCAGCATGGTCGGCACCGCAGACAAATACTACAGCAAGCACAGATTCTATGATTTCAGACTCGTTTCAAGCTACGGTTTCACACGTAGGGACATCGAGAAGCTTGAGGATGAACTCTCCTCCGGGCTATATGGAGGAGGTTCTTCTGATGGTTTCCAAGAAGTATTACTCGTGGAAGGCTCGTTCTACGAGGACATCATCTATATAGATCTTGAGGATGGTAAGGACACCCTCAGAGCCTACAGCATACCTGAAAAGGTCAATACCCTTGCGCTTCGCAGCGGTCGCATGCCTGAGGCGCCGGACGAGTGTGTCCTCGACGCAGACAAATTCGACAACAAATACATCGGCGAGACGATACTGATCGACAACTCCTACAACAATGACACTTTGGAAGAGTTTAAATATAAAGAGTACAAGGTCGTTGGCCTTGTAGATTCGCCGCTCTATCTGAGTGGTGAAAGAGGTACTACCTCTATCGGCAACGGCCGTGTGACTGCGGCTATATTTATCCCTGAGGAGGGCTTTAACTTTGATTATTACAAGGAAGCCTACGTGTCCCTCCAGAAGAATTTTCACATCTATACGAAAAAATACAAGAACTTCGTGGAGGAGAACCGCACAGCTGTGACCGATGCTCTGACAAAGGTCATGGACGACAGATACGAAGAGATGCTGGACAGCCTCTTCATGAGACCGGTGCTTGAGGACAGTGTTCCGAAGCCTGAGCTGTACGTTCTCGACAGAAATATGAACACAGGCTATGCCGGCTACAGCAGCGATACGAGCATAGTCCGCGATATCGCGAAGATATTTCCTGTATTTTTCTTTCTTATCGCTGCCCTTGTCTGCTCTACTACGATGACCAGAATGATCGACGACGAGAGAGGGCAGATCGGCACATTTCGTGCGATGGGCTACAATTCATCATCCATACTTTTAAAATACATGCTCTATTCGGGAAGCGCCGGGCTGATCGGCTGCATCACCGGTTTCTTTATCGGCTGCAGGGTATTTCCTTTTGTTATCGCCAGGGCGTACAGGATGCTTTATAATTTTGGCGAAACGACGATATTTTACTTCTCGCCGGGGCTCCTTATCGTTTGTATGATCGTTTCTCTGGTCTGCACCATGGGCACGACCTTCTTCGCGTGCAGAAATGAGCTTCGCGGCATGCCGGCGGAGCTTATCAGGCCGAAGGCACCGCCTGCAGGTAAGAGAATACTACTGGAGCGCATCAAGCCGCTCTGGAAGCGCATGAAGTTCCTGCACAAGGTCACAGCCAGAAATATCTTCCGTTTCAAGAAGAGGATGCTCATGATGATCATAGGCATCGCCGGCTGCAGTGCACTTGTTCTGACAGGCTTCGGTATCAAGGATTCCGTTTCAAATATAGCCAATTTCCAGTTCGAGGATATCGATACCTACGATATTTCGATTATTTTCAAAAGTTCCATCAATGATGCGATACGTGAGGACTTTGTTGACATCACACATATTGAGCTGTATCAGACGACAGTCGAGCTGCAGGTGAAGAATGCGGTTAAGAGTGTATATCTCATTGCAGCGGAGGGAGACTCGCTTCCGGGCTACGTTGAAATGCACTGGGTGAAGGGTGATTCTTATCCGGGACTTGGTGAGATCGCGCTCTCTGAGAAGGTTGCGGAGATGACCGGTAAGAAGATAGGTGACGAGGTTACGATCACGCTTTCCGACAGCAGGGAGGTTAAGCTCCGGCTTGCGGCTACCTTCGAGAATTATGTATGGCATTACGGTTTCATCAGTCCGGAAACCTATACGAAGTATTTTGGCGCGGACTATGCCCCGAATACGATCTACGTAAATACAGCTTCCGACGAGGATGCTTACAGTCTCGGTGCGACGCTCAGCAATATGAAGGGCGTTGTGTCGCTGAACGTGGTGCCGGAGCTTAAGGACAGAGTCGACAAGATGATGGTCATGATGAATGCGGTCATCTGGGTCGTTATCGGAAGTGCGGGAGCGCTTGCATTTATCGTGCTTATCAATCTCAGCAATATAAATATAACCGAAAGAAAGAGGGAGATCGCAACCATCAAGGTGCTTGGCTTCTATCATACGGAGACCGGCTCATATGTCTTCAGAGAGAACTTCGTGCTGACTCTAATGGGGGCATTTCTGGGGCTGCCGCTCGGCATTCTGCTGCACAGCTTTGTCATATCTCAGATCAAGGTTGATATGGTTTCCTTCAAGACGATCATCTTCGGAAGAAGCTTTGCTTTCGCCATCGTGATCGTTATCGGATTCTCGCTAGTTGTAGACCTTCTGATGCGGCGGAAACTGGACAGGATAGACATGGCGGAGTCGATGAAAGCCATTGAATAGCACGCGTGATTATAGTATAATTTAAATATCTATAGCTTCACGCATACATATACCCATTCGGTTGTAGCAAAATACGCCCTCATGGGTATATGTATGTGTGAAGCGTTGAGATGAGAAAGTGTAAATTATACGCATACGCGTGCGACTTTGGAGAGAAGAAAATGAGTGTAAATGTAGTGCTGTGCGGGGTCGGAGGACAGGGAACGGTCCTTGCTTCGAAGATCATGGCGAAGGCAGCAATGAATAAAGGATATAAAGTGATGAGCGCCGAGACCATCGGAATGGCGCAGAGAGGCGGAAGCGTATTCAGCTTTCTCAGGATCGGAGACGATGTTGAGAGCCCGATGATAGCAAAGGGAAGCGCGGATGTGATACTCGGTTTTGAGCCGGGAGAGACAGTAAGGATGCTGCCGTATCTTAAGGAAGGCGGCGCGGTCATAGCAAATACAAGAGCAGTTAAGCCTACCACTTCAACCCTCAGCGGAGCGCATTATGAGGGCGCAGATATGGTTGAGTATCTGCAGAAGAACGTGGAGAGTCTCACGGTTGTTGATGGCGACAAGGCCTGCAAGGAGCTAGGCTCCGCAAAGGTTCTGAATGTTGTGCTTCTCGGAGCAGCAGTCCGCACCGGAAAGCTGGGACTTAGCGAGGACGATATCAGAGAAGCTATGAAGGAGTCGGTGAAGGAGAAATTCATACCGCTCAATCTGAAGGCATTTGATTACGCAGAATGATCACCGGATCGTATTGCCGGTGAGCTGACTAACTGTGAATGATATTTTAGGGGTATTTATATAATTAATGGTATTGGAGATGATGGGGTGAGAAGGAAAAGCATACTTTTTTCTGCTATATTTGCTATTTCGCTTTTTATCTCTACAGCCTCGGTCGGCCGTATTTCCGCTGCAGGCGAGTCAGCTCCGATTAATACTGATGCTGAAGAGAGACTGAGTGACGGGGCGTCTTTTTTAGATACTGAAACCAGTCTGAGTGCCGGATCAGCGACGGTGGATCACAGTGGATCAGAGTCGCAATCTGCATTGAGAAACACCACACTGCAGTACAAGGCTCGGAATGAAAAGAGTATAAGCAGCAGTCAGATTCTTTACGATAAGAAGGACGAGCAGCGGCAGGAGGAAGAGAAGGCCGAAGAATACAGGGCGGAGGCTGAGCGGCTCATGCTGGAGCTCCAGATGATGAGTAAGGAGATCGCGAAGGTGACCGAGAACCTCGAGGAAACCAATAAAGAGGTCAGTGCACTTAACGAGGAGATCACCGAGACTGAGAAGGAGATCAAGGAGCTCGAGAAAACGATACGTGAGGACAGGGCCGAGATGGGCGAGATCATACGGATGATGTATGAGGAAGGCTACGAGGATCCGATGCTGTTCATCACGTGCGAGGACGAATACGACGTAATCAATCGCAACGAATACGTTAAGGACGTTAACAGATATCTGAACGACTACATCACGAACCTGAATGATATGCTTCAGGAACAGGTAACGAAGAACACAAGGCTTGTCGATTTAAAGGACGAGCAGGAGATAAAACAGGAGCTTTATGAGGAAGCTCAGGCCGATCTCACCAAGAATATGGCTGAGCTTGAGCAGCTTATAGAGGATGCAGAGCGAAAGGCTGACAGTGCGGAGGCTCTTGCTGAGGCGCTTAAGCGCGAGATCGAAGAGGAAGAAAGACGGCGTGAGGAAGAAGAAAAGGCCAAGAATATCCGCGCCAACAATGCCGTTATAAGAGACAGCTCGGGAACGGACTTCTTCTATGCTCCGGCATATAATTATACCGCTGACGAGCTGAAGCTTCTTGCGGGAATAATCGAAGCTGAGGCGGGAAGCGAGGACTACGCTGGAATGATCGCGGTCGGAAGCGTTGTCATGAACAGGGTTGACGATTCGAGATTTCCAAATACTATCGCAGGCGTAATCTATGCGCCTTATCAGTTTGAGCCGGCAGATACCGGAAGCCTTGCGCTGATACTTGCGAAGGGGCCGAAGAAGGCGTGCTACATCGCGGCGGAGGATGTGCTGAACGGGACGAGGAATGTCGACAATCTGTATTTTAAAGCAAAATGGTACGCTGAAGAGCACGGAATATCCGGCGTAAATATCGGCGGAAATGTATTTCACTGACAAATATTTCTAAAGAAATCTTAAGCATTAAAAGATTTATTTTATTTATTCTTCAGAATGATTAAGGCGAAAGCATGATAGAATATACCGCAGAGCTAGGATCTGCAACTAAAATAAAATAACAGGAAGGGAAAAGTATAATGAAGATTAACGAGAAACAGATCGAACAGGTCAACAGCAGGATCAAGGCACTTATTTCAGCAGGAAGCTTTTACGGAAGAAAGCTTGCTGACGCAGGAATAACACGTATAGAGACTCCGGAGGATTTTGAGAAGCTTCCTTTTTCGGAGAAGAAGGATCTGAGGGATGCATATCCACTTGGACTTATGACAGCACCGGAGGAGGAGATCGTAAGGATCCACTCGTCTTCGGGAACAACAGGACTTCCGGTCATCATTCCTTACACAGCAAAGGATGTTGACGACTGGGCAACAATGTTCGCAAGATGCTATGAGATGGCCGGCATCACAAAGAAAGACAGGATTCAGATCACACCGGGCTACGGCCTCTGGACAGCAGGAATCGGTTTCCAGGCAGGCTGCGAGAAGCTTGGCGCCATGGCTATTCCTATGGGTCCGGGAAATACAGATAAGCAGATCCAGATGATGATCGATATGAAGTCGACTGTTATCTGTGCGACCTCTTCATATGCACTTCTTCTTGCAGAGGAGATCGCGAAGAGAGGCGTGAAGGATCAGATACATCTGAAGAAGGGTATCATCGGTTCTGAGCGCTGGGGCAGCAATATGAGAAAGCGTATTCACGAGGAATTGGGAATTGAGCTTTATGATATTTACGGATTGACAGAGATCTACGGACCGGGTATCGGTATCAACTGCCCGGGCGAGACAGGCATGCATTACTGGGATGATTATATCTATATCGAGATAATCGATCCTGTGACCGGAAAGGTACTTCCTGACGGAGAGTACGGCGAGATCGTATGCACAACACTTGTGAAGGAGGGCGCACCGCTCATCCGTTATCGTACACATGACCTTTCAAGGATCATTCCTGAGCCATGCAAGTGCGGCAGCAGTTTCCCGAGACTTGACATCATCAAGGGACGTACGGATGATATGATGAAGATCAAGGGCGTAAATGTATTTCCTGCTCAGATCGAGGAAATCCTTCAGACATTCCCTGAGGTTTCCAGCGAGTACCAGATCAGGATCTCGCACCTTGACGGAAGGGATACGCTGAGAATCTATGTTGAGACCACAGGTCATACAGACTTCCAGGATCTCAGCAACAGAATCGCTGCAAAGGTTAAGAGCAAGATCGGCTTTACACCGCTTGTTAAGGTTGTAGAGATCGGCGTTCTTCCAAGAAGCGAGAAGAAGACCAAGAGAGTTATTGACGAAAGATTTGAATAATAAGTAAAATAATGCCGTCAGCAAGTGGCAGAATGATATGGCAGGAAAGATAGTTTTATGAATACTGACAGCAGAGAAAATAAGAATAAACAGACAAGAAAAAAACCGCGCAAGAGAAGGAAGATATCCGGACTCTGGATGGTGATACTGATCGCAGCGATAATCATCTTCAATGTGGTCATCATTGTGATCGAGCTGAAGGGTAACAAAGAGAAGCAGAGCGAGGTGATCGCGACAGAAACAACTACCGAAGCGACAGAGGCGACTGATACACAGACTACGACAGAGGTCGTGACGACGGAGGCGACGACGACAGAGGAGTCGTCCACGCAGGATATGCTTAAGGGCATCCGCGAGGAATTCCCTGAGTTTTCAGTTGAGGATCAGGAGAAGGTTTTATATATTTACCAGAATATGTACAAATATCCGAGCGATCTTCTTCTTGAGCTTCACAAATACCACGAAACGGTTGATTTTGTATATAATTATCCGACGGAGCACGAGAAGCCTGTGGTCTATGACATAACCGCAGAGTTGATGGATGCAAAGAATGGTAAAGTGCCTCTTTTCATTCAGTGGGACAGACGCTGGGGATATATGGAATATGGTGACGGACTGATGGCATATAATGGCTGTGGACCTGCAAGTCTTGCCATGGTTGTGGTTTATCTGACGAAAAATAAGGCTTTCTCACCACCGGTCATTGCTCAGTATGCGCTCGACAAGGATTATTATGTGGATGGTCACGGAACCGCGTGGAGCCTTATTCATACGGGTTGTGAGGCCTTTGGAATAAAGTCATATGAGGTTGGGCTCAGTGAATCCTCGATGGCTGAAGCTGTTCAGAACGGCAATCCGATAATTGCCTGTGTTTCGGACGGTGATTTCACGGATGGAGGACATTTTATAGTTCTGACAGGATATAAGGACGGTAAATTCTCAGTAAATGATCCGAATTCATACATAAATACCGAGAAATGGTGGGATTATGACAGACTTGAGGGTCAGATCGATGGTCTATGGGCTTTCTATATGGACGAGAGCCTTACAACTGAGGATTACACTGCGCAGAACAAGATGACTGAGGAGGCATCAACCTCAACCGGAACTGAAGATGAGGAGTCAGTGACTGAAGAGGATGAATAAAACAGCCGGTTTATAGCGCGACCGGCATAATGGGGTGAACTGTACCGAGACATGATAGTGACATCGGTGCGACAGGTTAAAAGTAAAAACAGGAGGGGAATAATGAGTGGTTTCAAGTTGAAGGGCGAAGAAGATCTCGACGAACTCTACTACGATAGAGACGATGACAGGCTGCAGGATATAAACGCAGAATATGCTGAAAATGTCGATCTTCCGGTCATTAAGACGACAAGCACTTATACAGGACCGAAGGAGAAGAACCATGTAGGTCTTATCATCAAGATATGTGTATTTGCGCTTCTTGCGGCAGGTGTTTACTTCCTTGTGGATAAGTTTCTCATCAAGAAGGACGCGAAGGAGCTGAAGGACTGCGTAAATATGACCACGGAGCAGCTCGAGAAGGAGCTGGGCGTCAAGCTTACCAGGAACGACACGACGGTCAAGCGAGTAAGACACTATTCAAACAGCTCTCTGGTGACTGATGGAAATGGCGAGATCGCGGTGCTCTACATGGACGGAAAGCAGCTCGGCATCCATATCGACAGTGAAAAATACAAGCTCTACGGCATAGAGATCTATATGCCGAGATATGAGGTCGAGAAGAAGATGACCTACGAGAAGGAAAATACGATGCAGATCCTGAACGATATGTACGAGGGCGTGTCTACATCTGTATTTTACTATAATCAGACCAGGAACGACTGTGTGATGGTAAACTATAATGACAACACAAACAGAGTCGTTTCGATGACGTATTTTAATGATCTTGAGAAGATCACAGAGAGGCTGATGATGAATTAATTCTTGTGGGGGTAATGATTTGGGGAGAAATATTAAGATAATTGCTACCGGTGGAACGATAGCTTCAAAAGATATGGGAAATGGTCTCCGTCCGGGACTTGGGGCGGAGGCTGTCATAAATACGGCTTTTTCCGGAGACTGCTCCGGGGCGCAGGAGATTCGGGAGATGATCTCGAAGGGTGAACTGTGCCTCGATTTGAGCGGTCTTTTTTCTATTGACAGCTCGGATATGAGGCCGGAGCTGTGGAATGAGCTGGGCGTTGAGATTGACAGGCTGGTGCGCGGAACTGTAGCTGGTGATAGCGCAGGGGGCGTCGATGTGAATGCTGATGAAAATGCGACGGATGGACGTGATGATCCTACGGGCAGGAAATACGACGGAATAATCGTGCTGCACGGAACGGATACGATGGCATATACGGCAGGAGCCCTTTCGGCGATGTTTAAGGGCTTGCCGATCCCGGTTGTGCTGACCGGTTCACAGCTTCCGATTGAAGTTGAGGGCAGCGACGGTACGAAGAATATCTGCGACGCAGTAAGGACAGTGCTGGCGCTCTCTGAGAGTGGTTTCGGAGAAGCAATTGAGAGATGCGGCGAGGATGATACCGGTGCGTGCGAAACGACCGGTCGATTCGGAGATAATAATGTTTATATAGTGTTCGGCGGCAGGGTTATCGACGGAAGATATGCGACGAAGATGGATACGGATGGCTTTGATGCATTTGCAGCAGTCGACAGAGAGCATGAATGCTATGTGAATGATTTGGAAAAAATACCAAATGTATTTTTCACCGATATAGAGGTTGATGCGGTGGAGTGTAATGGGCCGGATGATTCTGTGAGACAGGCGAATGATGATTCTGTTAATTCCGAGACACATATGAAGCAAGTTGACGTTAAGGATGTGGAGACAGTAGGAGATACGGAATACACATTCATGCCACTTAGTATGGCGGAGGTGCAGCTGGTGAAGGTGCATCCGGGCCTGTCATCGATTCAGCTGTCGAAGATGATCTCGGATGGTATCGATGCGGTGCTTCTTGAGCTGTATGGAGCGGGCGGACTGCCGACACTTTATGACAGTCTGCTGCCGGTGCTTGAAAGAGCCGTTGAAGGTGGCGTGAAGGTATTTGCGGTTTCGCAGTGCCTGTATCATAAAACCGACCTTGGTAGATATGAGGTTGGAAAGAAGCTTGCTTCTGTCGGAGTTATACCGCTGGGCAGCTATTCGACAGAATACGCGCTTGCCTGTGCGAGGGGCGCGAATAAATGGTACAAGTGGACCATAAATTAGATAATAAAAAAGTTGGAAGGTTGTAGTTGATGAGTAAGAAGCAGATAATAATAACAAGTGTGATAATCGGTGTGCTGGCTGTGGCTGTATTTGTCATAGGCTTCTCGCTGGGAAGGGGGCAGAGCGATTCCGGAAGTGATAAGAACAGCGGTGGAACGACCGTGGCTGATAGCGGAAACGGATCCGGGAGCGCTGATAGTACAACAATTAGTGGTGGCTCGGGAGGCAGCACTGAGGATGTAACCGGCTCGGGCAGCAGTACTGTAGATAATGGCTCAGGTGGTACAACTGAGGACACCGGAAGTGGTTCAGCAGGAAATACAACCGAAGCGGGCGGCGGAACTACAACGGTGATAAATGCAACTTCAAAGCTTGATACAGGAAACCTTACTGAAAAAGGCAGCGGCTATGAGGGCATCAAGGGAACCGGTAATTTCAACTACGGCGAAGCGCTTCAGAAGAGCATACTTTTCTACGAGCTGCAGCGTTCGGGCGACCTTCCGGAGAAGGTAAGATGTAACTGGCGAGGCGACAGCGGGCTTACGGATGGCAGCGACGCAGGGCTTGACCTGACGGGCGGCTGGTACGATGCCGGAGATCACGTAAAGTTCAACCTGCCGATGGCCTACAGCACGGCGATGCTGGCGTGGTCGGTTTACGAGGACAGAAAGGCATATGAGGAGAGCGGGCAGCTTGAATACATCCTTGCAGATATCAAGTGGGCTGCAGATTATCTGATAAAGTGTCATCCTGAGGATGAAGTATTTTACTATCAGGTCGGAGACGGTGGAATCGACCATTCATGGTGGGGACCTGCCGAGGTGATGTCGATGGACAGACCTTCCTACAAGGTAACGAAGGATAGTCCGGGATCGGCAGTCACAGGTGAAGCGGCAGCGGCTCTTGCAGCAACGGCGATAGTATTTAAGGATGTGGATAAGGAATACAGTGCACTTTGTCTCGCGCACGCAAAGAGTCTGTATAGCTTTTCTGAAAGCACGAAAAGTGATGCCGGATATACGGCGGCAAACGGATATTATAATTCCTGGAGCGGCTGGGAGGACGAGCTTGCGTGGGCCGGCGCCTGGATATATATGGCTACCGGCGATGAGGCTTATCTGAAGAAGGCTGAAGCGGCTTATCCAAACGCAAGCCAGGACTATAACTGGTCTATGTGCTGGGACGATGTTCATATCGGTGCGGCGGTACTTCTGGCCAAGGCGACCGGCAAGAAGACCTACACGGATGCGGTTGAAAAGCATCTGGACTATTGGACGACCGGTACAAGTGACGGAGAGAGAATTACCTACACGCCGAAGGGCCTTGCGTGGCTGGATCAGTGGGGCTCACTCAGATATGCGACAACTACCGGATTCATCGCAGCGGTCTACAGTGAGTCGGGGCTCTGCTCTGATAAGAAGAAGGACAACTACTGGAAATTCGCTGTTTCCCAGGCTGATTATGCACTGGGAAGTACAGGCTTTTCATATATGATCGGCTTCGGGGACAGCTACCCTGAGAGTCCGCATCACAGAACTGCGAACGGTTCTGCAACAAACAATCTGAATGATCCGCAGAAGGCAAGACATACTCTTTACGGAGCGCTTGTGGGCGGACCGGATGCAAATGACGGATATACTGACGAAACCTCAAACTACACGACAAATGAGGTTGCCTGCGACTACAATGCAGGTTTTACGGGGCTTCTCGCAAAGCTGTATTCAAAATATCACGGCGAGACACTGAAGGATTTCGGTGCGGTCGAGGTGATAGATGAATATGAGATGTATGTTGAGGCCGGCATCAATGTGGATGGCCAGGATTTCACAGAGATCAAGGCGTATGTTTATAACCTGTCCGGCTGGCCGGCAAGAAAGGCGGCAAATCTCGAGATGAGATACTATGTGGATCTTTCGGAGGTTTACGAGGCAGGCGGAAGCGTAGACAGTATCGAGATCACGACCAATTATATGCAGTCCGGAACGGCGGCAGGACTTAAGCCTTACGATGAAGGAAAGCATATTTATTATCTTTCGGTTGTATTTGATGACGGAAAGCTCTATCCGGGGGGACAGGAGCATTATCGTCAGGAAATACAGGTCAGACTCAGAAATCCGGAGGGAAGCTGGGATACCTCGAATGATCCGTCATTTGAAGGACTAAGCCTTGGAAATACAGCTCTCACCGAGAAGATAGCGCTTTTCGAGGACGGCGAGCATATTTTTGGACAGGAACCATAGTGTTTTACAAAGAGGAGGAGGTAAGGTATGAGAAAACTGGGTTTTAGAAAAGCTATAGGCTGTATGGCTATGGCGGCTGTATTTGTGGCTACAGGAGCTGTGGGAAACGGCAGAAGCCTGGAGGCTGCAGGGGATGTTGCGATTAATGCGACGAACTTCCCGGATGAAATCTTTAGACAATATGTTAAGGAGAAATTTGATACAAATAAGGACGGAAAGCTTAATTCAAAGGAAATAGCAGCTGCGACTTACATCAATCTGGAGTGTGACAATAATATAGATAACGACAATGCGAAAAGCATCAAGGGAATAGAATATCTGACAGAGCTTAATACCTTTTACTATTATGGTGATGAGCTTACTTCTGCCGACTTCACTAAGAATAAGAAGATTGAAATAATAGGAATTGACAGACCAACCAATATGACATCTATTAATGTAAAGGGCTGTACTAAGCTTTGGGAGCTGAAGCTTTTAATGACCGGTATTTCAAACATTGACGTGAGCACGAATACCGAATTACTTGTATTAGATATTTGTCAGTCCAAGATCAGTTCTATCGACGTAAGTAAAAACACCAAACTGAGAGATTTCACCATGATTGACAGTAACATTACATCAGTTGACCTAAAGAATAACAAGATGCTTCATGAGGTCAACGTTCATGGGAATAAAATATCATCTCTCGATGTAAGTTTTCTGACAGAACTTGAACATATCGATATAGGTAATACGCAGATTAAGTCGCTGAATCTGGCTAACAAATCAAATCTGACACAGATTAATACAGAATACAATGTTTACGTGACTTCAATAAGCGTTTCAGGCAAGAATAACATGAGGGTAATACGTGCTTTCGGCTGCCCGAACCTGAAGTCTGTTAATATAAGTGAATGCTCAAATCTGGTTGATCTGTATAAGAACCATAAGCTCTTTCATGAGAAAGGCACAGAAATGTATCTATGGACCATAACTGATGATCTGAATAATACAATGTCCGGAGATATAGAGATGCAGATAGATGATAACGCGGCTATTATCTACTCAAAGGATCAGTTCCAGAAGCAGCCGGACGGAAGCTGGGCTTACGTAACAAATGGTGCGCTTAATACAAAGAAGGATGTTATCAAGGCGACAGTGAACGGCCAGAATGCATGGTGGTTCGTGGATGCCGGCAAGGTTCAGATGGTTAACTCCGTAGAGAAGAACTCTAACGGCTGGTGGGTCATCCAGAACGGTAAGGTTAATTTCAACTTCAACGGTTTCGCAAAAAATTCTAACGGCTGGTGGTACTGTAAGGGCGGTAAGGTTGACTTCAACAAGAACGACGTTATGAAGGGAACTGTAAACGGCGAGAGCGGCTGGTGGTTCGTTAAAGGCGGTAAGGTTCAGTTCGTTAATTCTGTAGAGAAGAACTCTAACGGCTGGTGGGTTATCAGAAACGGAAAGGTTGATTTCTCATACACCGGTATTGCCAAGAATGCAAACGGCTGGTGGCGTATCGTAAACGGAAAGGTTGATTTTGGCTGCAATACAGTTGAGAAGAACGAAAACGGCTGGTGGAAGCTTAAGGGCGGCAAGGTAGACTTCGGCTACAATGGCGTCGCAAAGAACAAATACGGCTGGTGGAAGTGCAGCGGTGGTAAGGTTGATTTCAATTTCACAGGCATCGGAACCAATGAGTACGGCTCATGGTATTGCAAGGGCGGTAAGGTAGATTTCAACTATAACGGGTATGTAACATACAACGGAAAATCTTACTACATAAAGGGCGGTAAGGTTCAGTAAAAAGGTACTGGTATTTGACAGAATGGCGGAGCATATTGCTCCGCCATTATTAAGAATATGATGTAAACGTTTACGAATATGTTTCATTTCCTACTTGTTATAATATGCGGTATAAAGTATAATCATAGCATAAGGTTACTGGTGCTGCGGAGGAGTGGATTCTGCGGCGCGGGTACGGCTGCTTGATGATAGATTGGCGCTGTACCGGGGTTATTTTATAGAAAGAGAGGTATTTTCTATGGGCAAATTTGTTATCAAGGAAGCAAAGACAGGTTTTAAGTTCGATCTTAAGGCGGGAAATGGCGAGATCATCGCTTCTTCTCAGGTTTACAAGTCACTGGTTACCTGCAAGAAGGGTATTGCAAGTATTCAGAAGAATGCTACTGTTGCAGCTATCGAGGATCAGACAGTTGAAGGCTTCGCAAAAGAGAAGAATCCTAAGTTTGAGATCTATACTGACAAAGCCGGCGAGTTCAGATTCCGCCTTAAAGCTACAAATGGTCAGATCATCGCTACCAGCGAGGGTTACAAGGCTATGAAGAGCTGCAAGAACGGTATTGCGAGCGTTCAGAAGAATGCCCCTGATGCAAAGGTTGAGATGGAGAAATAGTACAGTATGCTATTGACATTTACATAATATCATGTATAATGATCTTAACAGAGTAGTCGGAGGGTGAGTGCACATCACCCGAACCGACAAGTTATGTTAAAAAAGATTAGCCGTTTCCTTACTTGCGATGTTCAGGACGGCTTTTCTTATACTCTAAATAAAGTTTAACTAGCTCAACAATTAGCTTTATTGCTGATAATACAATGGCAATAACTTCATTTGTTCGCATAAGCCTCACCTCCTTTCCGGCTGTGCCAAAACAGGTGAGGAGCACGTCCCCCGACTACTCAATTAAAATCATTATTAGTATGAAAAAATGCTAATAGCATATTCATCATACTATGAATTATTTATATTGTCAATTTATAGTTTTATTTTTGATGGAGATGATTATATGCAGCCGATATTAATTCCGGAAAAACTAAAGATGGCCAGAGAACAACAGGGGATTACTAAGCTGGAGGCAGCTCGAAGGATGAATATCCCACAGAGTTCATATGTAAGATATGAAAATGGAGGAAGAAAGCCAACATACGCAACTATCACGCAGATGGCTCAGGTTTTGGGAACGAGTGTTGATTTTTTGACTGGAAAGACAGAGGAAAGCGTAGCGGAAACTATGTTGGTCCGCAAAGAAGAGGAACCAATACTCTATGAGATAACAGCCGGGGCTAAAGAGTTTAATGAGGTTCAGATGAACCGTTTGCTGGCATATTATAGGGAGTTAAGTAATAAAGTATCGATCGATAAATAAAACTAATATTATTTTTGAATGATAACACTTTACTTTTTAAATACTGTGTTTTATAATTCATCACAACTGCAAACAAATAACTAAATCTATGATGAGACGAGTAGGCTGTGTGAAATGTCACAGAGAAAGACGCCCGATGATATACGTGCTACGGGTCGGCAGTTGTGCCGGAACGGATAGTGGCGATGATCGGTGCTGGAAGCGTCCGACAGAGTAGCCTTCACGAAAACTACCTCGGAGAGACCTGCAAACAGGTACGGTGATTCCGTTATAATCGAAATGAGAGATTTATACGAATGGTCTCTATGATAAGCAGAGAGATATTGATTTGTATCAAAATATAACCTGCTGTTCGATGAGAGATGATGTATAAATAAGCTGGGTGGAACCGCGCGAAAATAAAAGTCACGTCCCTTGCACTGTTATTACAGTGCGAGGGACTTTGTGTTATAAACGAAAATATAAAGGAGAAACGAAAATGATCAAGGATGAAATGTCAAAAGAGGAATACAAAGAGTATTACCTCGCAAATTACCGCCATTCAATGGCACATATTTTAGCAAAAGCAGTTATTGAGATCTTCGGAAAGGAAAATGTACAGTATGCCATCGGACCTCAGATCGATGACGGAATGTATTATGATTTCGTTCTTCCGAGAACAGTAACAAAGGATGACTACAAGGCCATCGAGGACAAGATGCGTGAGATCATCAAGCGCCGTGAGGACTTTAAGCGTGTTGAGATCGGACGTGCCGAGGCACTTGAGGTATTTAAGGATCAGAAGTTCAAGACAGAGCTTATCCAGGACCTTCCGGAGGATACACTCCTCACACTGTATTACACAGGTGATGATTTCGTAGATCTCTGCCGCGGACCTCACGTAGACAACTCTCAGGATCTTATGAATGCTGCATTCCAGATTAAGTCGGTTTCCGGCGCATACTGGAGAGGTGATGAGAACAGAGATCAGCTTCAGAGAATCTACGTATACGTATTTCCTGATAAGAATGCTCTTAAGGACCATCTTGCATTCATCAAGGAGGCTATGGAGCGCGATCACAAGAAGATCGGACCTGAGCAGGAGCTCTTTATGTTCGACGAGACAGCGCCTGGTATGCCTTACTGGCTTCCAAGAGGCTTCAAGCTTTACAATGCTATGCTCAACTTCTGGAGAGGCATCCACGAGGAGCACGGCTATCAGGAGATCCTTGCACCTGTTATCAACCACAGAAGACTTTGGGAGACTTCAGGACACTGGGGACACTACAAGGAAAATATGTTCCTCGTTACACATGCTTCAACTGATGAGAAGACAGGCGACGAGGTGATAAATACAGATATTCAGTACGCTATGAAGCCGATGAACTGTCCGAACGCTATCAATGTTTACAAGAACGGACTTCACAGCTACAAGGAGCTTCCACTCCGCTACAGCGAGACTCAGGTCATCCACAGACGTGAGAAGAGTGGCGAGCTTAACGGACTTTTCCGTGTTCAGATGTTCCATCAGGACGACGACCATACCTTCCTTACAGAGGATATGATCGAGGATGAGATCGGCGACATCATGGACATCGCAAAATACATCTATGAGACCTTCGGCCTTACATATGCTGCAGAGCTTTCAACAAGACCGGACGATTTCATGGGCGATCCTGAGCTTTGGGACGCTGCAGAGGCTTCTCTTAAGAGAATCCTTGACAAGAAATACGGCGAAGGAAATTATGAGATAAACGAGGGCGACGGCGCATTCTACGGACCAAAGATTGACCTTAAGATGAAGGACTGCATCGGACGTGAGTGGCAGATGGGTACCATCCAGCTCGACTTCCAGCTTCCGCTCAATTTCGATCTGAAATACGTTGCTGCTGACGGAACTCAGAAGAGACCGGTTATGATCCACAGAGCTATATTTGGCTCATTTGAGAGATTCATCGGTATCCTTATCGAGAACTTCAAGGGTGCATTCCCATTCTGGCTTTCGCCATTCCAGGTAGGCGTTGTTCCTATCAGAGAAGAGCATAATGAGTATGCAAAGAAGGTCGTTAAGGCTCTCCGCGCGGCAGGTATCCGTGTTGAGGCTGACTACAGCGATGACAATATGAAGAACAAGATCAAGGGCTTCAAGAAGTTTAAGGAGCCATACATCCTCGTACTTGGCGACAAGGAAGCTGAGGAAGGCACTGTTTCTATAAATATCAGAGGAAACAAGCAGGCAAACGGTGTTCCGCTTGAGAAGTTCGTTGAGATCTGCAGAAAGCAGAATACAGAGTACACACTTGAGCTTGTTGAGGAATTTTAATACTGACAAAAAGGACTGGCTAACATAGGAGTTCTAATTATTCAGACGTTTCATGGATCATAATTTGGAGGGGAGGTTCATGTTATGGGGTATGAATTGAAGGGCAATCCGGATGTTAATGTTGATGAGCTGGTAAAGGCTGCCGGGCAGAAGGGCTTTTTCTTCGAAAGCGGCACCACCAAGGATTATGGTGAGATCCTCAGGCTGTATCAGATCGGTAAGAGCCTGAAGGAGGGCTACCAGCTTCAGTATAAAAATACTTATGTGAGGGAGAAGGAACTGAAGAGCAATATGAAGCATGCCGGGCTGCTGCTTGGTCTGTATGCGGGGCTTATTGTTCTGGATCTTCTGGTCGTATATCTGTTCGGGCAGATGCCGGGCTTCAGAAATACGATAAGGGGCTTTCTGTCCTTCACACATTATGCACTGATGTTTTTAATCGCGATAGGAGCTGTTCTTGTGGCAGTTCCTTTCACGATGAATCTGCTGAAGCAGATATATTTGTACAGGATGCTTACCAATCCGACCGAGAAGCTGGATGATGACAGAGAGAAGTTTCATGTTATCACTCTGAACGATGAGAGGAAATTCCTGAAGGAAAAGATGAAGGAATACAATAGGCTTTTCGGGGCGCTGGACAGACTCGACGAGAATTGCAAGGGCGTATTTTACACTGCGGAAAATAAGGCGAAGGCCGATTCCATCATGGAGACCATCACCAAACAGGATCTGGACGCCATGCATAAGTTCTCAAATATCGAGGAGTTCAGGGCGAAGAGTATTGCGGGTAAGGAAAGTATAAGTGCCTGGTGGATTCTGGTGGGGGCCATGATTCCGCTGGCTATAGCTCTCGGGGCTATCGCTTCGGGCATCTCTCAGACTTCGCTTCCGGGATTTATGTAATGATCGCGGTTGTAGAGCTGCGGTAACCGATGGGGAAGGCTTGAAGGTATTTGGAAACAAAAATGAAAGGTAAATGAAAAAATGAAGGGATTTATCGATGCAATCACCGAGATCAACTCAAAGATAAATGATATGGTCTGGGGATGGCCGGCTCTTGTGCTGTTGGCATTTGTCGGAATACTCATGACACTTCTGACTAAGTTTTTCCAGATAACTCATTTCGGTTATTGGATGAAACATACTATAGGTGCTATTTTTGGTGATAAACACGTAAGAACTCACACAAAGGACAAGACCATATCGCAATTCCAGTCGCTCTGTACTGCTCTTGCAGCTACAGTCGGAACAGGAAACATTGTAGGTGTTGCCGGTGCAATTGCACTCGGCGGACCGGGAGCTGTATTTTGGATGTGGATCATCGCCTTCTTCGGAATGATGACTAACTATTCAGAGAATGTTCTTGGTATCCTTTACAGAAGGAAGAACAAGGACGGTGAATGGTGCGGAGGCGCGATGTATTATCTCCGTGATGGTCTTGGGGCAAAGAAGAATTGTAAGAAGATCGGTGCCATCCTGGCAGTACTTTTCTCATGCTTCTGCATACTTGCTTCTTTCGGAATCGGAAATATGAGCCAGGTAAATGCAATGGTCAAAAATGTAAGGCATACGGTTAAGATTCCGAGCTTTGCAATTGGTATTTTTCTTTTCTTCGCTGTAGGTCTGGTTGTTGTAGGCGGAATCAAGAGAATCGCTTCGATTACAGAAAAGCTTGTTCCTACAATGGTTATTATTTTCCTTCTCGGAACCTTTATTATAATTGGCATGAATATCAACACAATTCCTGCTGTATTTGAGTCTATTTTTAAGGGTGCATTTAACCTGAAGAGTGCAGCCGGCGGAACTGTAGGATCAGGTATAGCAATTGCTATGGAATGGGGTATGAAGAGAGGCGTTTTCTCAAATGAGGCAGGTCTCGGTTCTTCGGTAATGGTTCATTCAAGTTCAAATGTTAAGGAACCTGTCAGACAGGGTATGTGGGGTATCTTCGAAGTATTTGCGGATACTATCATTGTATGTACACTGACAGCTTTGACCATACTCAGCAGTGGCGCTGTTGATCTTGATACAGGTCTTCTTACAGCTAAGGGTGAAGAGGTTGGTAAGGATGCTCTGATGAGTTATGCCTTTGAGCAGCATTTTGGAAAGCCGGGTTCGATCTTTATCGCACTTGCAATACTGCTCTTTGCTTATTCAACGGTTCTCGGATGGAGCCATTATGGCAGCAAGGCTTTCGAGTATCTCTTCGGAACAAGCAAGATCATTATCTATCGTATAGTTTTCGTTTGCATCGTTCTGGCCGGATCAATGCTGGAGGCACAGCTTGCATGGGATATTTCGGATACCTTCAACGGACTTATGATGATACCTAACCTTATAGGTGTGCTCGTCTTGTCACCACAGGTTATGAAATGCACGAAGAACTATGTGGACAGAAAGTTCCGTCATAAAGATATAAAACCGATGTTGTCAATGTTTGAGGATGTTGAGGAGACGCAGGAGGTACTTCCGGACGAGGACTGATATATTCGTTGTCGGCTGGCGAAAATATGATAATACAGGATATACCCTCTTTACAGAGTTGTTTGTAAGGAGGGTATTTTTATGTACGGTGAATGGCTTGCATGATTGATTTCGGGATGGATTTCAGGATGCATAGTTGATGGCGGACTGATGGATTCGGGCAAATAATAATTCGTTGAAAAATGTGCTGTAAAATGGTATATTTTATAGATGGGGGAGTCTACCCGTTTTTAGTGATAGAAACGTCGGACAGACATGAAATTGGAAACCGGCGGGGCGTTTATTGATGAGTGATATTATTTAAAATATTACGTATGGAAACTCATACGAAGAGGGACTTAAGTTGGAAGAGCAGAGATTAAAATCGGAAGTTAAGCAGATCGTGGACGACATCCTGAAGGATTACGAAGGCGACCGCGATATCGATAAAAGGAATATTGACGGACAGCCGGATAAGGACGCGGTCATCGATATATTGAATAAATTGATGCATATTATATTTCCGGGGTATTACAGGAGTAAAGTCTATAAGAGCTACAACGACAATTACAGATTGTCGGTGCTGATCGAGGACGTTATCTATAACCTTAGGAAGCAGATCAAGATCGCGCTTCAGCACAGGCTGGACAAGATTGCACTTCAGCACATGCTGGATAGGGATGTTCAGAACTGGGGCGAAGCAGGCGTAGTAAATGATGGCGGGGAAGTTCAGAATGAGAGCGAAGCAGGCACGATAAATGATGGTGAGGAGGCTCAGAGCAGGGGCGAGACGGGCACGCGCAAGAGCTACACCTACGAGGAGCTCAGCAATATGGCTGAGGAGCTGACGCTCAAGTTCTTTAAGCAGATCCCGAAGATCAGAGAGTACGCTGATACAGATATTCAGGCAACCTTTGATGGTGACCCGGCTGCATTTGATAAGGAGGAGATAGTTCTTTCTTATCCGGGGCTTCGCGCGACGGTCATCAACCGTATTGCGCACGAGCTTTACCTGCTGGATGTTCCGCTTATCCCGAGGATTATGACGGAATACGCACATAGCCGCACGGGAATCGATATTCATCCGGGTGCGACAATCGGAAAATACCTCATGATAGATCACGGAACCGGCGTTGTTGTGGGCGAGACGTCCATCATCGGCGAGCACGTGAAGATATATCAGGGCGTGACCATCGGTGCTCTTTCGACAAGCGCAGGCCAGGGGCTTCGCGGTGCGAAGAGACATCCGACCATTGAGGATCACGTTACGATTTATTCAGGAGCGTCTATCCTTGGCGGCGAGACCGTCATCGGCGAGGGCGCAGTTATTGGCGGTAATGCATTTATCACATCATCCATCAAGGCGGGCTCGAGAGTCAGCATCAAAAACCAGGAGCTGACGATCAAGGGCAGCCACAAGGTCGAAGCAAATGAGATGGATATGGATGATACGTGGTTTTATATGATATAAGAAAACGGAGCAGCTGCAACAATAACCAGATATAGACATCGAACTGCTTGCAGGGAGAGGACTGTATATGCTTATTGATATAGATTGCGAAGCAATCCGTATTATATCATCGAAATAAGGATATTATAGGGGTGACAGAATTATGAAGGTAGTATTACTTGCGGGAGGTTTCGGAACGAGAATCTCCGAAGAGTCTGAATATGTTCCAAAGCCGATGATCAAGATCGGCGGTATGCCTATTCTCTGGCATATTATGAAGGAATATTCTTATTATGGTTTCAATGAGTTCGTAGTTTGTGCGGGCTATAAGCAGCATGTCATCAAGGAGTGGTTTGCTGATTATTTCCTCCATACTTCGGATATCACCTTTGATTTCACGGAAGACAATAAAATGATCATCCATGACAAGCACACCGAGCCTTGGAAGGTCACAGTCGTAAATACCGGTCTCAACACCATGACTGGCGGTCGTGTTAAGAGAATCCAGAAATACATAGGCAATGAGCGTTTCATGCTGACCTACGGTGACGGTGTCTGCGACGTTGATATGAATGCACTGCTCAAGTTCCACGAATCGCACGGTAAGATTGCAACTCTTACTTCTGTGATCATCGAGCAGCAGAAGGGTGTCCTTGATATCGGCGGCGACAACGCTGTCCGCTCTTTCCGTGAGAAGAGCGCCATCGACGGCAGCCCGATCAATGCCGGCTACATGGTATTTGAGCCGGAGGTGTTTGATTATATTGATGGGGATGAGACGATCCTTGAACGTGAAACCCTTGTAAAACTGGCTGAAGAAGGCCAGCTTATGTCATATAAGCATAGCGGTTACTGGCAGTGTATGGACACCAAGAGAGAAAAGGATATTCTTGAAAAGCTGTGGTCGGAAGGTCACGCTTCTTGGAAAAAGTGGGATTAGACTTTAGGTGGATAGATAATATAATGAAAGTATTAGTTTTAGGAAAGAATGGCTTTATCGGCAGAAATCTATGTGAATACTTTGAAAAAAAGGAAGACATTGAATTATCGGCAGCAGGAAGCCAGGAACTAAATCTTATTGATGAAGAAGCTGTTAAAAGCTATATTTCAGATAATTGGTATGATGTCATTATAAATGCATCGATATATAATCCGAGAGTTGGAGTTAATAAGAAAGCCGAAAAGGAACTCGAATATGACCTCCGAATGTTTCACAACCTTGCAAAATACAGCAAAAGTTGTGGGAAAATGATCTATTTTGGATCAGGTGCAGAATATGATAAGAGGTTTCCAATTTGTTCCGTTACCGAGGATAAGATTGGTAATACGATTCCGGTGACAGATTATGGATATGCTAAATACATTATAGGTCGGGAGATCGACGCAGATATGTATCCTAATATTTATAATCTTAGAGTTTTCGGACTTTTTGGAAAGTATGAAAACTGGGTAACGACATTTATTTCCGGAGCATGCTGTAAGGTATTAAAGGATCTACCGATCACGATCAGGCGTGATGTCTATTTTGATTATTTATACATCGATGATTTTTGTAGATTGGTGGATAGGTTTATTAGGATCGATAAACCGGCATTTCATTCATATAATATTTGCTCGGGACGAAGGGTACGTTTAACAGAAATTGCGGAAACAGTTAAAAAAGTCAGCGGTAAGGATCTGCCGGTATATGTATGTAATGAAGGCCTGGCAAACGAATATACAGCTTCAAACGAAAGACTGATGAATGAGATAAGTGACTATTCACTTGAGGATTTTAGTAATTCTGTTTCAAAGCTGTATACATGGTATAAAGACCACGAAGATATAATAAGTATCGAGAAGCTGTTATATGGACTGTAAATATTTATTAGGACCACCTAATAATTGGAATTGTTAAGAGCACATCGATCGGTGTGACATAAAGAAATAATAAGAAGGCATAGAAATGAAGAAGAGAGTTGCAGATATTGTTGTTGATACACTTGTTGAGTTAGGAATTAAAGATTGTTTCTCTGTAGTTGGCGGAGGAGCGATGCATCTGAATAATGCATTTGCGTTAAAAAAGGATAAGATTAGGACTATATATACACATCATGAGCAAGCCGGAAGTATGGCTGCTGAAGGTTATGCCAGATTATCGGGGAAAATGGCTGCTGTATGTGTCACAAGTGGACCCGGTGGAACCAATGCTATAAATGGCGTACAGGGTGCATGGGTTGATAGCTTACCAATGATAGTTATTTCAGGACATCCAAGATACAGTACAACTGTTCCTGCGACAGGGTTAAAGCTGAGAGTAAGAGGTGTACAGGAGAATGATATTGTTGCGCAGGTAAGTGGGATAACCAAATATGCAAAAACAATACTTGAGCCTGAAACTATAAAATATGAGATTCAAAAAGCTATAAGTATTGCTTTAGATGGAAGACGTGGACCGGTCTGGATAGATATTCCGTTAGATGTACAGGGCAGCTTAGTAGAGCTAAGTGAGTTAAAAGAGTATGATCATATAGAGGAAGAGTACTATGTAAGACAGGCTGATACAAGCAGTCTTGAAGAGCTTCAGAAACTGCTTGATGAGGCTGAACGACCATGTATCCTTACAGGGTCAGGTATAAGAACCGGAGATGCTGAGAAGGAATATAGAGAGTTTATTAAAGCTGTTAATATTCCAATAGTTGGAGGTTCATTGCAGCCGGATATTAACTATAATGGTGAGAAAAACTTTTATGGTTTATCGGGAACTATTGGACCGAGATCGGGCAATTTCATCCTTCAAAGTGCTGATCTGATAATCGTACTGGGAAATAGTCTTTCATATAAACAAACCGGTCATGATGTTAAACAGTTTGCTCCAAATGCGAAATTTGTTATGGTCGATGCTGAAGAAGATGAAGCAAAAAAAGATGGTCTGCATATTGATCTGAGTATAGTAGCCGACCTTAAAGACTTTTTCAACAAATGCCTGAGTTTTGGAATAAAAGCAGATGCATCAGAGAAGTGGTTTGATCATTGTCAGAAAGTATATGATCATTTCCCGAAATATGAAATGCTTGAAAGACACGGAAGCT
>JAEEGF010761157.1_pt1 | contig 52486 bp, 47 predicted proteins | sample 9134171 | NCBI WGS metagenome assembly JAEEGF01 (sample SAMN16246542, study PRJNA631951) | gut metagenome | biome: gut microbiome; feature: rumen; material: AP-attached | host: Bos | place: Iran: Karaj | collected 2018-10 | reverse complement strand
ACGCAAGTGGTAAGACCCCTTGGAGAGTACGAGGTTGATAGGCACAAGGTGTAAGAGTGGTAACATTCTCAGCTGATGTGTACTAATAGGTCGAGGACTTAACCAAAGAAGTTAAGATAAGTTTGGAAATTCAGTGTTCGGTTTTGAAGGAATAATCAAGGCTCTGTGCATAGCATGGAGCTTTTTTTGTATTTAAAAATATATGATTCATGCTTTCACATGAAGTTTTTTCTATAAAATAATATCTAATTTATATATTACTTATAATAACGTTTCTTTAAGACCTTAAATAGAACAGGTCGCGAGGAGCGTTTTTTTATTGGTACAAAATATACTACTAATATATTTGCCAATATCATCCGATATCTCTTATGCAATACTGTCAAAAAAATATTTATTTTAAGCCTTAAGTTACCAGGCTCTAAGCCGATATAATAAGTGAGCCATTATTTATTTCATTGCGAGGTGATAAGATGGAAAGTAAAATTCTGTTGGAAAACGGTACTAATGAGCTGGAGGTTTTGGAATTTAAAATTGACGATCACTGTTATGGAATAAACGTTGCTAAGATAAAAGAAATAATTACTTATCAGGAAGTAACGCCTGTTCCTAATGCACATCCTAGTATCGAAGGCATATTTATGCCACGTGATATGATGATCACTGCAATCGATCTTCGCAATTGTCTTCAAAGAGGAACATCGAAACCCGGCGGACTCTTTATAGTTACTAATTTCAATAAGCTCGATATTGCATTCCATGTTGATTCCGTTATTGGTATTCATCGTGTGTCCTGGGCTGATATAATCAAGCCCAATGCTACTATATCCACAGCTGAACAAAGTATTTCCACAGGTATCATTAAATTTGAAGATCGTCTTATCATCATCCTTGATTTTGAAAAGATTGTATCTGATATTAATCCTAATACTGGTCTTAATATGGATCAGATAAAGGATATCGGTCCAAGAACAAGGACAGATGTACCGATTGTCCTTGCAGAAGACTCACAGCTTCTTAATAAGCTCATTGTTGATGCTCTTAACAAGGCAGGATATTCTAATGTAAGACATTTTGAAAATGGTAAGCTTGCATATGATTATATTCAGGAGCTTAAGAAGAGAGAAAAGCTTGATCAGGTTAAATGTATAATTACTGATGTAGAAATGCCTATCATGGATGGTCATCGTCTTACTAAACTTGTTAAGACAGATGATGCAACTAAGGATATCCCTCTTATCATCTTCTCATCACTGGTTAATGAGGAAATGAGAAGAAAAGGCGAATCTCTTGGCGCTGACAGACAGCTTTCAAAGCCTGAGATTGGTAACCTTGTATCTGTGATTGATGAACTTGTGCAGGTTCAGGATACAGAAGGCTGACAATATATAAAGATTATAAACTCCCTTTACAGGTGCAGGTAGGATGACTACTTCGTATCCTATGAAGGGAGTTTTTATGTATTAATTCAAACTTCCCACTTGGGTGATACTGCACCGTCCAAGTGCGAAGTTTCAGTTATTAATGCTGTTGCAGCCATAAAAGTCATTGTTTTATAATACTTATGCATTAAAATAGGAATTATGCTTGGATATAATTTTCAAGTTTTTTTACTATTTAATAAATAATAAAAATTTATAACGAGGTTATTATGGATAATATACTTGTACCTGCACTTAGTCAGACCAAGAAGGTTCTTATAGGACTTGGAGAAGAATGGTTTTATGATTATAAAAACATTTCAAATGATATAGATTATAAAAATCTTCTGGAAAAGGCTTGTCTTGATCACGAATGGCTTGTTCCCTTTATTCAGTACCATTATATGAAAAATCATGATGATTCAAGGACCAGGGCTTTTACTAAGCTCGCAGATCTTATTAAGGATAAAGATTATTTTATCGTTTCAACTATATATGATTTTAGTAATAAAGATAATCTTTTTGATTCTTCAAGGATGGTCTTTCCATGCGGTAATATTGAATATCTGCAGCAGAAGCAAAGTAGAGACGGTGAACTCATCTCGGTAGAAGAATCGGAAGATTTCGCACAGCTGATGCAACAAATTGACAAAGCACTAAAAAATAATGGGGAACTCTCCGAAATAAAAAGAGTAATATATGGCAATGATGAGCTCATATTCAATCAGAAAAGGCGTGAATGGAGCAAGGCACAGTACAATGAGAGTGCTTATCTTGCGCAATGGAACAATTATCAAAGATGGCTATCAGGGACTTTGTCGGAGGATCTACTGATTCTGGAACTTGGAGTAGGGCTGGAATATCCGACTGTTATTCGATTCCCTTTTGAAAAGATAGCATATATCAATAATAAAGCTTATATGATTCGTGTACATGAAAAGTTGTATCAGCTGACTGAGCAAATTAGTAAGAAGGCGGTATCTGTACAAGGTAATTCGATGGATTACATAAAACAAGTATGAGGACATTATGGCATCGATCGATAAGACAAATGAAATTGATGCATTATCAAGATTGGCAGGCAAAGCGCCCGTCGCATCTTCTGATGCACAAAACGAGATCGATGTAGACAATGAAGACCTGAAAGAAATCAATAATCTACTCAGTAAAGTTGATAGTGGAGAGATCATTGACCCTGGACTTGCGCAGGTAGCTAGAAGTTATAAGGCTGCTGAAGCTGCTAGTGAAGGTATACCGCATTATACAGTTGGAGATGAATCACCTGGTTTTTTTGATGATGATGAAGAAGAGCAGGATCTTGATAAGGCTATAGCTCAAGCTGAAGAGGCTATGCATAGGTTGGAGGATCCTGATGCTAACAGTGAACTTACACAAGATGATCTAAATTCTGATGATAACGAGTCTGAACAGGAAGAACCTGTCGAAGCTACAGAAGAAGCTTTGCAGGAAGTTCCGATAAAAGAGGTTAATAAGCCTGAAATAGCAGACTCTGTCGAAGCTACAGAAGAAACTTCGCAGGAAGTACCGGTAAAAGATGTTAATGAGCCTGAATTAGCAGACTCTGTAGTAGTTACAGAAGAAACTTCACAGGAAGTTCCGATAATAGATATTAATGAGCCTGAACAAGTAGAACCTATAACAGCTGATAAGGAAACAAAGCAGGAAGACTCATCAATAGATATCAACGAATCAGATACTCCTGAATTGGAGAAAGGTGCAAACGTGGCTGATAACAATGTACCTGAAGTGCCAACTGCATCAGATGATCCCAACAAGCAGTTATCTCCTGAAGAGATAGCGGCTATGTTTGCTGCGGCCGGAGGCGGAGACAGTGAACCGGAGCCTGAGCCAGAACTGGCACCTGCAGCACCTGATCCCGGGGATGATCCCAACAAGAAGTTGTCTCCTGAAGAGATAGCGGCTATGTTTGCTGCGGCCGGAGGCGGAGACAGTGAATCGGAACCTGAGCCAGAACCGGCACCTGCAGCACCTGATCCCGGGGATGATCCTAACAAGAAGCTGTCTCCTGAAGAGATAGCGGCTATGTTTGCTGCGGCCGGAGGCGGGGATAGTGAACCGGAGCCTGAGCCGGAACAGACACCTTCAGAGTCTGATTCTGAAGGTGCTTCAGAGGATGCAGGCAAGGGAGATGATGATACTCCTTCTCCGGACGATATTTTAAAATCTATGCAGCCGGCAGATGATGATCCTAACAGGGCACTAAGTCCTGAAGAAATAGAAGCTATGTTTGCTGCAGCCGGTGGAGGAGATGATGCTGCCGGAGACAGTAGTACAGAAGAAGGCAGTGGAACTTCAGATGATACTGCAGATAGTGCTAATGGAGCAGAAGAATCATCGGAAGATATCGGTGCTGATGAACTGTCATTAGATGATATTCAGGAAGAAACATCTGCTTCAGATGAAAGCGGTGAATCGGCGGAAGGTGCTGCTGAAGAAGAAAAAAATTCTGATGACAGTAACTCTGAAGATAGTAATTCGGAAGAAAGTAAAGATGAAAATAGCGTAGAAGAAGCTACTCAAGACGCTTCTAATGATGAGTCAGATGAAGCGTCAGAAGACCTTGACTCCTTGATGGATTCTCTTGGAAGTGATGACATGGATCTTCTTGAGAATGAAGGGGCACGTGGTGATTCTGGCGAAGGCGCATCTGACGAACTTAATATAGAAGAGCCATCAGAAGTACCAAAAGATGAGCTGAATATAGAAGAGCCTTCTGCTGAGGGTGATGAATTAAGCCTTGAAGAGCCGGTAGAGGGCGGAGAAGATCTAAATCTTGATGGCGACGGAGATGATCTTATGTCGCTTTCTGAAGGCGGTGCATCAGGTGAAGAATCAGAAGATGAGGAGTCTGCTGTTTCCAATGATGAGCTTGATGACATCGAACTTGAGAAGAAGTCTTCTAAAGGCAAAAAAGGTGGCAAGAAACCTGCAAAAGAAAAGAAAGGCAAGGAAGATGACGGCGAAAAGAAAGGATTTTTTGCCAAGATACTTGCAGCACTTTTCAAAGAAGATGATGAAGAAGATGGAAGCGGCAATGTAGAGAATAACGAGCTTGCATCACTGACAGATGAGAATCAGGCTGTTCTCAATGAAATAGAAGGCGACAAGAAGAAAAAGAAGGAAAAGAAGGAAAAAGAGCCAAAGCCAAAGAAAGAGAAGAAGCCTGCAAAGAAGAAAGAAAAAAAGCCAAAGCCGCCAAAGGAGCCGAAACCCAAGAAAGAAAAGAAACCGAAGGTTCCGGAGGGGCCGCCGCCTAAGCCTATTCCGCCAAGGAAATTCATACTTGCATTTCTTTTGGTTATACCTATTGGAATATTATGTGCACTTCCGGCATACACTGTTCCAGAGAAGGCTATTCATGAAGAAGCGCAGATGGCCTTTCTTAACGGTGATTATGAAGGTGCATACAGAGATTATTACAGCCTATACAGGGCAGGAAAACTCTCTGAAGATGATCAGATCCTGTATTGGAAAGCAAGATATATATCCCAGATGAGGCACTATTATAAGCAGTATGAAGTATTTGCTTCTATAGGGCTGAATGTCGAAGCTTTGAATGCGCTTGTAAAAGGCGTTGAGCAGTATGAAGAGATCCTGGAGGACAATGAGAGACTTAAAGAACTGGAACTTGAATATAAACCCGGTTCTACACCTGATTCTTTAGTTGAAACTGAAGTCAATATAGCGTACTATAATATACAATCGGCGCTAGAAACTGAATATGGCCTTTCAATTGATGATGTTAAGGAACTCATCAACATAGAAGAGGAAGTTGATTATACCAAGCAGCTTCAGATAATATGTGGCCTTAGAGCAGCGCCTGAGTAGCTATTGTATATGCAAAAAGGGAGGAGAGTTTTTTGGTCGCTATATTGGATTATGATGCCGGTAATATAAAGAGCGTTGAAAAGGCATTTAAGTTTCTTGGAACAGATGTAGTTACAACACGAGATGAGAAGGAAATAGCCAGAGCTGATCATGTTGTGTTACCTGGTGTTGGTGCTTTTGGCGATGCCATGGGCAGATTAAATGAATACGGACTTGTGGATGTTATCAAAAAGACTGTATCGTCTGACATCCCCTTTTTAGGAATATGCCTGGGCCAGCAACTCATGTTCGATTCAAGTGAAGAATCGGAGGGAGTTGACGGCCTGGGTATTTTTCGTGGAACAATCAAGAAAATCCCGCAGGTACATGGTCTTAAAGTTCCGCAGATTGGATGGAACGATCTTTCTTTTCCCAGGCAGGGACGTCTTTTTAAGAATATTCAGGAACATTCTTACGTGTATTTTGTTCATTCATATTATCTTGATGCTATGGACAAGACTATAGTAACAGCAACTACTGATTACGGCGTGTGCGTAGAAGCTTCTGTAGAAAAAGACAATGTATTTGCATGTCAGTTTCATCCGGAGAAAAGCTCAGAAGTAGGAATGCAGATTTTGAAGAATTTTTTGGAGGTATAAATGCTTACTAAAAGGATAATACCTTGTCTTGATGTTAAAGACGGAAGAGTTGTTAAAGGAATTAATTTTGTAGAGCTTAGAGATGCAGGCGATCCGGTTTCTGTAGGAGAAGCTTACAGCAAAGCAGGTGCCGATGAGCTTGTTTTTTTGGATATTACTGCTACATCTGATGCCAGGCAGACTGTTGTGGATATGGTCAGAAAAGTTGCTGAGCGAGTTTTTATCCCGTTTACAGTTGGCGGTGGAATTCGAACTGTTGATGACATGAAAGCTATATTAAGAGAAGGTGCTGATAAGTGTGCAGTCAATTCTGCCGCCATAAACAGACCTGAGCTCATATCAGAAGGCGCTGACAAATTTGGAAGTCAGTGCGTAGTAGTAGCAATAGATGCAAGAAAAAGAGAAGACGGATCAGGATGGAACGTGTTCAAAAACGGTGGTCGTATTGATACCGGGCTTGATGCGGTAGAGTGGGCAAGGAAAGCATATGAACTCGGAGCAGGCGAGATACTTCTTACCAGCATGGATGGAGATGGAACTAAAGCCGGTTATGATATAGAACTGACGAGGGCAATCGCTGATCAGGTTGGAATTCCGGTTATAGCATCCGGCGGAGCCGGTACCAAAGAACATTTCTACGAGGCACTTACCAAGGGCGGCGCAGATGCAGCACTTGCGGCATCGTTGTTTCATTACAAGGAACTGGAGATTCTGGAAGTCAAGGAATACTTAAGAAGTAAGGGCGTTCCTGTGAGATTATAAAAGGTAATATTTAGAAAATGTTACATTTTCTAATCAAATATATAAATATAGAATTATATAAATATAGAATTATAGAAATATAGACTTAAAGAGTAATAAACGATCATTGATATGATTATCGATATGCGTTAAAGAGGATAAAATGGGAGCAATTGAAGGAAAATGGGCTGATGCTCTTAAAGAAGAGTTCAGAAAACCATACTATACCGATTTATACAAATTTATAAAAGAGGAATACAGTACGCACGTTGTATATCCGCCATCTGAAGACATATTTAATGCTCTTCATCTGACAGATCTTAAAGATATAAAGGTTGTCATATTGGGCCAGGATCCATATCACGAACCGGGACAGGCTCATGGCCTATGCTTCTCGGTGAGACCGGAGGTTGATATTCCGCCGTCACTTGTGAATATCTATAAAGAGCTTCATGATGATCTTGGATGTAAGATCCCGGATAACGGATATCTTGTTCATTGGGCCGAGCAGGGAGTGCTTCTTTTGAACACGCTTCTTACTGTTAGAGCTCATCAGGCTTTTTCTCATAAAGGTAAAGGGTGGGAGAACTTCACAGATGCGATCATAAGGGCTGTTAATAAAGAAGACAGACCTATCGTCTACATGTTATGGGGAAGCCCTGCTCAGAAGAAGGCACAAATGCTGGACAATCCCAAGCATCTTATTCTAAAAGCTCCACATCCAAGCCCATTGTCAGCATACAGGGGATTTTTTGGCTGTAGGCATTTTAGTAAGTGTAATGAGTTTTTGGAAAAAAACGGCATTGCTCCTATTGACTGGCAGATTCCTGATAAATCTGATATCTAAAAGCAGGAAGCTGGGATAGACTAAGCCCACTGCGATTTTAACCAATTTAAAAAACTTATTTTAAACTCTGTACAAGTGGCATGATTTATGGTACTTTTACTAGAGTAAACGTTCAAATTGTATACAAAGATACAATTACACAAAAAGAAAGGCATAAATTGTAATATGAAAAGAGCTTTTATCAGCAAAGAACAGGCAGAAGCAATTGCAAAAGAGTACCCAACCCCTTTTTATATTTATGATGAAAAGGCTATAAGAGAGAATGCCCGTGCGGTTAACAAGGCATTTTCATGGAATAAAGGTTTCCGTGAATATTTTGCAGTCAAGGCAACTCCCAATCCTGAGATCCTTAAGATCCTGCTTGAAGAAGGATGCGGTTTTGATTGTTCATCCATGGCAGAACTTGTACTATCAAAAGCTGTTGGGGCCAAGGGGAAGGACATTATGTTTTCCTCCAATGATACTCCTTTAGAAGAGTTTTTCTATGCTGATGAGCTTGGTTCTATCATTAATCTTGATGATCTTACACATGTTGACTATTTTATAGACAATAACATTCCTTTTCAGGAGACAATGTGTTGTAGATTTAATCCGGGTGGAGTATTCAAGATGAGTAATGGGATCATGGACAATCCCGGAGATTCCAAGTACGGTATGAGTGAAGAGCAGATGGCGACTGCGTTTACCAGAATGATGGAAAGAGGTGTCAAGCATTTTGGAATTCACGCTTTCCTGGCTAGTAACACAGTGACCAATGAGTATTATCCACAGCTTGCAGGCCAGCTTTTTGAGCTTGCAATAAGGCTAAAGAAAGCTACCGGAGCAGACATTAAGTTTATCAATCTTTCAGGCGGAGTAGGTATTCCTTATACTCCGGATCAGACTCCAAACGATATTGCTGTCATCGGAGAAGGTGTTCATAAAAAGTTTGACGAGATCATGGTTCCTGCAGGCCTTTCTGATGTAGCCATATTTACAGAAATGGGAAGATTCATGATGGGACCTTATGGAAGCCTTGTAACAAGAGCAATCCATGAGAAACATATATACAAAGAGTATATAGGAGTTGATGCATGTGCAGCCAATCTTATGCGTCCTGCTATGTATGGCTCTTATCATCACATAACAGTCCTTGGCAAAGAGAATGAGCCTTGTGATCATACATATGATGTTACAGGTTCTCTTTGTGAGAATAATGACAAGTTTGCTATAGACAGAAAACTCCCTAAGATTGATATGGGTGATCTTCTCTATATTCATGATGCAGGTGCTCATGGTTTTGCGATGGGTTACAATTATAACGGACGTTTATGGAGCAGTGAGCTTTTGCTCAAAGAAGACGGAAGCGTAAAATGCATCAGAAGAGCTCAGACTATGAGAGATTATTTTGCTACATTTGATGAGCTCCCTGTATTTGATGCTATCGAAGATGCTATTGAAGAGTCAGGTGGAAATTGAGCCTTTTGTTAATTGCAATTAAGAGCATTACGGGAATTAAAGGTATATAAGGTATATAAAGTATTAACAGGCAATAAACTGCCTATGATAATATTTGGAAGGTGGAGAAATAAAGGCAATGAGTTCAAAGAATAATGTAAAGAAGTACACAGAGATGTCCAAGGATGAGCTTAAACAGGAGCTCGCTTCATTGAAAAAGGAGTATGAGAGATATCAGGCTATGGAGATGACTCTTGATATGAGTCGCGGTAAGCCTTGCAAAGAGCAGCTTGATCTTTCCATGGGAATGATGGATGTTCTTAGTTCTGATTCTGATCTTGCCTGCGAAGATGGCACAGATTGTCGTAATTATGGTGTTCTTACAGGTATTGATGAAGCTAAGGAGCTTCTTTCAGATATGATGGAGAACAATCCTGATAATATCATCATTTTCGGTAATTCTTCTCTTAATGTTATGTATGATTGTATCAGCCGTTCTTTCACACACGGAGTTATGGGCAATACTCCTTGGTGCAAGCTTGACAAGGTTAAGTGGCTTTGTCCTGCTCCCGGATATGACAGACATTTTGCGATAACAGAGTATTTTGGTATCGAGATGATTCCGGTTCCGATGTCACCTGAGGGACCTGATATGGATATGATCGAGAAGCTTGTTTCTGAAGATGAAAGCATTAAGGGTATCTGGTGTGTTCCGAAGTATTCTAATCCTCAGGGCTATTCATATTCTGATGTTACTGTAAGACGATTTGCTAATCTTAAGCCTGCAGCACATGACTTTAGAATCTACTGGGACAATGCGTATGGTATACATCACCTGTATGACAAGGAACAGGATTATCTTATCGAGATCCTTGCAGAATGCAAGAAGGCTGGTAATCCGGATCTTGTATACAAATTCGCTTCTACATCCAAGATCACTTTCCCCGGATCAGGAATTGCTGCAATGGCTACAAGCCCTAATAATATGGAGGATATAGTCAAGCAGATGAACTTCCAGACAATAGGTCACGACAAGGTTAATCAGCTTCGTCATGTCAGATATTTTAAGGATATTCATGGTATGGTAGAGCATATGAAGAAGCAGGCTGACATCTTAAGACCTAAATTTGAAGCAGTTGAGAATATATTTGAAGAAAATCTTGGCGGCCTTGGAATAGGACAGTGGACCAATCCCAAGGGAGGATATTTCATTAGCTTTGATTCTTTGCCTGGATGTGCTAAGAGTATTGTTGCCTATTGCAAGAAGGCAGGTGTTAAGCTGACAGGCGCAGGATCAACATATCCATATCACAAGGATCCTACAGATAGCAACATCCGTATTGCTCCGACATATCCATCACTTGCAGATCTTAAGACAGCAGCAACCCTTTTTACACTTTGTGTAAAATATGTTAGTGCTGAAAAGCTCCTTTCAACTATGAATTAAGCTTATTGAATTATTGTTTTAAAATTATATAATAAATATATGAAGATCCCACTGCTCCTTAGGGGTAGTGGGTAATCTTTTATCTGAATTGCCGCTTTTTAAAACTGCCATGAGCTATCATAACAGGTGAAATCCATGGAAGAAGCCATTGACGAATTTATAAGTTATCTAAGCTTTGTCAAAGAAGCCAAAGAAAATTCGCTGGTATCATATAGGCGGGATCTTATGCGCCTTTTATTTTTTATGCGCAAAGAGAGTATAAACAGCTGGTCGGAGGTTACTGAGGACCAGCTTTATTCATATGTAAGAAGCATGAATGAGAAGCTTATGGCTGACACCACTATATCAAGACATATCTCTACAATTCGGTCATTCTGGCACTTTATGGTTGAGAGCGGAGAGCTTGAAAATGATATTACAGAAGGACTTAAAGCGCCCCACATAGAAAAGTCTCTTCCTAAAATTCTTACTGAACGTGAGATAGCTATGCTTTTGGAACAGCCGGATATTAATACTCCTAAGGGAAAAAGAGATAAAGCTATGCTTGAACTTCTTTTCGCTACTGGTATACGTGCAAGTGAGATTACAAGATTGCGGATTGATGATATAGAATTTAGACTAAACTGTATTGATTTTAAAAACTTTGGTCAAGACAGAATAGTTCCTTTTGGACAGCATGCAAGAAGCGCTATCATGGATTATCTAAAAGGGGGAAGGTTGAACCTTCTTGGAGATACCGTTGATGAGGGGATTCTTTTTTTGTCAGCAACTGGTGGCAAAGCCATGAGCAGGCAAGGTGTGTGGAAGATGATCAAGAAATACGGGAAGATGGCTGGAATAAAGGCAGATATAACACCTTTTTCCATAAGGCATACATTTGCTTCTCATATGATTGAAAATGGCGCTGATATACAGGTGGTGCAGGAAATGCTGGGACATACGGATATAGCTTCTACGCAGCGCTATGCTGACAATAAACACAATTATATAAGAGAGATATATCAAAGAACTCAGCCAAGGTAAGCAGTACTATTAGACCTATACTAATCGGAATAAGTAATGACTATAAGCCTAAGTACGATTACATAATAAAACGATGTTGTATCCATAAAGACTTTTTTCGTGGGTACGTGGCAAAATTTATCATCTATATGCCTATAAATACGTTCCCATGAAATGTCTTTGAGGATATAACATCGTCTAGGTTGATCGTTCTTAATGTATAAAAATTATATCAGCTAAGTTCAGCAATATCATAAAGGAGTCTTTCTGTAGCATCCCATCCAAGACATGGATCGGTAATAGACTTGCCGTAGATGCCTTCTCCAATCTTCTGAGCACCTTCTTCAATGTAACTTTCTATCATTACACCCTTTACAAGTTTATGAATTTCGTCAGAGTGCTGGCGGCTGTGAAGCACTTCCTTGACAATCCTTACCTGTTCACGGTACTTCTTGCCTGAGTTATTATGGTTGGAATCAACGATAACTGCAGGGTTTTGGATGTCGTGCTCTTTGTAGAGCTGGTTAACAAGACTAAGATCCTCATAATGGTAGTTAGGTATATTACGTCCGTTCTTGTTCTGAGATCCGCGCAGTACGCAGTGTGCAAGGGGGTTACCGGATGTTGTGACTTCATAGCCCCTGTACAGGAATGAATGAGGATGCTGGGCTGCATATATTGAATTGAGCATGACAGTAAGATATCCGCTTGTGGGATTTTTCATTCCGGCAGGAACATCGAATCCGCTTGCTGTCATTCGGTGCTGCTGATCTTCTACAGAACGGGCTCCTATAGCTACGTAGGAAAGAATATCTTCTACATAACCCCAGTTTTCAGGGTAGAGCATCTCATCAGCAGATGTAAGGCCGGATTCTTCGATCGCGCGTATGTGCATATGTCTCATGGCTATGAGACCCTGTCTGAAATCTGGCTTTCCTTCAGGATCAGGCTGTGATGTGATGCCTTTATAACCTTCGCCTGTAGTACGTGGCTTATTGGTATAGATTCTTGGAATAATGATAAGTTTATCCTTGACTTTGTCGTTGACTTTTGCAAGGCGTGATACATAATCGATAACGGCTTCTTCATTGTCAGCAGAACATGGTCCGACTATAACCAGGAATTTATCGCTTTTTCCTGTAAAAACATCTGCAATGGCCTTATCTCTTTCTTTTTTGATCTCTTTAAGTGATGCTGCAACAGGGAATTCTTCCTGTATCTCCTGAGGTGTAGGAACCTTCTGAATGTATTCGAATGACATGGTGCTCCTTTCAAAGGTGGTAAAAGATAAGCATTTACCACTAAATACTTTTATGCTTTGGCGCTTTAAAGTGCCGATATAAAGTATAACATATTTTCTACAAAAATAAAGAAGAAATTTAGTGACGATATTAATTATTTTAAGGAAACAACCAAATGTCAAGAGAATTTGCATTTCATCCTATATTTATGACGTTTTATCAGAATTATGTGATATTCTATAAAACAGTGTTAGATTATAATTATCAATAAATATATAGAGGTGAGATAATGAATGTTCAGATAAGTAATGAGGATTTTGCCTGGTCACAGCAGGCTATAGGTAGACTTTCAAGATATTTTGAGCAGAATGTTGTAGGACAAAAGCTCCTGGAAAGATCAATGATAGCAGCGCTTCTTGGTAACGGGCATGTACTTGTAGAGTCAGTTCCGGGACTTGCTAAGACTACAGCAGCAAGAGCTTTGGCAGATGCGGTCGGTGGTAAATTTTCAAGGATACAGTGTACACCGGATCTTTTGCCAGGTGATATAGTTGGTACACAGATATACAGGCAGGATTCCGGTAAGTTTGAAACAGTCCTTGGACCGGTATTTGCTAATATAGTACTTCTTGATGAGATCAACAGATCAAGTGCAAAGACTCAAAGTGCAATGCTTGAGGCCATGCAGGAGAAGCAGGTTACTATAGGTGGTAACTCTTATCATATGCCTAAAGATACTTTCTTTGTAATTGCAACACAGAACCCTATTGAACAGGAAGGTACATATCCTTTATCAGAGGCACAGGCTGACCGTTTTCTTATAAAAGAGAAGATTTCCTATCCGTCTATTCAGGAAGAGGTTTCTATCCTTAATATGATGGAAGCTATAGATAATAATGTAAAACAGGAGAAGCAGCCTGCAGTTCTTACTATTGAAGAGATTGCCAGACTTCAGAAAATCGTGGCATCTATTTATTGTGATCCTACAGTTAAGAACTACATTGCAGCTATTGTTGCTGCAACAAGATGCGCGGATCAGTACCTTCCCAATAATCTCAAGGGTTATGTGAGTCTTGGAGCCAGCCCCAGGGCAACTATTGCTTTTCTTAAGATGGGTAAGGCACTTGCACTTATGCAGGGAAGACTTTTTGTGACTCCTGATGATATTAAGAGCATCTCAAGACAGGTTTTGAGACATCGTATATCTCTTCGCTATCTGGCAGCAGCAGATGGAATCAATGAGGATATGATCGTTGATGGTATCGTTAGAGCCATCAGAACTCCGTGAAAGGAATAAAACCATATGATGGGGAAAAAGCATAATACCGGTACATTAAGACTTCGTCCGGATTACGAGGCGCTTAATCTGCCGTCAGCTCAAATACATTTTAACGGGTTCTCTAAGACAGTGGGACGTTCAGACGGAGCTTTTAGATCTGTTTTCAGAGGAAGAAGTATGGAGCTTGAGGATCTGCGGGAATATGTCGCGGGTGACAATCTTCGTGATATTGACTGGAAATCTTCATCCAGAACAGGAGAGATTCTTGTCAGAAACTATGTTGCAGATAAGAAAAGAAGATTCATGTTTGTAGTGGATACTGGCAAGAACATGCTGGGTGCTATGCCGGATGGACATTCTAAGACTGCTGCAGGTATCATTACTGCAGCAAGTGCAGCTTACATGTGCACAAGGGCAGGAGCGGAATACCAGATCCTAGGAAGCATGGAAGCAGGACGGCAGGAGAGATATTCTTGTGGCCCCGGTTTTTTGGAGGCTTCATTAAGACGTCTTGAAGGCTGCTATAGTATGAGCGTAAAGCTTGCAGGAAGAAAGAAAGCTTTACTTTCTGATGAATTCAACATGCAGCTTAGACGTATCACATCAACTCCTATGAGGAGCGTGTCACTTTTTTTGATAACAGATCTGTACGGAGTCCTTACTCTTGATGACAGGCTTATAAGGAGTATATGCTCAGTCAGAGACCTGTACGTGCTTCTTATGGAAGATGCAGACTGGGGAAGCAGCCATATATATAATGCACAGACAGGTGTTGCTGTCTCAGAGTATCTGTCATATTCTTCCAGAATGGCCAATGAGATCAGCGACAAGAAGGCTGCTCTTTTGACCAAAGCAATGAGAAATCTGCGCGCCTGTGGTGCTTCTTATGATATAGTCAGAAGTACTCAGGATATTACAGAATCTATAATTAAAGTATTAAATAGAGGAGTGGGATAATGGAATTTTCAATTTCTCTTCAGAATGCCTTTTTTGATGACAAATATCTCTATATCGTGCTCATATCCCTGGCGATGGCAGCAGCAATATGTTTTGTGACTTTCTGCCTGATAAGGATAGAAAAGCCTGTGGCAGCAGTTGTTAAGAATGCTCCAAACAAGACGAATGAGATGATAGAGAAAAAACGTATTGAGACTCTGACAAGACTTAACGATCTTGATGTGAGATACAAGAGAAAAGAAATCGGAGTCAGAGAGACTAGTACGATTATCAGTATCACGGTAAGAGAATTTCTTACATATGCTACTGGCAAAGAGATGGATTGTAGTACACTTACCGAAATGAATAAGTGGAACAGTAAAGACCTTACAAAACTCATCGGATGCCTGTACGGCGCAGAGTTTTCAAAATATTCAGCAAAGGATGCAGCTAATTTCTTACGAGATGCTAAAAAACTGGTGGCAGCATGGAGATAGTACTTAGAAATAAAGAGCTGGCAATTTGTGTCGCGATAGGTGCAGCACTTGTGATTGCCGGGATACTTGGATTTAGAGAATATAAGAAAAGAAAAGCTCTTTCTAAAGATGAAATGAGCAAATATATGGGCTATGGCGCAATGTGGATGGTAGGTAGCATGAAAAGCTACAGGATCAGAAGTCTTATTCACAAGGTGCTTAATGTTATAGGAATCCTTGGTATTTCACTTAGTATAGTGTCTTCGGCATATCTTGTCGGAAGACCTTCATATACTGAGGAAGTAACAACAGGTGTTCAGAGACGAGATATATTCCTGTGTCTGGATGTTTCATATTCACTGTATGCTCTTAATTATGACTTTGTAGAGAATCTTAAGACTGTTGTAAAGGGGCTTGATGGAGATAGAATAGGTATTTCTATTTTTAATACTTCATCAGTCCTTTATATGCCGCTTACAGATGACAAAGAGTTCGCCTGTGAAAAGCTTGATGAGCTTGAACAGTACTTCATCAATCAGAAAAGATATTATGAATTGTATCAAAAATATTATGATGATATTACAGATGAAGAGGAAGAAGAGTTCTACGATCTTATAGATTGGCTTCTGGATTTTGAAGCGGGAACCGTTGTGAACAGTGATAATCTTGGAAGTTCACTTATTGGTGAAGGTCTGGCAACCTGCTTATATGATTTTCCTTCACTTGAAGACTCTGAGAGGACCAGAATAATCCTTCTTGTAACAGATAATGCAGAAAATGCATTCAAGAAGCCTTTTGTAAGACTTCCGGAAGCAGCAGATCTATGTGCAAAAAATGATGTAGTACTATTCAGTGTCTTCCCGCCTGAGGACAAGTTTAATGAAATGAACTATGGTTATGACTTTGACGAGCTAAGTGAAGAACTTGAAGATTCTTCCGTCAAGACTGGTGGAGCATTTTATATAGCTGATGATGATTTTGATACAAAAGGTATAGTCAGTGAGATACAGTCGCATGAAGCCATGAAGGTTGATGAAATAAAAGAGACGAGAACTTATGATATGCCCAAAACACCTTTTATATTTGTGGTAGTTGGAATTCTTGCACTGGCTTTAGCAAGAGCAGGAGGTGCATGTTGATTACCAATCCTATATTTCCTTTAATAGTTATAATACCTGTAATAGTTTTGGTTTTTATAGGACTTTTTATCGGGACTGTAAGGTCTCATGCCGGAATGTTCAAAAAGGTTATAGAAACAGTTGTTACAGTGCTTATATGTATTTGTATATATGTTATCAATTTGAGAATCATGTTACCTTCAAGCCAGGCAACTGTTAAGGTTCCAAGTCTTAATGTCCTTTTTGTCATGGATTCTACGATCAGTATGTGGGCTGAGGATTATGACGGTGATAACTCTCGTATGGATGGAGCGATAGAGGCTTGTAACTATATAATGGATGAGTTCAATGGCAGCTCTTTTGCACTGATCACTTTTGATCATGAAGCAAAGGTCAAGATACCGCTTACTCCTGATAGGGAGTCAATAACAGATGCACTTGAATATATCTATGAGCCCAGCATGTATGTTGCTAAGGGTAGTGATATGAACAGCCCTGTAGATGAGATGAGCAGGATACTAACTCATATGAAGGATAAATATGAGAACAGAGAGACAATTGTATTCTTTTTCTCTGACGGAGAAGAAACCTTCGATAGTTCAAAAGAGTCTGGTAAGGATGGCTCTAAAGATGATGAGTCCGGAGATGAACAAGATGATGAGTCATCAGAAAATAGTTATGCATCTTATGCAAGGCTTATAGGCCTCGTTGACGGAGGAGCTATAGTTGGCGTAGGTTCTGAAGATGGAGCAACCATGAAAGACGGCGATGGCAATGATATATATGATCCTGAAACCGGCGATCTTGCAGTTTCATGTATAGGAGAAGAAAGCCTTGAGAGCATTGCATCTAAAGTGGGATTGGAGTATGTCCATATGGAGGATGTTGATGATCTGGAAGATATAGTAGATCATGTCATAGAAGATGCTACTTATGAGGCAGAATTAAGAGATGACGTTGAGAACAAAGAGGACACATATTATTATGTTCTTCCAATTCTTATGATACTGCTTGTATCAGAACTTATGATGTTCAGAAAGTGACCTTGAATAGGTAAATGTGAGGTTTTTAATGAAAAAGGTAAAGTTTGGCTTTTTGGCTGCGGCATTTGTCATTGCGATTCTGGCTGTAATAGTTTTTGGCAGAGTCGGATTAAACCATGTGTTTGCAAAAATGGTTGATTCAGGGAAATATTATATCTTGATGGAAGATATGGAAGACAGGGATCGTTACATGAATATGGAACAGAAGGTTCTGGAGATGCTTCCATATGATGCCTATGTTATGAACTATAATCTTGGTAATGCCAATTATAAGAATAAAGATTATTCCAAAGCTCAGATCTATTACGAAAAATGTCTTGAGTTCGAACTTCCAAAACAGAAAGAGTGTTCTGTACGCATCAATCTCACAATGACAAAGATCATGCAGATTGACTTTAATACAATAGATACAGGATATGAGGCATTCAAAAACGATGAAGAAGTTGATAAAGAAGCTCTTATAAAAAAGATAGACGGTGTTATAGATCAGCTCAAGGCTGACAGAGAGATCCTTACTGAGAAAAACTGTGCTGGGGCAGAGGATGATAATGGCCATAGCAAAGAGGCTGAGACTCTGAAAAAAGATATCGATGATAAGATCGAAGAGCTTGAAAAGATGAAGGAAGAGATCCAGAAAAAGATTGATGAAGAAAAGCAGCAGAATAAGGATCAAGACCAGAATCAGCAGGATCAGGACAAGCAGAATGAACAGAAAAACTCTGATGATAAACAAAATCAGGATAATAAACAGGACCAGAATAACAATAATTCTAAGCCTGACGATGTAGATGATGATCGCGAAGATGACATCAAAGAAAAAATGAAAGAAAAAGAACAAGACGCAAGACAGGAAAGAGAAGATGACCAGAAACAGTCTCAAAAAAATAAAGAAAGTCAGGAATACTGGGACAACTACACTTATGGAAGTGAAGGCGGACAGAACGATAAAGGCAAAGAGAGGATATGGTGATCATGAAGTGTCCTAACTGCGGAGTTGAGAATGATGATAAGGCATTGTATTGCTATTTTTGCGGACGCGTGTTGCCACAAAAAGAGTGGAATATAAGTGCAGATCCGGATTCGGATCTAAAAAAGAAAAAATCAAATAGGATTCTAAAGATCATGCTAGGCATATTGGGCGGCCTTTTGGCCGTCAGCCTGGCTTTTCTTGCTGTAATGATAGTAAGAGATAATAAAAAAACTGATCCTGAACCTGTGGACATGCTGGAACTTGCTAACAAGTTGTATGAAGAAAAGGATTATATGACCGCAGCTACAAGGTATGAACTGGTACTGCAGGATGACCCGGATAATGAGGAAGCGGCCCTTGGGTCAGCTATGTCCAAATTGTATTTTATATCTGAAGAACTCGGAAGATATGTCATGGACGAAGAGTACATGGAAGCTTCGGAGTATATGAGAGACTTTTTGATTAATGATCAAATAGAAGATGCAAATGAGCTTGGATTGGAATTCCCTATAATATGTGAGACTATGTATGGTAAAGTCGGTTTTTATCTGGATAGCGAAGATAGATGCTATGCATATGTAGGCGATTTTGAAGATGGCATAAGGAGCGGATTTGGCTGCATTATCGCAAGTGATGTAAGTGATTTTATCCACGGAACGATGGAATGTTATGCAGCATATGGTCAATGGAAGGATGATATGCCCAATGGACAGATGGAAGTTATCAAAGATAGTGCTACAAATGATCATACATATATCAAAGGCACAGTCAAAAATGGCGTATGGGCAGGTGATGTCGAATTCATAGGAATTGGATATAGCGGAGAGAATACCTTTGACCTTTGGTGTGAGTTCGAGGACGGAATTGCGGTGATACAGGAAGAAATCAAGAATCAGGAAGGAAGATTTTATCGTATAAGTAAGGATGACGATGATACAGGTATATATCTTGTTCAACCGATTGATGCCAGCGATATGACATATGGAATATATACATACGCAGACATTATGTGATAATAAGCAGTTTTTTCGGTTAGGGGAGATTATTATTGATTGAATGATTAATAATAATAAACAAAAAGGATAAAAAAAGTCTATCTTTTTTGTGCATAATGTGATACATTATGTAGTAGTTAAGGCTATGTGATCTATGACTAGCCATAAAAGAGGGGATGCTTCCACTTAAGAGAAGCAGAGGGTGAGAAAAAAGTGAAAAGTTATATAGAATTGATTACTGCCAGTTCAGGATCAGTTATTGTTGATAATGGATTTGTACTTGCTGCATATTCAGATGGGAACGGAGCTGTACAGATCGGTATAGAAAGTGTGGGAGTAAAGAGTCGTAGTGGTGTCAGAAAGAAAAGAAATCTTGAGGCCATTCTCGATGCGCTTTCATACATGATGGAACATCCCGGGGAGGATAATAATCAGTCTTCTGTTGCAGATAACCTTCGTATTGTTCTTCATCATGCAGATGGTGGAGTTACAACAACAGGTAATGCAGTCTTATACAACGCTCGCCAGAACAATTATTATTTTGTAGGACTTGGATGCGATTCTCCTTATATAGAGCTTTTTTATCGTTTTGTAGAGGAGCATTGTGCCAGAATGCTTGATGAAGTACCTGGAAGAGCAGGAGCTTCTTTTCTTCCTGATAAACCACTTCCCAGCGGATTTGATGAAGCATATGATGAGAGATTTTTCAAAGCGGTTCCGCATCATAAACCTCGTAAGGATCTCAGACTTAGAAGTGCATTCGATTATGTGAGTTCAGGTATTTTTGTATTTGCTTATACCAAGGAAGAGGAGAGATATATTCATCGTTTTGCTCAGATCACAGGCATTTCAGATGCAAAGATCAAAGAAGGAATGTATGAATTCTATCCTTACGTTACTATTCAGGATAGAGCAATGGTTCCTGTAAGAAAAACAAATTGGGACAATATAATATCCTGCAGAGCATTACTCTGCAGGATGGGAGATTCAAAACTATTTGATTAAAATAAATAGAGGAAACTGGGCTAGCAGGATTCGAACCTGCGAAGTGACGGAGTCAGAGTCCGTTGCCTTACCGCTTGGCGATAGCCCATTAAATATATAATGAAAATCGAGATATAACAATTATATCAGATTGACATTAGCAGATGATGAATATGTTTTCTTTTTAGATTCTGCATTAAATGTATAACGCTTGGATCTAGGGATCATCCGATAACCGTTCTCGGTATCTTTGAGCTCATACTCTTGATGGTAAATCTTATTAAGAACATCAATTGAATGTAGCTGTTTGTTGCTCTTTGAAATACTCATTGCTAAATACCTTATTACCCTGTGAAAAACCCCGTGTATCAATCCACTTATGCTATTATACATAAAGGGTTGGAAAAGTCAAGCATAAAAAATAAAAAAATATAAAATCGAAAATATACTGAATAATATCCCATGTATTATCTTAAGAAAATCCCTTTTTCAGTCGATGTAATCTATACAAAAGTTGTTACTGGTATTAGATATTTGGAAGGGATGATTCGCATGGAAGTGATTTTTGCCGGTATTTTTCTGGTTATTGTCGGAATCTTTGTATGTTGTCTTAACTATAGTATAGAGAACAAAATAGTAGAGAAAGAAACTGAGAAAAATAAGAAGATCGTCAGTTTCAGAGCTCATAGGTTCAAACTGCGCTTCATGAAAAAAAAGAGCAAAGTCAGAAAATCAAGGAAAGCAAGTCAATACAATAGGAGAGTTAATTCCTATTAATTTATAGATTAAGTATATATGGCAAAAACTTGTATTCGGTCTGAATTCGTGGTATCGTAAGATGGGTTCAGACCGAATTTTGTTGTCTGATTTAATACAAAAATATATCTTTTTAGTTACAATAAATTAAAATTACATCCTCGCTTTTGTGCGCAATAACCAAAAAAACAGTGTTTTATAATGGTAAGTTATGACATTTTACATTGATTGTAAAGCTTTATTGGTATATTATTATTAAGGACTCGTGCGAATTTTGTGGATAATTACAAGAGGTTTTCAGATATGGATACAACAGTATATGCTAGTAGGACAGCGGTTAAGAAGAGAACCCGTACTTCTTCCGGGTCTGTTCATAAGATAAATAAGATTACAATAGTCAAGTGGATCGTAGCAGTAGCTCTTATAGTAGGTTTTACTGTACTTACTGAAGTTGTTGCAAAGCCGGATATATTTATGTTCTTTGCGCTTGGCGCAGGACTCATAATTCTGTTTCACAAAGGCTTTTCCATTAAAAAGTATGGAAGAAATTTTATAAGCGGATGGCAGTTCTGGGTATGGACAGCTGTTTCTGTGGCTCTTTTGATTGGAGCTGATCAGCTCAAGAAATACATGCTCTGGACCATGTTTGTAGGACAGAACTCAGGCATTATACAGATCTGGCAGAAGGAGAACTATATAGGAGTAGTCTTTTATGCTATTACTATGATCATTATTCTGCCGCTTGCTGAGAACCTTTTTATATGTAAGGGACTTTTATCAGGCAAGAATAAGATTGCGCTATTTGTTCTGGCTATAGCAGGTCTTTTTGTAAGAGGTTTGTTTTATGCTCATGGATTCTACGGAATCCTTTCGTATGCAGTAGTTGCTATTCCGATAGTACTTGTATATCTTAAAACCAAAAATATGTATATAACATTAACAGCTCAGATTATAGTATCTGCATATCTTTTTATTCCTGATATAGCATATGATGTTGCCAGATTAATGCTCAGATAAGAGGGCTATGTCTTATTGAGGGGGAAGCGTGAAGAAAAAAAATCTGATTCTTATTATAGCTGCTACGACTGTGGCAGCTATTTATTTAGGGGCAGCTACATTTTTCTCATTTCATTTCTGTCCCGGATCCAAACTTAATGGTCAGGATATTTCCTGGATGACTATCAGTCAGGTTAGAGAACTTGTTAATTCAAAGGCATCGAGCTATGTTCTTGATATTGTTGGAAGAAGTGGTCTTGATGAGAAGATTACAGCAAGTGATATCTCTTGGAAGCCTGATTTTAACGAAAGTCTTAATGACAATCTGGGATTTGTGAATGGTCTTAAATGGCCGGTTTATGTCCTTTCCAACCAATCATTTACCAATGAAGATATGGCTTCTTTTGATGAAGAACTGCTTAGATCCAAAATAAACAGTATGTCTTTTTTCAAAGAAGAGAACATGATAGCACCGGTAGATGCTCAGCTTGTATTCGATGAAACTCTGGCTGAATATACTATAGTTCCGGAAGATTATGGCAGCAAGGCAGATAGAGATGCCTTTTATAAGGCTGTTGTAGAAGCGTTGTCTACTATGCAGATGACATTGTCGCTTGACAAGGCCGGAGTCTATGAAGACCCCAAGATTTTCTCTGACAATAAAGCTCTTACAGACGAATGTCAGAGTCTTAATAAGTATGCTTCAGCCAAGATCACATATACGTTTGGTGATGATGTGATCACAGTTGACGGCAATTATATCAAAGACTGGATCAGCTATGATGGTACAACAACAACGCTTGATACAGATAAGGTCAATGAGTTTGTTAATACGCTGGGAAGGACATATGATACCTTCGGGCGTGACAGGACATTTACAACATCTCTCGGTCAGACTATTACTGTATCCGGCGGTGATTACGGCTGGTGGATGGATAGGAATACGACTTTGAGCGAACTTGTGACTGCAATCGAGTCTACAAGTATATGCGATATGACACCGGTTTATTTCGGAACGGCAGCTCAGTACGGCTCTCAGGATTATGGTACTAGTTATGTTGAAGTGGATCTTGATCATCAGCATGTTTATGTATATGAGAATGGATCCCTGGTAATAGATACTGACTGCGTATCCGGTAAGGCTACCAATGACAGAGTGACGCCAACAGGTACTTTTGGAATCACTTATAAAGAAAGAGATGCAACTCTTACAGGACAGAACTATTCATCTGATGTAAAATATTGGATGCCTTTTTATGGTAATGTAGGACTTCATGATGCAAGTTGGAGATCATCTTTTGGCTCTGATATTTATGTTACTAACGGATCACATGGATGTATTAATCTTCCACCTGATGCTGCTGCAGTCATATTCGAGCATGTAGAAAAGGGTGAAGCGGTTATAGTCTATGGCGGCATACAACCAAGTCAGGCCAAAGACTATTTGAAAAATAAGGATAAATCAGAAGAAGGAAATACTGATCATACTGATGATGGAGATTCTGCGGCAGGTGATGGAAATTCGCAGGCCCCGGTCGCTCCTGAAAACACGGGCACACCGGATGCTACTGATGCATCTTCAAATGTTCCGGCACCGGCTACTTCCACAGATGAATCTTTGGCTGTACCGGAGTCAACTGACCCGAACGAGCAGCTATCCGGAAGTGGTGAATAAGATATTTGATATTAAGAAAGCGTCGACTCATGTATTAGTGAGCCGACGCTTTCTTTGTGCCGAGTACTATAAAACAGAATAACTGTAATTTTAGGGAGGAGGGACGGATTGATGGGGATCAATCCGTCCGGTATGAAAAAAGTTTTGTTGGGGAGTCAGAAACAATTGACTGTTTCTGATGGTTATTATATTACAACGAATTTGTGTCCTAAATTTGGATAGTTTCTAAAGGCTTTATAAAGTAAAAATAAAAGTAAAAGTAATAATATAAATCTTCCTGCTAGTGGGAATTTCGAGTCGCTTTGCTTTATTACTGGATTATTAAGGCATTAGATACTTATAATACTTCAATTAATGGGTGGGAAACATTCTGATATATGGTAGAATAAAACTACATGTAAGTAAGTTTTGTTTTGGAGGATTATAAAAATGGCAACTCAGGAATATGAATGCCCTGCATGTGGAGGAGTTATGGAGTTTGATGCTCCTTCGCAGAAGCTTAAATGCTTATACTGTGATACTACAATATCTGTTGATGAGTATCATAAGATGGTTTCTAAAGGTAAAGCAGAGAAAACAGCTGATTCAGAAGAGAAGTCTGACAGATTGTCTGATGAAGAGGCTGAAAACTACGGATTTGGCAAAGACAAAAACGTATATATCTGTAAGTCTTGTGGCGGCGAGATCATAGCAGACAAGACTCAGGGTGCTACCCAGTGCCCGTTTTGCGGCAATAATGTAACTTTTAAAGAGGTCTTTACTAATGGTCGAAGACCTGACTATGTAATCCCATTTCAGCTTACCAAGGAACAGGCCAAGCAGAAATATAAGGATTATATCAAGGGTAGAAAACTTCTTCCCAAAGCTTTTTCCACAGAAAATCATATAGATGAGATCAAAGGAGTATACATTCCATACTGGCTTTTTGATGCCAATATGCATGTGTCTCTTAACTGCGAAGCAACCAAGGTAAGAACCTGGAGTGACAGGGATTATAGATATACAGAGACAAGCTTTTATGACGTATATCGTGAAGGCGATGTGCCTTTTAGTAAAGTCCCCGTAGATGGATCCAGCAAGATGCCTGATGATCTTACAGAATCAATAGAGCCCTATGATGACAAAGGACTGAAAAAATATGACGATGCGTATTTTGCAGGATATGTTGCCAATCAGTATGATGTTGATGAAGAAAAGTCAAGACCTCGTGCTAAGCAGCGTATGACAAATAGTGCTGTTAATGAGATCAAAAACAGTGTTCAGGGTTATAGCTCTGTAATGGTACGTAACCAAAATGTAGCTACTACATCAGAAGCCTGTAAATATGCTCTTTATCCCGTATGGCTTTTGTCTACGACCTGGAATGGACAAAATTTCTTATTTGCGATGAACGGACAGACTGGTAAATTTGTCGGAAACCTGCCTGTTGATAAGGGCGCAGCTTTTAAATATTTTGCGCTTAGTTCAGTTTTGTTTACTGTGCTTTTTGCAGTACTGGAACTGATATTCCGTATTTGAGACTGGGGGATAGACGATGAAAGGCTTATTTAAAAATAAAAGAATAATTACGCTTTGCGCAGGAATGGCAGCTGCTATATTTATGTCGGCTCCTTTGTGCAATGAAGTATATGCCCAAAATGCGCAGGTTAGATCCGGCGAATATGGCTTTGTATATGATGATGGTGACCTTCTTACTGACGAAGAGGAAAAAGATCTTCAGGAAAAGCTTGAAAAAGTTGGAAGTGCACATGATGTTCAGATTGCTGTAGTTACTACAGATTCATTTTCTCAGTATACTATTGAAGAGTATGCGGATGATATGATGGATAGTGGTGAACTTGGCATGGCAAAAGGCGATAATGATGCAGGTATCCTTCTTGCGGTATGCATGGATACAAGAGAGTTTTATGAAAGTACCAGAGGAGAAGCTATTCAGATCTTTACAGATAATAATCTGTATTCTCTTGAAGATAAGTATACTCCTTATCTTTCAAGCGGTGATTATGCCAGAGCATTTGATAAGTTTGCAGATGGAGTTGACAGCTACTGCACAGCATATGAAAACAGAGATAAGATACCTGCTTGGAAATGGTTTGTATGCTTCCTTCTTGGACTCTTGTTTGGAGGTATCACAGTTGGCGTCATGGCAAGTGGCATGAAAAATGTCAAACAAAATAACAGCGCTGCAGAGTATGAGCAGAAAAATAATGTCCGAATCACAGGAAGACATGACAGATTTATAAGAAAGAGTGTTAACAGAACCCGCAAGGAGACTGAGAATAGATCCGGAGGCGGTTCTACAACACATCGTTCGTCTTCCGGCAACACACACGGCGGTCATGGCGGACATTTCTAAATGTGTAGCATAAATAATTAAAATGATAAAATTATTTTATATCATTGTTTTTTATATATAAAATCTTTAAAATTTTGAATCAGAAAGCTTTTTACGGCTTTCTGATTTTTTTAATATAATAAAATCCGGCAATTGGGAGCGTGGGAGGATTTGGCATGAAACAGACATCTTTGGACGAAGTCAGAAAGATTGCATCATCAGGGGATTATAAACTAATACCTGTCAAAAGAGAGATCTTTTCTGATATAAGAACACCGCTTGAAACACTTAGAGCGCTTCAGAATGTAAGTAATCACTGTTTTCTTCTTGAAAGTTGTGAAGATAACAGACAGTGGGGCAGATATAGTTTTCTAGGCTATGCTCCTGATATGACTATTACAGTTAAGGATCATGAACTTACTGTAGTGACTTCAAATGGAACTAACACAAGCAAATGCGATAATCCCGGAGAGTATATCAAAAAAATAGTCGAAGATAATAAAGCTCCGAGTATTCCGGGGTTTCCGACTTTTACCGGAGGTCTTGTAGGCTATTTTAGTTATGAATATATGCAATACGGGGAACCTTCTCTTCATTTTAAATCCCAAAACGAAAATGATTTTGACGATATGGATCTGATGCTTTTTAGAAAGATCATCTGTTATGATAACTTAAAGCAGAAGATCCTTCTAATAGCTAATGTGGGAACTGATGATATAGAAGCATCATATAAGGAAGCTGTATCCGGAATAGATGAAATGGAGCATCTTATAAGAGGAGGACTCCAGAAACCTGTGATGAAGGGAATATTAAAGACAGAACTCAAACCAAAGTTTAGTAAAGAAGAGTTCTGTGAGAAGATAGAAAAGGTAAAGTATCACATCACAGAGGGCGATATATTCCAGCTCGTTCTATCTAATCCAATGGAAGCAGAATTTGAAGGATCACTTCTCAATACTTACAGAGTCCTTAGAACTACAAATCCAAGTCCATATATGTTCTATTTTTATGGTGATATGGAGATCGCCGGCGCATCACCTGAGACACTTGTAAAAGTTACAGACAGGACCATAAGAACATTTCCTCTTGCAGGTACCAGGCCAAGAGGCGCCACATACGAAGAGGATCAGGCTTTGGAAAAAGAGCTTCTGGCCGATGAAAAAGAAAAAGCTGAACATAATATGCTGGTTGATCTGGGGCGAAACGATCTTGGAAGATTGTGCAAGTTTGGGTCTGTAGAAGTAGAAAAATACATGGAAGTAGAAAGATACTCACATGTAATGCATATCGGATCTGAAGTAAAAGGAATACTTAGTGATGAACGATCACAAGTTGAAGCGATAGATTCTGTTCTTCCTGCCGGAACACTATCCGGAGCTCCTAAGATAAGAGCCTGTGAGATCATAGATGAACTTGAAGACAGCCGCAGAGGAATATATGGTGGAGCTATCGGATATGTAGACTTTACAGGCAATCTTGATACCTGCATAGCTATACGACTTGCATACAAAAAAGGTGGCAAAGTATTTGTCAGAAGCGGAGCTGGTATTGTTGCTGATTCTATAGCAGAGAACGAATATCAGGAATGCATCAACAAGGCCAAAGCCGTAGTTCTTGCGATCAAGGAAGCGGAGGAAGAATAAATGATACTACTCATCGACAATTATGACAGTTTTACTTATAACCTGTATCAGTATTTTGGAACTCTCGATCCTGATATCAAAGCAGTAAGAAATGATAAAATTACTATAGAAGAGATTAGAAAGCTATGTCCCAAAGCAATAATTCTCTCTCCAGGTCCCGGAAAACCCAAAGATGCAGGAATCTGTGAAGAGGTTGTAGGTCAGCTTGGGGATAAGATCCCGATACTTGGAGTATGCCTTGGACACCAGGCTATATGTGAATATTATGGCGGAACTGTAGATCATGCTAAGAAGCTTATGCATGGCAAACAGTCTGATACACAAATAGATACAACATCTCCCCTTTTTAAGGAAATGCCTGCTATAATAAAAGTAGCAAGATATCATTCTCTTTCCCTTAAAGAGGATACACTTCCGGATTGCCTTAAAGTAGTTGCAAGGGCGGATGATGGTGAGATTATGGCAGTGCAGCACAAACAGTACAACGTGTTTGGAGTTCAGTTTCATCCGGAATCCATAATGACTCCTCTAGGAATGGATATACTTAAGAATTTTCTTAAGCTCACATGATCTCTTGACTTAATGCAGGACATGGGGGGTAAGTTTGGAAATGTTCCATTTTCAAACCCGAATTGGTGTCGCGAGCTTCACCAATTTGAACCATAAGTCACTTGCTTTGCTCGCGACATGAGGTTATTTATGAGTGCTGAAAACAAAGGAAAAAGAAAAACATTCAGGATCAATCCATGGCTTGCCAAGATTCTAATTGTGATACTGGTGGTTGTTATCGGGTACGAAGGCTATGATATTTACAAAGAAGTCCATGAAAGAGAAGTGGCTGTCAAGGAGTATGACGATATTGCAAGTAGCGCAGTTTCGACCAATCCTGAAAAGGACCCTGAAACAGGAGAGGAAAGTGTTGCAATAGATGAAGAAACCGGAATACCGGAGCTTGTTATTGATTATGACCTTCTATCCTCTCAGAATAGTGATTTTATAGGATGGCTTTACTGGGACTTTGATGTTGAAGATGATAAGTTCGACTTTACTTTGAACTATCCTATAGTCAAAGAGCATTATGCTAATCAGTATCTGCATGTTACGTTTACAGGTGAGAAGAACTCTTCTGGATGCATATTCCTTGACGAATTTTCTAACGAGAATTTTATGGGATACAGTGATTTCCTTTTTGGTCATAATATGCGTAATGGATCTATGTTTGGATCTTTGGACAGCCTTTATAAAATGCCAAATAGAGAAGAAATTAGTGAAGAACCTATGTATTTTTACATCTATACCAAAGATGCAGTTTTTAAATATGTGGTATATGAATTTGAAAGTACCACCAACGGCAATGATACTGTTTATGCGGTCATAGAAGATGATGCCGGATATGACTCATATGTATCAAGACTTAAGAACCTGAACAATTACAATTGCCCTATAGATATATCCTTTGAGGATAGACCAGAGATACTGAATCTATCAACTTGCTCCGGTCCGCATGGATCTTCAAAAAGATTCGTTATACACGCAGTTAAAGTAGGGACAATAGAAAATACATAAAAAATAAAAAACAAGAATCTTGGAAACAAGGTTCTTGTTTTTTGTTTTATTACCGATAAATAAAAAAGAGCAGAAGTAAAATAGCAATCATAAAAATGCACTAATACTTGAAAAATAATCATAAATATGATAGTATAAACATGAGTAATGAGACCATGGAGGAAATCATTATGAGGAAATTTAAGAGTATTAAGAAAACGGTATCGGTTATTATCACTGCGCTGTTTGTGCTAGGAGCTGCAGCGTGTGGTTCAAGAAATGCAGAGATCGGAGATGCTGCATATCGTGCTGCGGGCGAGGGAGCCGGAGAGTTTTATATTGATAACAATGCTATAATCCTTGCTGGTGAGTTTAAATCTACTGAAGAAATCAATGCAGCTATTTCTGATGCGCTGGCACTTGTAAATGCGCAAAGAACCGCTGCAGGACTATCTGCACTTGTATGGAGTGAGGGGCTTGCTGACGCAGCTGCTGTTCGTGCTCATGAGATTACAACTTTGTTCTCACATACTCGTCCTGACGGATCGAATTGGTGGACTGTAAACAGTACGCTTCAATATGGAGAGAACCTTGCAAAGCTATATCAGAGCTCGTCTTCTGTAGTAGATGCATGGATGAATTCTCCAACACACAGAGCTAATATCATGGATGGTTCCTTTGTTACAATAGGAATGGCAATATACCAGACGGATAATGGATCCTGGTATTGGGCTCAGGAGTTCGGATACTAAAGATTAAATATATGAATATCAAAAATCTTCCTATCTGTTTTAGGGTAGGAAGATTTTTTTGTGCTTTATAAACTCTTCAGAAGTTTGAATATATAAGATGAAAATGTCATTAAGGAATATCTTTTATCTTTTGGCAATTTGTTTGATGTACAAAATATCCAAAAATAAGATGACTATATCCGGATGATTAGTGCTTATTTTGAAAACATCGTGCACAATTTAATATTTTTTTTATAATTTCGTGGAAATGACTAAAATGATATTGACTTTCAAAATCTCCAACCGTATTATAATGTTAGCTGCGGGTAACTTTTTTGTTATGCGCAAAAATAAATGTTTTCCGGGTTATACATCCCGGAAATGCTGAATCGAAGCTTGTTAGGATAATACTGATTCAGGAAATATAGAAAGTAAAGGAGTTTGAATGATGCCACTTACATTATTAGCACCCGGCAATGTAGCAACTGTCCGCAAAGTTGGCGGATTGGAGGATACAAGACGATTCCTTGAAAACCTCGGTTTTACTGAAGGCGCAGAGGTAACAGCAGTGAGTACTATGAATGGCAACATGATCGTCAAGATCAGAGACGCCAGAGTAGCAATAAATATGGATATGGCCAAAAAGATAATGGTCTAAAGGAGAGGAGACTAATGAAAACATTAAGAGACGTTCAGGTTGGAGAGACAGTAACTGTCAAGAAGCTTGACGGAGCTGATTCTGCACTGAAAAGAAGAGTAATGGACATGGGGATCACAAAGGGTAGTTCTGTATACATCAGAAAGGTTGCTCCTTTAGGTGATCCTGTAGAGATCACAGTTCGTGGTTATGAGCTTTCTCTTAGAAAAGAAGATGCTCAGATAGTTGAAGTAGAATAATTATTTTTTTTACTTGTTAAATGAGAATGATTATCAGAACAGATATCATTAAAGCTTGTCGATTTTTAATCAAAATAACATATAACGTTAGAGGAGAAGATCATGGCACTTAAAATTGCACTGGCAGGTAATCCGAACTGCGGTAAAACAACTCTGTTTAATGCACTTACCGGTTCCAATCAGTATGTAGGTAACTGGCCGGGTGTTACAGTTGAGAAAAAAGAGGGTAAATTAAAGGGACAGAAGGATGTAGTAGTAACTGACCTTCCCGGTATCTATTCTCTTTCACCATATACACTCGAAGAAGTAGTATCTCGTAAGTATCTTCTGGAAGAAACTCCTGATGCTATTATAAATATGGTGGATGCGACCAATATTGAACGTAATCTGTATCTTACAACTCAGGTTGTAGAACTTGGAATCCCTGTTGTTATCGCTCTTAACATGATGGATGTTGTACGTAAGAACGGAGATAAGATTGATTCCAAGAAGCTTTCATCAGAACTTGGAGTAGAAGTAGTTGAGATATCTGCTCTTAAATCTGAAGGTCTTGATAAACTTATATCCAAAGCTGTTGCAGCTGCTAAGCAAGGCAAGGCTGCTACACCTGTTAGATTTGATGATAATACAGAAAAAGCAATTGCTGCAGCAGATACTATTCTTCCTCAGAATGCTTGCAAGTCTGAGCAGCGCAGATGGTTTGATATAAAACTTCTTGAGAAAGATTCAAAGGTTCTTGAAAAGCTCACAATTACTGATCAGAGTATGAAAGAGCTTGATAAAGTAAGAACAGAGCTTGAAACTGCAAATGATGATGATACAGAAAGCGTTATCACAAATGCAAGATATGAAGTGATCACAGATGTTGTGAAGAAGTCTGTATCAAAGGCAAATTCAGGACTTTCAGTTTCTGATAAGATTGACAGGATCGTAACTAACAGAATCCTTGCACTTCCTATATTTGCACTTGTTATGTTCATCGTATACTATGTATCCGTTACATCAATAGGTACAATTGTTACAGACTGGACCAATGATGTGCTTTTTGGAGATATAATTCCTCCACTTGTAGAGTCCGGACTTGATGCAGTTGGTGTTGCCGGTTGGCTTAAGAGCCTTATCCTTGATGGTATTGTTGCAGGTGTTGGTGCTGTACTTGGTTTCGTACCTCAGATGCTTATCCTGTTTATATTCCTTGCATTCCTTGAGTACTGCGGATATATGGCTCGTGTAGCATTCATCATGGACAGAATCTTCCGCAAATTCGGTCTTTCAGGTAAATCCTTCATTCCTATGCTCATCGCATCAGGATGCGGAGTTCCCGGCGTAATGGCTTCTCGTACAATTGATACTGAGAAAGACCGCCGTATGACTATTATGACAACAACTTTCATCCCTTGTGGAGCTAAGCTTCCTATCATCGCTCTTATTGCAGGTGCTTTCTTTGGAAATAGCGGATGGGTAGCATGGAGTTCATACTTTATCGGAATTGCAGCTGTTATCTTTACAGGTATCGTACTTAAGAAGACTAAGGTATTTGCAGGTGATCCTGCACCATTCGTTATGGAGCTTCCTGCTTATCATATGCCTACTGTTGGAAGTGTTCTTCGCAGCATGTGGGAGCGTGGTTGGTCATTCATCAAGAAGGCCGGTACAGTTATCCTTCTTTCAACAATCGTTCTCTGGTTCCTTATGAACTTCGGATTCACAGAAAGCGGATTTGGAATGCTTGACTTTGGCGATCTTGAAGGTGAAGCTCTGATCGCAGCACAGGAAGAATCAATTCTTGCCAAGATGGGTGGCTTCCTTGCTCCTATCTTTGCTCCTCTTGGATTTGGAACATGGCAGATGACAGTCGCTGCTGTATCTGGCCTTATCGCTAAGGAAAACGTTGTAGCAACAATCGGTATGCTCTTCGGATTTGCAGAAGTTGCAGAAGATGGTGCGGAGTACTGGGATATCATGCAGGCTCACATCGTTCCTATAGCAGCATATGCTTATCTTGTATTCAACCTTCTATGTGCTCCTTGCTTTGCAGCTATGGGTGCTATCAAGAGAGAGATGAACAATGGTAAGTGGACAATGTTCGCAATCGGATATCAGTGCGTACTTGCTTATGTAGTAGGCCTTATCATCTATCAGATCGGCGGACTTATCATTGGACAGGTAAGCTTTGGAATTGGTACAATAGTAGCAGCAGCCCTTGTAATCGGAATGGTATATCTTCTTGTTCGTCCTAACCCATACAAGGATACTCAGATTGAGAGCCGCAGAGCTGTTTCTGAGAACTAAGAAAAATAAGTAGTTTTGATATACCCCTAAGCTTTATAGCTGTAGGAAGGAGGCACTTTGGTAGCAACAATTATAATTGCCGCTTTGATATTCGGATATTGCGCATATCTTCTATATAATATGATCAAAGGATTTAAAAGCGGAAAGGGGAATCCGTATTCCTGCACGGGGGATTGTACATCCTGCCACGGCGGATGTCACAGTCATAAATAAGTTTATACAATAAGTATTCAAAACTTTTTCATTTGAGAGTATTTATGCATCGAATGGAAAGCTAGTATATAAAAAGATTTCCGATATCTTGTATATAAGAATCGGAAATCTTTTTTTGTGCAATAAAAGAAAAACCGCGAAACCATTGTGCTTGGTTTCGCGGCTTATGTATATTATAAGCAATGACTTGCGTCAAAGTCTGCGTCGTTCTCTGTGTATTTCTCATCACAGTATTTACAGCGATATATCTCATTGGCTTCATCTGCAAGGTAGAAGATATGAGGAAGTCCCTGCTCGATAGAAGTGATGCAGCGAGGATTGTGGCATCTAAGAACCTGCTTGATCTCCTTGGGAAGGACGAGAGCTCTTTTTTCAATGATCTCTCCATCCTTTATAACATTAACAGTGATGTTATGATCGATGAAAGCAAGGATGTTAAGATCCATAGAATCGATATCGCATTCAACTTTCAGGATATCCTTACGGCCCATCTTGCCTGAGCGGGCATTCTTGATAATGGCAACTGTGCAATCAAGGCGATTAAGACCCAGGTGATGATAGATTGACATTGCCTTACCAGCCTGAATATGATCTAGAACGAAGCCTTCGTCTATTTTACCAACATTAAGCATTGTGTATTCCTCCGTATGTATAAATCTTGATATGTGAATCAGGAACTATTTCTATACCAATTGAATTGAATCGCATTCTGTATGGATAGATAAAAGAGGTTCAATCCAATAAATCCTTGGTATCAGGATCAGAATTTTCTTAGAAGCCCATCATTGATATGAGCATCTGTCATGTTAAGAAGAGTGAGTATTAGAGCCATTCTGACAAAAAGTCCATACTGAACCTGTTTGAAGTAGGCGGCTCTTGGATCATCATCAACTTCTACAGATATCTCGTTGACACGTGGAAGCGGATGGAGTACCTGCATGGTGGACTTTGCCATATCGAGCTTTTTCTTATCAAGGATATAGAAATCTTTAAGTCTTATATAGTCTTCCTCGTTGAAGAAACGCTCCTTCTGAACTCTTGTCATGTAGAGGAAGTCAAGATCAGCGATGACATCTTCAAGTTTGATCACTTCGCGGTAGGGGATATTCTTGGAATTCAGCATCTCTGTGATATAATCAGGGACTCTCAGCTCCTGAGGTGAGATGAAGATGAAGTTGATACCTTCGTATCTGGTAAGAGCATTGATAAGAGAGTGGACAGTACGACCGAACTTAAGATCGCCGCAAAGACCGATGGTGAAGTTGTTAAGACTGCCATGAAGTGATCTTATAGTAAGAAGATCTGTAAGAGTCTGAGTCGGATGCTGATGACCACCGTCACCTGCATTGATAACAGGAATAAGAGATTTGGAAGCAGCTACCATAGGAGCACCTTCTTTGGGATGACGCATAGCGCATATATCTGCGAAGCAGCTTATAACACGGATTGTATCAGCTACGCTCTCTCCCTTGGAAGCAGAAGAGTTAGAAGCATCTGCAAAACCCAATGTCTTGCCGCCAAGTCGAAGCATTGCAGTTTCAAAAGAAAGACGGGTTCTTGTACTAGGCTCATAGAAGCAAGTTGCAAGAATCTTGCCATCACATTTATGTGAGTACTTGTCCATATTGCGTTCGATGTCATTGGCAACATCAAACAGGTCTTCTAATTCCTGAACAGTAAAGTCCATAGGACTCATTAAATGACGCATTGAATTCATAATATTCCTCCATTGTATGCATAATAAAAGAGATATTTATTTTGAAAAAATAAATATCCCTTCATAATTGATGTTTATTAAAATAATGATTAGAAATAACAATAAAAAATGAAAAATACAAAGCAGAAAAGAGCGGCTGCAGACACATGGGTATTGTACTGGTTGTAGACTTAGTGATGCGCATACTCTCTCCTTATTTGTAATAGTTTTATTATCTAGGGTATAATAACATGCCGGACTGATAAGTTCAACAGTTTTTTATAAGGTAGATAACGCAGATAACGTAAGGAGTGTCGTATGTTTGGCAAGTGCGAAGTTTTAGCTGCTGAAAAATTACAGTTTGACTTATTCGATCATTCAATAGGATTAAAAAGACTAGGAGCTTCAGATCCGTCTATAGGCATATGATATATGCGCATGTCATCCTTGAAAGCCGTGAAGTACACATATTTGGAAGTAAGACTTATGTGATAATATACTCCCTGTAGAACAGGCACATCACTTGAGCCGTCAAGAGTCATAACATGAAGGGCAGGAATCAGTGCTTCTGAAACAGAATAGAAGATGTACCTGTCATTAAGATTAAAGCAGTCCACGCGGTTAGTTGTAAGCTCTTCAACTCTGTTAGTCGAAAGCTCCATTCGCTTCAAATGATAATTGTCCACAGCATCCATGTAATATATATACCCGTCATGGTAGATCGGATAGAAGATATATCCGTCTGCAATCTTGGTTATCTTATCATTGTTTTGAGTATCCATCATATAAAGATTATGATCATTGGTCACACCGGTAAAATAGATTTTTCCATCATAGAATCCGCAAGGATCAATGTACTCTTCGGATACTATGGACAGATTGGTCTTATCGGTCTTGATCTTGGCAAGCTGTCCGCCATCGGCTTCTTTGATCTGAAAGTATACATAATTGCCGCAAAGCTGCTGAGCAGCAGTCCTGCCGCGATACAGGCACTTCTGCTTGGTTCCGTCCGTTCTTGACTGATATACACCGTAGTACTTGACTGTAGTTCCGATACCGGTTGTAGAGTTGGACAAGTGCTGGGAATCCATATAATAATACAGATAATTGCCTGCTCCGCTTACAAAATATACGTTCATAGTAGTCAGAGGCTTAATGTCCTGTTCATCAACAGTCATACTGTAAAGACATCCGTTGTCATAATTGTTACGAAAGTAAACACGGCCGTCCAGTTCGCAGAAATACCCACCATTATAGAGATTTCCGACAGTGTTACCTGCATAGGTAGGATCGTTGTCAGGGATCATATTGATATAAAAGTAGAAAACAACTGCAGCTCCAATTATTACTGTAATAAGGATGGCAATTATAATATTTCTTATTCTACTCATAATTGCTTAATTTTCCTTTCTTGCGCCATCTATCAATACGCGGTATTATTTTTTTAACGCAAAGATAAGACTATGAAACTTATAGTATCAGTAGAAAAATCAAACTATTATACGCAGCATTAACGATATCTCTTAATAGTTATCGGCATAAAAGTGCAAGCTTATAATGTTTTAACTATAAATTTCCACTTGTATGATGCAGTATCACCAAAGTGGGAAGTATAGGTCTACGACCATATTAAAAGTAATATAAATGCATTCTGGAGGTATTAATGGATTTAAAAGATCTTAGAGCAAAGCTCGATGAAATTGACCCTAAAATTGTCGAACTGTATGAGCAGCGAATGGACATCTGCTCACAGGTTGCGGATTACAAAATAGGTACAGGCAAGAAAGTATTTGATCCTGCCAGGGAAAAAGAAAAGATAGACACAGTAAAAAGTCTTACACACAACGATTTCAACCGCACAGGAGTAGAGGAACTCTTCGAGCAGATAATGGCCATGAGCAGAAAGCTTCAGTATCAGAAGCTTACACAGGCCGGATCGCTTGGAAGACTTCCTTTTATATCCATAGATTCTATTGACAAAAAATCCTGTCGAGTAGTATTTCAGGGAGCAGAAGGCGCATATTCTCAGGCTGCCATGTTCAAGTTTTTTGGCAAAAAAGTCAACAACTTCCATGTAGATACCTTTAGAGATGCAATGATCGCTATAGAAGAAGGCGCTGCTGACTATGCAGTACTTCCAATCGAGAATTCTACAGCAGGAATAGTATCAGAGATCTATGACCTTCTGACAGAGTACGAGAACTACATAATAGGGGAGCAGATCATCAAGATAGAGCACTGCCTTATAGGTCTTCCCGGAGCTAAGATAAGTGATATAAAGACAGTGTATTCTCATGCGCAGTCCCTAATGCAAAGCAGCAGATTTCTGTCAGACCACCCTGCCTGGCAACAGATCAGCATGAAAAACAATGCCTTCGGAGTTCAGAAGATAGCAAGTGACGGTGATATCTCACAGGCTGCTATCGCAAGTGAGTATGCTGCTGAGTACTATGGTATGAATATACTAAAAAAAGGCATTAATAAATCTGATACCAATTCCACAAGATTTATAATTGTTACCAATCAGAAAGTTTTCCTCAAAAAGGCAAATAAGATCAGTATCATGCTTGAAATAGGAAATGAGGTAGGTGCTTTATATCACATCCTGTCTCATTTTCATTACAACCATGTTAACCTTTCAAGAATAGAATCCCGCCCTATTGGCGATAGAAATTGGGAATACAGGTTCTTCATCGACTTTGAAGGCAATCTTGCAGACAGCTCTGTTAAGAACGCTCTAAGAGGCCTTAGAGAAGAAGCCAAAGCCTTAAGAGTACTTGGTAATTACTGATTTTTTTATAAAATACAAAGTAAATGTCTGCTTTGCTAACGGGATTACAAGAAGATAAACATACATGAATTACTTATTTTGAATAAATTATGGAGATGGTATAATGATAGAAGAACTGATCTGCTACAGGAATTTTGAAAATGACAAGCTATTGATGATGGTCTCTGAGCTTATGGACCAGACCACTCAGGGAAGTTTTGTGACTGTGAGTAGTCATGACAAAGAGCTTTTTTATAATAGCATGTCAGAACTTATAAGATTTGCCGGAGAAGGCGGATTTTATGGCAATCTGTGGCATGACTATCTTACATCACTTCTTGTTAATAATGAAAATACCTATTCGCTTGCCTGTGAGATGAAAGGCCGGGTAGATGGTACGATCAATGACATTGTCATTCATGACATGGAAGTTTTTGAAAAATTCTTCCATTATGATTTTAAGACGCTTTTGGATAACCTTGGAGACAAGCAGTTCTATAAACTTTTAGATTATAAGCCTGTAGGTGAAGGCTCAAAGATATATAACAAAAGGATAAGAGACCGTATATGTATTCTTGCAAGGGATCTTAGTCTGGCAGACGGTGCAGCCGCTATGAAGGACTGCCTTACATCGTTCTATAAAGAGTATGGAGTAGGTAAACTTGGACTTCATAAGGCATTTCGCGTGGGTCGTCATATGGATGAAGAGATAGGTGACTTATCAGATGACAGAGCATATGCAAGGCCTGTACCATCATACAATAACCGTGTCACAATTGAGCCTATCAAGAATATAAGACATGTTAAGTTTGATGATCTTATAGGATATGATAATGCCAAGAATAAGCTGATAGACAACACAGAAGCTTTTCTTGCGGGACGACCTGCCAATAACTGCCTCTTATACGGCGATGCAGGAACCGGCAAATCTACATGTATCAAAGCTCTTGCCAATACCTATTTTGACAAGGGACTTCGTATCATAGAGATATACAAGCATCAGTTCAAAGACTTAAATGATGTGATAGCGATGGTCAAAGGCAGGAACTATCGCTTCATAATATATATGGATGATCTGTCATTTGAAGACTTTGAAACTGAGTACAAATACTTAAAAGCTGTAATTGAGGGCGGTCTTGAGAAAAAACCTGAGAACGTCCTGATCTATGCTACGTCCAACAGAAGACATCTTATCAAAGAAAGCTTCAAGGATAAAAAGAGCCTGTCTGATGACGGCGATATCCATTCAAGTGACACAGTTCAGGAGAAGATATCCTTGTCGGCTAGATTTGGCGTATCTATCTATTTTGGTAAGCCGGATCCCAAGGAATTTAAGCTTATAGTAAAAGGGCTTGCTGACAGGAATGGAATAGATATGCCAGAGGAAGAGCTTCTAAGAAAGGCCGGCCAGTGGGAACTTAATCATGGAGGTTTGTCCGGAAGATGTGCGCAGCAGTTTGTGGATTATCTTCTTGGACAGAACCTGTGACCTTGAACCTTGAGCTTCAAAAGAACTTTTTTAAACATGCAGTAAATTCTTTTTATAATGAAAGGATTTGTATGAGTGATACTTTTGCAGCAGTTCATGTAGGATCATATGAACTTACAATGAAGATCTTCGAAATCTCAAGAAAAAACGGGCTGAAATGTCTCGATCATATCAGACACCGCATAGATCTTGGATCGGAGACTTATGCAACGGGGACTATTTCAAGCAGACATATGCTGGAGCTTACAAGAGTCTTAAAAGAGTTCTCTGAGATCATGAAAAGCTACGGCGTTACAAACGTACAGGCTTATGGAACCAGTGCTCTTAGAGAGACTCACAATATCAACATAGTCTGCGCCCAGCTAGAGCAAAGGACCGGGATCAAGGTTGATATTTTGTCCAATTCAGAACAAAGATTCCTTGATTACAAATCAATAGCGCTTCAGTCCACCAAATTCACAGAACTTATTGAAGAACCCACTGCTATCATAGATATAGGTGGCGGTTCTATTCAGGTGTCTCTTTTTGATAAGGATAAACTTGTAACAACTCAGAATATGAAGCTTGGCGTACTTCGCCTTCGCCAGACACTTGAGCACCTTGCGGAAGGTAAGGACAGGTACCCTGAACTTATTGCAGAACTGGTGGATTCACAGCTTCATGTTCTGTCCAAATTCTATCTAAATGACAGAACCTACAAGAATCTGGTTATAATAGACGATTACATGTCTCCTGTTTTTCAGAAGATATCATCACCTGGTTATGACAAGGGTTTTATCACAAGCTCTGACTTTGATAAGATGCTTGAAAGATTTTCAAGGATGTCCAATGACTATATTGCCAAAGAGTTAAGTATATCAACTGAATATGTAACACTTGCTTATATATCCGGAATCCTTGTTAAAAGGATAACTGTAGCCCTTATGTCACAGCTTCTCTGGGCACCCGGCGTCACCCTGTGTGATGGTATAGCATATGAATATGCAGAAAAGAAAAAGTATATAACACCAATTCATGACTTTGAAGCCGATATCATAGCCTGCGGAATGTCTATAGCCAAGCGCTACGGCGGAAGTAAATCAAGGGCAAGGACTCTTGAATCCATCGCACTTCCTATATTTGACAAGACCAAAAAACTTCATGGACTAGGGCATAGAGAAAGACTCCTTTTGGAATTGTCTACTATACTACATGATTGTGGCAAGTATATAAGCCTTATGAACATGGGCTTTTGCTGCTATAACATAATAATGTCAACGGAGATCATAGGTCTCTCCCACAGAGAGCGCTCTATAGTGGCCAATGTAGTAAGATTCAATCATGAAGACTTTTTGTACTTTGATGATTCGCCTGACTGTTACAAGGGACTTACCAGAAAAGATTATCTGACTATAGCCAAGCTCACAGCGATCCTAAGAGTAGCCAATGCCCTCGACAGAACACACAATCATAAGTTCAAGGACGTATCGGTTACTGTCAAAGACGATGAAGTACAGATCCTGCTGGATACGACTTCTGATATTACAATAGAAAAGGGTCTTATCAACAACAGGGCCTCTTTCTTTGAAGAGATATTCGGAGTAAAGCCTGTGATCAGACAGAAGAGACTATTTTAGTATAGTTCCTTAAGTTTGCTTTTTACGAGCTTGTAACTATCAGGTTCCAAAATACATATATATCTATAAAATTACTGATTATTTATTATTTATTTTTTAAATAATACTTCATTATCAAAAAGGAGACCGTCATATGGCATCTTCATCCAAAATAGATTTTGAAGACTCTAAATATTATATAAACAGGGAACTTTCATGGATCCAGTTCAACAAAAGGTGCTTGAATGAAGCAAGAGACAAGAATACACCATTATTCGAAAGATTAAAATTCCTGTCGATCACAGCTTCTAATCTTGATGAATTTTTCATGGTCAGAGTAGCATCTTTAAAGGATATGATCCATGCAGGCTATACCAAGCCTGATATAGCAGGCTTGTCTGCAACCAGACAGCTTGAACTGGTATCAGAAGCGCTCCATGAATTTGTAGACCTTCAGTATGATACTCTTAACAGGATGCTGACACCTTTACTTGAAGAAAACAAACTCTTTATCCTAAGAAGTCACACTGAGATGACAGACAAAGAGTGCGAGTATGCAGACAGGTATTTTAGAGAGTTCGTATATCCTGTTCTGACCCCAATGGCAGTTGACTCCTCAAGACCATTTCCTCTTATAAGGAACAAGTCTCTTAACATAGGAGCTTTGATTAAAGCCAAGAAGCAGGAATCCCGTCATATGGATGAAGGCAAGAACTCTGAAGGCAAAAAAGCTGCCAAGAAAGCATATGACTTTGCCCTTGTTCAGGTTCCGGATGTCCTTCCGCGAATCCTTGAACTTCCTATAGGCGATAAGGATGAGCACAGAGTTATTCTTCTTGAGCAGATCATCCTTAGAAATATGGATATGCTGTTTCTTAATTACAATATAGAATGTGCATATACTTTCAGAGTTGAGAGAAATGCCGACTTGTCCATAGATGAGGATGAGGCAGAAGATCTTCTTAAAGAGATAGAGAAACAGGTCAAGCAGCGCCAGTGGGGCGAAGCAATAAGACTTGAAGTTGACAAGAAGATTGACAAGCGCCTTATGGACCTTATAGTTGCAGAAATGCATGTAACAGAAAATGAGATTTATAATATAGACGGACCGCTCGATCTCACCTTCCTTATGAAGATATACAAGATACAGGGCTTTGATAAGTTCAAGGAACACAGCTACCGTGAACCTCAGCCTGTACCTGAGTTTAGAAGTGACGAGAATATATTTGCCTCTATCAGGAAAAAAGATATACTGATGCATCATCCATATCAGACCTTCGACCCGGTTGTAAGGTTTATATCAGATGCAGCGCAGGATCCTAAAGTCCTTGCCATCAAGCAGACACTTTACCGTGTCAGCGGCAATTCGCCCATTATCGCAGCCCTTGCCAAGGCAGCAGACAATGGCAAACAGGTAACAGTTCTGGTAGAACTTAAGGCCCGTTTTGATGAGGAAAATAACATCGTGTGGGCCAAGATGCTGGAGCAGGCAGGATGTCACGTTATCTACGGACTTGTGGGACTTAAGACTCACTGTAAGATAACACTTGTAGTCAGAAGAGAAGATGACGGCATAAGACGTTATGTTCATCTTGCAACAGGTAACTATAATGATTCGACAGCCCGTCAGTATACAGACGTAGGCATGTTCACCTGTAAGGATTCTTATGGTGAAGATGCAACAGCGGTATTCAATATGCTGTCAGGATATAGTGAGCCGCTTGCCTGGAACCGTCTGTCGATAGCTCCTTTGTGGCTCAAGGACCGTATACTTGACATGATCGAAAGAGAAACTGAAAATGCAAAAAAAGGAGAACCTGCAAGGATCATAGCCAAGATGAATTCCATCTGTCACAAGGATGTAATAGCAGCCCTTTATAAAGCCAGCAGCGCAGGTGTTAGAATAGACCTTATAGTAAGAGGAATATGTTGCCTTCGTACCGGAATCAAAGGCGTATCAGAGAATATTACAGTAAGATCCATAGTAGGCAATTATCTGGAGCATAGCCGCATCTTTTATTTTGAAAACGCCGGAAAGCCTGAATATTATTGCTCAAGTGCTGACTGGATGCCTAGAAACCTTGAAAGAAGAGTAGAGATACTCTTCCCGGTAGAAGATCCTGATCTTCAAAAGAAGATATGGCATATCCTTGATGTGGAGCTTCGTGATACACTAAAAGCCAGCATAATGAATGAAGACGGTGAATATGTTAAGATAGACAAGAGAGGCAAGGAAGCCCTTAATTCACAGCTTGTATTTGGTAAGGAAGCATATGAGTATGCAAGTCAGGCAATGGGGGATGTTCGGGATTCAAGAGTTTTTACACCCGAGAGAAGTCCTAAGCTTAGCTGACAAGAAAAAATAGAAAGAGATAGTAGATTTAATGGCAACAAAAATAGTTTTAGCATCAGGAAGCCCCAGAAGAAGGGAGCTTATGCAGCAGGCAGGCCTTTCGTTTGAGGTAGAACCTGCTACAGGTGAAGAAATAATAACAAGTAATATCCCCCAGGAGGTAGTCAAAGAACTGTCTTTTCAGAAGGCAGCAGAAATCTTTGCAAAAGAGACCGGCAGCAAGGTGAATCGAGATGAAATCATATTTTTAAGTGATAAAACACTGCAAGAGCTTTCTGTAAATGGCAATTTTGACAAAAAATCATCCGATAAGTTTGGGAATTTTTCGGAAGGAGATATTCAAAGTCCTGTTGTAATAGGCGCTGATACCGTTGTATCATATAAGCAGAAGATACTTGGTAAACCCAAAGATAAAGATGATGCACGCAATATGATATCCGGTATTCAAGGCGATAAGCATGAAGTATATACCGGAGTCACAGTTTTGTGGAAGCAGGATGACAAAGTTCATTCTCTTGTCTTTGCAGAAGAAACGCTAGTTTTTGTATATCCTATGACGGATGAACAGATTGAAGGCTATATCTCAACAGATGAGCCTTATGATAAGGCCGGCGCTTATGGAATACAAGGTATGTTCGGAGTGTATGTAAAAGGTATACACGGAGATTACAATAATGTAGTCGGACTTCCGATCGCCAGACTTTATCAGGCACTTATGAATTACAATTTAGTGTAATGTTGTGCATAATCAGGGGCGATCTGATGCCCGAAAGGAGTAGACTATGCATGATTTTGATGATGACGTACTGGATTATTTTATTGAGAATCAGGGACAGCTTTTTCCTGAAGATGTAGCATCTTCCCGTGAAGAAGCTGAGGCTTTCCTTGAGGACTGCTGCGCTGTAGTAGTTGAGTCCGTTGATGAAGTTATCGAATACTTCGAAGACGCGGGTGTAGACTTTGATGCAGACAGTATCATGGAAGCTTCTGAGGTTTTCGATATAGGAGACGGTCGTTTTCTCATCGTAGAAGGATAAGTTTTCTTTTGAGGGAGATTATCCTATACCCGGATATGGTAAGATATATAAGCTGTCCGGCAGATTATGAAACAGATAAACCGCAGCGTGCTGATTGCCCGCTGCGGTTTTTACTTTAAGACTTATAACAATCAGATAGCCTTTTCGATAAAAGGAGCAAGGCCGTCATGATCATTATCTGATTCTGTGATAACATCAGCATTATCCTTGACCATATCAGTAGCATTGAGCATAGCGATGCCTGTGCCTGCAGCTTTGATCATACTGATATCATTCTGTTCATCTCCTGCAGCAAAAGAGTTTTCAATAGGTATATCAAGATAGTCGCACAGACGAATTACTGCAGATCCTTTACCGGCTTCACTAGGGAAGATCTCAAGATAGTAGGGATTTGAATACATGACAGAAAGCTTATCTGGTGCTATCTTTAAGACTTCTTCTCTGAATCTCTCCATCTTTTCATGATCATGAAGCTCTATGGCAATGCACTTGGACGGACCATATTCGAGCTCTTTAGTAACATCGTCTGTAACGATGTAAGGAGTTTTTATAACTCGTCTATAATAGTCTATGCATTCGCCGTCATCCGGTGTCAGGATGTGATCATCATTGTAGGTATGGATGTGAATATTATGCTCTTTGGCCAGATCAAAACACTTTTTCACAAGATCCAAAGGAATCTGCGCTCTGTAAACCAGCTCTTTATTATCGCAGTCATAGATCTGCCCGCCATTGTAACCTACAAGGAATGTTCCCGGGAAAAAGAGCCCCAGTTCCTTTTGTACATCCATGGCAGAATCTATGGCACGTCCTGTACTTATGGCAAAGTGATTGCCGGCATCTGTAAAACGCTTTAGCGCCTCCATTGTTTTTGATGTGATCTCTTTTTTGCTGTTTAATAATGTACCATCAAGGTCAAAGAAAAATATTTTTTTACTCATGGTTAACATAATGAACTTAAATGCGGATTTAGTCAATCTCTTTAAAAGAATCAAGAAGTTCATTTATGTCATCAAATATATCCGATCCTGAATCTTGATAATCGACAAGCATGATAACATAGATATTGTTATCATCTATGAACTGAGCTACGAAAGCATCATCATCTCCTGCCATATTGCAGGTCCCTTTACGGGTTAGGGCAGGCTTTCCGCCTATAAATGTCTTTGTAGAATCGTCAAATTCACATGAGTCAAACACAAAGCTTATAAAATCATTAAGGCTTTCTTCAAGCACATTAAAATAGTCCGTATATCTTAATTTAGAATCTTTGTACTGCTCAGTATAAAAGTCGTTTTCTATATAGGTCATGTATAAGAGGGGGAGTGTTCCGCTGTCTTTCATGAAGTACATCTCATTGCCGACTGTAACAGGGTCACCCCAATATTCCGGCACGTTGAAAGAGTAGCCGTTGTAGGTGACTTCCGTGAGCTTGGATTCATCTGATTTTTTGGATGATGATTCAGTTGAATACGCCATATTTTCAGCCTTTTGCGCATTGGTACTTAGCGGAAGGACAAGTAATGACAGGATTGCAGTGAACAAAAACAAACTAATTGATCTGCTAATTCTCTTTACCATCATAAAAACCTCCTTACCCGATCTAAAAAATAACTCCAAGACAACCCATTTTTCGGAGAACGTGTATATAAAATATAGTTAAAATAATTGTTTGACAATCTTAATGGTTTAAGTAAGGGAAACTATGTCATGTAAGGCCTATAACAATATTTTCGAAAAAGGATAAGATGTTATGAAGTAAGAGTATTACTGCGACTGGGGCACTTTATCCAATCTTTACCTAATTGTGAATGAAATGTTAATTAATCTCCTTGAATTATTTAATAAAATCCTGATAGAGAAACTTCGCACTTGGACGGCACAGTATCACCAAAGACAATGCTGGGGCAAGTGGGGAGCCGAGAGTCTGATATAAAGTATAAAAATGTTGACCATATCTGTTTACTGAAAGAGTCTTTTGGAAAACTGATCATGTGTTATACTGATAGACGTGTTAATTGGATTTGAACATGAAAAAACGGAAATAATGGAATTTGTTATAGAAAGATGAGGAAAATATAATTATGAGACCTGTAGATTTACATACACATTCAACTGCATCAGACGGAACCTATACTCCCACGCAGCTTATAGATTATGCTCATGAAAAAGGCCTTGCTGCTATAGCTCTTACTGATCATGATACTACTAAGGGTCTTGCAGAGGCTATGGAAGCGGGTAGGAGATATGACGATCTTGAAGTTATCCCCGGAATTGAGTTTAGTACTGATTATGAAGGAAAAGATATCCATATAGTCGGTCTGTACATGCATTATGATGACCCTGAGATTCAGAGAAGACTTCAGGAGTTTGTAGATTCTAGGGTATCCCGTAACAGGAAGATGTGCAGACTTTTGACTGAGCACGGCGTACCTATGGATTTTGATGATCTTCAGGCTGCGTTTCCTGATTCTGTTATTACAAGAGCTCATTATGCAGCATATATGCTTGAAAAGGGCTATATCAAATCAAGACAGGAAGCTTTTGACAGATATATAGGAGATAACTGCGAGTGTTTTGTTCCAAGAGAGAAGATCACTCCCGATATGGCTGTTAAGATGGTCCTTGATGCTGGTGGCGTTCCGATCCTCGCTCATCCAATCCTTTACGGAATGTCTGATGCAAGGCTTAGAAAACTTGTTGGAGAGCTGAAGGAAGCTGGACTTAAAGGTATAGAAGCAATCTATACTACTTATACAGCTTCTGATGAGCGCCAGATAATGGAGATCGCTAAGGATTATGACCTTCTTATAAGCGGAGGATCTGATTTTCATGGCGCCAACAAGCAGGATATAGACCTTGCAGTAGGATATGGCAAGCTCTTTGTACCTGAGACAGCACTTGAGAAGATCAAGGAATCTTTAAACTGACAAAACAGGCAAGTAATTATATAGTTAAGTTGTTTACTATGCTTTACACAGTGCCCTTTTTTGTGTACAATACGAAATGGTGCAATTTTTTAATATTATTTTTATAGAACTATCAAAACGCATTATTGCTTCTTATAGTTCGTATATCATATCTATTAGATATCTATGAGGTAAATTATGATTCAGGCAAATGGAGTAACACTTAGAGTCGGCAAGAAGGCTCTTTTCGAAGATGTTAACATCAAGTTCACAGAGGGTAACTGCTACGGTATCATCGGAGCTAACGGTGCAGGTAAGTCAACCTTCCTTAAGATCCTTTCAGGCAAGATCGAGACCACTAACGGTGAGATTTCTATGACACCCGGTCAGCGTCTTTCATTCCTTGAACAGGATCAGTTCAAGTATGATGACAATCAGGTTCTTAACACTGTAATTGGCGGTAATGCTCGTCTCCTTGAGGTAATGGAGGAGAAAGATGCCATCTACGCCAAGGAAGATTTTACAGATGAAGATGGTATCAAGGCTTCCGAGCTTGAAGCTGAGTTCGCAGAAATGGACGGATGGGAAGCAGAAGCTAATGCAGAATCCCTTCTTAACGGTCTTGGAATCGAGACTGAGCTTCATACTAAGCTTATGAAGGAACTTAATGGTGCACAGAAGGTTAAGGTTCTCCTTGCAAGAGCTCTTTTTGGTAATCCTGATATCCTTCTTCTGGATGAGCCTACCAACCACCTTGATCTGGATGCTATCGCTTGGCTTGAAGAGTTCCTTATCAACTTTGAGAACACAGTCATCGTTGTATCCCATGACCGTTACTTCCTTAATAAGGTCTGCACATATATCGCAGATATCGACTATGGCAAGATCCAGCTCTATGCCGGTAACTATGACTTCTGGTATGAGTCTTCACAGCTCATGATCCGCCAGATGAAGGAAGCTAACAAGAAGAAGGAAGAGCAGATCAAAGAGCTCAAGGAATTCATAGCAAGATTCTCTGCTAATGCATCTAAGAGTAAGCAGGCTACATCAAGAAAGAGAGCCCTTGAGAAGATCGAGCTTGACGATATCAGACCTTCAAGCCGTAAGTATCCTTATATTGACTTTAGACCTAATCGTGAGATCGGTAACGAAGTTCTTACAGTTGAGCACCTCTCCAAGACTATCAACGGAGTTAAGGTTATCGACGATGTATCATTCGTAATCCATCATGATGATAAGGTTGCATTCGTAGGCGGAACAGAGCTTGCCAAGACAACTCTCTTCCAGATCCTTATGGGCGAGATCGAACCTGATGAAGGTACATATAAGTGGGGCGTAACAACATCCCAGGCTTATTTCCCTAAGGACAATACCAAGGAATTCGACAACGATTATACAATCGCTGACTGGCTTACACAGTATTCTGAGATCAAGGATGCTACATACGTAAGAGGATATCTTGGACGTATGCTCTTTGCAGGTGAAGACGGTGTCAAGAAGGTTAAGGTCCTCTCCGGTGGTGAGAAGGTTAGATGCCTTCTTTCCAAGATGATGATCTCCGGTGCTAATGTCCTTCTTTTTGATGAGCCTACTAACCACCTTGATATGGAATCCATCACAGCACTTAACGAAGGTATGATCAAGTTCAAGGGCGTTGAGCTCTTCGCTTGCCGTGACCACCAGGTTGTACAGACTACAGCCAACAGAATCATGGAATTCCTTCCTGATGGATCACTTATCGATAAGGTTACAACTTACGATGAATATCTTGAAAGCGATGAGATGGCTCGTAAGAGAACTGTATATCAGACAACTGAAGAAGACGAGCAGGACGACTGATAATATAAGCTTTTATTAAATCTTTTTGGGGCTGTTGCATTAATAAGTTAGTGCAGCAGCCTCTTGCTACTTATCAAAAGATTTGAGATATACTTTAAACCAAGCTATATGATTTAGTGATGTAAGATTAATATGCAGGAAAAGGAGTAGATATATGTATTACGTACCTGATGGAACTAAAGTTGCAGGCTTTTATGAATGTAGTGAGTGTGCCAGCAGATTTCTATCTGTACAAGTAGGTCCCAGCCTTGTATGCCCATATTGCGGTAAAGAGCCTGATATGGAGATAGGACCCGACGAAGAGATGCCTGTAGTCAAGGAAACGGCTAAATTATTAGAAGTCATTCAAGGCGAAGATGAAGTTGAGCGTATGGATACGCTTTTATCACTTGCTGTCACAGGCGGAGATTATAGCTGGATCTAATTCTATAGGACAGGAGATATAGCTTTATGTTAAAAAACTGCTATGAGAATATTTTGCAGTTTTTTGATGTAAAGCTTTATTTTTAGGGGCTTTATAATAAGCGAGTGCTTACCTGGCTTTGTCTTATAAAAAGTTGCTGGTTGCTAACCATAAGCCAGAAAGGTATAATAAAATTTAGGCTCCATGATCTGAAATATACAGAATACGAGCTGATCTTAAGAAGGCGATATGCCTTAATAACTGACTTATATTTTTTCTAAGATAAAATAAGTCACTGCATCAAAACCGATATTGTTTTACATAATTGAGCTTAACGATACATAAATAATTCAAAAGGGGGAGCATTTTATGAAACTTAAGCTAAACTATGGGAGAACTATACTTATTGGATTTGCCTTCATGTCAATCTGCATCTTCTGGCAGTTCTATGACAATGAAATTCCCAGAATCTTAAAATATACGTTTGGCCTTGGAGAGGGCATTACAGGATTCATCATGGCTCTTGATAATGTATTTGCCTTGTTTCTTCTGCCGCTTTTTGGTACGCTTTCAGATCGTACCAATACTAAGGTTGGCAAGAGGATGCCATTCATACTTGTAGGTACGATAGCATCAACAATTCTGTTCCAGCTTCTTATTAATGTAGCGAATGTTCCCGGAAGACTTGCTTTATTTATAGTAATACTTTTACTACTTTTGGTATCAATGGGAATATATAGATCACCGGCTGTAGCTATGATGCCTGATCTTACGCCGCCTCCGCTTCGTTCACGTGCCAATGCCATAATCAATCTCATGGGTACAGTGGGAGCAGTATATACACTTGCCATGATATCACTTCTATTAAAAGATGCTGATGATCAGTCACAGACCAATTACACACCGCTTGCACTAGCGATCAGCATAGCAATGGTTGTGTGCGTAGTAGTTCTTTTTATTACAATTCATGAAAATAGTATACGAGATAAGGTTGCCAAAGAAGTCACAGCTGTCGGTCTTTCTATGGATGATGCTGATGATGAGGCATCCAAAAAGGCTGCAAGTGCCGATGAAGAGTCTGCAGGTAGCGCTGCTATGCCTGCTGCAGTAAAGAGAAGTCTTATTTTTCTTCTGATATCAGTTCTTTTGTGGTTTACTGCTTATAATGCTGTGACAACAGCTTTTTCCAGATATGTAGAAGAAGTCTGGGGGCTTAAGAATGGAGCATATGCCAATTGTCTCATGATAGCTACTATTGCAGCTGTTATATCATATCTTCCTATAGGATGGATATCATCTAAGATAGGGCGCAAGAAGACTATACTTATGGGCGTTGCACTTATGAGTATATGCTATCTTGCTGGAGCTTTTGCTACGGGATATTCAAATGCTATAGTTTTTATGTTCGTAATAATAGGATTTGGATGGGCTTCTATCAATGTAAACTCATATCCTATGGTAGTTCAGATGTCCAGCGCATCAGATATAGGCAAGTACACCGGATATTACTATACATTCAGCATGGCTGCGCAGGTATTTACACCTATTGCTTCCGGTATTCTCCTTGAACAGGTATCATACAGAACACTTTTTCCGTATGCGTTCATATTTTCGACACTGGCTTTTGTTACAATGCTTATGGTAAGACATGGCGATTCTGAAAGACAGGCCTAAGTTATCAAGGCATTATAAGTTATGATCATGAAGGCTTATCTGGCGATGCCTATATGATAGAAATAGACAAGAAATAGGGCATTTTTGATCTAAAGGTTTGGGTTTGGACAAGACTTTTTTCAAACCCAAACCTTTTTATGATGAAAATTCACAAAAACTTAGCAAAAATTGAGTATTGTTTTTGAAACAAACTCTTGCTATAAAAACAGCTATGTATTAAAATATCATGGTGGTGTTTGTGAGTTTTTTCACAAATTCTGAAGAGGTTGGTAAATTGTAATATGGGTTCTAAGAAAATACTGCTGACATTAGCATCTATACCGGCTGCCTTGGGGGGACTTTATCTGGCTGCTGTTATGCCGAGAATAATCAAAAAACCTTCAAAAAAGCCTTTCGTTGGCAAGTTATATGCTCATCGAGGACTTCATGATAACAATTCCAATGCGCCGGAGAACTCAATGGCCGCTTTTAAAAAGGCTGTAGAAGCCGGATATGGCATTGAGTGTGATGTTCAGCTCACAAGAGATGGAATACCGGTGATCTTTCATGATTTTACACTGGCCAGAGTAGCAAGATATGATAAGGGATTTGAATCACATTATCCCGTTCGTAATATCGATGGCAGTCTTGGTGTCAGAGGTAAAGTCGGTGACTATTCTTACGAAGAATTACAGCATTTTCACTTGCTTGATTCTGATGAGAAGATTCCTAAATTTGAGGATTTTCTTAAGATGGTCGATGGTAAGGTTCCGCTTATCATTGAGCTCAAGATAGAAGCCTTTGATACAGGCGTATGTTCTGTAGCGGACGGTCTTCTTAGAAGTTATAAGGGAGATTACTGTATAGAATCCTTCAATCCTCTTGGACTTATCTGGTACAGGAAGCATCATCCGGAAGTTATGAGAGGACAGCTTGCAGAAGAGTTCCTTAAGGATGAGAAGGATGAGTTTCACTCTAAGATATGGAAGGTTCCTTCAAATCTTTTGCTCAACTTCATAACAAGACCTGATTTTGTGGCTTATAATTACAAGCACGAAAGAAACATGTCAAGGCGTATTGTTCACAGGCTCTATCGCAATACAGCAGCTGCCTGGACCATCAAGGATCAGGAAGCTTTGGACAAGGCCAGAGGCAAGTTTGATATATTTATATTTGACAGCTTTATCCCCGACATGAAAGAGAAGGCGGAGAAT
>JAEEGF012063908.1_pt1 | contig 52493 bp, 37 predicted proteins | sample 9134171 | NCBI WGS metagenome assembly JAEEGF01 (sample SAMN16246542, study PRJNA631951) | gut metagenome | biome: gut microbiome; feature: rumen; material: AP-attached | host: Bos | place: Iran: Karaj | collected 2018-10 | reverse complement strand
GGCCGCGTCAGTGGTCTCCATGGGCAACACCGACGAAAGCGCCTGTCCGTATTCACCGCCATAACCACCCAACGAGAAATTGATGCCTTTGAACAGAAATGGGGAGAAACGACCACGCACGGCCGAGTTTTCAGTGTTGGTGGTGTATGGCACCAGCACGTGCATGCCATTGACGAAGGTCTGGCACTCATCACTCTCGCCTCCTCTGACATACAGTTTGCCATTCTCACCCACCATCTGTGTACCAGGCAGCGTCTGCAGCGCGGCCACGATGTCGCCACACGAGTTGCCTGCCATCACCACATCAAGCGCATCCATCGTCTTGAAGTTGTCGTTCTTGCCGAAACTGAAGGTGCTGGCTGTCACCACTACCTCGTTGATGGTAGTGGCCTGCTGGTTCAAGCGGATGCTGAGATTGGATAACTGTCCGACTTCATCCGTTCGCGTGTGGTCTTCATAGCCGATGAGGGTGGCCTTGAGCGTCACTTCACCCGTCATCGTAGTGGTGAACGAGAAACGTCCGAGTGAGTCCGTCAGGCATCCGTCTATCGTACCCACTATAAACACGTTGGCACCCGGGATTGGTTCTTTTCCGTCGCTGACAATGCCCGACACTGTGGTCTGTGCGGTCAAGTTGCAGACCGCCATGAGCAGTAAAATGATATGTACGATTCGATGTTTCATGCCGCAAAGATACGGCAGGAAACTTTCAACTCCAAATATCCGTGACAGACCACTAAAACGGCTGACGGACAACTAATCCAGATGACGAATGACTAAGATTACGGACGAATGACTAAGCGATAAAAGACTTCAGGCGAGGCACATAGGAGCGGGACACGGGAATGATGTTCGGGCATGTTCCCAAGGTCAGCTGATACCCGTTGGAGTTGCCCCGGGCAGAGGTGATGTTGTTCACATTGACGATGAACGAGCGATGGCATTGGAAAATGTTTTCATAGACTTTCATGTCTTCAATGACAGCAGTCAGCGTTGTGTGAACTTCCACTGATGTCGGTTTTCCGTCTTTCATGAAATAGACCATCACGTTGTTCTTTTGCGCCTCGACATACAACAGGTCGTTGATGGGCAATTGGAGGTCGTCGCCTCTGACGGTGGTGTCGTGCACAGTGACGATGATGCCTGTCTGTTCTTCCGTGGTCTTGTTGAGCAATGTCTCCAATTGGTTGCGCAGATAGCGGTAATAGTTGAGACTCACCGAGCAGATGGTGATGATGACACCGATGACGAGGGTCCAATAAAGGAACAACAGACATAAATCGAGTGTTATCGGATAATGGAACACTAATGAGAAAACGAAGAAATTGCAGATGCCGATAAACAGTATCATGAGCAATACCGATAAGGCTTCATGCCAGACACGCCAAGGTGAGATGCTTTTGCGCACAGGGCTAACCGCAAGCCCGAATCCCCAGCAACATCCGAAGGTAACAGCGCCGAAGAGCAGTGCAACCAACAGTTTGTTCCCCTGATACAAGGTGAATCCGAAAGGTTGCAACAGGTAGAGAATCAGAAACACGATGGTGGAATACATCAAGCAATCTCTCAACCAGTGACTGCTCTTTGGGAATGGATATTTGCGCGACAGAAATGACATGGCTCAATTTTTTGTGTGCAAAAGAACGAATGATTTATGGCTACTCCATCACCTCGATGTAAAAACTGAAAGGACGGAAACCGTCGTTGCAACTAATCATCGCACTCATGGGATTCTTCATCCAGCCATCGTAGAAGTTGCCTTCACCTCTGGCCAGCGACTCCACGAAAGGCTTCATCGAATCCCATGCGGAAGGGCAAAAACCTTCAGGACACTTGCCGTCGATGGAAACCCACTGCTGGTTCTCCTTCACATCGCAGGTGTGCTCTATGGGATTCTCGTATTTCAACATGAGGTCAGTATAGACTGTCTGGCGGATAGCGGTGATTCGTACTTTGTGCATAATGGGAAAACTTGATTATCGGGGTGCAAATGTACGAATATTTGGAGAAAAATGCAAATTTCCAAAGAAAATGAGGGCTGGGGAAATATGCAAATAACTACATATAAATCCTTAAAAAACCTTTCATTACATGGGGATAATTACAAATTGTAGTTACTTTGCGGTATCCAAACTTTTCGCTTATGAAGAAATTGACAGACAAAGAACTTCAAATCATGGAAGTGCTGTGGGAAAACGGGCCTCTCTCGACCCGCGACATCATGCTCCATCTGCCTGACAACTCATCGCATTTCAACACCATCGCAACCTACGTGCGACGACTTGAGCAACACGACATGATAGGACACGAGGAACTGAGTCCACGATTCTACATCTACCACGCGGCAGTCACTCGCGAACAATATGTCTCATTCGAGAACAAAGAAAGCATCGACAGGTTCTTCGACGGTTCATACATGGACTTCATCTCCAGACTAGTGGAACACCATGAAGTGAGCATCGATGAACTGAAGGAACTCATCAGGATGGTAGAGGAGGAATAGTGTCTATGGGTGCATTTGTGGTATATATCCTTGAGTGGTCGGCTTGTCTGCTGGGATTCCTGCTCCTCTACAAGATGTGCTTCAGTGGCTCCACGTTCCATCGGTTCAACCGTTTCTACCTGCTTGGTTCCGTGGTGTTGTCGGCAATCCTGCCGTTAATCCACATCTCCATGTCGGAACAGGTGGAACCAGTGGCGGAGGCATGCCGTACGGTGGCGATAGCAGAGGAAAGTCCCTTGAACGGCCTGAGCATCGAATCGGCGATGGACGCTGATACAGAAAACCTGACCACCACAGAGAAGGGAGCGATAGCCTTGCTTGTGATATACTTCGTGTATATCCTGATTCAACTCACTGGGTGGGGCAAGTCCTTTTTCAAAATGCTGCGCTTCATGCATGGCAAACGCCGTCGCAAGATAGGCAGATGGATTTGGTTGGTGGAACACAATAGCGACTATGGTCCTTTCAGTTGGATGAACTACATCTTTATCCCGGCTCACGAAATGGGTTTCGGGCGCAGGGCAAGCATGCGGCACGAACTCTCGCACATCGTCCTGCTCCACCACCTCGACCTTGTGTTCCTGATGATTGGTGTCATCATCAATCCCACATGCTGGATAGTGATGAAAGAGATAAAGATAGTACACGAATATGAAGCCGACGATGAAGTGATCAATCATTACAGGATTCTGAGCCGTGACTATCAGCGCCTATTAATCATGCGGACAGTGGGAGCGGAGGCCTACGCACTCGCCAGTTCGTTTAACCTGAACATTAAAAAACGAATCATTATGATGAAGAAAAAACAATCACACTGGTGGCGCATGATATGGATTGCTGTCACCATCCCTCTCGTCGGCTTCACACTCATGGCCTTCTCCAAACCCAAGGAAGCGCTGAAGGAAGTGGTTGACAACACTGTCCGAGTCATCGAGCAACCCATCGCAGAAATGATGAACGCTGAGGTGGCCGATTCCGAAAGCGTGCCTGCCATAGAAGAAAGCGAGGTCTCCCAACCTGCAGACAAGCCACAGCCAGTGGTGCCCGACGTGAACCCCGATGAAACCATCACGGGTAAAGTGAGTGGTCAAAATGGAGAACCACTCCAACTCGCCAACATTGTTGAGATTGACGAGTATGGACGTGTCTTGGCTCATGCCCAGACTGACGCGAACGGCAAATTCTCGCTCAAGGTGGTCAACCCCAAACACAAGTTACGTTTCTCCTACGTGGGATATAAGACCAAGACGCTCGACATCAGTGGCGAGAAGATGGACGTGGTATTGGAACAAGCTATGCAATTGACGGATGTGCAGGTTGTGGCTTATCGTGCCAACACTGCAGATGCCGACAGTTCACGCTATCAGGAACATGCCTACCCCAACGAGGATGGAGTATTCCAAGTGGTAGAGCAAGCTCCGAAATACCCTGGAGAAACGGAAGGCATCATGACTTATCTGAGCCGCAACCTCCGATATCCCTCGGTAGCGCGCGAGATGCAGGTGGAGGCCGAGGTTGTGGTACGCTTCACGGTTGATAAGACGGGACTCGTGCGCTCGCCACAAGTTGTCAACGTCAATGCCCGAACTCCACTCATCACTGCTGAAACGGCGAAAGCCGCCAAAGATGGCAACCCGGATGCAGTGGAAGCCTCAAAGAATTACTACGATGCCATCGAGGCCTTGAAGGAAGAAGCCATCCACGTGGTACGCAACATGCCGAGATGGGAACCTGGACGACAAAACGGCAAACGGATAGACACCACGTATACTCTGCCCATCAATTTCAAACTGCAGTGATGCAGAAAACAGGGTGAAGACTCCCTTGACCTTATACCTTTCGAAAAAGTTGCGGGGCAAAACAAGTTTGATTTGTTTGCCCCGCATTTCCTATATAACGTCAGCTCAATGAATTCATGAGAATTCCCAAAAGGCTGCTTTTTACATAATAATTCATGATAAAATTGGTGTCTAATTTGTGGGCATTCATGTTTAATATCAACATTAATTGCCAAAAATCACTCATAAATGAGTTTCATCGAGTTCACGTTATATTTGTCCAAAGAGTTTTCCCTGTTGCATTTGAAAAGATGAACACCACCAGAAAAATGACTAAACAGAATAGCGTAAAGTTTGGATGATTGTTTATGTTTCTTTTTTGAAAAAACATTGTGGCGATATCATATTTTTATTCTATTTTTGCATCAGACGGTCAAAGGCCTCTATTGTCAAACCATTTAACAAAACACTATCATCATGAGAAAAACATACGTTTTATTGGCAGGCGTTTTGTTCGCCTTTCTTGTAGCCAGTTGCGATTCATCCACTCAGAAATCGAATGGGAATGCCGTCATTCAAGAGGGTGTTTCCAACGATTCCACAGAAAAGGAAGAGGTAGCTGAGGACGATAAAGACACTGAAGAAGCCACGGAAATCTACTCACAACTCACCCTTCAGCGTTTTGTCGAAATGTTCGGCAACCCGTCACTTGCCGAGAAATACGGCTTCTCGTTCATCTATGAGGACTCCATGGACGATGAGGTTGAGACCACAGAAGTGGTTTATGGAAAATGGATTAAGAAAGGAGAGAAAAAGGCGGAATCAGACCTCGGTTATACCTTGGAAAACACTTCCAACCATTCATGCTACTTCATTGTTGTTTCCGCCTCCTCTGATGGGGCAAGTCTGAACTTCGCCAACAAGGAAGATGCCGAAAGCGTTTTTGACCGAATGACAAAGAGTGAGTCTTTCGAGTTCAACGGAATGCGCCTCGACCCGAGCAGGAACAAGGACAATGGCTCCATCGAGTTGACGAGTGTCGAAGAAGAAGGATTCATCCAGAACCGCTATTCAATCTCTCCCGTTGAGTTGAATGACGGATATTACCAAATCACCATCTGGCCGTATATGTAATGAATGAAGAGTGAAGACAATTCTTGAGCTTCATTCACTTTTACGTAATTCTGACACTTCGATTTGTGAAGCACCAAAAGCAGAGTGGAATTCACTTGAGCCATTCAATTATTTAACTGTCGATGTACCTCTTTACTGACAAGTTTCATAAACAAAACAAAAAGTTTCATGCACATAAAGCACATGAGAAAGGAATGTTGTACTTTTGCATCATCAACCAAAAACCATATCATTGTATGAAACGAACATTACTATTATTACTTTCAGTTATTGTCGTCTCTTTCTACAGCCATGCCTACAAGAAAGAGAGCATCGACATCAATGTGAATGGCCAGAAAAGAAACATGGTGGTCTTCACACCTGCCGCACAGCAACCCAACATGCCCTTGATGATTGTCACTCACGGCATGAACCAAAGCCCTGAATACCAGTACGACTCCGATAAGTTCTACAACCTCATCGACACCGCCAAGTTCGTGGTGGCTTACCTGCGCAGCGACGGCAACACCTGGGACATCGGCGGAACAAAAGACCAGGACTTCGTCTTGCAGACCATCGACGAGATGGCCAGCCGCTATGGCATCAACACCAACCGCGTCTATTGGTCGGGCTTCTCCATGGGCAGCATGCTCATGTACCACTGTATGCCAAACGTGCAGGATAAAATCACAGTTTTCGCCCCTACCAGTGGTGTGCAGTTCAGCGAAGAACCTTGGAAACACTGCAAAAAGCCAGTGAACCTTATCCACTGCCATGCCTACGGCGACGATGTCTTCAATTATGACCAATACAATATCCACGGTTATGTGGAGAACATGGCGAAGATGAACGAGTTCACCACGTACATCAAGTTACAGAACTACAACCCCGGCTCATGGTACAACGGAGACAAGGAGGTGTGGAGCAACGACAAGACCGGCGCTGTGGTGGAACTCTTCTCCTACAACAACGGCGGACACTGGCCCATGGACGGCAACGCCAAGGAAATATGGAACTTCTGCAAGCGCTTCTCGTTCAAATCGCTCAGTGAGGAATTCCTAGAGGTCTACCAGAAGGCCTCCGACCTCATCACCGAGTGGAAGGACACTCCTGAGATGACATCCAAGACCGTCTATTCCACTTTGAAGAAAGCCCTCGAGAGTTACGCTCCAGAAAAGATGACCACCGATGCCCTGATGACAAACGCCATCGCCAGGCTCACCAACTACATCACCCTCTTCGAGAAAGCCTCAGCCAACGTCACCAAGGTGACCGACGGAGGGTCGATAGACCAACCGGATGACTTCGACCCCAACTTCCACATCTACCTCTGTTTCGGACAGTCGAACATGGAAGGCAACGCCAAGATTGAGGCCAAGGACCGCACAGGTGTGTCTCCACGCTTCAAGATGATGGCTGCCGTAGACATGCCTTCGTCCAACCGCAAGAAGGGCGAGTGGTATGTGGCCTATCCCCCACTCTGCCGCGACTGGACAGGACTCACCCCTGCCGACTACTTCGGCCGCACCATGGTGGAGAATCTGCCCGACAGCATCACTGTGGGTATCATCAATGTGGCAGTGGGCGGCTGCGCCATCGAACTGTTCGACGAGGACCAATGCGCTGCCTACATCTCCCAAGCCGCCGACTGGCTGCAGGGCTATTGCAGGGAGTACAACAACAATCCTTATCGCACCCTGATTAACCTGGCCAAGAAGGCACAGAAGTCGGGCGTCATCAAGGGCATCCTGCTCCATCAGGGTTGCTCCAACAACACACAGAAAGACTGGCCAGTCAAGGTGAAGCGCGTCTACATCCGTATGCTCAACGAACTGGGCCTCAACGAGGAAGAGACTCCGCTGCTCATCGGAGAACTCCTCTCCCAGAAGATGGGTGGTGTTTGTTGGGGACATAACGAGGTCATCGCCAACACGCCTGCAGTCATTCCCAACGCACACGTCATTTCTTCAGAGAACTGCCCAGGTGCTTCCGACGGTCTGCACTTCACGGCTGAAGGTTACCGCATGATAGGCAAACGCTATGCCGAGACCATGCTCAAGCTGCTCGGCAAGACCAAGGAAATAGGTTTCGACACCAGCGAGACACCATTCCCGATGACCACTGAAGCCTTCAACCCCTCACTGTTTCTTCGAGGCACATTCACGAAAGCAGGCTCTGTGGCCTCTTTCGCAGGCAAGGACTATGGTAATTTCGGTGGATGGCGCTATCCACATGGCATCGATTTCTCGGGTGCAAACTACCTTGTTGTCAAGTTGATGCGTGCCGCTGGCTGCAAACCCGTCCTCAAGGTCTTTGACACCGACGACTACCTCAATCCCTGCTTTTCCGTCGAATTGGGAACCGCCAAGACAACAACCATTGACCTCCACAACATGAAGACTCCTTCAGGCGCCACCATCGACCCCTCCCACATCTACATGGTGGGATTTGAAACCGACGCCAGCCAGACGCTTTATCTGAGCAGCGTTTTCCTCAGCAATGATGGTGAGACACCTATCGCCAGCGCTATTCAAGCCCCAGTGTTTGAACGTGACAGTGAATGGTCGAACACACCCTACTACGACCTCACCGGCCGCATCGTTGCCCAGCCTTCCCAAGGCATTTACATCAAGAACGGCAAGAAAGTAGTGGTGAAGTAAGGTGGCCCTTTATTGATAGTCCCTCCTTAACTCTCAATAATTAGGCAACAGAGAAAGAGCCGACAGTAAAAGTCGGTTCTTTTTTTGTTTGTAATACGAAAAAAAGGTGTCTATACCATTTGTTTCATGAAAAAGTTGTAACTTGCACGGTGATAAATACAAAAGGCTTTACGCCACAACAATCATCAAAACCTATCAGACACTTACATATTATGAGAACATCAAGATTCATATTAGCAGTTGCCTTTCTGTTTGGCATCATGATGCAGAGTAATGCACAATCCAATATCCACAAAATCTGGATAATGAGTACACAAACCCCTGGGCTCGAAATGCTCTTCGACTTGACCGACAATACGAAGATGATTAAAGCCCACCGTTACACCCAGAAAGCCCTCGACAAGATGGGGCTGAAGCGCATCGAGCCTGGCGTTTGGTACATCAAGGACATCAAGAAATACCAAGTCAATGCCTACGATGAAAACTCTGGCGAGATACGGTGTGAGACTCCTTGTGGCGACTACGACCCTGAATTCTCCTTCTCCAGTCTGACGAGCAACAACGTAGAGTTATCTTTCGGCAACGCATTCATGCTGGAAGCCAAGGCTGTAAGCCAAGTGAGTTACGCAGAAAGGGAATTGCTCGACATCAACGTCAGCGACATGATGGATATCTTCACCTATTGGTGCGACAACACGATGCAGCGGTTCATGGCCGACAAAGAGGGCATGCGGTTGTTGAGCAAGAAAGAAGAGGCTGAAGATGATAAATGGAGTTGGGAAGCATGGGGCAGAGACCTCGAATACCAAAGCCTCAGTTGGGTGAAAAAGGGAAGCAACGCATTGGGACTCAACGTCAAGACAACCGACTGGCAAGAGGTGGAACTGGTATTCGCCGACAAGAGCATGATTCCCGTGTTGGAAACCCAAATGGCTCGCATGGGCTTCCTGAAGCAGACAACACGCAACGCTGAAGGCATGACAGAGACCGTATATGCGCCCAAAGGCTGGAAAAACCACAGCGGCGAGTATTACTTCGTACTCAGTATGGACCAAAACTGGACTGAGGAATACGGGTTATGCTATCTTTTTTACACCTTAGATTACTAAGTACTGGTACCATCTAAAATAGACTACAATCTGCCTGCGGAAATTGAATCATCATCATTTCCGTAGGCAGGTTGCGTTTGGGTAGTGCCTGGAAAAGTTGGCGCAATCTCATAAAAAAGTTGAGATTTAGCCAAAATACTCGCAAAAAGTTGGCGCAATCCCTATTACGAAAAACCAGTTCCTACACAAACCAAAAGAAGGCCAAAACAATAAAAAATCAGTATTTCACTGGATTTTTTACAACATACCAAAATAAATTCGTAACTTTGCCGTAATTTTAGGTAAAATATCGCCGTTAGGCAAGGAAGATATGGGAACAAACGAACAATTCCGTCAGGTAATGGCCAAGTGCCGCCGCGTTTTTGCCGACAAGTTGCACGACTACGGCGCATCTTGGCGCATCCTCCGTCCATCGTCTGTGACCGACCAGATTCTCATCAAGGCCAAACGCATCCGCAGCCTTGAGGTGACTGGCGTCTCACTGGTGGGCGAAGGCATCTACCCTGAGTTCATAGGCATCGTGAACTACGGCATCGTGGGACTGATTCAACTCGCCCTGGGATATGCCGACACCGAGGATATCGACTACGACCGTGCCTTGGAACTCTACGACACCTACGCCCAGCAAGCACTTGACTTGATGCTCAAGAAAAACCACGACTACAACGAGGCGTGGCGTTCGATGCGCATCAGTTCCTACACCGATTTCATCCTGACAAAACTGAATCGTACGAAACAGATAGAAGGCAACGACGGCCAGACACTCGTGTCGGAAGGCATCGATGCCAACTACCTCGACATGATTAACTATGCCGTTTTCGGACTGATACGTCTCGATGAAGCCGAAGCGGCCAAGAACAACGCCCAATGAAAGCGTTCACTGGGCAACAGCGTCAGAAACTGCATGGCACAGCGGTGTTCATTGCGAATGTGGTGAGATTCTGTCTTGCCATCACACTGGTGTTCTCCGGGTCTGTGAAACTCAATGACCCGATAGGCACAGTATACAAGCTCCAGGAGTACCTGACCGCTTGGAAGTTGCCTATGCCCCACGACATTACCGTGCTGGGCGCAGTGGCTCTCAGTGTGGTGGAGTTCACCCTGGGCATCTATCTGTTCTTTGGCATCAGTCTGCGCAAGACCTCACGAGTCACGCTCGCGTTCTTCATCCTCATGACCCTGCTGACCGCCTACATCGTCATCTTCAACCCTGTTGATGACTGCGGTTGTTTTGGCGACGCAATGAAGCTGACCAATATTCAGACCTTTCTGAAGAACATCTTGTTGCTGGGCATGACCATCATCGTGATATGGAAACAGCAATGGCAAGTGAAGCTGCTCACCTCCAACACATCATGGATACTGTCGCTTTTCACGCTGTTCTATGCCTTCATGTTGTCGTACCACAGCATCAAATACCTGCCAGTCGTGGATTACCGCCCGTTCCATATCGGGGCAAGCATACCTGAAGGCATGGAGGTGCCAGAAGACGAGCAACCCGTCTTTGAGTCGAGCATCATCTACGAGAAAGACGGACAGCGCATCACTGTAGATGCCGAGGACGAGGAACCCGACTCCACTTGGAACTATGTGGAGACTCAGACCAAGCTGGTGAAAGAAGGGGGCAAGCCCAAAATCGCGAACTTCTATATCTACGACTTAGAACACGATATGGACGTGACCGAGGACATCCTCTACGACGAGGGATACACCTTCCTCCTCAGCTCTCACGACCTTAAAACCGCCGGTGACGGAACCAGCGGCCGAATCAACGACATCTACGATTACTGCATGGCGAACGGCTATGGTTTTTATTGCGTGACGGCCTCCAACTCGACCTCCATCAGTCACTGGGTGGACCATACAGGAGCAGAGTACAGTATCTGCCTCGGAGAGGAGCAGACCCTCATGTCGATGGTACGTGCCAACCCAGGACTCGTCCTGCTCCATGGCGGCAAGGTCGTCATGAAATGGAGCAACCTCATACTGCCCACCGAAGAAGAACTCAACAAGCCGTTAGAGGAGATGGGCTGGGACGAGGAAAGCGAACGCGATGTCAGCAAACAGACCACCAAACTGGTTCTCATGTTCTTTGTGCCTCTGATTTGCCTCATCATCATCGACCGAATAGCCGCCCGTTGGGCATTCTACCGCATGGTGCGTCGCAAGACCAAGAGCATGGGAAAAGACCGTAAAGGAAAAAATATAAACGACAAGTTGAACAACACTAAAACAAAAGAAAAATGAGAAAGAAAATCGTAGCCGGAAACTGGAAGATGAACAAAAACCTCCAGGAAGGCGTGGCTCTGGCTAAAGAGCTGAATGAAGTTTTGACAGCCGACAAACCCAACTGCGACGTGGTGATTTGCACCCCGTTCATCCACCTTGCCTCTGTGGCACAGATTATCAACCCCGACATCATCGGCCTGGGAGCAGAGAACTGCGCTGACAAGGAGAAAGGCGCATACACAGGTGAGGTTTCTGCCGAAATGGTGAAATCTACAGGCGCACAGTACGTGATTCTCGGACACTCCGAGCGCCGTGAATACTACAACGAGACACCAGAGATTCTCAAGGAGAAGGTGCTGCTCGCCCTGGCTAACGGTCTGAAAGTGATTTTCTGCATCGGTGAGAGCCTTGAGGAGCGCAAAGCCAACAAGCAAAACGAGGTAGTGAAAGCTGAGCTCGAAGGTTCAGTGTTCAACCTCTCCGCAGAGGACTTCTCGAAGATTGTCATCGCTTACGAACCCATCTGGGCCATTGGTACAGGTCTGACCGCCACAGCTGAGCAGGCTGAGGAGATTCACGCCTATATCCGTTCCCTGATCGAGGCAAAATACGGTGCTGAGGTTGCCGACAACACTTCCATCCTGTATGGTGGTTCTTGCAAAGCCTCCAACGCTCCTGAACTGTTCGCCAAGCCCGACATCGACGGTGGTCTCATCGGTGGCGCTTCACTGAAAGCCCCCGACTTCAAGGGCATCATCGACGCTTGGAAGTAAATTCTTAGCTGGAATCTCCGGAGTCCGGAGATTCCAGATTTTCCGGATTCGGAATTTCCGCAAACGCCGGACAACCAATTAGAAACAAAACCATATTAATATGAGAAAACTACTGTTCATCGTCATTTCATGCTTGATGGTTATTCAGGCTCAGGCTCAATCGAAATTCATGCCTGTGCTCCAGAGCCAGAAAGCCGGCGAGGGAAAAGTGATGGTGATTCAAGACCCCCGTCTGACCGACATCATCAACAACGACATTGATGCTTATCCCGAGGTAGCCAAAGTGGAAGAACAGAAGGAGAACACCAAGGTGGAAGGCATGGGTGCCATCACCGAAGGTCGTAGGATGAAAGTCAGAGGCTACAGAATCCAGGTCTATTGGGGCGGCAGCCAGAGGTCGGACCAGACCAAGGCCATCCGAGCTGGTAGCCGCGTGACAAGCATGTTCCCCGAGTTACAGGCCTACACTACTTTCGAGTCACCTCACTGGCGTTGCCGTGTGGGCGATTTCCGCGACCGCAAGGAAGCCGCCGACTATCTCGCCAAGCTTCGCAAAGCAAAGGTGGAGGGTGCCATGGTGGTGAAAAGCGAGATTCTTGTATATCCCAAATAAGCGTTCTCAACAATGGATGACAACAAGGAACTGGAAGAGAAATTAGAGAAGCTTGAGGGCTTTGTGAGCCAGCAACTTCAGGTACTGGGTGAGGATGTCACACGCGAAGGACTGGAGAAGACCCCCATCCGTGTAGCCAAGGCCATGCACTATTTGACTTGTGGCTACGACATGGATCCAGCCGAGGTGATGAAGTCGGCCATCTTCAAGGAAGACTATTCCAAGATGGTAGTGGTGAAAGACATTGATTTCTACTCCCTTTGCGAGCACCACATGATGCCATTTTTCGGCAAGGCACACGTAGCCTACATTCCCGACGGCTACATCACCGGCATCAGCAAGATAGCGCGTGTGGTGGATATCTATTCACATCGATTGCAAGTGCAGGAACGGCTCACCAACCAGATACTCCAGAGCATACAGGACGTGATGCACCCACGAGGCGTGATGGTGTTGCTGGAAGCCCAGCACCTGTGCATGCAGATGCGGGGAGTTCAGAAGCAAGGCGCCATCACAACGACTTTCGATTTCTCGGGCGAGTTTGAGGACCCTGAGAACCGCAAGGAGTTCTTCCGCCTGATCAAGAACTGACCTTCGCTGCGTCTCTACCACTCTCATCCACCTCAGTAGACAAAAGAAAGAAACCGAAACCATGATAGACCAACTTACCATTGACCGCATTCTCGACGCATCCAACATCGTGGATGTGGTTTCCGACTATGTCACTCTTCGCCGTGCTGGAACCAGCTATAAAGGACTGTGCCCTTTCCACGACGACAAAACACCATCTTTCTCCGTCTCGCCCGCCCGTGGCGTCTGCAAATGCTTCAGTTGCGGCAAAGGCGGCAATGTGGTCCATTTCCTCATGGAGATGGAGCAGATAGGATATGTGGATGCCTTGAAGATGCTGGCCAAGCGCTATGGCATCGAGGTGAAAGAGAAAGAACTTACCAACGAGGAACGCGCCCAGCAGAACGACCGCGAGAGCATGTTCGTACTCAACGAGTGGGCGAGCCGGTACTTCCACGACATCCTTCTTCGAGACAATGACGGTCGAGCCATTGGCCTGGCTTATTTCCGTTCAAGAGGGTTCCGCGACGACATCATTGAGAAGTTCCGTCTCGGTTTCAGCCTCGACCTCCAATACCATCCAAATACCCTCTATCAGGAAGCCATCAGCAAGGGCTTCAAAGAAGAATTCCTATTCAAGACCAGTCTGTGCTACAAGAGCGACGACGGCAAGGTGCGCGACAAGTTCCGCGGCCGTGCCATGTTCCCTTGGTTCAACGTCAGTGGCAAGATATGCGGCTTCGGCGGCCGTGTGCTCGATGCCCGTACCAAGGGCGTGAGCCAGAAATATGTCAACTCCAACGACTCGGAGGTGTTCCATAAGCTGAACGAGTTGTACGGACTCTTCCAAGCCAAGAAAGCCATCGCCAAGGAAGACAGGGCATATATCGTTGAAGGCTACACCGATGTGATATCCATGCATCAATGCGGCATTGAGAATGTAGTGGCCAATTCAGGCACCGCGCTCAACGAGGCCCAGGTCAGGTTGCTCCACCGCTTCACCTCAAATGTCACCTTGCTCTACGACGGCGACGATGCCGGCATTCACGCCGCCTTGCGCGGTACCGACATGTTCCTCTCAGGAGGCATGAACGTGAAGGTGCTGTTGCTCCCCGATGGTGACGACCCCGACAGTTTCGCCCGAAAACACAACGCCACCGATTTCCGCAAATATATCGAAGAGCATCAGGTCGATTTCATCAAGTTCAAGACGAGTGTGCTGCAAAAGGACTCTGAAAACGACCCCATTAAGCGGGCCACCATGATCAAGGACATTGTGGCGAGCATAGCCCTGATACCCGAGGAAATCACACGTTCTGTCTATATCCATGAATGCAGCACCATGCTCGGCATTCCCGAGCAGACGCTCATCAACGCCACCAACCTTCAGCGCAAGGCCAACCGGGATAAGAAACTCAAGGAGCAGGAACAAGAGAAGGCACGTGAAGAACGACTGGCCAACCAGCAGAAATGGAAAGACGCTCCAACAACTCAGACCCAAGTTGTAGGGCAATCCCAAACCACCCCGCCAGGACTGCCTCCTGAGGACATGCCGCCTTTTGAGGATTTTCCACCGCATGAGGAAGAACTTACTCAGACAAAGCAAACGACTCCGCCAGCGGATAGCAACCAACCTGCTCCAGTGGTCATTCAGACGGGCAACAACCAGCCTGTTCAGACGCCTGACGTAGGTACGTCGACATCAACACAGCCCCAATCCACTTCCGTTGTGCCAACACCCCGTATGAGCAAGGAAGACTTGCGATTCATACAAGTGGAAAAACTCATCATGGCCATCATCGTTAAATACGGTGAACAATGTATCACCACCCAGGATGACGAAGGCAATGACATTCTCATGCCCGTTGTGGAATTCGTCAGCAGGGAATTGGAGGAAGACGGGCTGAGATTCCGCGATGCCACCTACCAAAGAATGCTTGACGACGCACGTCAGCAACTGGAGAACCCTAATTTCTCCGCCAAGCGTTTCTTTCTCTCAAGCCCTGACCTGAACATCTCTCTGATAGCGGCCGACATGCTCAACGACCAATACCAGTTGAGCAAGATGTTCACTGAGGATGAGAGAATACCAAAAGAAGAGTCGAATATCGGGCCAATGTTAGGGCACCTGATACTCGACTACAAAATCACTGTGGTGGACGACCGTCTCAACCAGCTCCACCAGATGCTCCGCGACAAGGAATTGCTGAGCGACTCCGCTCGGTGCAGTGAAATCATGGAGCAATACAAAATACTGAAAGAAATACAACGGAAAATCGCCCTTCGTCTGGGTGACCGCCCTCTCGCCAACCGATGAGACACTTCTGTCCCAACCTTGGCCAAAAGCTTATAGCCTAATCGGTTTTGACTCTTTCTGTGCGCGGCATCTGCATGTTGCGCCTATCCACTTGTGTCACCACCTTGGCGGCAAGTTGCAGGAAGGCATTGCCTGCCGGTGTGGAGGGTTCCACCACTGAGGGTTCACCTTTCTCACCACTTTCGCAAACATCCTGAACCAGTGGAATCTGCGCCAGAAGGGGCACATTCATCTCCTCAGCTAGTTGTTTACAACCACCGTTTCCGAAAATATAATACCGCTCATCAGGATGCTGTAAGGGTGTGAACCACGCCATGTTCTCCACAAGTCCGAGGATTGGCACATTGACCTTCTCGTTCATATACATGTTGATGCCCTTTCTCGCGTCGGCAAGAGCCACTTGCTGGGGAGTGCTGACAATCACAGCTCCAGTGATGGCTAGGGTCTGAAGCAAAGTCAAGTGGATGTCGCTTGTGCCAGGAGGTGTGTCGAGCACAAGATAGTCGAGCGGTCCCCACTGCACGTCGGAGATGAACTGCTTCAGCGCATTGCAAGCCATGGCGCCACGCCACAAGGCTGCTTCGTTGGGATTGATGAAAAACCCGATGGACATGAGTTTCACACCGTACTTCTCAATGGGGAGAATCATATCGCGTCCATTGATGTTCTGGGCATAGGGTTGCTCGTTCTCCACATCGAACATCTTGGGCAAGGAGGGACCAAATATGTCGGTGTCGAGCAATCCCACGCGATACCCCAGCCGAACAAGGCCGGTGGCGAGATTGGCGGCAACAGTGGACTTCCCCACTCCGCCCTTGCCACTAGACACGGCGACGATGTTCTTCACTTCTGGCAGGAGTTTGTCTGGCTCAGGCGGCAGTTCGGTTTTGTATTTCTCGTTGATGCCGACTTTCACGTCTTCACCGACGTATGTGTGTATGGCTGTTTCGGCAGCCTTGACCAACGACTTTCTGAACGGGTCGGTTTTCTTCTCGAAAATCAAGGAGAAACTCACGTTCATGCCGTCAATGCGGATGTCGTCCTCTAGCATGCCGCTCTCGACGATGTTCTTTCCTGTCCCAGGGTAGCGAACAGTTGAGAGTGCGTCAATAATCAATCTTGGATAAAGTGTCATGTTCTTATTTGCTGGTTTTTCTTGTACTTCTCACTTCATGGTGGTAGGAACGGTAACCGTCGGTGGGTATCTCCACATCTGGTTCCTCAAGTGTGGCATGATGCGGGAGATGGAATCTAAGATACTTGATTGACAATCCGCGTTCCAGCCACATGTCTTCGTAATAAGTATGTATGGCCTTCGCCGCTTCCTCCTCATTAGGCTCTCCGTAGAGGTCGAAAGTGACCACATCCACTGGCAGGTGGTTCTTCTCCACCATATATTTGGTATAGGTGGCAAGGAAATTGCTGTCAGTCTTCAAATGGATTGTGCCTCCATCGGTGAGGAAACGGCGGTAGCGTTCCATAAAGAAGGTAGATGTGAGGCGTTTGCGTGGATTCTTCATCTGCGGGTCGCTGAAAGTGAGCCATATCTCGCTGACCTCGTCAGGTGCGAACATGCTGTCAATCAACTCGATGTTGGTGCGTAGGAAGGCCACGTTGTCGAGATGCTCTTCCAAGGCCTTTGTGGCGCCACTCCACATGCGTGCGCCTTTGATATCCACGCCGATGAAATTGCGGTCTGCATCACAACGAGCCAGCCCGACAGTGTATTCACCGCGGCCACAGCCGAGCTCCAACACTATCGGGTTGTCGTTCTTGAAGAATTCCGAATGCCATTTGCCCTTTAACGGGAAGCCCTCTTCCTTGAGTTGTCCGTACGGACATTCCACTACATTAGGGTAGCGGGCCATGTCGGCAAACTTAGCCAGTTTGTTCTTGCTCATTCCGGCTTGTGTTACTCAATCACCACTGTGGTCCATCCGTGGATGTCGGGCTCGATGCCGTACTGGATGCCGCGCAGAAGGTTGTACAAGCGGGTGCATACAGGACCAGGCTTGCCGTCCTTGGAGAAGACAAAGGTCTTCTTCTCCTCCAGGTCGTCGATTTTCTCTATCGGGCTGATCACGGCAGCTGTGCCACAAGCACCGGCTTCCTCAAAGGTAGCGAGCTCTTCCTCTGGTATCTGTCTGCGCTCCACCTTCATACCGAGGTCCTCAGCCAGTTGCATAAGACTCTTGTTGGTGATGGATGGAAGGATAGATGTGCTTTTCGGAGTGACGTAAGTGTTGTTCTTGATGCCGAAGAAGTTAGCAGCACCACACTCGTCCATGTATTTCTTCTCCTTTGCGTCGAGATAGAACTCACAGCTGTAGCCGAGGTCGTGTGCCATTTTGTTGGCACGCAGGCTGGCGGCATAGTTACCTCCTACCTTATATATACCAGTGCCAAGAGGAGCTGAACGGTCGAACTCGCGGATAATCACGTATGGGTTGGTGGAGAAACCTCCCTTGAAATATGGTCCTACTGGAGTGACGAAGATAATGAACAGGTATTCCGAGGCGGGATGAACACCTACTTGCGCACTTGTACCGATGAGTAACGGACGGACATAGAGGGTGGCACCACTCTCATATGGAGGGATGAAACGCTCATTCAGACGAACCACTTTCTTCACCATCTCCTCGAATCGCTCGATAGGCAACTTGGGCATGAGGATTCCGTCGCAAGTGCTCTGCAGTCGCTTGGCGTTCTCGTCCATGCGGAACACCCTCACTTTGCCATCAGGGCAACGATAAGCCTTCAAGCCCTCGAAGGCCTCCTGACCGTAGTGGAGGCAAGTGGCAGCCATGTGAAGAGGTATTGTCTCCTCAGAACAAACCTCAATTTCTCCCCATGCACCGTCGCGGTAATAGCAACGTACATTGTAATCGGTCTTGTGATATCCAAAACCTAATTTAGTCCAGTCGATTTCACTCATAATAATATGCTTTAATAGTTAAACTCTACAAACTGCAAAGTTATAATTTTTCAGTTTGATTTCCGCATTTGTTACGGGTGTTTTTTCACGAAAAAAGTTGATATGGAGATTTCGCAATTCTCCGAATGCTAAAATTCAGTAGGTATGACGGCAGGTAAAAATCTTTTCCAGACAACCATATGTCGTGACTTGATTTCCTCAATTATTAACAAATCTCAACCATAGCAGAGAAATCAATGATTGAATTTTAACCAAATATGGCAATTAGGCACAATTTTGGGCAAAACAGTCATTTTATTTTATTAAAAAATTGTTTGCTAAAAGAAAAATTAATTAAATTTGCCCTGAAAACGTGTTAATCAATCAACAAGAATATACTTACCTCACTCTCGTTAACAGGAATACTATATCTTTATTAGAACTAAATAAATGTTTTATGAAAAAAATCCTATCTAACTTGAACTTTGGATGTGCGAAAAGCATATTCATTGTGCTAATGATGCTGTGCGTTCCGCTCGGACTGAAAGCCCAGAACGTGAACGTCTATGGTAAGGTTACAGATGCCTCGACTGGCGAAGAGATCATCTATGCCACAGTAAAGGTAGAAGGCACTGGAACTGGTACTACTACCGACATTGAGGGCAACTACAAACTCTCCGTTCCCGTAGGCAGTACCCTGGAATTCTCTTACGTAGGCTACACTTCACAGAAAGTGAAGGTTTCCAAGGCTGGCGCCATCAACGTCGCCATGCGTGAAGACGCCAAACTGATGGATGAGGTCGTGGTTGTAGGTTACGGTACAATGAAGAGAAGCGACCTCTCGGGTTCATCCATCACCATCGGTGAGGATGCATTGAAAGGGTCAATCATCACCAACCTCGACCAGTCGCTCCAAGGACGTGCCACTGGTGTGACTGCCGTCCAAACGTCTGGCGCACCTGGTTCAGCCTCCTCTATCCGCGTGCGTGGTATCGCTTCCATCAATGCCAACCAGGAACCACTCTACGTGATTGATGGTGTCATCTTCCAGGCTAGCGGACAGTCTGGCTCTGACCTGGGATTGGGCGACCGACTCGGCAACGGATCGGTTTCCACCGTCTCACCGCTCTCAACCCTGAACCCCTCCGACATCGTGTCGATGGAAATCCTCAAGGATGCCTCTGCCACCGCTATTTATGGTGCACAAGGTGCTAACGGTGTGATTCTCATCACCACCAAGCGTGGAAAGAGCGGCGGTGCCAAATTCAACTATGACGGCATGTTTGCAGTCAATCGACAAGCCAAGCGCCTCGACATGATGAACCTCCGAGAGTACGCTGAGTACTACCAGGACTTCGTCAGCAACGGATGGATAGTGGAGAGCCAGGCCAACAAGAACTATATGGACTCATCCATACTCGGAAAGGGTACCAACTGGCAGGACGCCGTCTTCCAGACTGCACTCCAGCACCAGCACCAGTTCTCCGCCCAAGGTGGCTCCGACAATATACAATACTATGTCTCTGGTAACTTCATGAATCAGGAAGGTACCATCATCGGTTCCGAGTTCAACCGATACTCAGTACGCTCCAACCTCGACGCCCAACTCAAGCCTTGGCTGAAACTGGGTATGTCAACCACTTTCGCCAACACCAAGGACGACCTGAAACGTGCGGACGGTAACGAGGGTGTCATCACTTACTCTCTGACCACACTGCCCGACATCCCCATCTACGACGTCTTCGGCAACTACTACGCAGAGGTACGTGAGGGATACTCCAGCCCCAATCCTGTGGCTATGGCCAACATGAACCAATACACACTGGAGCGCCGTAAACTCACAGGCAATATCTTTGCTGAGGTAACGCCTATCAAGTCTCTCGTTTGGCATGCTGAAATCGGTTACGATTTCTCCGAATCCGACGCTGAGACTTGGGAACCATCCATCGACCTTGGAGGATGGAAGAAACCTGCCAACCAAGACCGCTGGCAGCACAACACCAACAAGTACTGGCAGTTGAAGAACTACCTGACCTACACAGGGGATTTCGGTGAGCACCACTTCACAGCCATGCTCGGTCAGGAATGCTGGGAATCCACTTGGAAATACATGAGCATCATGGGACAGAACCTCCCACGCAACGATGTCCAGAACCCATCTTTGGCTGAGACTACCGACCGCACTTTATCATCAGGATTCGGGTCTGCAGCCATGGCTTCATGGTTCACGCGCGAAACCTATAACTACGGCGACCGATACTACGCTACCTATACTTACCGTTACGACGGTTCTTCCAACTTCGGTCCCAACAAACGATGGGCTGGCTTCCACTCTTTCGCTGCCAGCTGGCGTTTCAGCAATGAGGAATTCATCAAGTCATGGGCTGGCGACTGGCTCTCAAATGGTAAGATCCGCGCAGGATGGGGACAGACTGGTAACGCCAATATCGGCGGATATAGATGGGGTGTTGCTTTGGGAACAATGCCGTCTTTACTCGGCATCTCTTACCGTCCTGTCGGACTGCCCAACGAATCCATCAAATGGGAGACTCAGGAACAAATTGACCTCGGTATCGACCTCGGTTTCTTCAACAACCGTGTCAACCTTATCGTGGACTGGTACCGCAAGGAATCAAAGGACATGTTGATGGGTATGCAACTGCCTTCATACCTGGGTACACAGGGTAACCCATCTTCCGCACTTGCCGCACCATCGGGCAACTACGGCACCATGCGCAACACAGGTCTTGAAATCGAACTCAAGGCCACTCCGGTTGTCACCAAGAATTTCAGCTGGGACACCGACCTCCAGTTCTCCTTCAACAAGAACAAACTCGTGTCGCTCCAAGGCACAACTTCTGCTGCTATCGTCGGATACGGACAGTGGGATGATATTGTGGCTGTGTCTAATGTAGGCCGCCCGATGTACGACTTCTATGGATATGAAGTGGAAGGAGTCTATAAAGACTTCAACGACATCCTCAACTCACCAGTCAACACACTCTACAGCCAGTCTTCCATCCACAACGAAGACGGTTCATGGAGTCATGTGACTGACCCCACCAAGTACAGCAAGAACAACACGGTATGGCCAGGCGACCTCAAGTTCAAGGACGTCAACAAAGACGGTATCATCGACCAGAACGACAAGACCAACATCGGTTCACCACTGCCTAAGTTCACTTTCGGTTTCACCAACACTTTCAGATACAAAGGCTTCGACCTCTCTATCTTCATCAACGGTTCTGTGGGCAACAAGGTGATGAACTACACATCCATACCGCTGACCTCCATGACCAGCACTTGGAACAACCAAATCAACGAGAAGATTGCCGACCGCGCACAACTCGCCGCTGTCGACCCCAACAAGGTCTATGCTGATGGAGGAGCTTGGTACAATGACATCGAAAACGTCTATGTAACCAACCCCGACACCAAGACACCGCGCGTGGCTATCGGAAACACCTACAACCAGAACTATTCCAGTCGGTACATCGAGGACGGTTCCTATGTGCGACTGAAGAACATCTCACTCGGCTACACATTCCCCAAGAGCATCATACAGAAACTCTACTTGGAGAACCTCCGCATCTACTGCAACCTTCAGAACGTGGCTACCATCACTGGATACGACGGATACGACCCCGAAGTCGGTGCTTCCACTACAGACCAACAAGGCCACTCGTTCGGTGTTGATAACGGTCGCTATCCTTCACCTTTCACTTGCTCTTTCGGTGTGAACATTTCATTCTAAAACATAGGAGACAATCATCATGAAAATAAAGAATATCATCATATTTGCAGTTGCTTCGTTAATGGGACTCGGACTGACTTCATGCGAAGACTTCCTGGATCGCCCAACTGAAGACAACTATGTGGCTGGCGGGTATTACAAGACCGACGCCGAGTGCATCGCTGCCGTTAACTATCTGTACAACTCACCTTGGAACGACTTCACACGAGGATTCTTCAAAGTGGGAGAGGTGCTGTCTGGCAACTACTACTGGGGATCAAGCCCCTACCTCAACTTCTCGCTCAACTCCAACGATACGGACCTGCGCAACATGTCCTACTCACTCTGGGCTGTCAACGGACACTCCAACATCGTACGCCACTACATCGAAGGCGGTGGAGCATCCGAAGCCGTGAAGCACCAGACCATGGGAGAGTGCCTGCTATGGAAGGCCATGGCCTACTTCTATCTCGTACGCACCTTCGGCGACGTACCCATCGTGCACGACAATTCAGCCATGATTGAGAGCGGCACCTACAACGACCAAATGAAAGTGCAGAAGGCAGATGTCTATGAGTACATCGTGATGACACTGGAGAAAGCCATCGAATGGCTGCCAGAGCAGTGCGCAGAAGGACGTCTCGACAAGTACTGCGCAAAAGGACTCCTCGCTAAGGTTTATCTGACCAAGGCCGGTGTCACAGGACAACTGAACAACGACGACCTGCAGAAAGCCGCCGACCTGGCCAAGGACGTGATTGAAAACAGCGGACGTGAACTGGAGAAGAACTATGCCGACTGCTTCACACTCGAAGGCAACAAATCCAAGGAGAACATGATCGCTTGGCGTTGGATAGCAAAAGGAAGCACTAACTGGACATCTCAGAACCCCATGCAGTCCGACCTCGGTATGACAGGAATGGACGAGTTTGGTGATGTCTGGGGAGAATGGGGAGGTCCCTCTGTCGATTTGCAGGATGCCTTCGGATTCAATGTCCTCGACGACCCCGCAACACGACCCGACGTGGATACTCGACGTATCGCCACCATGATGACCGTCGGCGACGTGATTCCTTACCTCTGGCGCGACAAGGGTGGTTTCGACTACATGCGCTTCGAGTACGATAAGGAATACAACGACGCCGCATGGGGAGAGCACCGTTCACCCACAGGCTGCAACGTTGTGAAGCATCTATATGGCAACAACAATGACCACGTGACTGCCCTCGGACACTCTGCAGAACGTATGGCCAGCTCACTCTGCACACCGCTGCTCCGTCTGGCTGATGTCTATCTGATTCTCGCTGAGGCCAAGGTGCTGATGAACCAAGGTACTGACCCTGACGCGCTCAAAGCTTTCAATGCTGTTCATCAACGCGCCATTCCTAATGCCAATGCCGAGACTTCACTGACATTCGACAAGGTGTGGAAAGAACGCCGCCTGGAACTTGCCTGCGAGGGCGACCGCTGGTACGACTTCGTTCGTCTCGCCTACTATAACACGGACAAGGCCATCAACGAAATCAAGGCGCAGCGCCGCAATCCTTACTGGAACCTCAACCTGACTTTCAAGAACTACTACACAACAGGACAATGGCTGTTGGTCAACCAGGATGAAGACGGCAACGACCAGACCACAACTTACGACGACCAAACACCTGCTCCTAACGTGACAGCCAGCAGTTTCACTATTCCTTTCCCAATGGAAGACCTGACTTTCAACCCACACCTGATGGAAGACCCCATCCATGTGGACGTACGTGAGACTTACCAGTATTAAAACACTTATATATTTATTCAAGCATGAAAAGATCATTTAATAGCCTCTTCTTGCTGGCGGCCATCACCTTCACTGCAACAGTGTTCACCAGTTGTGAAGATGAGCCCGACAAGTACAAGATAAGCGGCGGAAATCCAACCATCCGCTACATACGTTCAGTGGGAGCAGAAGGTACTGATTCCATCCTCACTGGAGCCTATATGGACAACAGCATCTGCATCGTGGGTGACAACCTGCGCAGCATCGTCAAGATGTTCTTCAACGACCAGGAAGCCAAGCTGATTCCCAGCCTGATTACCGACAACACCATGATTGTGACTGTTCCGAGCAACATTCCTGGCGAGGTGTTCAACAAAATCTTCATGATCAACAACGCCAACGACACCACTACCTATGATTTCAAGGTTCTCGTTCCCGGACCTACCATCAATAACATGACCAACGAATGGGCACTGAAAGGCGAACAGGCCACCATCTACGGTAACTACTTCGTGGATGACCCCAACACTCCGCTTACTCTGACCATCAACGGTACAAATGTGGCTATTGACGAGTTCGACATGAGCCACATGACATTCACCATCCCTGAAGGGTTAGAGGAAGGTCCTGTTGAAATCTCCACAGTCTATGGCAAGAAGAAAGCTAAGTTCAACTTCCACGACACACGCGGTATGCTGTTCAACGACTGGGGTTCATTCGACGCTGGCGAGGCTTCCACTGGTCTGACCAACCATGGTTGGCACAATCAGAAAATCATCAGCGACGAGAACTCCCTCGACGGCAGTTACCTCATGCTCGGCGATTGCGACCTTGTGGACGGTTCTTGGATGGACGGAAACGTATCCTTCGAGTACTGGCCAGGCGACTGGGACGGCACCTTCACTGGTGTGAACTCACGCCTTTCCGACCTCGTCAGCTTCGCCAACTTCGCCAACATGGCACTGAAATTCGAGGTGAACATCCCGTCATCCAACCCATGGACCAACCTCTCCATGCAGTGCATCTTCTCTGGTGACGAGCAGGTGACCCTGACTACTGCCAACAACAACTTCTTCAACGGAACAGACTACCCTCGCGCACTTTGGACACCTTGGAGAGCCACAGGTTCCTACGACACCGGAGGCAAGTGGGTAACAGTGACCATCCCTCTCGAGAACTTCAAGTACAAGAACGACGGTACACCAGCCAGCACACCACTCGAGACCAAGAACTTCACGGGTCTTACCCTCTTCATTTGGAGCGGTGTGACAAGCGGCACTACCTGTCATCCTATCATTCGTATCGACAACATCCGCGCGGTAGAGTACTAATTCTAAACTAATTAAGACAATGAAAATATATCGTAAAATATCAGTATTAGCCCTGACTGCACTGGTTGCCGCTACTGGATTCATCAGTTGTAGCGAGGACGACCTCGACACCAACCCGTACAGCAAAGGCGGTGTGAACATCCTGGGCTTCGGTCCCATGCCTATCACACGTGGTGAGACCATGCGAGTGACTGGTACACATCTGAATGATGTGAAAGAAGTGATTTTCCCTGAAGGGAACCAGAAACTCACTCCTTCAACCACCTATATCGCCGCAGAATTCAGCCTGAAAAACTCTGAGGAGATGGTGGTGACCATTCCCGACCAGTGCGTACCAGGCAAGCTGCGTGTCGTGACCAAGGGCGGTGACACCATTGTTTCACAAACCAACATCACATTCAGCGAGGAAATCAAGGTGACTGCCATGACGCCTGACCCTGTGCACCCTGGCGACATCGTCTCCATCAAGGGTGAGTATGTGTGGAACATCGGTCAAGTCATGTTCTTCGACCACGTGACCGTGGATGCAGAGAACTTCGTGAAGAACACCCGCAGCGAGATTCAAGTACGCGTGCCCATGGAAGCCAAGACTGGCGAAGTGGCCTACAACGACGGCTCCGAGGGCGCTGAGAACATCGTGGTAGGCAACCTCAATGTGGATGCTCCTAAGGCTACAGGTGTGTCGAAGGCCACTCCTGAGTTCGGCGAACGCATCACCATCAACGGCGAGAACCTCGACTTGGTGGAAACACTCGACTTCCCAGCTGTAGCAGGTGTTGAATTTGAAGTGGCCAGCGACGGCAAGTCCATCCAAGTGACCGTACCGACCAATACGGTATCCGGCACCATCACCATGACTGCCGCTTCTGAACTCACCACCACAGTCGATATCACTGTTCCTCTCGCAACCTTCGCTTCTATCGACCCGACCAAGGATGTCAAGGCTGGTCAGACTATCACCATCACTGGTGACAAACTCGACCGCATCACCCAGGTTGTCCTGCCTGCTATCGGAGAACCTCTCGCCAAGGGACAATTTGAGCAGAGCGCCACGAGAATCTCGTTCCAGGTGCCTGAAGGCATGGGCGACGGCAAGATTATCCTCGTTCAGCACGACAACTACAGCATTGAGACCGACAAGGTATCAATGTACAGCGAGGCGCCTGAACTCACACTCTGGACCGGTAGCACCTACATCGGTAACTGGAGCGGCTCTATGGCCGACCTCTCATGGGGTGGATTCGACTGGTCAACCATCAAACCAGGACAGGTGCTGACCGTTTACCTCACTCCTGACATGTCGGAAGGCTGGTCACAAATCCGCGTCGGCAACGGTAGTTGGGCTGCACTGCCTGGCACATCCGATGTCAATGCGCTGTCGGCTGAAGACACCAAGTTCTCCGTGACCCTCACACAAGCCATGATTGACGAAATGGTCAATAATGGTGGTCTCGTCATCTGCGGTGCATTCTTCACCGTGACCAAGGTCACTGTATCCATTCCGCAGACAGTACTTTGGAGTGGCAGCACTTACATCGGCAACTGGAGCGGTTCGATGGCCGACCTTTCATGGGGTGGCTACGATTGGTCAACCGTGGAGGCAGGACAGAAACTGATTGTCTATCTCACCCCCGACATGTCGGAGGGATGGTCGCAGATTCGTCTTGGCAACGGTAGTTGGGCCGCACTGCCTGGCACATCCGATGCCAATCCGTTGACTGCTGAAGACACCAGATTCGCTGTGACCCTGACTCAGGCCATGATTGACGAGATGGTCAACAATGGTGGTCTCGTCATCTGCGGCGCATTCTTCACCGTGACAAAAGTAGTACTGCAATAAACTATCACTTATAGAGAGAAAGGGCGCAATCTCATTGCGTCCTTTCTTTCTCTTAATACATCTATTAAACCTCTTACTATCTGATGAAAACTAAGCATTTATCCTATTACCTCTTCATGGTGCTGATGGCGTTCAACATGTCATTCGTCCTGACGGCTTGCGGAAGCGACGATGATGAAGATGAAGGTGGTGGCAACACCCCTACCCCAACCATCACACTTCTAAGCCAAAGCATACAAGAAGGCGCGGAGGTGGTGGCTTCTGCCACCACAGTACTGACGCTGGGATACAACACGACGGTACAACCAGTGACCAACGGCGACATCACGCTCAATGGCACGAAAATTCAGGCCAAGAGCAACAGCACGACCAAGATGAGAGTGGATATCCCCCTTGATTTGGAGGCGGGTAAAAGCTATATCCTCAGAGTGGGCAAGGGAGCGATTGTCTCTACAGCCAACAACACCATCTCGGCACCCGAGTTCACGCTCAACTTCACCACTAAGGCAACAGGAAACAAGAACATTGCCAGTGCTCCTGTCAACGCTAATGCAACAGAGGCGGCCAAGCGTCTATACTCCTATTTCAAGGACCAGTACGGACAGAAGGTGATTTCCAGTGTGATGGCCGAAGTGAACTGGAACAACAAGAATGCGGAGAAGATTCATACGCTCACAGGAAAATACCCGGCCATGAACTGCTACGACTTCATCCACATCTATGTTCCCAACCAGGGCAGCAACGGATGGATAGACTACACCGACATCACTCCAGTGAAGCAATGGTCAGAAGCCGGAGGCATCGTGCAGTTGATGTGGCATTTCAACGTTCCCCTCTCTGAGGCCACACAAGTGCTGACCAACGGCAGCGGTGTGGATTGCAACCCAAGCAAGACCTCATTCCGCGCCAAGAACGTGTTCACAGAAGGAACATGGGAGAACAAATGGTTCTATCAGGAGATGGACAAAGTGGTCGATGTCATCCTCAAACTCCAGGCACAAGGAATCGCAGCCACTTGGAGACCTTTCCATGAAGGAGCCGGCAACGCCAATTACAAGCAACAGGCTAACTGGGCCAAGGCATGGTTCTGGTGGGGATACGACGGAGCTGACACCTATAAGCAACTCTGGACCACCATGTACGATTATTTCCAGCAGAAGGGTGTGAACAACCTCATCTGGATATGGACCACTCAGAACTACAACGGCGACAGCAGCAAATACAACCAAGACACCGACTGGTACCCAGGCGACCAATACGTGGATATGGTCGCACGCGACCTCTACGGATGCAATGCCGCAACCAATGCACAGGAATTCAGCGAAATCCAGTCCACCTATCCGAACAAAATGGTGGTACTTGGAGAATGCGGAAAGGGAGACAACGGCGAACAGGGCAAAATCAGCGACTGCTGGGCTTCAGGTGCCTTGTGGGGCCATTTCATGGTATGGTATCAAGGTGGGCAAGGCTCAACCAACACCATGTGCAGTGATGCTTGGTGGAGCGACGCCATGAGCAGTGAACTTGTCATCACTCGCGACGAGGTGAGTTACTAAACAACAGAATAATCATCTATAGCAGAAAAGACTCCGAAGGCCATGCGTTCATCCGCATCCTTCGGAGTCTTTTCATTGAGGGGCTTCATCTATGATTCAGAAAAAGAGTCATTGAACGTGCCTGCAATCAGACAGACCAGAAGTTGGTTATCCTCATTGACGAGTACGACAAGCCCCTGCTCAATTCTATCAGTAACCCCGAACTGCAGGACGCTTACCGCAGCCAGAAGAAGGCCTTTTGTTCGGTGATGAGTCAATGGTCACGTCTTTGTTCTATTTTCAAGTCTCTGCGACTCTTACTTTGGGTGACAAGATAAACACCAGTGAAGACGAGGACAATAGCCACAGACTGCCAAAGCCCAAACACGCCAAGACCTGTGGCCACACTCACCGCGCAAGCCACAATGGGCTGCACATAATTGTACATGCTCACCACCGTAGGACGCAACTCCTTCTGCCCCGTCATCATGAAGATGTAGGCCAGGAATGTACCGCCAACCACCACAAAGGCAGTCTCCAACCAAGTGGTTACAGTGAGTTCTGCCCAGGGCAAGGAAGCCATACGACCGTAAGAGAAAGGCAGGATGACAATAGCCGCATAGGTAATCATCCATTTCATACAAGTGATGACCGTGTAACGAGCAATCAAGTGTTTGAAAATGGTGAGATAGACAGCGAAGCACAACTGCGCGGCAAGACATAACAAATCACCAGCGAGGCGGCCCTCATTCGATGCCCCACCCCGGCTACTGCCCGTAATCAGGACAAAAGCACCTATGGCACCAAGAAAAACACCCGTGACTTTCTTCGAAGTGACAGGCTCACGCAAGAAGATGGCCGCCAAAACCATCGTAATGATAGGCATCACCGTAGTCATGATACTCGCGTTCACAGGAGAGGTGATGCTCAAGCCGATGGTGTAGCAACACTGGTTGAACACGATGCCAAGCATCGCCGCAAAGAAGAATTTCAACATGTCTTTCGGCTTGACTTCCTCGTTCTTGACAAACAAAGACGCCAGCCAAAAGCACAATGCCCCACCACAAACACGGAATGTGACCATCTCAAGACCACCTACACCATTGCTCATCGCATCCTTGCCCAAAGGCGCCATCAAACCCCATATCGCACAGGCAAGCAACATGCATATATGTCCTTTTATCTTCATCTTCAAGTACATTTGGCTAATTCAGGATGCAAAATTATACAAAAATCCGTTTTTTTCATTATTTTTGCACCAAAGACTGAATTCACATCAAGAAAACACACCAAAGGCATGACCACGAGACTTAGAACTTTACTGACCATAACGACTGCATTATGTCTCTTCTGCACACCATTGAAGGCGCAGACAGAAGGACTTGCATCCTACTATGCCAACCATTTCCACGGACGCAAAACCAGCAGCGGAATTATCTATGACAAGAACGGTTATACCTGCGCACACCGAACATACCCTTTCGGCACCATGCTCAAGGTGACCAACCTCAGGAACAACAAAACCACAGTGGTGAAAGTGACCGACAGAGGTCCTTACGCCCACAAGAGAATCATCGACCTCTCCTACGCAGCCGCCAAAGATATCGGCCTCGTCGGCACTGGAGTAGTGATGGTGAGAATAGAGAAAGTCAACAGCCAAAATGCCAATGAAATAGAATTGGAACGACTGAAAATACCAAAAGCTTTCCAAGAGGAGGATTTGACCATCGACCTTAAGTTAGCACATGAGGTTGATTCGCTTTGGTTTTTGCCCATCATCCCTGATGATGATGATGAATAACGCCTAAAACGCTTTTCTCCTCATCCTCTGCTCATTCTTTTTTTCCACAAATTTTGCAAGAAAGGATTCAAGCAGGAATTCTAATTGTCCTTTTTGCCTTTTTTCTTCGACGCCTTCATGTAGTCAGTAGGAGTCATTCCATAGAGTTGGTGGAAGGCAGTGGAGAAAGAAGATATGGACCTGAAACCCGTTGCCAAGCTGACTTGAGTGATGTCGAGATGCTTGTTGCTCAATAGTTTGGCCGCTTGTTTCAGACGAGCGTTCTTGATAAAGTCGCGTGGTGTCTGACTTGTGAGTTCTTTCATCTTCCGGTGCAAGTGGACACGACTCAAACCAACCTTGTCGGCAATGAATTCCACACTCAGTTCGGGGTTCGACAGGTTCTCGTTCATCACTTTCATGATGCGCTCCATCAGTTTCTCGTCGGGCGACTCCAACTCGATGTCATCCACCTTGTCGGTTTGTTCAGCGCTACCGTCAAACTTGCTTTGCATTCGATGACGGTTGGTGAGCATGGTGATGACCATCTGCCTGAGCACATCTATGTTGAAAGGTTTCGACAAATAGCCGTCTGCTCCCACATTCAGTCCCTTGAGGCGGTTCTCATCCGTTCCAAGCGCTGTGAGCAACAATACGGAAACGTCGCTGGTGTTGATGTTTTTCTTGATGTGCTGGCAGAGTTGTATGCCGTCCATCACTGGCATCATCACATCGCTGACCACCATATCCACCTTACCCACGTTCTGCAGCACATAGTCCCATGCTTCCTGTCCGTTGACAAACTCACACACATTGACCACTTGCGACAACTCGCTCATCACATACTGCCGTATCGGCTCGTCATCCTCTACTACAACCACATTGAAGCGGCGTGGTCCCGATGATTTCTTCACAGGGAGCACCACAGGAATGTTGTCGTCAGTCAGTTCCGATTCAACTGGTTCAGTGGATGAGGAGACACCTGAAGAAACATCATCCACATCAATTGATTCCACACCATCCTTGCCTGTTGTATCCTTGTCGTCAGAATCACCAGAGGAGATGTCTTCCCCGACGATTCCGTTATCTCCATTTTCCAGCGATTGCCCTTCATGAGGTTCGACCACTACAGAACCGTCACTTGGTGTCACGTCTTGGCCCTCTTGTGGACCCTTCTCATCGGTAATCGTCATATCACCACCCGATACTTCTGTTTTCTCCTCAGGTTGTTGAACCACCATCTTCTCATCACCCAACGGGATAGTTACCGTGAAACGAGTGCCTTGTCCCTCCGAATTGTCAGCCACCTCAATGGTGCCGCCATGCAACTTCACCAGCTGGCTTGTCAAGTTCAGTCCTATTCCCGTTCCTACATAATTATCGACATTGCCACTCGCAGAATAGAAACGCTCGAAGATATGCTTCTTGTCCTCGTCCTTGATGCCGCATCCAGTGTCGGTCACCTCAATACAGAACCGTCCTTCCTGGGAAAGACTGCTCAGATAAACAACGATACGTCCGTCCTTTGGAGTGAACTTAAAAGCGTTCGACAACAAATTCATCACAATCTTGTCGAGATTAGCCTCATCCACATATGCCCACAACTCATCCTTGGGGTGGTTATAGAGGAACTGTATGTTCTTCTGCGTGGCCGAAGACGTGAAGAGCTCATAAAGGTTTTTCACGAAACGAACCAGCTCCACCCGACTGTATTTGAGCTTGAGCTGTCCTTTCTCTGCCTTGCGTGAGTCCATCAACTGGTTGATGAGCCTTAAAATACGCTTTGCGTTCTGGTTAATCAATCTGTAATTGGTTTGGTGAACATCGTCGTCACCCATTTTCATTAACCTCTCCAGTGGACTCAGGATAAGGGTCATAGGTGTGCGTATCTCATGACTGATGTTCATGAACATCTGGGTGCGCGCTTCGTTCATACGTTCTTCCTGTCGGTGATGTTCCAGCAAACGGCGAGCCTTCACACGATGACGATAATCCTTATAGAAAAGCCAGGCCAGCAGCAAGAGAAGCAGGAAATAACCCACCATAGCAGGCGCAGAGAGATACCAGACAGGATGGATGACTACAGAAATCCTCTTCACATCAGTTTCAACCCCTAACAGACTACCCTTGATGCTGATATTGTAGGTACCTGCAGGCATATTAATCATCTCTATACGGCGGCTGCCTTTGGGCAGTTCCACCCATTCATTGTCATTGATGCTATAGGCAAAAGTCATCAGTGACGAAGTGAGCGACACGGGCGCCACTTCGATGCTGAACGTATTGTCGCTATGGCACAGACTGAAACGTTCCGTTTCGGCAACCCATTTGTCAGTGATTGTATAGGAGCCCGATTTCTGACCTGTATGCACAGGCTTGCCGAAGAGGTAGAAATCCACAACACGGAAATCCGATATCTTCACACTGTGCGTGGTCATCTCTATCGGATTGAAATAGGTGATGCCATTGACGCCGCCGAAATACAGATTGTCGCCACCGTAGAATGATGCGCGCTCACTGAACTCATTGCCTTGAAGGCCATCTTGTGAAGAGAAGCCTTCCAACATCTTTCCTTTCGCATCCAAACGGTAAAGACCTTGGCGAGTGGAAATCCAGAGATGTCCGTCATCGGTAATCTCAATACCCAGCACAGCCTTGACATTCCCCGCGCTCTCTACACGTTCCAACTGACCGGACGACGCATCATATCTCATCAAGCCCTCATTGGTGGCCAACCAGAAGATGCCGGAATTCTTGACCTGGCGTATTTGATTGACCGTAATTCTATCGACCACTAACTTCACATCACTCACATTGCCACCATTCACACGCATATCCACCAATCCGTAGTTAGTGGCCAGGAGCATGCGAGTGCTCGTCAACAAGATATCATTGACATACATATTTGGCGACAAAATACGACGTGACTCGCTCTGGACCTTTTGTTCCACACGGCCTGCAGTCACATCATAGTAAAAAAGTCCGTATCCGCAAGTACCTATCCACAAGTTGCCGGATTTATCCTCAGCCACAGAATAGACGCTTGTCACCTTGTCGCCCGACGCTATCTTGCTCAAAGGCGTCAACGCACCATCAGCGGGATTCATACGCATCAGTTCTTCATTAAAAGGACCCACCCACAAATTGCCTCTGCTATCCTCGAAGATATCCATAAAAGTCATGTCGATGCCCGATGCGTTCTTGCCCAGGAAATGCTCGCTGCCCGTCATGTCGGGATTTACCTTATAAGCTCCGCAATGGTCGGTGCAGACCCATAACTGCCGTTTGCTGTCGACAATCATGGCGGTGACACAATTGGTGCCAATCAAGTTGCGGGAAGCCGAGCGACGTCCCATATAATGGAAGTTGGAAGCATCTGCAGGAGAGGCATACACTCCTTTCCAATACACACCAACCCAGATGTTCCCTTCTTTATCAAGCAGGGCGTCCTTCACATTGCACTTGTCCATCTTGAAGTCGTTCACCTCGACGACACTCTTCTCCACCTTCCGCGTTTTCTCATCATAGACATAAAGGCCGTCGCCGTCGGTACAGATGAAGATACAGCCCTTACCGTCAGAACGGATCTTCCAAAGGGACTTGCCTTCAAGTTCGGTGGAGGCATTGACAAACCAACCTTGGGCAGAGTCATAGACTTTCAGAATTCCATGTTCTTCTCCCAAATACATCCTGCCGTCGGAACCATAGCACAACGACCTTGCCACATTCACACCTTCAACCATCCAGACTTTGCCATCACGGAACATGCCCACTCTACGGTCACCACCGATGAACCAGAAACCATGGTCTTTGTTGTCAACAATCTGAACAGACCTGTTCAACGCATCAATCTTGCAACGATGTCTCATCACATAATCGCGCTTGCCGTCATCGTGCATCTCCAAAAGACCAGCACCTGATGTGCAGGCATAAACCATTCCGTCCTGCGTATGTGCCAAGCTGATGATATAGGGGTGGATGGTATCGTTATTCTCTGAAAGCAAGGTGACATCATGGAACTGGTCGGTCAAGTAGTCATACCATTGTATGCCTGAAGAATGGCCAATGAGGAGGTCGCCATTCTGCAATTGCTCGATACAGGTCATAATGTCGTTCGACAACGAATGTTCGCCCCCATCCTTATAGTAGACATTGATTTTAGAACCATCAAACCTGTTGAGGCCATTCTGTGTCAATATCCACATATTGCCACGACTGTCCTGAAAAAAGCTTCGGATGTTGGTGTTCGACAATCCGTTGTCGGAGGTCCATGAATATACAGCCTGGGCCATAGCTGACACTGCCGTCATCACAGCCAACAGACATACAACTATTCTTTTCTTCATATCGTGTTTTTCTGTCATCGTTCTAAATGTGATCAGTAGATTATCCGTCTGCATCATAGTTTTCTATGTGACATTCATGAGTTTTCTTCCAGTTCAGGCACAAAGATACAACTTTTTCACGATGAAACATGCAGAAATCCACTTTTTTTGAATATGTAAGATGAAAGCGTCAAAGCATTTTTATGGTGAAAGTCGACATAATCAACATCAATGGACAGAAAAAGACATACCACAATAAAAAAATTAACGACTTGGATGCTTACACTTCATAAATTTTGCATATCTTTGCCAAAGGAAACGTTGGCCATAGTTATTATGACATAGCCAACGCCATAATGATAAACTTACTGGATTCATGTTCGACAACATTCAAAACCTGATACTCGATTTTGGAGGTGTACTCGTTGACCTAGACCGTGAAGGGTGGAAAGAAGCCTTTAACAAATTAGGGTTCAACGATTTCGAGGAGGTTTTCAACGACAAGAGCACCAATAACGTCTTTAAGCAGTTCGAGCTTGGACAAATTTCGTCGGAACAATTCTGCAAGACCCTGAAACACCACTGCAACTCAGGCACCACTGACGAACAAGTAGCTGAGGCATGGAACACCCTGCTCACAGGCATTCCCCGACAGCGACTCAGGAAACTGCTTTCACTGCGCGACAGATATGTGGTCTATCTGCTCAGCAACACCAATGTGCTGCATTGGAACCATTCCGCACATTCGTATTTCAGCTACCACGGCTTCTCTATCGACGACTATTTCGAGGAACTGTTCCTCTCTTTCCAGATGAACCAGATGAAGCCAGACCCGGGCATTTACCACTCCATCATCGCACGAACAGGCATCATGCCTTTCAACACACTCTACCTTGACGACATGAAGGAGAATTGCGAGACCGCAGCACGTCTGGGTTTCAAGACCCATCTTGTCACCCCCGATGAAGACTGGACAGAACTGTTCTCCGACCCTATTCCCACCTACGACCGATGAGCGACAGACCCTGCGTAGTGACCATTGGCTTTTTCGACGGAGTTCATCGCGGGCACCAGTATATACTCTCCCAAGTCAAGGAAGAGGCCATCAGTTGTGGATTGACCTCTGCCGTCATTACGTTCGACAACCATCCCCTCACCATCATCAAACCGGGTTTTGAACCACTTCTGCTGTCTTCACCCGAGGAGAAACTCCAACTGCTCAAGAACACAGGCATTGAAAAAGTGGAGATGCTGCATTTCACGTACGAGATGTCGCAAATGACTTCAGAAATGTTCATGGTTCAAGTGCTGAGAGGCCAGATGAACACTCGAAAACTGATTATCGGCTACGATAACCATATCGGACACGACCAGTTGCCATTTAATGAATTGGCCGACAGAGGCAAGTCGCATGGCATAGAAGTAATACAGGCAAGAGAGCACATACAAGACGTATCAACAAGGTTCAGTTCATCGGTCATACGTAAGGCTTTGATTGAAGGCGACATCGAAAGAGCGAATTTCGTACTTGGACGATGCTACCGCATCAGCGGAAAGGTGGTTGATGGCTTCCAAAACGGCAGAATTATCGGTTACCCCACTGCCAATATCCTTTCTGACTGCAGAGGTAAACTCATCCCTCACACAGGTGTCTACGCGGTGAGGATACATCTATGCGACAAACTCCTCAACGGCATGATGAACATCGGGCACCGTCCCACTTTCCATAATGGAGAGCAACAGACCCTGGAAGTGAACATCTTTGATTTCAACGCCGACATCTATAGCGAGAGGGTCATCATTGAATTCGTGCATTATATCCGTGAAGAACGTGAATTCAAAGATGTGGAAGAACTCAAAGCGCAGATAGAGAAAGACGAGGCGCAATGCCGTCAACTTCTGGCATAGTTCTTAAAGGGGAAGTTAAAGGGGAAGTTAAGCACCTTTTATCCGTCAGTTCTCCAGTATTTTTTTGATTTCGGCATCGACTTTCGTCAATTTGTCACGGCAGAAAGCCACAAGCTCTTGGGCCTCCTTGAGAGTGGCACTGAGGTTGTCGATATCCATTTGGCCATTCTCCACTTTATCTACAATTTCCTCCAAGCGCTTCATCGCATTCTCGTAGGTCAATTCGTCTTTTTTCATATCTCTTGTTTTTTATTGTTTTTCTCCAATTCAGTCACACTCGACACGACCTTTCCATCCACAAGGATGGTGACAATCTCATCGCCTTTCTTCAATTGCGACACTTTCCCCAGCAACTTGCCACCCACTTGGGTGATGCTGTAACCTCGCCTGAGAACATTCACAGGGTCAACTGCTTTCAGTCGCAAAGAAATCAACTTCAGCCGATGTTGTTCAGCCTGCATCAGAGCATTGACCTGCAAGGGAAATCTGGCCGCCAACAGTTCGATTTTGTTCTTGTCGGTCTGCAGTCTGCTATTTATGCCGCGGTGTATAAGGTTGGTGATTTGGACGAGCCTGTTGAGCTGACGCTGGTGAAAAAGGCTGTATATCGATGGCATTCTGCCTACAATCATGTTGAGGCGATTGATTTCTTCGGCCAACCTTAATCCCACACATCCCGTGATACGTTCAGAAATGCTATCCACCAGAGTCAGTTCCGCTTCCTGATGGTGGATAAGAAGTTCTGCGGCGGCTGTAGGAGTCTTGACACGGGTATGCGCCACCATATCGATGACGGTGTCGTCACGTTCATGACCGATGCCTGTGACGACAGGCAAAGGGAACTGAGCCACATGTTCAGCCAGAGCCAAAGTATCAAAGCCAGAAAGGTCGGAAACAGAGCCACCGCCACGGATGATCACTACCACATCCCATTCCAGTGCGTCATCCATGATGGCGTCAAGCGCAGCGATGACACTGGCCTCAACGCCATCGCCTTGCATAACGGCAGGGAAAAGCCGAGTATAGAATACCAGTCCTTTTTCATTAGCGTTAAGCTGGTTGCAGAAATCTCCATAACCAGCGGCTGTGTCACTGGAAATGACAGCAACTCTTTGTAAGAGCCTTGGCAATTCCAGTCCTTTGTTCATCTGGTCAATGCCTTCTTCTTTCAGTTTCCTGATGATTTCTTTCCGACGTTTGGCTATGTCGCCAAGGGTGAACGTGGGGTCGATATCCTCCACGTTCAATGAGTAACCATAAAGAGGATGGAATAAGAGCTTGACCTTTACCAACAACATCATACCAGCCGCCAACGGTTGGCCTGTGGTATTTTCGAAATAGGGGCGGAGAATCATCCATTTGCTCTTCCAGACCGTAGCTCGGGCCTTAGCCACCAAGGAATTGCTGAACTCGTCCTTCTGCACAAACTCCATATAACAATGTCCCCTGCTCTCACGCACCTCGCTTACCTCAGCCGAAACCCAATACGCATGGGTAAACGACTGCTCAAACACAGCGCTTACCATATCATTCAGTTCCAATAAAGTCAAGGCTTTGGTCATTGTCTTCTTTTTTAATGCGGAAATCATCTTGGTCGCTTGCCCAGAAGCACATGCTCGAAGTTGGCGTACGAACTGTCGATGTAACTCAACTCGTAAGGTTGGATACGCAAAGATAGTGTATTTTTCAATTCTGTCAAACCAAAATACTCACGAAGTATCGCTACCATATTAAATGACATATCATCACTCTTGCGCATCAGTGCATGGCAACAACGCAAGACCAGTTCCCTGTCACCCTCTGCATGGCGCAAGGTCTGGAACAAGATGTAGTAGGCGACTGGCGTAGTCAGCGATAACAGAGCCGAGGCACGTTGTGCGGGTTGGTCTATTCCAAGCCAAGAGAACAGCCCTGTTATCTGCTCCTCTGTATCCAACAGCCCTATGGCCATCCTGACCATTTTCATCCGTTCATCGGGCAATTGATTGACCACATACGCCGCGAGGGCTATCGCTGAAGGACTATCGAACGACAACTGCCGGAAGTGAGCCAACCGCTTAATGGCGGTGATGGCTGGCAGGAAAGCCTGATGGCGAAAAACCAGCAGGTAATGGTAGGTTTCCCAGAAGAGGTCGTTGTCAAGATGAGGCATCACAATGTTACGCACCACATTCTCCGTCTTGCGGAATTCTGCGTTCGACATTCTTTGGAACAATTGAGTCAGTCCGTCCCAGTTCCTCTCATGCACGAGTTTCTCTATAACAGGTGAAACAACCATAATAAATCGATGATATAATGATAAAGGGGGCTGATAAGACAGTTTTACCGTGTGAGCGAGAACTTCATGCTGACGCCGAAGTCTGCTGTAGTCGTCGGATAAGACGATGACGAGACTAAGGGCTCGTTGCGTTGCCAGTCCATGTATCCGCTTAGGGTGAGCAGACGGCTGAAAGTATAGTCGGCAGCCAGCGACACTTTGTAGGCTGTACTACCATTGGTGGCAGTGGTCACCATCGTCTGTATGTTGCGGTTGAGCGCATTCTGCATCCTGTAGGAGAAATCGCAGCGCAAATTGAGGTCGTGGCTCACGGTGTTGCGACGGTTGGCAGCGGTTCTTGAGTTATTGTTTGTATTGCTGTCTTCGTCTGAGTTTTTCTTGTTCTTGCTCTTCTTCTGTCCACTTTGTATGCGTTTGGCTCCGAAAAGATTCAAGTCTTTGAACTTACAACCAAAACCAACGACGATATCATTGCTGTTACTTTCCGTGAGTGCCACAGAGGTGACACTGAGATTGAGCGAGCGGACCGTCTTGTACTCCAGTTTGGCCGTAATGCCGTTATTGAAGGTCATATCCACACCCAACAACGGATTGAACGACTCGTTGATGCTTACGGTGCTCACATTGTACATGCTGCTAGGTATAGGATTGCCTGTGGTCACATCAGTGATGAAACCAAAATCACCCATGTACTCCATGAAAGTGGAATACGAATTGTATGCTCCTACAGAATAAGTGCTCTTGTACTGGTGATTGATATTGAAACTCTTGAAATGATCGGCAAACCATGGAAGTTTAGCCAGACCGCTGTAGGTCACCTTCCAGTTGGGCACCAGTTTCGAGAGCGACGGGAAGATGGTCAGCGGTTGTCTCTTGGCGTCACCTCCGCAATAAGCGGCGAGGAAAGCGGGAATGAGCACGTCGGCTGAATATTGAGGCACACTTCCCACCTCTGGGTCATAGGGCTTGCCGGCAAAGTCGCCTGCATCAGCTGGATATGTGGACGACGCGTATTTCGCCTCTATACGCTGTCGCACGATTTCGATATTGCTCAGGAACTCATTGAAGGGTTTGGAACGGTAGTTGTTGTTGATGTCACCGCTTCCTCCAAAGGCGGTCGGGAAGGAAATGATAGTCTGCGTGAAACTACCGCTTTGTGTCATCGGCATTCCTTTGTACATGAACTGCACAGAGCGGCTCTTGTTGACGGTGCGGCTAGCATCGAGGTCGATTTTGAGGTCGCGGAGCGGTTCGAGCGTGACACGGAAGCTGAGGTCTTCGGCTGCAGTACTTGTGGAAGGCGTGGTGATGTTGGAGTCGTTGAGCATGAGCCATCCATTGTCGGCTGCCTTCTGAATATAACTGTTGCCGACAGCGCCAAAGGCAAAGTCCCAGCCTGGGGACATCTTGCCCGCAATGGATTTCTGTCCGAACGCATCACCTATTTCTGTGCGGAAGCCTGGAAGGGTGAGCGAATAAGTGTTTCGGTAGCTGACACTAGCATTACGAATCATCATCAGACCACGGGCAGCCACCTGAGCGGCCTTGTACCAGTTCTTATCGTAGAGTGGTTCTTTAGCCACCACAGAAATCTTCAACGGAATGCTGTCGCGGTTCTTAATCTTGATGCTGTTGGCATCCACCTTGCTGTATTTCAACTTGTAGGTCTTGCCCTCCTTAGTGGTAGCCCTAACGACAATCCGCTTGCTGTTCTGTCCATGCTTCACGGTCACCGACGCCGTGTCGTTGAGGGTCACCTCCTGGGTGAAACCTTTCTTTTTCTTGCTGTCAGCGTTCTTGTCCTGCGGTTGCTTGCCATCGGCAGACTTGCCGTCCTTAGCGTCCTTGGCGTCTCCATCAGCATCCGTTTCCTTGGCGTTCTTCTTGGAATCCTTGGCGTTGGCTTTGGTGTCCTTCGTGTTCTTCTTGGCAGTAGTGGTTTTCTTGTTGCTGCCCGAGAAGCGCTTGTTCGCACCTTCAAGGAACTTCGACTTGTTGTAGAGGGTTTCTAAATTGAGTTTTCCGTTGATGTTGACCGTACGGTTGGTTGTGGCAGTATGCCCGAGCGATGAACCGTCTTCTAATTCTGTGCCTCGTGTCCATCCGTAGTTAGAGCTGTAGGACCCATCGAGCGATACCCAGTCAAGAACGGGTATCTTGTTGAGGGGAACCTGATAAGAACCGGTGAACGAGGATGCGTAAGTGAGTGGACGTCCAAACGAACGGATGCTACGCTTCACGGAGTCCTTCCACTGTGAGTACTCGTCGGGATAGAGGCTTTTGTTGATGACCACGTAGGGCTCCTCAATCTCGGCATGCGTGGCCGACTTCCAACTCAGTTTCATCGATTTGAAGATGTCCCATCGGATGGAGAAGTCGCGGTTCCAAAGGAACTGCTCAGAGAAAGTCACTGGCAGACGTGTGCCTGCGTCAATGTCGCGTTCCTGCAGTTCATAATAATGGCGTGTGATGTCGGTATTGAATGAGATGTTCTGCGGCAGGTAATTGAGATTCTGGGCTTTGACGATATCGAGCCATTTTGACTTGCTCTTCAGGTTCTTGAAAGGCTCCCAGGTCTTGTACTTAGGCGTGTAGTTATACGCGAGGTTGAACTTCCAGTCCTCGTCGTTTTCATAGACGATGGTCTCTCCCTCTTTGAAACGCTTGCTGTAGCTATAGCTCACAGAGAAGTTGGCTGGGTCGAACGGCATGGGTTTGGGACTCTGGTAGTTGGATTTCCAGTTGGAGAGCGACAAGTTCTTGTTGCGAATAAGCGTCTCCGTCAGACTGCTGAGCGAGTCACGCTCCGCCTTGCTACCAGTCTCGTCGAGTGCGTCCTTCAGAAGCATGTCTGTATCGAAAGGATTATATTTGGGCGATACCTTCTGCCAGGAATAGGAGTAGTAGAAAGGCAACTGCATCTTCCATTTCTCAGGGAAGAGTCGACCGAGCTCGAAACTGGTTGTGACGCTCCATTCATAGAGGTTGTCATCGCGGCGCTGGGTAACCGACTCTTCCAGACCACCGAAACCAGCAGTCTCCATATGGCCAGTGACATTCACCGAACCGATGTCGCTGAGTTGGACGTTAAGGTTGCCTTGTGCTGCCCAACCACCCTCGTTGTTGTAGTCTTGCATACGCATCTCGTTGACCCATACCTCGATGCTGTTGGTATGGGCGGAGTTATTGCGCACACCTATCATCATGGTCTTCACCTCACCAAGCGAAGGATTACCCATCACGCTGACCTTGTTGCCTGGTTTGTCAGGGTCGTATTGTGAGAACAGCTGGGTGTAACTGGCTTCAGGGTCACCACTGGCACGACGCTTGTTACGTTCTTTCTTGAGGTCGGTGAAGACACTGAAATCCACATCGAGCATGTTCTCTTCTGGCCAGACTGCCTCGCACCCCGAGGAGGTGTAGGTGTCGTATCGTCCAGATGGAGTCAGTTTGAGAGGTATCTCGTACTCGTAGTAGTTGCTGCGGTAGTCGGAGCCCATACGCAAGAAAACACTCATTTCGTCATTGGCCAGAGTCTGGTCGCCCTCAAGGGCATTGGCATGGACAAACATCTGCAAGTGCTTATACTGGCGAAGGTCGTAGTTGAACGTCTTATACACGGCACGTGCATCACCTGTACCAAGATTCTTCACGGTAATGGCCAAGGCTTGTTCGTTGTCCTGGGTAAGCTGTGGCTGGGAGGGGTCAATCACTCGGGAGATGCCTGGAGGCAGCACGTAGTTGACAGGTGTCTTGTCGTTGTTTTCCTCTATGTTCACTGCTGAGACGGTCAATGAGCCTGTCACACTTGGTTTGTCGCCGGTGAAAAGTGTCTGTTGGTAGTTGCGCCACTCGCCACGAACAAGGTCCAACGATGCGAAACGCAGCACGATAGGTTGCTCAAACTCCGTGAGATACATACGCATGAAACGTATGCTGCTGAAATCGTTGATGCTGCCGACTTTTCGCTCGTACTCATCCAAGGGGATGCGGAAGAGATACCAAGTGGCATCTTCCTTATTGCCATTGCGGAGGGAAACGGATGTATGGCGCTCGTCCACAATGTAGTTGCGACCTACAGCCATGTCCTCTGGACGTATGCTTACCTTGTACTGGAAGAAGTTCTCGTACTCGTTCATCGTGTAGTCGGCGTTCACGTCCTCTGCGTCAGGTGTGGTCTTGTAAGCAGTGCTGTAACTCTCGCCAGAATCGCTGGAATTGGGAGAGTTGCCCTCAGGACCGTTGATATGCTTGTAGCGGTCAAGCACCGATGTCTGCCGCTGGTCGAAGTCTGTGCCACGGAAATAATGGTAGTCGTCGCCTGCGGGGTCGTTGAGCAAAGAGTCGTAAACCTCAGCCCTCACCTTGCCTTGAACGGCAGCGAGGTAGTCAGCGTAGATGCCATAGGAACGCTCGTCGGCATCGACAAGACCGTTGAGACCGATATCCTGTTTCTGGCGCGCTCCGCTCTCATTGCTGAAAGAATACACCACGCTCTGCTCCGTCGGCACACGTCCCCAGACAGTCTCGGCGTAGTTGGAGGCACTGTTCACGGGCATGCCGCTCTCGTAGGATTTCTTACCGTCCTTGAGCACATCCTCGCTCACATCGCCAAGGTTGATGTAGAAGTCACCGCCATAACCCGCTTTGTCCTTGGTGTAGATGAAGGGGTCGAGCAACCAGAATTCCACGTACTGCACATTAGCGGTCTCGAAGTCACTGTTGTCGATTTTCCTCATCATACCACCCCATCGTTTGGTTGGGGTAAGCAAGCGTCCGTTTTGGTCGACGTCAGGGTCGAGGTTGTAAGGGCCACGCTCTGTGGGGTAATATGCGAGGTTGAGGATAGGAAGTGTGGTGCTCTCGCCCACGTTTGTGTCCTTGTTGGGATAGACCTCACGCTCATAGACCTCACGTACGTAGTGGTTGGAGAGCTGGTTGAGGTCGCTCTTGATGTGGCCAGGGGTGAGCGAGCTGCTTCGGCGAGTGAACAGAGGGTCGATGGTGTACCAAGCGAGCAAAGCGCGGTTGTATCCATACTTCACGTCGTTCTTCAGACCACCGTATTCCAAGTTGGAGGGCGTGGAGGACAACATCCATGCTGTGGGTGTGCTCACGTCAATCTCACTCTTGGTGCTCTCGAAGTCATCGAGATAGGATGCGTTGCCCTGAACACCATGAGCCGAACCTACAACAAGTTGTGCCACCTCGGCCTGCAAGGAAATGGACGACGGAGCGCTGACGTTGATGAGAGGAATCTTGTCGATGAGGTTGGTGAGCCATTGGCTCTGCTGTTTCCAGTTGACGTTGAGCCCCCAAATGGTGTTGTTGACAGGCTCGGCACCCATCGCAACCTTTGATGTGAGCGACTTCTCACTCAGATGGAGCAAGGTACCACCCAACTGAAAGTTCTTGTTGAAATCGTATGTCCAGTTCACACCCAGCATCGTCTTCCTGATTTGCGAGTATTCTTCTTGACTTTCGAGCGAAACACTCACGTTCGTGCCGGCGTCAATGATGCTTTGGTTGATGATGGTCACACGTCCCATCGAATAATCCACCGTATAATCGGAGCCCTCGTCCAGTTCCACACCACCCGCAGTTACCTTCACGGAGCCCTGTGGAATATTCATGCTCCCGAGGTCGATTTCCGAACCTGATGATGCTTTGTACTCGCCAGTGAGGGTGAACTTGTTCTTCTCCGCAATCTGACGGGCAACTATCTTGGTGCTGTCGTAGAGTTCATCGTAGCAGTACTTGTCGGCCAAGGCATCGCTTCCCAATTTCTGGCGCAACCAGTCACCGAAGGGTTCCACCACGGGGAAGATGACACGTCCGTTGGAGGCCTGGATGGTGTAGCCTTCGATGAAGTCGAACTTTCCGTTGGGGTTGGTCTTCTGGTTGTCGTCAAGTCGGTCGAGGTTCATCATCTTGAGGATGGTGGTCTGCTTGAACAGTTCTTCGGGTATGTAGGAAAGATAAACACCTGTAGTGTCGCTTAGGTATTTGATGTCAAGCCTGAACTTCTCTTTCTGGATAGATGTGGCCTTGAGGTTATAGACGTTCTTCATCATCAAGTCCCAGTTACCCATTCGGGGCGAGTTTGACGTGTTCTTGAGAAGTTTCACGTAAAGGGCCTTGTTGTTGTCGGAGATATCGCCCGAGAACTCACCCACTTGATAGGTCTGTCCGCCGTAGGTGTACTCGAAAGCCACGGCCAGTACCTCGTTGCTCTGAAGGTTCTGCTTGAGCGAGATGTAGCCGAGGTGTTTATTGAGTGTATAGTCATTGGAAGAGAGCAAACGTGCGTTCTCCACTTTTTCATAGTCCACACCTCCCTGCATGATGGCATCGAGCACCGTACTGGTCTGGTCCACAGCGCGTGCGTCGGAATATGGTGCGTTGACAAGGGTGGAATACTCATCGTTGGCCACATTGCGCGGAACACCGCCCTGGCCATGCCACTGCTTGTTGCTGATTTTGTTGCCTTCACCGAGATCGACCAAACCAATGATGTCGCGCGTGTTCTGGGTCGCGCCACTGGTGTTGGTAATCCAAAGCTCTACTCGGTTGATGGTCACTCCGCTGGTGATGTTGGGCAATGTAGAGCAGGCCTTGTCATAGTTGTTGCGGAAGTATTGGGAGAGGAAGAAATGTCGGTTCTCGTCGTAGTTGTAGGCCTCGAGTTCAAAGGTGGATAGTTGGCTGCCACCCCTTGCCGAAACCGTAGAGGACTTGGATTTCTTCTGCGACACCACAGTCTGGAGATTGAGTTTTCCGAACTGCATGTCTGTTCGGATACCGAAGAGTGTGGAGGCACCACGGATGAGTGACGAATTGGTAGGCATGCTGATATTGCCCGCTTCCACGAGTTTTACAATCTCGTCTTCCTTACCCTCGTATTTCAGTTTCAGGTTCTTGGAATCGAAATCGAATGTGGCCTCAGTGTTATAGTTGAGGTTGAAGGCCATCTTGTCGCCAATGGTGGCATTGACACTGAGGTTGACTTTCTCATCGAAGTCGAAATTGGACTGTTTGCGGTTTCGCTCGGAAATAGAGGGGTTGTCGGTAAAATTGTAAGTGTAGCCGAACTTGAGTTCCGCTGAGCCGTTGGTTTTGATTCTCACGCCACCTGGACCGAAAATCTTCTCCGCGGGACCGAGGTCGAAGTGCATGTCGGTGAAGTCAAACTTCTCCTTCCCTTTGGTGACGAAAAGGGAGTCGTTGCGCTGGCGGAAATAGGCATTCATCGACTTACGCTCGCTCCATTCAAGGTATTCCTCCGGTGTCATTAGGTAGGGTGTGCTGAGGAAGTTGTCACCAATTTTCGTACCCACCTTGTAGTAACCGGTCTTCTCGTCGTAGTCAGCGGCGTCTTTCTTGAGGTTCTCTGGGTCGTCGAGGTCAAAGGGGTAGTTGTCTTCGGATTCGTCGGTGGTAGGGGTGTCGGTCTTGCGGACCTTCACCTTGGGTACGGTATCGTTGGGGGCTTCTATGGCAACAGGGGACGCCTCGACGGCAGCAACTGTTTCAGCAGATTTGCCAGCGAGCATATCGCGCATGAAAGTGGCGTTGACGTATGGCAGACGGCCAAACGACAACTGAACCACAAACACGGCACACAAGGCCATGCCCATCACGAATATGTGTTTCCCTTTTCTCTTCAATTCTCTTTTTGTTTTTTTCTTTCTCTATCTATTATGTCAATCGTATTTAAGTCTATTGTTCAAAAATGCGATTAAGCGAGAGCAGAGCCAAAATTGCGAGTAAGTGAGTACAAACGAATGCCCATGCTCAATGGCTAAAGCATCTTGAGCGCTTGCTTGATGACCTTCTCCACTGGCAACTGTGGCTCGTTTTTGAGGATTGCCCTGACGGCCTTGGTGGCGGGTGCAGGCGAGTAACCGAGCATCTTGAGTGCCTCGATGGCCTCGTCGTGAACTTCCTTATTGAAAGCAGGCTGAGGCTCATTACTAACGGTTTCGGAAGGAGCGACACCGAGAGAAGCCACTTTGTCTTTCAGTTCCACGATAATACGTTGGGCGGTCTTGGGGCCAAGGCCTTTCACGGATTTGAGCATAGCGGCATTCTCATTCAGAATGACATTGCACAATTCGGGAACCGTGAAAGCTGAAAGGATAGTGCGGGCGGTGTTTCCTCCGACTCCACTGACACTAATCAACTGGACGAAGAGCTCACGTTCTGCCTTGGAATGGAAACCGAAGAGCACATAGGCATCCTCACGAATGGCCTCATAGACATAAAGACGGGCATCGTGTTTGCCTTGCAAGGCTGTATAGGTATTGAGCGAGATGTTGAGCAGATAACCCACTCCACTGCATTCCACCACGGCCTTGGTGGGTTCCAGCTCATCTAAGATTCCTCTAACGTATTCTATCATACTCTTTTTTCTTTTATCTGTGTTTGAAAGATGAGTCTCTACCCATAAGGGTATAAACTCACCTAACATTTAATAACGCAATATTTCTTTATTTATTGCCAAAAGCGCTTGAATTCATGGCAACAGACATAACCTAACAACTATCAACAGCCGAAACCACAATTATATCCTAAATTGGATAATCCCAGATTGGATAATAATAAAAAAAATAATACTTTTGCATTATTTGACATATATTTATTATTTGTAATTATGAGACACTCATTGGCTCTTTTCTTCCTAGTCCTGTTATCAACAGCCATGAAGGCGCAGGAGATTGATGCGTTCCATGGCATCCTTCCAGTCACTGATCCTGCCCTGAAGCGTTCGCTCAATGGCCAATGGCATCTTAAAGTGATAGAAGGTATTGACGAAAGCAAAGGCAATGTACCCGAGCTGAACGACACTTGGGGACGGATTGATGTGCCTGGGTGCTGGGAAGAGTTCGGCTTCTGCCAACCATCCTACGACAACGCCAACCCACTGACTGGGTATTATCGTACCTTGTTTACCATACCCGAGGATTGGAAGGGGCTACGCATCGCCATTCGCTTGGACGGAGTGCTCTATGGCTACGACCTATACGTTGATGGCCATTATGCAGGTTCATGGCAATCAGCATACAACACCACCGTTTTCGACATTACAGACTGCCTTGACTTGAAAAAAACACGTCATGCCACGACACACAGTCTAGCCCTACGCGTCATCACTCAATTTCCAGGCAGTGACTTCGACTACAACGATGACTGGGCGCCAGCTGGGATTTTCCGCAATGTCACACTCATGGCAGTACCAGCGACCCACCTGAGCGACCTCACCATCAACGCAAAAAGCACTGGAGAAATGGAAGTGTGTACCGACATTGCCAACAACAAGAAGGGAACTATGGTGAGACAAGAAGTCATTGATGCACAAGGTCAAGTGATAGCTGTGGGGCATCAGGAATCGGGAGTTTCACTCTTGTCCGTTGCCCATCCTCACCTCTGGACCGCTGAGACTCCTTATCTATACACCCTGCGCACGACCCTTCTCCAGAAAGACAAGCCTTTGCAGACTTTTGAGCACAGATTTGGTTTCCGCGATATTACTATCGACGGTAATGTGCTCAAAATCAATGGACAGCCAGTCAAACTGCGCGGCGTGACATGTCACAGCACTGATCCCGTCAGCGTTAAGGTTATCAGTGACGAACTGACACAAAAGGACATGCGATTAATGAAAGAAGCGTCAGTTAATTATATCCGCACATCGCACTATCCACGCGAGCCACGTTTCTACGAACTGGCAGATTCATTGGGATTCTACATCATCGACGAGATTCCTTTTGGGTATGGCGACAGAAACCTCTACAGTGAGGAATTCTACCCCACACTGCAACAACGTGCCGAAGCCACAGTAAAACGCGACAAGAACCACCCCTCAGTCATCATCTGGAGCGTGGGCAACGAAAATCCACTTACTGATATTTGCATACGACTTGGCCGCTATTTGGCAGACACTCTCGACACTACACGTCCATACTGTTACCCACAGATAGGTAGCTATTTCCGCCATTTCTTCGATGGAAAAGACGACAAGGGGTTTCCTTCCAATGCACCCATCTATGCTCCCCACTACCCCACCACCGACCAAATTGCGGGCTTCTACCAACATCTGGACAAGCCTGTCATCTTCACAGAATACTGCCACACGCTAGGCATCTCATTTGAAGACCACGACAGACAATGGGAAATCATCCAACACACGCCGGGCATCGCAGGAGGAAGCGTATGGGAGTGGGTTGACCAAGGCATGCCTTTCAAAGAGCGCGAAGGCCTCTCAAAGCGATATGGTTATGCGGAAAAAGTCTATACTACGCCTTTTTCTGGATTCGAGATGTATGGCAATAAAGGAACGGACGGATTGCTGTACGCTGACCGCACTCCACTACCCAACTATTACGAACTACAACATAACTACGCACGGGCTTTCGTGGATTTGCTATGCTACGACAGCTTGACTCATTCTGTCAGGTTCTCTATACACAATCGTTACGATTTTCTCAACCTCAAAGACCACGTCTCTTTTCAATGGTCTCTCACTACCAATCGTGACACCATTGCACGAGGGGCTTTCAGTCCAGATTGCAAACCTCATGACACAGTGGATTACATGCTACAACTGCCAAGTTTGCAGATTCGTACACAATTGAACATACTACATCTCACTTTAACAGACGAACATGGACACGTCTTCCTTCGTCAAAGTTTCCCATTGAACAATATCACTCCTGTCTGCCTAGGCACAGGCGATGTCACTGCCTTATGGCAAGAGGGACCTCTGGTAAGGGCTGGACGTAAACCCACTTTAGCCGAGAATGTCACACAGAAAGACCGACTACCCGAGAAATACCTTCTACCAATCGACAACACCCAGGTACGAGCCAAGGTTGAACGGAAAAAAATTGAGGGTGGAGAAGAGTTGACTTTCGACTTGATACCCGACAGCACGGACTTATTCCGTGCTGAGTTAGGATTAGCTTTCCTACTTGACTCAAGTATAGACCGTTTCCAATGGATAGGCAATGGCCCATATCCTTCGTATCCAGGACGGCATCAGGCCAACAGATACGGGATATGGGCAAAACATAAAGACGACCTTTACTTCGAAGGTAACCGCATGGGAATCGATACCGCAGTGCTTACTGACAGCCTCGGCAATGGGGTGTTAATCACTGGCGACTCGCTCAGCCTGAACATGGAGCAGACCGATTGCGGATTGGTGCTTACTGTCAATGCTGCAGTGGCGGGACAAGGTCCCAAATTCCAACGAACAGCCTTTCCTGTAGATACAGGTCGTTCTGGCACAGTAACAGGCCATTTCAGAATTGTCAGAGTTAGTGCCATAGATTTTCAGAAAAACCTCCAGACATTGTTCTGTCCTCCAAACGAGGTGCCTGCACCACTACGGCCGTATATCACCCAGTACGACACCTACTTGATGCGCTACTCAGATATACGCTGATTGTCTAATGGCATTAGCTGATGAGTGACGCTACACTCTTGACCCTCGAAATCTCAGCCATGTACAGACGGCCATTTTCGCTGTTTTTGTTTTCCATGACGACAACTTCATCAACCATCTGTAATGCCTCACGAGCCATAGGGGAAATGTTTCGCATGCATATGCAACTTGACGGATTGCGGTAAAGCAACAAGGCATCACCACCGTCGTAAATTAAGCGAGGAGTCACAGGTACACTGTCCTGATAGCCTATAATGACTATGACATCGCCTTTGCTGTTCTGATAGATCTGGTATTCATTGAATGTATTCATTGTGTCAATATCTAAAAAAGGTTGTTATTGAAATTAGGATAAATTAGCTCCTGCCCATTCGCAAAAGTCAGCCAGAATGGGCAGGAGAGACAGTGTTCTCGCAAAGGAGAGGAAATGTTGGCAAAAACAAAAAGGAGAGGCATCAGCGCTGCGACATGCTGAATCCCGCGATGACCGGGCGAGAGGTGGATGTTTGGGGTCGTTGCGACATCCTCGCTACCGCTGCCTCCACATCGGATGGCAAGATAGTCTGCAGTTGTTGCCGGTTGAGAGGACGAGGCTGAGCTGCCAATCGGTCGGCCATGGCAGGTACCACCCCCTCAAAAATGAGCTGCTGTATCCAACGTGCATTGGCAAAGAACTTGTCCTTGTTTGCCACGGCCTTTTGAATGGCTTTGTGGAGCATCTGCCTAACCTCGTCGGATGCCTCATACTGGTATTTGACGAGCAAACGGTCGCAGATTTCCATGAGTTCGCATTCCGTATAGTCGGGAAAATGGAAATGGTAGGGGAATCGGCTGGGCAACCCCGGGTTAGACTGCATCATCTTCATCATAGGTTCTTCGTAGCCAGCCAGCACCACCAACATATCGGGATTGGGTTGCGAAAGCATAGTAAGCAGGCATTCAAGCGCATGCTTACCGAAATCATTGCTGCTTTTGCCATCCTCAACCAGTGAGTAAGCCTCGTCGATAAACAGCACATTGCCTTTGGCCCGACGCATAATCATCTGCATATTCTGCTCCGTCTGCCCGATAAACTCGCCTACAATCTTGGAACGCTCTGTGACCACGACATCACCTATGGAGATGAGTCCAAGTTGATGATAGATACGCCCCAGCAGTCGTGCCACAGTGGTCTTTCCTGTCCCGGGATTACCAGTCAGCACGATATGGTGCCCGTTGGCGGAAGCATTGGAAGGCAGTCCCTGTTCCTTTCGCTCTGAGAGGAACCGGATGCGGTTGGCTGTGATGCGTATATCGTCTTTCACCATCTCCAGGCCCACCATGTCGTTCAGCTCTTGCAAGCAATCCTGGTAAGTGTCTTCCTTTCCCTGCAAAGGCGTGATGTCGATGTCGCATGACTGCAACTGTGTGGTTTCTTCGCCCTCGTACTGATTGATGTCGAGCCGGTTGATGCGTTTGATGTAATTGGAGCGTATGTGCTCCCGCATGAAGGAGCCCACAAAACGGGAACTGAAAGGGTATGTCAGGTTGTGTGCCGCGGCATTGGCATAAGCCCTTGCTATCACGTCCTGCGCCTCAAGTGTGGGATGGAATGGGGCAAGCAACCTTCCCGTCAACAGCGCTACAGCCTCGTCGGCGTATGGTGCACTGGCTTCTATCCGGTCGCTATCGGGAATCATTTTCACTTGGTTGCCAAACATCTGTTCCACCTCCTGCACCTCGCCTTTTGTTCCCACAAACACCAAGTGGCAGTGATTGGGCAAAGAGGACAACTGACGGGAGACGTAGTTGCCTTGAGGCAGCAAAAGGGCATCCAAATTGGTAAGGAAGACCATATACTGCTGTTTGTCGTCGTCGGCATCGCTACCGAAGTTGAATAATATTTTGGAAGAGTCTTTCAACTTTGACTTCAAGTCGGTCAGTTCCTCATAGGGATCCATGCGGGTCTTGTCGTAGAGCGACGCACAATCCGCAAACAC